>Ga0164243_10001653_pt1 | contig 37656 bp, 20 predicted proteins | sample OricompcompostOP_FD_108781 | JGI IMG/M metagenome (GOLD analysis project Ga0164243, IMG submission 108781) | Organic Plus compost microbial communities from Emeryville, California, USA - Original compost - Organic plus compost (OP) | ecosystem: Engineered > Solid waste > Mixed feedstock >...
AGAGGAGGAGAGGAGGAGAGCGAGAGCTACGCCGGTTGCGGGACAACCTCCGGTGGATGCCGGAAGGTCTTCACCGACAGCGGCCGCGCGCCGCGCCGTCTGGACACCCAAATCGTCTCGACAATGGGCTTACCGTGCCGGCAGGAGCTCCTGTGCGAGCGCTTCGACCAGATTGACCTCATCGACCTGGCCGTCGAACCGGACACCGTTGATGAAGAAGGTGGGCGTGCCGTTCACGCCACTGGCGACTCCACCCCTGAAGTCGTCGCGGATCCGCGAGACATGGGTCCTCGCCGCAAGTTCGCGCGCCATCTCCTCGAGAGGCAGCCCGAGATGCTCCGCGAGGTTGGCGAACAGCGCATCCCCCAGTCGCTCCTGGTTCTCCAGCAGCAGGTCGTGCATTTCCCAGAACCTGTTCCGGGTGCCGGCGAATTCGGCCACCTCGGCTGCCCGCAGCGCTTGCGGGTGCAGGGTCGTCAGAGGGAAATTGCGGAACACGAAACGCAGTTCCGGGCCAAAGCGCGCCCGGATTCGCGGTACGATCCTGTGGGCTGCACCGCAGCCGGGGCACTGGTAATCACCGTACTCGACGAGCGTTACCGGCGCATCGTCGGGCCCGAGGCGGTGGTCGGACGACGTCACATCGATCTTGAGCTGAGCCATGGCTACCTCCCGGCCATGCTTTCGAGGGCCTCGAGGATGCCGTCCGCACCTGGATTGACGTCGATCGGCGACACGTGCTTCCACGCGATGCGTCCGCCTGGGTCGATGACGAAAAGGGCCCGTTCCGAGGTTCCCTCGCCTGGCCGGTAGACCCCATAGTCTCGCGCGACCGCGCCCTTCGGCTCGAAATCCGCGAGCAGAGGAAAGCGGAGCTTGCGTGCTTCGGCGAAGGCCGCATGGCACCAGCGACTGTCGACCGAGATGCCAAGCAGGGTCGCACGGAACCGCTCGAACTCGTCCAGGATCTCGTTGTAGAGCGCCATCTGGTCGCCGCAGACCGGGCTCCAGTCGGCCGGATAGAACGCCAGTATGGCGGGCTGGCCGAGATAGTCTGACAACGCGATCCGTCCGTGCTGCCCGCTTTCGAGAAGGAAAAGAGGAGCGCGGCCGCCGATCGCGGGCGAGCGGGATGTCGGTAGGTCGTTCTGCAACGTCTGCACCCACGTCATCGTGCCGCCTCCATCTCGTGGGGATGCCTTCGCGAGGCGACATGCGTCGTGGAAGCGTTGGGTTCCATCGAACGAAGGTATGACGCGGGGCGCGCGGGCGACGCACCGGCGCTTCGAATTTCAGGATGGCGGGCTTCGCGCCCCCATTACCTGCTTCGCTGGCTGTCCCCGCAGCACGGGCCGGTACAGCCTTCCGAGCGCGTCGGGAGTGGCGGCCGCGGCCAACCGATCGCGCGCCGCCGTCATACCTCCGCGCGGGCGGCCCAAACGCTTGTATGATTCCGTGAGTGACATCCGGTCTCCAGAATGAGGCTCGACCGGAGACAGCACCATGACTGAAAAGATCGTCCTCATTACCGGTTCGTCCAGCGGGTTCGGACGGATGACCGCAGAAGCCCTCGGCGCAGCGGGCCATGTCGTGTACGCCTCGATGCGGGACCTGGCGGGGAGCAATGCGAAGGCGGCAGCGGAGCTCGCCGCGGTCCGGGGTGCCGACATTCGCCCTCTCGAGCTGGACGTCCAGTCGACAGCCTCGGTCGATGTCGCGATCGACGCTGTCATCCGCGACAGCGGGCGGATCGACGTGCTGGTCCACAATGCCGGACACATGGTCTTCGGACCTGCCGAAGCGTTCACTCCCGAACAGTATGCGGAACTCTATGACGTCAACGTCATCGGCACCCAGCGCGTGAACCGCGCCGCCTTGCCCCACATGCGCGCAGCGGGCTCGGGCCTGCTCGTCTGGGTGTCGAGTTCGAGCGTCGCCGGGGGCATTCCGCCGTACCTCGCCCCGTATTTCGTCGCGAAGGCGGCGATGGATTCGCTCGCCGCACAATATGCCCGCGAGCTGGCGCGCTGGGGCATCGAGACCACGATCATCGTTCCCGGCGCCTTTCCCACCGGAACCAACCACTTCGCGGACCGCGGAGTGCCAGCCGACGCCGCGCGCCAGGCCGAATACGACAACGGGCCTTATGCGGACCTGACCACGCAATTGCTGCCCGCGATCGCGTCGACCGTGCCCGAGGATGCCGATCCCGCGGAAATAGCCAGACGCATCGCCGAAGTCGTTGCCCTGCCTCCCGGAAAGCGCCCGTTTCGCGTCACTTACGATCCCGCGCAGGACGGCGGCGAGGTCGCGCTCGCGGTCATCGACCGGCTTCGCGCCGAGATGCTTCGCCGGATCGGCCTCGCCGACCTGCTGCGGCCGCGGCTTTCCGAGACCACCGCCGCGGCGACCCCCAGCGCTCGGCCTGCGCTGGCGACCGCGAGCTAGGAAGCGGCCCACCTAAAGGCCGCAACCCGCTCACACCCGACCACGAAAGGAGTGCCCACGATGAGCAGCGGATTCGTCAAGACCGGCGATGGCGCCGAGATCTTCTACAAGGACTGGGGCCCGAGGGACGCCCAGCCGATCATGTTCCACCACGGCTGGCCGCTCAGCTCGGACGACTGGGACGCCCAGATGCTGTTCTTCCTGTCCCACGGTTATCGTGTCGTCGCGCACGATCGCCGCGGCCACGGCCGGTCCTCCCAGATCGACGTCGGGCACGACATGGATCATTACGCTGCCGACGCCGCGGCTGTTGTCGAGCACCTTGGCCTGACCAACGCGGTCCACATCGGTCATTCGACCGGGGGCGGGGAGGTCGCCCGCTACGTGGCGCGGCACGGCCAGCCGCAGGGGCGGGTGTCGAAGGCAGTGCTCGTGGCCGCGGTCCCGCCGCTAATGGTGAAGACCGACGCCAACCCGGAGGGTACGCCGATATCGGTGTTCGACGGCTTCCGGTCCGCGCTCGCTGCGAACCGGTCGGAGTTCTACCGCGAGGTCGCCTCGGGCCCGTTCTACGGCTTCAACCGGCCGGGTGCGAAGAAGTCCGACGCGATCATCGAAAACTGGTGGCGCCAGGGGATGATGGGCAGCGCGCTGGCGCACTACGAGGGGATCCGCGCGTTTTCGGAGACGGACCAGACCGAAGATCTCAAGGCGATCACCGTTCCGACCCTGCTGATGCAGGGCGACGACGACCAGGTCGTTCCCTACGCCGATGCGGTGTTGAAGCAGATCGAACTCGTCGGCAGCGGAACGCTCAAGGTCTACGAAGGCCTGTCGCACGGCATGCTGACGACTCACGCCGACAGGCTCAACGCCGACCTGCTCGAGTTCGTGCGCGGATGAGAGGAGCGCACACTCCCGCTGCGCCCAGGACATGGCTCCGGCCGTCGAGAAAGGCCCGGTCCGACGGCCGGCCAGCGGGTTGCGGGGCCAGCCCATGGGAAACCCGGTCAGACGTGAGCGCTCTTGCACGACGGGCAGGTTCGTTGCTTGATGGCGATATGGAGGGCCGACGATCCCATGACTGACGGCTCTGCGGAGTCTCCGGCCGAACCGGTCGTCCTCGTCGTCGAGGACGATGCCTCGATCCGTGACGCGCTTTGCCGACTCTTCGCGACCGTTGGCAGGAAGGTCATCTCGTTCGGCTCGGCGGCAGACCTGATGGCCGCGGACATTCCGGACGTTCCGTGCTGCCTGGTCCTGGATATCCGGCTGCCGGGACGAAGCGGGCTCGATCTCCAGTCGGAGCTGGCCAAGGCCGGCGTCAGGATCCCGATCGTGTTCATGACGGGTCACGGCGATATCCCCATGTCGGTCCGGGCGATGAAGGCCGGTGCGTCGGACTTCCTCACCAAGCCTTTCCGTGACCAGGACATGCTCGACGCGGTGGCCGTAGCGATCGAGCAGGACAGCCGGCGCCGCGCCAGCGAGCGCGCGATCGAGCGTCTCCGGGGGTTCTACGATCTGCTCACGCCGCGCGAGCGCGAGGTCATGGCGCTCACCACGAAAGGGCTGTTGAACAAGCAGATCGCATGGGAGCTCGGATTGAGCGAGATAACCGTGAAGATACACCGCGGAAACGTGATGAAGAAGATGCAGGCGCGGTCGCTGGCGGAGCTTGTTCGCATGGCCGACAGCCTCGGCGTGCGTCCGGCCGGGGCCACGTGAGACAAACCTTTGTATGACTGGAATTACGTCCGATCCTCGCGCAGCCTGATGGCAGCGACCTTGGCCCCCCGGACCGTATTCACATGGAAATGGATTAATCGGCTTGCCCCAGGTGTCGCAACGAAGGGCCGTCGCGGTCGTCGATGACGACCAGTCGGTCCGCAGGGCAACCGTCAAGTTGCTCCGGCTCAACGGTTACGAGGTTCACAGCTTCTCGTCCGCCGAGGAATTCCTGCAGTCGCAGGTGCTGGAGCGGGTGAGCTGTCTCGTCTCCGACGTCCGCATGCCCGGGATGGGAGGACTCGAATTGCAGGATCGCCTGCTCGAGCTCGGGCATCGAATCCCGATCATCTTCGTGACCGCCTACCCGCAGGACAGCGACCGTCGGCGTGCCCTCGCAGCCGGCGCCACCGGCTTTCTTGCCAAGCCGTTCGACGAAAAGGACCTGACGGGGCTCATCGAGCGAGCCGCAGCAGCCGGTTGAACGCTGCCGCGACCTCGTTCGGAGACCGGTCCCCTAGGTGGAGGCCAGTTCGGTCGATGCCGGCAGCGTGAAGAAGAACCGCGCCCCTCGTGGCTCGTTGGCAACCGCCCATATCCGGCCGCCGTGGGCCTCGACGATCGAGCGGCAGATCGACAGTCCCATCCCGAGCCCGCTTGCCTTGGTCGTGCAGAACGCATCGAACACCTCATCGCCGAGCGCAGGGTCGAGCCCGGGCCCCGTATCCTGGACCGAGACCACCACGCTTCCTTCGTCGGACTTTGAAGTGGCGATGCACAGCTCGCGTTCCTCGCAGTCCTCGTCCATCGCCTCGATCGCGTTCATCACGAGGTTCAGCAGGACTTGCTGCAGTTGAACCCGGTCGCCCTCGACGGGAGGCAGATCGTCCTCCAGGTCGAGACGGACCGCGACACCGTGTCGCTTCGCCTCGCCCCGTATCAGCTCGATGATCCCGGCGATCGGATCGTTGATGGCGAGGCTTTCGATGACGGCGGGCTTCTTCTTGATGAGGCCGCGGATGCGCGCGATGATCTCGCTCGCGCGGTTACCGTCCTTGACGATGCTCTCCAGCGCGTCCTCGACCTCCGCGAGGTCCGGCGGGCTCGACCGCAGCGCCCGCAGCGCGGCCTGGGCATTGATCACCGAAGCCGTGATGGGTTGGTTGACCTCGTGCGCGATCGAGCCGGTCAGCTGGCCCAGGGTCGATGTCCGGTTGGCGTGAGCTAGTTCCGACTGCACGGCGCGGTAGCGCCGTTCGTTCTCTCGGGCTTCGGCCTCGGCGCGCTTGAGCTCCGTGAGATCGAGGATGTACGCCACGCCTTCGTCGGGATTGCTTTCGAACGTGGCACCGCCGATGAGCACCGGTATCGGCGTCCCGTCCTTGCGAAAGACTTCCCGCTCCCGTGCGCGCAACATCCCCGTGGCCTTGAGCTCCTCGGCCTCTTCGCGAAGGTAGGCTTCCTTGCTCCCGGGCGGAATCATCTCGAACCAGTTCAGACCGGCTTCCAGGTCCGCGCGGTCGCACTGGATCATGCTCAGGAACGTGTCATTGGCATCGATCAGACGACCGTCGGTGGCCCAGATCACGATGCCGATCACGCCCGCTTCCACCAGGCGTCGAATCCTCGACTCGCGCTCCTCGATGTCGCTGTAGAGGCGCGCGTTCTCGAGCGAGATCGCTGCGCGGAGCGCGATGAGTTTCAACACCGCGACCCGCTCGTTCGTGAACACCCCGGGAGCGAGCCTGTTTTCCAGGTACAGCAGGCCGATCAGCCTGTTGCTGTTGAGGAGCGGTACGCAAAGGAGCGAGCGGACGTTGTTGGCGCCGAAGAAGGGATCGCCGGAGAACATGTTCGGCTCGAGCGCGTCGCGAAGGATCACGCTGTCGCGCGATCGTCCGGCGTAGTGCAACACCGATTCCGGCAAGTCGACGTCGAGCGTCATCCGGCGAGAGGACCGCACCACGACGCCGGCCGGCTCGATGATCGCTTCGGCTTCGATGCGCGCGGCCTCCCCGTCCATGATCAACAGGACCGCCTTGTCGGCACCGGCATTCTCCAGCGCCGTTCGCATCAGCGTGTCGACAAGGCGGTCGGTGGCGGTCTCGCCGGAAATCTTCTGGGACACCCTGATGATCGTTGCGAAATCGAGGCTGTCCACTGGCGACGTGACGGTGCCGGTGGCGTCGGGAGCCGATCGGTCGAGGCGGGACGGTGGCGCAAGCCTGTCGAGCTGGGAGACTTTGCCGGCCGCGCCCCAGCGGTGGTAGCAGTCGCGCGCTTCGCGCAGGTAGGCGCGTCCGATCGTCTCGAACCCACGGCCCGCGTGGAATCGCCCGGCAAGCTCGTTGGCGATTGCGCGCTGATGGAGAAATCCGTGCTCGGTAGCGGAACGAATGGCGCGCTCGTAGAGGTCCATCGCCTCGAGCGTGCGACCCTCGATCCGGGCAATCTCGGCTTCGACGAGAGTGGCGCGGTCCTCGAAGTTGGCCGGGGCGTTCTCGGCCCAGCGGCGCAACTGTCCGGCGTGCTCCGCCAGCAAGCGCCGAAGCGTCGAGCGCTCCGTCTCGCCGACGTGGTCGAAACAGGCCGCCCGGGCGAGCGCCGCGTAGAAATGATATTCGGCGAACTCGACCATGTAGACCGAGGTCCACAACAGGGTCTCGGCCTTCGAAGCCGCATCGGCCGCCGCCGCGTAATCACCCGCGAGGAACCGCGCTTGCAGCTTGCGAACCCAATACCAGCATTGCGCGATCGGATGGTGTTCGAGGCGCTTTGCGAACTCTTCCTCTGCGAAATCGTCGCCGTCGAGGCGACCGAAGATCGGGAGCTTCCCGCGCAGGCACCGGATCAGCTGGAGCGACGGCGTTATCAGGTCCGCAACGAAGCCGAATTGATGATCGCGCACGAACTGGAGCCGGAATTCGGCCTGGTCCTGCGCCGCCCCGAGTTCTTCTCCGGTGACGAGGAGCAGGGTGACGAGGTTCGAGCAGCAATAGCTCGCGAAGGTGATGTCGCCGAGCTCGTTGGCTTCGGAGAATGCTCTCTCGAGCATCGGGCGGCCGGCGCTGAAGGGTTGCGACCAGGGATTGACGTGGGCCGCGAAGAGCATGTTAGCCCGCAGCCGGAAACGCTCGAGCCCCCGCTCCTCGACGAGGTCGAGGCCGAGCCTGGCGAAGCGATATCCCGACTGGTAATCGCCAAGGTGCGCGCCGAGCACGACGCCAAGCCAGACGAAAGCGGACGGCGAGCCTTCGCTGCTGCCATGGGCGTATGTCAGGTTGGCCATCCGGCAGACACAGGCGCAGAGCAGGTTTCCGTCGGTCGCCAGCGCCGATGCCGGCGCCAGCTGGAGCAGGACTTCCATCGCCGCCAACGCCTCGGGATCGGTCATCGGCGGAAGATCGCGCCAGGTCTCGACAGGCTTCTCGCGCAGGTTGCGGCGCAGCTCGTCGTACTCGGCCCGGACTTCGTCGGCCGAAGGGTGAGCCGTCCAGCGGATCCCGATGCGCGCGAGAAATTCCAGGGCGATCTCGATGGCCTGGTCGTTGTTTCCAAGGGTAACGAGAATCTCGCTGCGCAGGCGTGTCACGGCGGCCCCCTGCGATGCCGTTTCGGCTCGCTGCTGGAGAGCCGAGAGTCGCCGTTCGGCCTCGGCCGCGCGCCCTGCCACGAACTCGCACTCGGCGAGGTGGAAGGTGAGCGAAAAGGCGAGTTCGCCGCGCGAACGCCAGCTGTCCTCGGTCAGCAGCGCCACCCCTGAGGCGAAGTAGTTCAGTGCCGAGGCGTAGGCAGCCGAGGCCTGGGCGCGCAGGCCGGCTGCGAGATTGTGTTCGGCGAGGCTCTCGCGCTCGGCAGGAGAGGTGATCAGCCCGGCCGCCCGGTTCAGCTGGTTGGGGACGTCGAAAACCGTCTCGTCGTGGCCGAGCTCCGGCACGCGCGCGGCCAGCAGGCGCCCGATCCGCAAATGCTCCGGCCCGCGCATGTCCGAAGGTATCGAGGCATAGGCCGCCTCCTGCACGCGGTCGTGGCTGAAGCGGTATCCTTCGCGAACCGTCTCCACGAGATCGAGCGCCCGTGCGACCTCGAGGGCGGCATCGACCTGCTCACTGTCGGTGCCGAGCACCAGCGAGAGCGTGGCGGTGTGCGCGAAGTTGCCGAGGCACGCGAGATTCTGGAGCGCCGTCAGCGTGTCGCGCGGGAGGCGGGCGAGCTTGCCGATCATCAGCTCGGCCACGTTGTCGGTAAAGCGCTGGGCCCGGATGTGGCCGACGTCCCACGACCACGCCCCTCGGTCGTGATCGAATACCAGGACGCTCTCGTCCACCAGCAGCGACAGGAACTGCCTGACGAAGAACGGATTGCCGTCCGTCTTTTCCCGCACGAGCGCGGCGAGGGGAACGGCCTCGGCGGCCGGACAGCGCAGCGTATCGGAAATCATCTCCGTCAGGTGCTCGCGCGACAACGGAGGAAGTGCGATCTCCGTCAGCCTCGCGCCACTCGCCCGCATCTCCGCCAGCCTGCGGTGCAGCGGGTGCTCCGCGGCCGTCTCGTTGTCGCGGTAGGCGCCGACGAGCAGCAGGTGCTTCAGGTCCGCGTCCGTCAGCAGTTCGCCGATGAGTTCGAGTGTCGCCAGGTCGAGCCATTGCAGATCGTCGAGGAACAGCACGAGCGGGTGCTCGGGACGCGCAAAAACTCCGATGAACCGCTGAAGGGTGAGCCGAAAGCGGACCTGGGCCTGCTGTAGCGGCAGCTCGGGGACAGGCGGCTGCTCGCCGATGACGAGCTCCAGCTCGGGCACGAGCTCGGTCACCAGCCGTCCGTTGGTGCCCAGGGCATCGCCGAACGCCTTGCGCCATCCGGCAAGCTCCGCATCGCTCCGCGCGAGCACGTATCTCACGAGCGCCTCGAGCGCCTGTACGAGCGTGGCGTAGGGCACGTCACGCTGGTGCTGGTCGAACTTGCCCGAAGCAAACAGCCCGCCGGACGAACCCATCGCCTTCTGCAGGTCGTTCACCAGGGTCGACTTGCCCACGCCCGAATAGCCCGAGACGAGCACCAGCTCGGCCACGCCGCCGTTCGCGACGCGCTCGAGGCAATCGCGGATCGTGGCGCTCTCCCGTTCGCGGCCGTAGAGCCTGTCGGGGATCAGCAGGCGGTCGGGCACGTCGCGCGCGCCCAGCGCGAAAGTCGGTATCTGCTGCTCCGTAGTCCAGGCATCGAGACACCGGTGAAGGTCGTGCAGCAGGCCCGCAGCCGTCTGGTACCGGTCTTCGGGCGCCTTCTCGAGCAGCTTCATGATCATCGCCGAGATCACCGGATGGACGCTGCCTTCGCGATCCCGCGGCGCATCGGGTCGCCGCGCGATATGCAGATGGACCAGCTCCATCGGGTCGGAGGCCGCGAACGGCATCGTGCCGGTCGCCATGAGGTAGAGTGTGACGCCGAGCGCGTAGAGATCGCTGCGCGCGTCCACCGGACGATTGGTCCGCCCGGTCTGTTCGGGGGCCATGAAGGCGAGGGTTCCGGCGATCATCTCCGGGGGCTCGGCCGTCTGGCCTGCGATCTGCAGGCTCGAGGCCATTGCGAACCCGGTGAACCGAACCCGCCCGTCGGAGCAATCGACCAGGATGTTCGCCGGCTTCACGTCCTTGTGGATCAAGCCCGCGCGATGGATCCTGCCGAGCGCCTCGGCGATACCGGCCGCGAGCGCAAGGAACCGCCCGGTTTCGAGCGGCGCGCCGAGAAGGTCGACGAGGCAGACTCCGCCTGGATCCTCGAGTTCCAGCGCGGGCGCGTCGCCCACGCGCGTCAGCGAGCGCGGCATCAGGGCCCAGGCGGGATCGAGCCGATCGCGGAGATCGAACTCGCGCGCGAGGTGGTCCCCCCGCCCGGCATCAGGATCGGATGTGACCGGGAGGAGGATCAGCGATGGAGCGCCGCCATCTGCGCCGCCCGGCCTGCGCAGGAGGGCGACGCCGCTATCCTCCCTGAGGTGCTGTAGTCCGGCTGTCCGAATGAGTTCCGTCAATTGCCCCCCTTGGCTGCTGTCGGGCGCTAACCCGCGTCTCGCGCGACCCGTTGGGCAACCGGCCTTAGTATCGGGCACACGGTGCTCGCGCGGGGCTGGCGGCTGCACTCTAATGCCTCGCGGCCCATCCGCCAACGCACGCCGGGCGCTTCGCGGGACCGGCACGCCGCCGCGCCGACACGCTCTCGTGGCTCTAGCGGAAATCGTGTGTCGCAAGCGCGTCGCTCGCCGGAAACGTCGCTGCCAGGGCTTCATCGAGCCAGGCATCCTCGGGCCTCGTCGCGGCGCGCCCGAACCCTGCGGCTGATCTGTCCGCAGGGCGAGGGCCCGTTACCTGGTCGTCGTTCGGCTGTCTGGCGGGTCGTGACGGGACCACGCCGATACCGGATTGACGCTCACGTCCTTCACCCTGTCTCGTATTTGCCACGACAAGCTCACCCGATTGCCGGCTCGACCAAGCCGTGCAGCGTGACGCGCGTGCCTTCGCGGCTGCGGTCACAGGCAAGAGTCGCGCCGAGCCTGCGGCTCATGGCCTGGATGAGATGGGATCCGAGCCCGGGCGGCTCGGAAGGAGACGGCCCCCTGCCACCTCCTTTGCCGTAGTCGCGCACTTCGAGGACGAACCGGGACGGCCCGGCGAAGAACAGGCAGATGTCGACTTTGCCCGGCTCGTCCGGTGTGTAGGCATGCTTGCAGGCGTTCATGACCAGTTCGGACACCAGGATACCTAGCGTGGTGGCAAACGCGGGATGGACCTCGCCCGACTGAACGTGGATCCCGACGCGCTTGCGCCCCGGGCCGCTGCCCAGCCCTTCTTCGAGCCCTTTCCCAAGTCGCTGCAGGTAGGCCGCGATGTCGAGCGCCTGGTCGGCGTGGGAGCGATAGAGCTGGCGGTGGATCTCGCCGACGGCGGCGATCCGCCGGGCGGCGGTCGTGAGCGCCTCGTGGACCGTCTCGTCGGTTGCCTCGCGCGCCTGCATCGAAAGCAGAGCGATGACGAGTTGCAGGCTGTTGGCGACACGGTGGTCGGCTTCCTGGTGCCCGGCCAGCCTTGCGGGGCGTACGGCCGCGGTGTCCGTGTCCGCCGGCAGGATTTCTACGTCCATGAGAGCCTCCGTCGTCTGGCGGCATGCTCTCCGGAATAGCCACCGCCGTGAATCATACTCTGGTTTGCCGCGCACCGGACCAAAGTGCGGGCGACGGCGATGCCAGGTAAGGCGACAGATCACGACAGTCCGCTTCGGGGAGGCTCCGAATCAGACGTCCGCGTTCGGCCGCTTCGGGTGGTGCGCAGTCGCGGTGCCGTTCCTGAGACCATGGTATGATTCAAAACGACCGTCGGTGCGAAATACCTGTGCCTCGATCGACGGAGGCGCATGATGAAAGCTGTTGGGTACAAGCTCGCCGGTCCGATTAGCGATGAAGCGTCGCTCGTCGACATCGAGCTGGCGAAGCCGGTCGCCACCGGCCGCGACATCCTCGTCGAAGTGAAGGCGGTCTCGGTGAACCCGGTCGACTACAAGGTCCGCCGCAGCACGTCCGCCGAAGGCGAGGAATGGAAGGTGCTGGGCTGGGACGCCGCCGGCATCGTGCGCGAGACGGGACCGGAAGCCACCCGGTTCCGGCCCGGTGATGCGGTCTATTACGCAGGTTCGATCACCCGGCCCGGTACCAACGCCCAGCTGCACCTCGTCGACGAGCGCATCGTCGGCCACAAGCCGGCAACGCTGGACTGGGCGCAGGCGGCAGCGCTGCCGCTTACCTCGCTGACCGCCTGGGAGACCCTGTTCGATCGCCTGGACGTCAGGCGGCCGGTGCCGGGCGCGGCTCCCGCGCTCCTGATCGTCGGCGGCGCCGGGGGCGTCGGATCGATCGCAATCCAGATCGCGCGGCAGCTGACCGACCTGACCGTGATCGCCACCGCCTCGCGCAAGGAGACGCGCGACTGGGTTTCCGCGCTCGGTGCACACTACGTGCTTGATCATTCGAGGCCGCTTGCGACGCAGATCGAGGACGCCGAACTCGGGGCCCCGGCGTTCGTCTTCTCGACGACCCGCACCGATCTCCATGCCGCCGACATCGCGGAGCTGATCGCTCCGCAGGGTCGCTTCGCGTTGATCGACGATCCCGAAACCTTCGACGCCATGCTGTTCAAGCGCAAGGCCGTCTCAATCCACCACGAGTTGATATTCACCCGATCGATGTTCGGGACTCCGGACATGGCCGAGCAGGGGAACATCCTCGACGCCATCGCCGACCTGGTCGACGAAGGGCGGATCGGCACGACGCTGACCGAGCGCCTGGCACCGATCGATGCCGCCAACCTCAAGCGAGCTCACGCGCTGATCGAGAGCGGGACCGCGAAAGGCAAGGTAGTGCTGGAAGGGTGGTGACCGCCTGGGCGCAGGGGGCCTAGAGGGAAAGATGCTGGAGGAGGGTCATCCTTCGGCGGTCGCGGGCGGGCTCGACGAGCGCGTTGGCGCGACGCCATCTGGACGTCGTCGCCGGATGGCGGCGAGGTGGGAAGCAGCTGCGTGCCTGGCTAGCCTTCGGAATGCGCGAAGACGTGCGGTGCTCTACGCTAACGGCCGAGTACACGACCCGATCGGCTAATCCCGCCGGTCCACCGAGAAGGGCTGGGCGCGCATCGAGAGGGTGCAGTGCTCAACTTTGGAAGGAAAATGGTGCCCAGAAGAGGACTCCAATTGTTTTCTTAAGTCTCTGTTTCCTAGGTAAATATTGTTCGGCTTGTTGCGGCTTAGCCCCCCGTGGAGCCCCCACAATGCGGCGGCTGGCTATGTTGTGGAGCCAAGCCTCACATGTTCCACGGGTCCGCCGTCGCCCCCGAGACCTCGTGCCAATAAGCGGGACCCAAGGTTCAGCGTTCGCTGTACCGGTTGGGAGCCGAGCAGCCGGCGCTGCAGCGCCCACTCGAGCAGCAGGGCCACCTAGAGCAGCCCGTCGCGCGTCAGGCCCGCGAGCTGGGTGCCGTCGAGATCTCGACCAGCCGCACGAAGTCGTTGAGGCTGCGGGTCAGGCGGTCGACCGGCGCATAACGAACAAGCGCCCCTCCTCGCTCACCCCGATCTCGACGTGATCCTGCCAGGCCTGTATTGTCATCTGAGCGGGGTACCCGGCACCGGGGAGAGTTGATGGCGAGACGATCAACGGCAATTCGCAAGATCAAGATCATGATCTCCAGCCAGTGCAAGCGGCAGTTCCCCGATGGCGGGCGGACGCTTACCGAGATCAGGCGCAAAATTCGCGATCGTCTGGAGGCGCAGACTGTACTCGGCGTTCCCGTGTTCGACGTCTGGATAAATGAGGATTCACCGGCACGTGGAACCGACGTCAACAGTTGGGATGTCTGTCTCGCCGAGGTGCGCAGAGCAGATATCTTGATTGTCCTAAACGCCGGGCATGGCGGATGGGCGCCGACCGATGGCGATAACGGCATTTGCCATGCAGAACTGATGACGGCTCACAATGCGTCGCCGGCTAAAATCCGTGTAATCCCGCTCGTCGGCACTCAGCCCCTGCCCGATGAGCTGGCCAAGACGAATGATCGCTTCAAGGCATATGTCGACAAGATTAACCCTTTCGGACCACCTGTACGAACCGAGAACGAACTGCACGAAATGGTCGATAAAGCTGTGGTCGACGCCGTCACGTCACTCGTCGGGCTCGGCGTGCTGGAATCGGGCAAGGGCGGGTTTGCTTCGGGGGATGCGCTGGTCTGGGGACGCCTCTCCTTTGAGGACCGCGCGGTACAAATGCGAAAAGCGATGAAGGCCGCATTGGTCGAAAGTGGCGGCAAGGTCTTCAGCGACGCGATGGTCGAGGTCAGGTTCGCCGGCACGCCGGTCATGTTGCATCTGCACGCCTCACCGGCCAGCTTTTCGGTTGCCGCCAGTCGCGAACTGGTTGGTCGTCCCTTTCTCGCCGATCATCTGGCGACGCCGGGATATGGGAAGGGTGTCGTCGGTCCAGTCCATCTGATTGCCTGCCTGGCAGGCGTTACGGAAGCCCAGGCGCGCGCGCTGCTCGGTTTTCCCGACGCAACCTTTGTCACGCCGGCGTTCGGCATCTTCGCGGCCGATGAGGTGCAGCATATCCAGTTCGCGATGTTGAAAGATTGCCGAGATGACACCACCGTCCGCGCGGCCGTCCATCGGTTTCGTACCTGGCTGGAAGAAACCGGTGAGGATCAGGTCGTTGTCGGACGCGCGCGGCGCAGGCGAAACATCGCCGATGCGATTGCCGCACAAGCTGGGTAGGCGTTACGTCGTGATACCAACGCGCGACGTCAGCGCACCTCACCGCGTGAGGGAGAACTGATCGTGCCGGGCGCACTTCACATCGAGATGGTCGGGGTCGGACACGGCGACTGTTTCATCCTCCAATGGGTGCCCGAAAAGGGTCTGCGATCAACGATCGTGATCGACGGCGGCCCGTCCGGTGGCGGTATGAAGCTTGACCTCGCGCTAAGCTCGATGACCGCGACTCAGGTTGACTTGATGGTCCTCAGTCACACTGACGCCGACCATGTTGACGGATTGCTGGAATATGCCCGCCGCGATGCGCGATTACCGATAAGACGTTATTGGGGGCCGTGCCTACCAGCTTTCGAACGCCATCGCTGGCTGTTTCCCGACCGGGTCCGGCGCGGTCTCGATGTCGCGTCGACGTTGGAACGGGAGATCGCTGAGAACACCGTTATTTCTTGGCCTGTCGAGCATGCGAGCTGGCAATCGGATGATGGGGGCCTTCGCGTCCGGGTTCTGTCGCCGGCGGGACGATTGATCGAACGACTACTGCTCGCGAAAGACTCTTCGGCCCTTTTCCTTCAACAGCCCATGCCAGTCGGCTGGCTGCTGCTGGATGCGCCAGCGGATCCCGGACCGGAAGATGCGTGGGCCGACCTGCGCGTCGCAATATTGAGCGGCGAAATCGACCCTGGCCGCATTCCGCCGGATCTTCCTCCACTCATCGGGTTGGCTGACCGGGAGGCCCTCACCGCGGAGGCCGCGCGCGACTTCGGGATTGCGCCAGAATATTTTGGCAATTCGGTGCTGAACGATACGTCCCTAGTGCTTCTCGTCGAAGCGGAGCTAGGCGGAACGACGAAGCGCCTCCTGTTCACCGGCGACCTGCAAACCTTCACCTATCTGATGGCGAAATATCCGACCGGGCTTGGTCTCGAACTGGTCAAGGCACCACATCACGGATCGCGTTCGCATGTCGGCGAAAAACTCGAAGCTTATGACGAGGTCTGGCAATGGCTCCGCCCCCGAGCGGTGCTGGTCAGCGCTGGCGGCAAGCACAGTCTTCCACGGAGCGATTTCCGGAACGCCGCGCTCCGCTCGGGGGCCGCACTGTTTTGCGCTTGTCGACGCGGCAAGGAGATACTGCTCGGCGCGCAGACCGAATCATGTTGCCACACGCAGTTCGCCTGCAGCCGGGCGGTGCACAATGTCCGCATCGACATCACGCGAGAGTCGATGGTGGCGGATGCCCAAGCATGCAGCAACGCGGCTGCGACAGGCGTCGCGCCGGTGATCCAGATGGTCCAGCATCTGGTCGACCCCAGCGCCATCCTTGATCGCCTAACCACGGCGGAGCGCGATAAGCATGTCGGCTGGATCGCAAGGCTCTTGAGGGATCGGCACCGCGACCGTGTACGCGCCGGCGGCGAGGCGAAGCTGGAGCCAATAGCCTTTCGCGACCTGGAACGCGAGGCAAGTGCGGCCGGCAGATTTCGTGCGGCAGCAAGCATGGACATTATCGTCGATGCGGGCGCGCGCGCCGGCGCGATATGGGCAAGTCGGCCTGGTCGATGGTCGCATGCTGACAGGCATGCGTGGATCATGCCGGACAAAGTCGATCTCGATAAAATATGGAACTGGCTCAGCAGTCATTCCGCCATTTTCCTGGCAATCAAGAACCGAACGGCAGGCCAATCGCCACGCGAGCTACTTCTTGCAGGAGACACTGGATTTCTCGCACACCGGACGGCCATACTTTTCGGCTTTCCCGTGGCGATGTTTGACGATGCGATCTGGCCTCGGCTGGTCACAAAGCTCGTCGAAAGCCGCTGGCAGGTTTTTAACCGTGAGATCGACGAGAGTGGAATCACCGCAGTGCTCTGCGCACCAACCGATCTCTCAAACACCTTTCGTGCGCTTGCCGACCGCGTCGGCGACAGCGTCGCGGCAAGTTATCTGCGCGAAATCGCGCGTAATCATCACCCATACGATGGCGACAACACAGCGAAGATGCCGGACCGCCTGAACGACATCATCGCCCCATATTGGCTGGGCGATCACTCCATCTTTCCTAGGGACTTCGGGACGGCGCTGACATGGACCGGAAGCGAAGCGCACTGTCGTCTGTTCGGTAATCCGGGTCTCGTGACGGAAGAGGAGAGACTCAGGCTCCATCGGTACAAAGAATATTACAAGCTTGACGGCCAAGAACAGGGTGGAGCACGGCTTCTCGCAGCCCTTCTAGTCGGCGGCTTTTGACCGGCAGGTAGACTGCGCCTCGCCATCACCAACGATGCGTGTCTCCATTTCGCGCTATTAGCAGTCACTTATGACAGATCAGGCACTACCAGTGGACCTTGATCACGGCCATCGCTTCGCTCGGCTCGGAGGCGACCGTAGAGCTTGTCTAGTGGCAGATGGGCCACCTCGGATACGCGCGTCGTCCTATGCGATCCTTGCCAATGATGCGGCATCGGTGGCCAGATCCTATGCGACGTCAAGCGCGATGATCGGCTTGCGGTGAATGACGCTTGGTCAGATGTTGGATGACCGCTTTCGGGAGCGCAACCGTTCAAGCTGAACGGCTCATATGGGCGCTAAGCCGAACGGCCGTCAGTGCCGTGAGGAGTCCGGCCGCTTGCAGAGCGATCCACGTTAGCCGACACTCCCGCCGACGCAGCAATGCGCCCCCAGCCCAATTGGACGGTCTGAGATGTCCCAGTGGACGTTCGCTATTGGCCGACGAGCGCCTGAGTCATTAGCAGAAGATTGGCGGCTCCGCCGGCGGCCGTCGTGGGAGGTCATTCGAAGGCGAAATGTCGCCGATGCCAAGCGAGTTGCTCACGGTGCTTCGGCGTCACCAATCTCAGGCGTCCGGTATGAGGCTGGAGAAGATCGAAAGCGGTCGCGTCCATGCTCGGCTTCCAGATCGCCCTGCCTTCGTCGGTAAAGCTCACTAGCCCTGCATCGAACGCTGCATCCCAGTGGGCCGCAAGCAACAATCCGTTCTCCGCGTCTAGCCGCTCCGCATCGCTGCGACACAGCGCCCAAGGCACGATATGGCTGGCGCGCAGCAATTGCGGTTGGGTGATTGTGGTGACGGCGCACCGTCCTTCCCAATAGTTCAGGAGCGCACGGCGGAAGATGTCCTGGCCCTTGCGCTGTTTGACCAGCCGTTCGGCCTCGGTGTCGCCGAGACCGCGCACTTCCGCCTCGTATTCCGCGAGCGGCAGGGTAGGCAGGCTCGAGGCGAGCTGCCAGGCGCGCGAAAGCGCGCGGCGCATGTCTGCCTGATGGGCGAAGCCGAACGCGGCCCGGAAATTGCCCGGCGGCGGCGCGGCCGCGGGAGCTTCCAATCTTTCCGCGACGCCTGCGTGCTCGACGGCAAGGAACCACGCGCGGCCGTCGGTGCTCACCGCCAGCGCCACCTCGCCGGGCACGTTCTCTTCGCTCGCGAAGAACAGCCAGCCGTTCGCCAACCCCTTCTCCCGGCGATAGCCGTGGTTGGCCGCCGCCTCGACCAACTCGGAGCGCCAGTGGAACGGCGGATCTTGGCTGCGGAGGGTCGTATCAAGAGTCACGCCGGGAGCCTCGCCCGACGAACATAGGTGCGCTCATAGGTCTTCCATGAACAGGCGTTGCTCGCGCGGTGCGCCATGCAGTTCCAATTTGACCCATTGATCATTGCGGAACGGCTCCGGAGGGGCGGTGGTCGTCGTGACGATATACTGGAAAAGCGGCGGCGAGCCGAACTCCTCCATCTTTCGTCCAAGCTCGAAAAGCCGATTGTAGATGGAGCGGCCCAGATCGGCCTCCCTCGGACTGTCATGGATGAGGAACGCTGGAAGCTGGGTGCGTCCTTCAATAGTAAGCAGCAACGCCGCGAGATCGAAGGCCGCGATCTTCAGGGAATCGACGGCCGCCGTCGACCGCTCACCGCCTACATGCAGACTTAGATGAAGTCCGTCCTCATCCAGTGTTATCGCACCTTGCGCATTGTCCGGCACCAGGAATCGCAGGCTGGCATCAAACAACTGGGAAAGGCGGCTTATCACATCCTGCGAGGAGCGGCGCAGTTCCGTGATCCTTTGGTTCACGGTGGCCAGACGCGTGGTCAGCCCTGCGATCGTGGTGGTGCTGCGCTCAAGCTCTGCGAGATGCCGCACATAGCGTGTCGTCATTGTCACATGACCCCACGCTTCAGCCAGCTTCGCCGATTGCTCTTCAAGCTTCTCGATGGTCGAGGACAGTGCTGTCAGGCTCTGCGTTGCCATCGCTCGCTCAAGTTTGAGGGATTCCTGCTCCTTTCTTAGCCCGCCGATCTCGGCGACGAGATTGTCCAATTCCTTCGAAGCGTCATCCGCCTCCTGTTGGCGCTCGGCGATGTAGGCGATCGCAGCTTGGTCCAGTTTCCGTCCGCAGGTTTTGCAAACGGGATTCTGCGCATCGGCGACATGGGTATGTTTCTTCGCACGGCTGTTATCGACCACGCGCTTGAGATTGTCTTTCTCTGTCAGGCGCCCGTCGATAACGCTGATCTTGCCGTCGATGGCACGGATGTCGTTCTCCGCTTTTGCCTTGTCCTGACGCGCCTGTCTCAGCTTCGCCGTCAGATCAGGGGGGACAGCATCCTTGGTGGCCTTCAGTTTGGACGTTGCCTGCTGCCCCCAGAAGTCGGGCTGCGTCGCCGGGTTTTCCGCTTCCCCGCCGAATGCATCGATCAGCCCTTCGCGCAAATCATTGATCAGCCATTCGAGCCGCCTTTGCTGGGCTCTGGCGGTCTCGATTTCGTCCCGAAGCTTCCGAGCGGCGTCGGTGGCCGTAGTTTCATCCGCCCGCAGCGCATTGATCAGCAGACGGACAATGACTAGGCGATCTGTATCGGACAATTGACGCTGCCGCGATGGCGATCGGGATTGCGTTTGCGCCGCGCGCCAGTCCAGCGGATCCCGCAACCGGCATTCCTGGTCCCGGCTGAGCCAGGCCAACGCCGCCTCCCAAGCATCGTCACGCGGATGGGCGAGAGGCATACGGCTTGCCGCTTCATCCATAAGGGCGGATGTGATGGCTTTCCGTAGCGGGGTGATGCTGGTGTTGGGCATGTCGCCGGAGAAGGCGGTGTCGAGTTCGACACCCTTGGCGCAGTAATGACGGTTGCCGATCCCAATCGGACGAATGACGGCCCATTGCGCGCCATCGAGCATTACTTCCGCGCCGACATGCCCATTCGGAATGCGATTGGCGATCAATTCGCGCTGAATGTGCGAGCCGTAACTGTCCTCGCCGAGGCAGTAGCGCAACAATCGGCAGAAGCTGGTTTTTCCACCTCCATGTCCCATGGGCTCGTTCGGCCTGCCCGAATCTGGCGACCAGACGATGTTGAGACCGGGCTTGAGGGGGATATCCCGGATGACGTCGCCCACTGCCCGCCAGATAACCAGTCTGCGGACCCACAGACGCGGTTCCTTTCGTCCAGCTTCCGGCTGGACGTCATCAAGATTGATTGCCAGCAAGTCAGGCTGCTTGGGCAATCCAATTCCTTTCCTCCTGCGGGACGGCGGCCATGATCACGCTGGTCTGCACATTCCGCATCGCGTGGAGGACGAAGGCGGCACGGCCGTCTGCCCAACCGAGCGGTGCATAGCGATATACCGCGGCGCCGCGGTCCCATGTGCGGTTCTGCATATCATAACGGATGGCGCGCTCTGCCCGGAGCGTGTCGATGGCGTCGCCAAATGCCTCTGGCGTGGCGCGACTAAGCACCGGCACAGCCGGGCTGGCGACATGATCCACCTCATTCCCGACCAGGCGCCGCCATTCCGCCTGCTGCTGTACCGTCAGGTGCCGCATGAGGAGGTGCGGTTTGGCGGCGAACAGGGCCGCAAGCTTCACGTCGGTCGGCGGAACCTCTCCGACGGTCTTCTTGATGACTGCTGCGAAGATATGCCGCACATCGATTGGATCCTCGATGCGATGCTCCCACGCCTTATCAAGGAGGTCCGCGGTGTCCGGCGCGGCTTCGATCAGCGCGTCATACGCAGCCAGCACGAGGCGGCGGGTGCGGTATTCGCCGAATTGCTTGATTTCGTTGTTCTGGAGGACGCGGAAGGTTTCGCTGGGGTAGTCTTCGCCCATCACGTCCTTCGGGTCGAGCACGTAGCGCAGCTCGTCGCGGGTGAGGCCGTAGGCGAGGGCATACCAGGCGTCGAGCTCGGCGCGGAGCTGTGCGCGGCGGGCCTCGTCCCAAGGGAACGGCGGGCCTTCGTGGCCGAGGTCGCGGGCGAAGGGCGCCATGCTGTGGCTGGTGTAGCTCAGCTCCAGCACCCGTGGGATGATGAAAGCGAGGTCGGCTTCGCTGTAGGCGGAGGGCGGGAGGATGGGGAGTTGATAAACAATAAAGTAGGCAAGGGCCATGCCTCCGACCTTCTGCCGAGCGACAAAGTCGAAAATCATGGCTGACCAGTTTGCCAACATGGCTGTAGCGAGGCGCGGCTCCTTGATGAAGAAACAGGGTGTTTTGTGATTGACACCGACAGCTGGGAAGCTCGACGCGATAGCGGTCCGGTAGACATGAGCACTCGTGACGTCCCGCCAACCCATCAACCAACGACGTGCCCAACCCTTAAGGCGCAGGCGTTCGGTTACCTCGGCTTCTGGCACCCAGTATCGCGGGGTCGGTTCAAATTCCGGATCCTGCTTTTCTGCCAACGTCGCGTCGCGGCTCTCTGAGCCATCATAGGTTGCCCAGCGGTGATCGAACTGGTGGATCATCTTGGCTTCGTAGAGCGGAACGTAGCACTCACCGCCGTCCCGCAACCAATTCGCCCCTGCCCGGGACCAGCCCTCACCCGCGAGTTGAGCGGCGGTGCGGAAAAGGTCGCTTTCGCCGGTCATGTTGAACAGCCCCTGCCGGAACTCCACCTTCCAAGGGTTTCCGGCGACGCCCACTCCTTCCTCAATCAGGACGGGCACCCGGTTATAGATTGTCGCCGTCAACTCAGCGTCGGCGCGGGCGCGAAAAACTGGAGCCGTCTTTGTATTGGGATTGATCCGCGCGATCTCGACCGGCGAAAGCGTAAAGCGACGGCGAGTATCCTCAAGCGCCTCGATTTGACGGAGAAAGAACGCGAACTCTGCTTCATCAGCGCCTGTTCCGAGCGTCAGCAATGCAAACCGGAAAGAATGATGAACGCCTGGAAATATGAACTCCTCATTTTCAAATGAATGAAGGGATACCAGCCGGGCTTGATCTACGAGGTGGCCGAAGAACGGGGCGGTTGTCGCGTCCGTCGCAATGCCAGTCGGCACGATGATGCCTGCGCGCCCGCTGTCTCGTGTCAATTTAAGGAAGTGCTCGGCGAACAGCCCATAGGTATTCACCTTGCCGCGCGCGGTTAGATCGAACCGGCCACTAGCGCGGGAGAACTCGTTCATTGCTTCGAATGCACGCTTGTCGCCAGCGAACTCTTCGAAAATTTCAGGATGCTCAGTTTCGAGTGCTGCAATCGCCTTCTTTCGCGCCGCCCCCTTCATCTCCGCGATCTCGGGAACGCGACTTTCGAAATATTCCTGCTCGCTTAGCTGGACGACTTCCCAGGGCGGATTGCCGAGCACGACATCGAACCCGCCGCGCTCGACCATGATGTCAGGGAACGCTAGCGGCCAGTGCAGCGGTCGCGCCTCTTCGGCGGCGTCGATCGCCGCCGCTTCCATTGGTCCGTAATTGGTCCCACCGGCCAGCTTGCGACGCACGTCCGCCGTGATCGGCACCATATCTCGCCCGCGTGCATCGGGCACCTCTGCCTTAGGCAGAAGGAACGCGGCGATGTAGAGATCGCAGGCAACTTTGGTGGCGTAGCGCGCCGGATCGTGCCGCCACGCCTCGAAGCGGCGCTTCTTCTCCTCGACCTGCCCCACAGTGTCCTCGGGCATGCGTTTGATGGTGGCGAGGTTCGCCGCCAGCTTGCGCGGCGGCATGGCCCCGCCGCCGCTGTGGAAATCGAGCTGGCCCTGGCCCTTCTTCGCATCCTTGTTGAGCTTGCCGTAGTATCTGGCCGCTTCCTTGCTGTCGCCGGTGAGCGGCTTGTAGGCTTCGTCGGGGATGCCCTCTTCCAGCACGGCGAGATCGAACACACCGAGCAGCGCGTCGCCGCAGCGGATGTTGGCGTCGAGGAAGCCCAGCGGCTGGCCGGGGCTGACGCTCTCGATCCACAGCGCAACCTTGGCGAGCTCGACCGCCATCGGATTGCGGTCGGTGCCGTGGATGCAGCGGCTGACGACATCGCGCAGCGCAGCCTGCTTCTCCTCCTTCCCCGCATCGGGATTGCGCCACAGCGCCACCCGGTCCGCCATCCGGCGCGCTGCGCCAAGCAGGAAGTGGCCGGAGCCGCAGGCCGGATCGATCACGCGCAGGTCGAGGATCGCGGCGGCCTTGTCCTCCGGCGTCTCGGCGTTCGCCTCGGCGTTCTCCAGAACGGGATCGAGCGCGGAATCGAGCAGCGTCTCCACCAGGCTGTCGGGCGTGTAGTAGCTGCCGCTGGTCTTGCGCGCGTTGCCCTTGGCACCACTGTCGAGCACGAACTCGCCGTTGGGCGCGAGGCTGGGGCGGATTTCCAGCAGGCTTTCGTAAACGCTCCCCAGCTCCTCCGTCTTCATATCGCGCCAGTTGATGCGATGCAGGCTGCCATCGACACGGATGAAGCCGAGATTGAACACGGCCTCGAGAAAGCAGCGATTGGGGATGCGCGCATCGTTCAACGTCGGCGTGGCGCCGCGCGCGAACAGCCCGCCGAGCGCGGGAAGGCCGAGCGCGGGCTCGCCATGCTCGAGCGCGGCGAGCACGATCTTCATCCCCTCCCAGGCGTCGTGGTGATGATCGCGCGCCACCCGGCGGCGCGAACGCTCGCGCCAGAAGGTGAAGGAGTAGTTCTCCGCGTAGAGCGCGCGCGCCCGCTGCGGCACGCTGCGCGGGTGCAGCAGGTCGCGATCCTCGGCCACGGCGAGGAAGATCAGGCGATAAACGGTGCGTAGCAGCTCCTCGAACAGCGAAGTCATCGGGAGCCGGTTGTCGGCGATACGCTCGCGGATCTCGGGGTTGGCTTCGATCAGCCCCTGACCGAGCTGACGCAGTGCCTCTTCCACGCCTTCGCGCAGGCGCTCGCGGGCGGAGGTGCCCTGCTTCAGCCCTTCCTCGCGCCAGCGTTCGAGCGCGCAGTCCGATGCCGCCGCGCCTTCCGCGCCGAAGCGCGTGGCGTGGGTGAGCAGCCACCAGGCGGTGAAATCGGCGAACATCTCGTCGCGAAACATCGCGCCGAGATCGGCCTCGATCCACGCGGGACGGGTGAGACTGGCGTTGTCGCGCATCAGCCGCACGCGATCGCCGGCGAAGACGAGGCCCCAATAGAAGCCGGGATTGGCGTTGAGCCAGTCCTGCAGCAGCACCGTCGGGCCACGCCGCGCGCGGCCGCCCTCTCCGTCGCCGAACTCGGGCTGCGACTTGGCGAAGGCATCGCCGCCGGGAACGGGGGCGGCCACCACCACGGGCACGCGGCCGTTCTTCGCCTCCCAGGCGATGCGGAAGCGGCGGCTACCTTCGCGATGCTCGTGCGGCCCGGTCAGGTCGGAGAAGCCGAAGCACTGGCTCAGCAGATTGCGCGCGAACGTAGCGGTCTGGGTGACGGTCGGCGCTTCGATCCGGTCGTATTCGGCCCAGAGCGCGCGGCCGATGCTGTAATAGCGGGCGATTTCGTCGCGCAGCGTGGTACCCTTGGGGCAGCCGTATTCAATCGCTGCCTTGGCGCCCATCTCGGCGCCAGCGATCTTCGCGATCTGCTCGGGGGCGATGAGCCCACCCTCCACGACGACTGCTTCGAGCGCGAGCGCGGTCGTGCGGGAACCCGGGCGGGCCATCAGTTCGCCTCCGGCACGAGGACGTAGAGCCCGATCACATCGGCTGGGAGGACCGGTGCGACTTCCGTGGTGGCGCCCTCACCGCGCGTTGCGGCTTTCACCCGGTCATGGTCTTCGCCCAGCTGAGCGGCGCGTTCCTGCGCATAGGCCGCGATCGCCGGCTGGTATTCGACCAAGCGATCGAGTGCCTCCCCGACCTGCCGTGCGATCACCGGCGCGGCGATGTCGCCGGCGGCGCCCTGTTCGATCAACATCAGCGCTTCGGGGCCGATTGCAACCGGAGCGGCCTCACCCCGCGTGAACGCCACTGCGCTCGCTTCCTCCGCCAACAAGGTCTTGCGGCCGCTGGTGGTGAGCGTGAACCGCAGGCGCAGCAGTAGTACGGTGGTGAGCTTCTGCACCGCCGTCGAGCGCCAGGCCCCGGCACGTCCCAGCGGCTTCGCGCCGGTGACGCCATCCGGGTCGAGCGCACCTTCGCTGATCCCCTCGGCCAGCATCGAGACCAGCGGATGCGTGCGGCCGACGTGAGCGGCGTCGGCCACTGGATCGTCGTGAAAGGAAATTAGCCGCGTGCCGGTGAGCCCGCGCGCGGCAAGCCGTTCGCTGAGCTGCTGCGGCAGCCGGTCATAATGCACGCGCCATGCCTTGCCGGCCTCCCCCAGCGGCACATCGATGCGTGCCAGCGCGCGGCGCGCGAAGCGTTCGACCTGCTCGGGGCCGCCGAGCAGATCGCGCATCTTCTCCCATTCGGGCAGCACTTCCTCGGGCCTGAGCGTCGACTGGGCATAGCGCGTGCGGCTCTTCTTCGCGTTCTCCTCGGCGTCGCGCCATTCGGCTTCGAGCTGCGCGTCGGCCGCGCCGAAGTCGAACATCCCCTGCGTGCGCGGGTTACTTGAACGCAGCAGCATGGCCTGCATCAGCGCGTTGGTGACACTGGCGGAATCCTCCGGGATCGGGACGGTAACGCCAGTGGCCTGGGCAATATGCTCGGCCTTTCGGGTGATGACCTGCAACACGGCGCCGTCGATCATCGAGTTCTCGCCGAACATCATCACCGACCAGACTTCTTTCTCCGGCTGACCGAAGCGGTCCACGCGGCCTTCGCGCTGCTGGTGGCGGGTGGGGTTCCAGTTGAGGTCGTAGTGGACCACGGCATTGAACAGCGCCTGCAGGTTGATGCCTTCCGACAGGCAATCGGTGGCGACGAGAATCCGGTCGTGATGGTCGGCAAGCGCCTCCACCCTCACGCGGCGCTCCTCGGGGGTGAGGCGACCGGTGACGATCTCCACCGTGTGCTTCTTGAACTGCTGGCGCAGCGCCTCGCCGACGGCTTCCGCAGTGGAGATGAAGCGGCAGAACACAACCGGCCGCGCGCCTTTGCCGTGAAGGTCCTTCAGGTGCTGAACCAGCTTGCGCAGCTTGGGATCGTCTTGCGGCCGCCCGGCGAGGTCTTCGGCCTGCGTGATGAGTTTGGTCAGCGCCTCGGCTTCTTCGGCGTCTGGCGCGGTGGCGGGCTCGACGTCGCTTTCGGTGAGCTGGCCTTCCTCCTCGTCGAGGATCGCGCTCTCGAGCGCGGCCTCGTCGGCCATGCCGGCAAGCCGGTTCTTGAGCGCGCTCACCGCAGCAGCTGGGGATGAGCCGACGCAACGCATCAGCGCGAGCGTGCCCCAGAAGGCGAGACGGCGCGCACGCTCCCCGTCGGACCGCGTGGCGACGCCGACGCAATAGTCGAGCACGTCTTCCTGGAAGCGCTGAAAATCGCCGGTGAGCGTATAGGGCGCGTCCAGCTTCATCGGCTTGGCGAAAGCGCGAGACGCGCCCCAGTTGTCCATGATGTCAGGCCGGCGGCGCTGGACAAAGTGTTGCGCGAGACGCCGGCGATAGCGTTCGAGCGCATTGGCGTCGGACGCTGGCGGTTCGGCGGCCAGTTCCGAGTGCAGCAGGCTCAGCAGGCGAGCATAGGCGTCCTGGTTGCCGCTGTGCGGGGTCGCCGTAAGTAACAGCATGTGGCGGCTCTGATCCTCGGCGAGGCGCTGGAGGAGGGCAAAGCGCTGCTGGGTGCCGCGCTCGGTACCGCCGACGCAGGTATGAGCTTCGTCCACGATGACCAGGCCGGGGCAGGCATCGGCGAAGGCATCGCGCCGCGTGTCGGCCTTGATATAGTCGAGGCTGACCACGGTATAGGGGTAGACGCCGAAGATGCTCTCCGAGAGCGACAACCCCCGTTCGAGCGCGCGGGCGCGCGACGAGGTGACAGCGACGGCGTCGATGTCGAACTTCTCGGCCAGCTCCGCGATCCACTGGTCGACCAGGTGCGGCGGGCACAGCACGGTGAACCGGTCGGCCTCACCGCGATCGATCAGCTCGCGCAGGATCATCCCCGCCTCGATCGTCTTGCCGATGCCGACGTCGTCGGCGATCAGCAGCCGCCTGGTGTCGAGTCGCAGCGCCATCAGCAGCGGCACGAGTTGGTAGGCGCGCGGCTCCACGCCGAGGTGCGCTGCCGAACGGAACGGCCCCGCACCGCGACGAAGCGAGAGGCGCAGGGCATCGGCGAGCAGTCGCGCGGCATCCTGCGTGTCGAGCCGGTTCGGGCTCGGCGGACCGAACGCGGTGCTCGATACCGGCTGGCGCTCGAGCGCCGGGGCAATGGTGATCGCGTCCTCCTCGGAGCCCGACAGCGGGCGGACGCGCAGCAATCCTGCCTGCTCCTGCTTGTCGAGCACGATCCAGTCGCGCCCCCGCGCCTTGACGAGGTCGCCGGTCTGCAATTGCGCGAGGATCATTCATCCACTCCAAGGGCCCCGGCGAGTTCGGCGGGCATTGTGTCTCCAGGCCGTTCGGGCAATTCGATGAGCAGCCGCCCCATGTCGGCACAGCGGTCTGCCAGCCCGGCAGGCGCCGGACCGACAGTCGCCATAACCATCAGGCCGGGCCAGCACAGCGGATAAGCGGCTCCTGCAACGGATTCGGCAGTCGGCGTCGGAGCGCCCCAGCATTCGAGCGCCGCGAGCCAGCCGTCACCGCCCGGAGGGGCCGACCCACCGGCCATCGCATCGCAGCGGGTCAGCCGGTCCAGCAACCCCTGGACCTGACTGTCACTCCGTTCGATCAGCTCGTGGTCCGGCTGGTTGTAGTAGGACAGCAGGCATCGATAGCAGCCCTCCACGCAGGCATTCTCGCCATCGTGCAACGCGCCGTCCTTGCCACGTTCAAGGTGCATAAGGTCAAGCGCGGTCTCCGCCAGTGCGCGCCAGGCACTCGGCCCCGCCATCAGCCGCTTGAGCACGCCCGCGCCGCCTTCGGATACCTCATAGAGCAAAATCGCCCTGCGGTTGTCGCGCGTGGGCAGTGGTTCACCGAGCAACTCGCCGGTCTCGAGCACATGCAGGGTCTCGATGGCACGAACCAGAGCATGCTGAAGTGTCGCCATCTGCACAGCGCCGAACCCGAGCGACGGCGCGAACTGCACCAGCAAGGCATTCTTGGTGTCCTCGACCATAGGAACAATCGACTGGCGGCGCGCGCTCCTGGGATCGATGTCCGCCCCTTCATCATCGCCCCCGTCGTCATTCTTCAACCAGCGGCCGGTCAGGGTGTCGATGTCGAAGCCGGTCACCTCCTGCGCCTTGCGACGGCGAAGGCCCAGGTTGGCGCGCGCCAGCAAGGTCTGCGGTCCGTATCGCAAGGTGACGAGCGCACCCTCGTTGTCGCCCAGCACCAGCTCTTTCTGTCCGCCCTCGGGCCAGGTGAAGATTGTCCGAACGTCGAAACCGCGCCGTTGCCGATCCTCGTCATTCGCAGTGATCCGCGCCCCCGGAACGGCTTCGACGTTCTCGATGCGGTAAAGCTTCGACAGGCGCCCCTCGCTCGTCAGCGGTGAAGCGCACACCGCGCAGCGTTCCTGCGTCTCACCGTCGTGGGCAGCGCCACATTCCGTGCAGCACGTTAGCGTGCGGGTAGCGAGGTTGCCGCTCTCGTCGCGCGTGCCGGCCGGGAGCTTGGCACGGTTGCAACGATACGCCTTGCCCTCGTGGTAGACGAGGCTGTTCGGCCCGAACTCGGCGATGGCGAGGAAGCGCGGCCGTTGAAGCACGGTCGAGCCTCGTTCGGCATCGATGAACGCATAGAGCGGCAAACGCGGAAAGTTGTAGCCCGGCAGAAAGCCTTCTGTGGCCAGATACCGGTAGGAGTAGAAGTCGGACCCGCTGCTGGCTCGGCCGCTGTCGAGCAGTTCCAGTTGCTTGTTTGCACGATGCTGGCGCGCTCCCGCCTCGGCGCGCTGTTCCTGAGACAGACCCATGCGCCGGGTGATTTCCTGGGCCGCTTCGAGCTCTTCCTGAGTCGACTGACGAAGCTTCCTCCACCTGTCGAACGCCAGACTGAAAGCCTCCGGTGCATCGCGCCAGAGCCGGGAGACGAAAGCCTCGACGGTGCCCAGCCCTTCGCCTTCGAGGGACTTGTCGTCGACGGCCGATCGGATCACCGCAATCGCCCGATCGCGCGCGACTTCATCCGCGCTCGCGTCAGATGCAGCAGCGGCGAGCTCCTGCGACAAAGGGAGCCCTTCGACCAGTTCGAGGTTCGCGGGAATTGCCGCCTGGAGCGGTTTTACGCACGCGGCCAGCCACTCTGCCTGAACGTGTGCCGTCAGGAGATCGGGGTTGGCCAGGTCAATCGCCGGGGGGCGGACGATGCCAGCGACAAGGTCGCTGCGTCGTTCGAAGTAATATTGATCGTGCGGGCTCTGGGCGGCGCAGTAGGTGACGACCAAGGCCGCCTGACCGCTACGCCCTGCGCGGCCGGCCCGCTGGACATAATTCGCGGGAGTCGGCGGCGCGTTTCGCAGATAGACGAAGTTCAATTGCGAAATGTCGACGCCGAGCTCCATCGTCGGCGAGCAGAAAAGCACCGGAAGAAAATCCTGCGGCTCGCCTTCGTCGCGCATGGCTACAATGTCTTCGGCGATCTGTGCGATATCGCTGGGGCCATAGCGAAAGCGATTTTCGCGCCATTCGCGAACCTCGCTCTTGACCTGCGCAGTGTGCTCGCGCGCTTCGAAGCCGAACGGTAATCCGCCGGAGTCTGCAAGGCGCAGCGCCACATCCGAATAGAGCTGCGAGAAGAACGCATTGTCCTGCCCGGGCTTGGTTTCACCCGTCCCGCGATGAAGCCGCACGGCATCCGGGGCGAGCCTCCATCCGGTGAGATCACGTGTCGCGAACTTGCGAACTATGTAGTGACTTTCGGCCGCGCGCAGCATCGCGGTGATCAAAGCTTCACGGTCGGGTATCGACAGGCCACCGGCGTCCACACGTTTGCCGATCTCGCGCCCCAGGACACTGCGGCCGGTCGCGCGAATCACGTCTCGCTCGCCCTTCTTGCGTTCGCTTCCGACGACCAGGGTGCCTGCTCGCGAGAGGTTTTCTCGTTCTTCCTTGCCGATGGCCCAAGGGTCCTTGAGCAAGAGCCGCGAGCGTTCAGCGACTTGGTCCAGATCGGTTGCATCGAGCGCGTCCACGGCAACGGCAAGGCCTTGGCGCATCGCATCGAACAGGCGCCCGAACACCTCTTCCCTGACCTCGCTGGCCAGTCCCGAAAGCAAGGCGAAGCCCCTGCGCTCCGTGTCGGTCAGGTCAGCCTGCAGCCCGACGCCGGCGCAAGCGGCCTCGTCGGCGGCAAGCGATGCAATCCCCGGATATGCGACACGGAGAAGCCCGAGCTGGTCGAGGTTGGGATTGGTGTAGCGCCAGCCGCGGCGCAGATCGGTCCACAGACGATGCGCGAGCACCCGGTTCATGGTGCGTTTGGCGTCATCGAGCGCCGCGAAGTCGCGGCGGCCGCTATCCTGCATCCATTCGCTGCGGCGCTTGTCATTTTCCGGTTCGAAACCGAGCGCCCTGCGCAAGGCGTTGCCAAACTCCTCGTGGCTCAGGCCTTCGGGACCTGCCCGCTCGACGGCGCGCAACATGGCGCCCCGAAGGAGCGTGACGAAAATGAAGTCGTTGAAGTGTCCGGCCTGGAGCGCGGCATCCTGCCGATTGTCGGTAAAGCCCAGCAGCTTCCGACGATGTTTGTCCTGCGGTGTCTGGGCGCGATCCATCCAGTCGAGCGCCGCAGTTGTGATCATTGTGGTTGCAGAGCTTCGCCCCTCCGACGACAGCCCGGCCAGCTTGTTGATGTCGCGTGCTTGAGGAGCCGGCTCGTAGCGGCAGTGCGGACAGAACCGGAATTTCCCTGGGAAGAACCAGGAGCGAACGCCAATTTCCTCGCCCCTCTCGCGGCCGTCGCGCGCGAGCAGCATCAGACGAGCTTCGTGTTTGCCCCGGTGGCTTGCCTTCAGCCGAAGGCCGGATTTCCCCTCTTCCAGCCAAGCGTCGGGATAGTCCTCGATGTTACCGGTGAAGGCCAGATCACCTGCCGCGTCGGGCACGAGAAATCCGTTCCAGTTGCCCTCCAGATCAGGTTCATCTTCGGGAGTAACGTCGATCGACCGCGGGAGGACCTGTCCCTCGTCGTTGATCGATACGCTGTGAACTTCTTGGCCGCACTCACGACAGAAGAATAGGGGATAGAGACGGGCATCGGGCGTTTCGCGGTCGAACTTCTCGCCCGAAAGCGACACAGTCCGCTGGTCAGCTGGTTCAAGCGTCGCGTGTGCATGGCCGGCACCGGCAATGAAGCGGTGCAGCTTGAACGCCATGAAGGCCCGATCGGAACCGCCTTTGCTGTCGCTCATTGCGACGAGGTGCTGAATCAGCGCCGCGCGGCACGCATCTTCGCCGAGGCCGATTTGGGTTTCCAACTTTTTCGCGGCCTGGGTCAACGTCATTGGAGGTCTGCGCCTGGCTGTTTCACCAAGATCGAGCCCCACATTCTCCTCGATCCAGACCGCCAACGGGTCGGTTTCAAAGCCCTCAGCGCTCGCGTGCTGGGGAGGGTTGGTCACCGTTGCTCGCAGAGCTCGAAGGTATTCCGCTTCGTTGGCTGGCTTGACCGTTCGGCGCTCGAGCGTTTCGGTGATCACATCGTCGGGTGAAACTGCGCTTCCAAACAAGCGGGTGCCAACATCTGCAACCGCACGGCGCCCGGCATCCTCCTCACCGGATGCCATAGTTGCCGATGTGCCAATGCAGAGCATTTGCTTAGATCCGACGCGCTCGCGAACGCGCCGGACGAGCATGGCGACGTCGGCACCTTGCCGGCCACGGTATGTATGCAGCTCATCCAATACGAGAAATTCGAGGCCGCTCATGTTCTCGATAACCGAGCGATCAAGCTCATCCTGCCGCGTCATGAGCAGCTCGAGCATCATGAAGTTCGTGAGGATGATGTCCGGCTTTTCGGTCGCTGCCGCGCGACGCTCACTCTCCTGCTCCTGCCCGGTATAGCGCCGGAAGGTTGGCCGCATTTCGTCGGGGAGACCGCACTCGCCGATGAACTTTTCCAACTCTTCACGCTGCGAGTTCGCGAGCGCATTCATTGGGTAGATAATGATGGCGCGCGTCCGTTGCGGCTCACCCGCCCGCCGGGCTCTCAGGATGCGGTCGATAATCGGCACGAAGAAGCAGAGCGACTTTCCCGACCCGGTGCCCGTCGTGACGATGAAGTTCTTGCGCTGCTGCGCCTTCGACAGCGCCTGTTCCTGATGCCGGTGCAAACGGATCGGCTGCCTCGGGTCGCCCGCTGCAAAAATCTGCGGCAGGACCGCATCGACTGCGCCTTTGGCCGCAAGCGCTTCCAGCGTCTCCTGGGCCGGCCGGAAGTTCGGATTCAATCCAATCAGCGGCTCAGGCCAGAAAGCATCGCTCGCGTATATTTCGTCGATCTTAGCCTTCAGATCCGGCGCGCGGACCGAGGTGAATGAGCGTGTGAATTCCTGATACCGCTCGACCAGCCGCATATCCAGATCGAACACATTCACGCTGATGCCCCTCCCCAGACCCCTTAGTCGTAGTAGCGCTATGTCACCCCGCCACACAGTGTCGATCCCGGCCACGAAGGTATTGATTATCAGCGTTCCGAGCAACCTGGATACCGTGTTCAACCCAAGGCACGGCGTAGCAGGTTAACTTACAAGCCAGGCGGCAATCGGGATCGCAAGCACAGCCTGGAAGATGTGCGCAAAGCGGACCGGGTGAGCTGTATTCTCTGGTTTTCCTTTGGCGGCGTCGATCGCGTTGAGACCGCTTGGTCGCGTGGGATTGCATTATCGTGGCAGCCAACCGCGCATCCAACCCTAACGCCCGCCGGGCAGAGGGCGTTGGTGGGTGGATTTGGAATGACGATCCCGCAAACGCGTCGATTTCCGCGAGTTTCAGGACGAGTCCGGCCTCCCGCAGAACGGAAATGTCGGAGAGGGTGCCCGTCAAAGCCCTACAGAGCCGATATTGAAAATGTCACGTTTCTCAACCAGCAGCAGGCGATTGGATGCGTTCGACCCTGACACTGGAAATCGCCGAAATTCTGGTCGCCAGAAAGATAGGACCAGCTCCCGTCGGACCGCGCCCACATCGGAAATAATCGTGGTACCCTTCCGAGACGATCTAGCACCGCGCGCTCGCGAGGTTTCAAAACTCAGGGGTCGATCCATCACCTTAACCCGGCCGGCCGTGGCGCTGCCGCGATCGCCGAGTCGTCACCAAGCCCGAGAAACAGGTCAATCGCATCGTCGAGAACCAGCTCGACGCGATCCTCGAGGATTGCGTGAAGCTCTGCCGGCTACGGCCGCTTAGGTGCAGCGGGATTCCGCTCATCTGCCAACTAGCCATCCTCGACGATCTCAAGCGGTACCGTTCCGCAGGGTCGCCAAGGAGTATGGTGTCGAGAAGCGATCGGTGGAACGGACCCGAGAGGGAATCAGGGCCAGCAAGTTGTGGGCTCTGCCTCCCGGTTTCGAGCTGCTGGTTTACGGAGCCTGACTTCAGAAAGGCCGGTCCAACTCCATCCCTATATATATCTTATTTTCTTTATATATCCTATACTCATAAGACTTTTCATCGCTATGGGGGGGTGGGGTGAAAGCCATGAAGTCAGGCTTAGTAACCCGCTAGGCCTTCTCGAATCACCCGCCCCCCAGCAGGATGGCCCCATGCGGCGCCGACTCGTCGGGCACTGAACCGAGTTCCCAGATTTCGCGCGCTCCAATGACGCGGTGAGACGCGCCTCCATCATCGGAGACCACTCGCGGACAGAATAGCGTCCTGGCAAGGATCAAGTGAAGGACTACCCCGGCCTTGTGTCCCGGCTCCAGCGAGACAGCCCTCGATTACGGCTACGTTCGGCTCCAGGAACTCCACCATGGCTTGCTCGGCAACGCGCCTCCCTACCCGTCGAACGTTGCGGCGCGGTCGGGACTGTACGACATCCCCGAGAGCTGTCCGCCGAGGGGACGACGAGCTCCGACCACATGCAGGAGGTGGGCGCGCGTGACCGGTGCGAAAACTTGGTCGAACTCTCCCGCTAGGCCGATCCCAGGAACACAAGACGCACCGGCGCGGTGCGCGGCATTCGCCATGGTTTCCCCAAGAGCACGGCGGCACCTCTGAACGCAGAGGAATGCATCCCGCTTCCTTCAAGTTCAAAGGAACCTTGTTTTGAAGACCCCACTTGTACATTCCATCGGCGACGCCGCCCAAGTGCTCGGCATCGGCCGGACGACGCTCTACCAACTCATCAACGACGGCAAGATCGCCTCCTTCAAGCTCGGTGCCCGGACCTTCATCCGGCACCAGGATCTCGTCGCGTTCGTCGAACAGCGTCATCGGGAGGCCTGAGACCCGATGCTGCATACGTTTGACGAGAATCTATCGGAGGAGACAGCGCCGCCCATCGGCTCCCATCCTGGGGAAGGCGAAGCGACGCCGGCAGCAGACTGGGATGCCATCCTGGCATTCTGCCGCGACATCATCGGCTCGAACATTCACCTGTGCTCGATCCCTCAAGAAGGGGGGGCGCCGTCGGGCAAGTGGTTTGGGTCCGACGCGGAGGCTGCTGCCGACTGGGCCGTGCGCGAGAATGCTGCCAACCGGAACGTGTACTGGACCGTCAACCGAGCTCGGAGCGGCCAGGACAAGAAGCCGCGAAAGGCGGACATAGAGAGTGCGCGGTGGTGTCACGTGGACATCGACCCGCCTTTCGAGCCCGAGGCGAAGCGAGCCGAACTGACCTCGCTCGAGCTACCGCCCACGCTCATCGTCCACTCCGGGAACGGCCTGCAGGCCCTGTGGCGGCTCGACGGCGAACACGACGACCTGGTGGCCGTCGAGCACGTCAACGCTGCGCTGGCAGCTCGCCTAGGCGGCGACAAATGCCAGAACATCGATCGCCTGCTTCGGGTCCCGGGGACCGTCAACTATCCGGACGCCGGGAAGCGAGCCAAGGGGCGAGTGCCCCGCCAGGCAAGGCTGGAACACTACGACGATGGCGCGAGCTACCAGTTCACGGCGCTCGAGCACGCTTTCGGACGTTCGCCAGCCACGTCGTCGAGATCGCACCAGGGCCCGATCATGACGGGTACCCGCAACACCTATCTCACTAGCCGTGCGGGGACCTTGCGTCGCCAGGGGCTCGATGAAGCCCAGTTGGAGAGTGAGTTGCAGGGGATCAATCTCGCTGAGTGCAATCCTCCGCTGGAATCCAGGGAAGTCGCAGCCATTGCCCGAAGCATCGCAAGGTATCCGGCGGGGCGAAATCCCGACCAGTTCGAAACCAACAGCGACGGGAAGTTCATCAAGAACAGCCCCCACAACGTGCGGGTGGCGTTGCGGCAGCTTGGCGTCGTCGTTCGCTACGACCAGTTCAAGGGCCGCAACCAAGTCGCGGGCATACCCGAGTGGCCGGACAGCGAGCTTGACGATGCGGCCATGAACCGGCTCCGCATGCTGGTCGACGAGCGCTTCGGGCTCCTCGTCCCGGAGGCCACTTTCCGGCAAACGGTGGAAGACGTGGCACGTCAGAACGCGTTCCACCCGGTCCGAGATTACCTCGATGGTCTCCAGTGGGATGGGACACCACGACTCGACAGCTGGCTCACGACCTACGCACAAGCGCAAGACAGCGAGTTCGTGCGGGCCGTCGCTGCCATCGTGCTGATAGCTGCCGTGAGACGGGTACGTCAGCCAGGCGTCAAGTTCGATACCATGCTGGTCCTCGAAGGTGGTCAGGGATCGTCAAAATCTTCGCTCCTGGCCACGCTGGCGACGCAACGTGAGTGGTTCAACGACAATGCCCCACTGGCGGCGTCGGCCCGCGAGGCTATGGAGCAGTTGCAGGGCCGCTGGATCGTGGAGATCGCCGAGCTGGCCGATATGACGAGGCGGCAGGTTGAAGACGTCAAGGCGTTCCTGTCGCGCTCAACTGATCGAGCCCGCGCCGCCTATGCTCGCTACGTCACGGACGTCGCCCGGCAGTGCATCCTCGTGGGCACCACCAACAACGAGCAATATCTGCGCGACGAGACCGGGAACAGGCGCTTTTGGCCCGTCAAAGTTGGCACGATCGATCTCGAAGCATTGGCACGCGATCGCGACCAGCTCTGGGCCGAAGCGGCAGCGCGCGAAGCACGAGGCGAAAGCATCACGTTGCCCGAACATCTCTGGGAAGCGGCCCGTGCGGAGCAGAACCAGCGCCTCGTGACCACCCCGGTCCACGAAGTCCTGGCCGACGCACTCGATGGCATCGAGGGACGGGTCGCCAAGTGCCAAGTCTATCGTGCCCTCAACCTCGCCGATGACGTTGTTCGCCAGAGGGCAGTTGGGCCCGACGTCAATGCGGCGATGACAAGGCTCGGCTGGCGACCCACCCGCTTCCGGCAAACGCCCACCGATAATCCGGTGCATGGTTTCGAAAAGGGAGATTCAAAGCAGGTCTACCAGTGGCTTCTGGATCGCTTTGTCCCGATCGATGCTCCGGGCGTGCTCCGGGTCTGCAGGTGAGCGGTCTTACCGCTGGCATCTCGGGGACCCGGGATGCCAGCACCGTACAGCGTGTCGCTGTGTCGCCTGTGCCGCGATATTTTGGAGGGGTCAAATCCCGTCACTCGTGACGCTCACTACCACCGGTGATGGGAGGCAAGATACTCTTAGAGATATTAGTGACACGGTGACACAGACCATCAAACTGGCGGTTTTCAGCCATTTTTCGTCCTCTCGAGTGTGTCACGGGTGACACCCGTGACGACACGAGGACACATTTCTCCCGAGGGGGCATGCGGGCGAAGACGGTCTGGTCGCCGGGGCTGAGGAAAAATAGTTTCTAATTGAAACTAGTTTGTCGGAAAACTCCGGTAAGTACTGACTTCAGAGCGTTTTCTCGCAACGAACCTGTTGCCACAGAGTCCTCGGACTCCTACCTCCCTGGGCGGACCCGGCCGCGGGGGCAACCGCGACCGGGCCCTGACCATCCGAACCGTCTGTAAGGGAGACGACTCAGTGGCTAACGAGCCTCATACCGGCTGTGCCCGAACCTGGGCCAGCATCACCACCGAAATCCACAACCTGAACCTCGCCCTGGACCAGGCCCAGCCTCACGAGCGCGACGCGCTCGAGTGCCGGATCGTCGCGCTCCAGGACGAAGCCATGGCGATGCCTGCGCCATCACTGCTCGCCGTGGTCGAGAAGCTGCGTATCCTGTGGAGCGCGAAGCTGGGCGACGACCAGGACGGCCGCGAGCGGCGACTGATCCTGGACGACATCCGCCGTCTGGTCGGCGTCGCCGCCTGACCCCTCAACCTTCAGCGCAACCCCGGCATTCGCCCGCAGGGCGGGCTGCCGGGTTGCGCGCCAATCCCTGGAGAACCCGCGTGAAACCACGTCAGTTTCGCAATCAGCTTGCCTACCGCGTCATCAACGATGACGATCTTCCATCGCAGGTCCTCGCGGCCTTTGCGATCGACCCCGATATCGCAGCCGAAGGGGCCGAGCCCAGATATCCCGACCTCGACGCTGATGACAACGACATCTACCACGGCGTCGTCGAGTTCGAGGTGCAGGTCGGCGTACTCGGCCGAAGCCACACGATCGACTGCCGGGCCGTCTATGCCGCAACGCTCACGAACGACGGATCGCTCGACGCCCTCATGGGCGGCGGTGTCCTTGACGAGCGGGAGATCGTGCTCCAGCGACTTGAATGGCAACCCGGCAACCCCACGCGGGCCCGCTGGGCGCCGTTTGAGCCCGGACCGCTCTTCTCCGACGAAATCTGGACCTTGCTTGACGTCCTGATCGAGAAGGACGCCATCGCGCAGTCCGAAGCGGCGTAGAACCCGAAGACCCG
>Ga0164243_10001654_pt1 | contig 37650 bp, 38 predicted proteins | sample OricompcompostOP_FD_108781 | JGI IMG/M metagenome (GOLD analysis project Ga0164243, IMG submission 108781) | Organic Plus compost microbial communities from Emeryville, California, USA - Original compost - Organic plus compost (OP) | ecosystem: Engineered > Solid waste > Mixed feedstock >...
GGCAACATGGAGCGGTTCATGTGGTCGTTCGACGGCGAGAAGATGTCGGACCATCACGAGCCGATCCCGTTCATCGAGGGCGAGCGCGTGCGCGTGAACCTCATCAACGACACGATGATGAGCCACCCGATCCACATCCACGGCCATTTCTTCGAGCTGGTCACCGGCCACGGCGATCATGGGCCGCGCAAGCACACCGTGATCGTCCAGCCGGGCGGGAAGGTGACCTGGGACTTCACCGCCGACGCGGTCGGCGACTGGGCGTTCCACTGCCATCTGCTCTACCACATGGAGGCTGGCATGATGCGCGTTGTGAGCGTGCGGCCGAAGGGAGACGGGGCATGAGCCGGGTGCTCGCGGCGCTGGCCGCGTCCGTCGCGCTGCTCGCGGTCGAGCCGGCGCTCGCGCAGGACCATTCGCAGCATGGCGGCATGAACATGCCCGGCATGCAGATGCCGGCGCAGAAGCCGGCGGCGAAGAAGCCTGCGCCCAGAAAGCCGGCCGCCAAACGGCCGGCGCGCAGCTCCCCGGCAAGACCGGCAGCCCGCCCCGCGGCGAGACCCGCACCGCAGCCGGCCAAGCCTGCGCAAGGGATGGAAGGAATGGACCATTCGGCAATGCCCGGTATGGACATGACCTCGCCCACTCCTGCAGCACCGATGCCGGGGATGGACATGCAGGACCATAGCCAGCACGCCGGCGCCCCGCAGGCGTCCGGCGGCATGGAGATGACCGGCACGGCACTTCCCGCCGGCGATGCGCCCGCGCCGCCGCCGCCCGCCGACCATTATGCCGACCGCCTGTTCCCGCATGACGAGATGGCGCGTGCCCGCGCGCAGATGATGCGCGAACAGGGCGGGCGGACCGTTCATCAAGTGATGTTCAATCTCGCCGAGTACCGGGCGCAGCAGGGCCGCGACGGCTATCGCTGGGATGGCGAGGCTTTCGTCGGCGGCGACATCAACCGGCTTTGGCTCAAGTCCGAAGGCGAAGGCGCGTTTGGCGACCGGATCGAAAGCGCGGAGGTCCAGGCGCTCTACAGCCACGCGATCGGGCCCTATTTCAACCTCCAGGCGGGCATACGCCAGGATTTCGGGCCGGGTCCGGACCGCACCTATGCGACGGTGGGTTTCGAGGGGCTCGCGCCCTATATGTTCGAGGTCGAGGGTGCGCTGTTCCTGAGCAACAAGGGCGACCTGCTCGGACGCCTCGAAGGCTATTACGACCAGCGCCTTACGCAGCGGCTGATTCTGCAGCCACGGGTCGAGTTCAACCTGGCGGCGCAGGACGTGCCCGAGAACCGCATCGGCTCGGGGCTCGTCGACGCCGAGCTGGGCCTCCGGCTCCGCTACGAGGTGACGCGCCGGTTCGCGCCCTACATCGGCGTCTCCTATGAGGCGAAGACCGGCCGGAGCGCCGACTTCGCGCGCGCGGAGGGCGAAGACCCCACCAGCACGAGTTTTGTCGCCGGCGTGCGGCTCTGGTTCTGAGGCGCGTGCCGTCAACTTGAGGAGACGGCGATGGACAGGCAATCGATGCGGCGGCACCTGCCGAGCCTGGCGTTCACCGGAGCATTCGCAGGGATTCTCGTCCTGGGTGCCGCCGCGCTGATCTATTTCGGCCTCTACAACATCGCCGCCGATGCGCCGCACTCCGCTCCGGTCTACGCGCTGCTCGACGGTCTACGCGATCGTTCGGTGGCGGTCCGCGCGCGCGGCATCGCGCCGCCGGCCGACCTCGCCTCGCCCAAGCGGATCGCGGCGGGCGCGGGTCTCTACGGCGAAATGTGCGCCAGCTGCCATCTCGGACCAGGCGTCGAACGCTCGGAACTGAGCCAGGGCCTCTACCCGCAGGCACCCGAACTCGCGAAGGGCTCCGACCTCCGGCCTGCGGAGCAGTTCTGGGTGATCAAGCACGGCATCAAGCTGACCGCGATGCCCGCTTGGGGCAAAACCCATGCTGATCCGTTGATCTGGGACATGGTCGCCTTCGTGCGGCGGCTACCCGGCATGTCGGCGGACGAGTATCGGCGGCTCGTCGCCGGCGCGCCCGAAAGCCACGATGCGATGATGCGGGACGCGAAGGACACACCGGGCGAGCACATGCACCAACACGAGTGAGTTAGACGAAGCGGGGACGGCAAGCCAAGGAGAGACGTGCGATGATGAAAAATGCCTATGCCAGCCTCGCGCTGCAGACCGTCGTCAGCGGCATCATCATGTACCTGGTCATGTTCGTGATGATCGACAGTCTCGACAGCTTCTACAACAACCTCAACATGGTCTACATGACGCTGATGATGGTCGCGCCGATGGTGGTGCTGATGATCCTGGCGATGCGACACATGTTCCCGTCCAGGGCGGCCAACGACGCGCTGCTCGGCGGCGCGATCGTCATATTCCTCGGCGCGTTCGCGCTGATCCGGACGCAGACCACGATCGGCGATACCGCTTTCCTGCGCTCGATGATCCCGCATCATTCGGGCGCCATCCTGATGTGCCGCGAGGCCTCGATCCGCGATCCGGAGATCAAGGCTCTGTGCGGCCAGATCATCCGGTCGCAGGCAGAGGAGATCGATCAGATGAAGGCGATCCTCGCGCGCAAGTAGCCTTTCCCGAGCGGCGCCGACTGCCGACGCACGGCCGCATCCGGATCCTCGGAAACGACGCCCGTGGCCGCAGCAGCCGCCGGTGCGGTCCTTGTCCGATTCCATGAACATCGCGCGACCGTGACTCAATCCTAATCAAGCCTGACAACGGCATTCAGAACGCATTCAACGCCGGGCGCGCACGCTGGCGCTCCCTGGAAAGGAGAGGTGGAATGCGTAAACTCGGGCTGATAGCGGCGGCATCATTCCTGGCGCTCGGCGTCAGCGCGCCGGCCATGGCGCAGGATTGGTACCAATCCCCCCACAACTATGATCACGATCGCCTTGATCGGGAGCATGCCGACGATCATGACTATCTCGACGACGTGCATCGCGAAGCGCACGACGAAGGCATGAGTCCATGGGAGCATCGCCGGCTGCATCGTTACCTCAATCGCGAGCACAGGCGTGACCATCGCGAACTCGACCGCGAACATCGCTGGGAACATCGCGGTAACAGCTGGAACCCATGGTATTACGGGTCGCCTTACGGCTACTGATCTCCCAGCCCTGCAGCCAATCGCAGCCTCGCGTCTGGCGGTCCAGATAGGGCCGCTACCTCGCAGGATGGTGGTCGACGCGTTCACAGTTCATGTCGGCTGCGAGCTGCAGACCCCGCTCCTGCTGCACGACGTGCGGCACCATCCTCCGGTGCGGCAACGCCGACCGGGTCTCATCAGGCTGATTTGATCCTGCGCATTGCCCCATCGCATCGGATGGCGTAGGCACAGCGGCTGTGAAGCGCATGCTCGCCCTGATGCTCGTCATGGGAGCGATGTTCGGCCTGCTGGGACAGCAGACTGCCGCAGCGGCGGCGACGATGCCTGTCATGGCCTCGGCGCCGATAGCGGCGATGAGCGCGGACTGCATGGAAATGATGGGCGCGCACAAGCCGGCGCCCGCCAAGAAGCCGTGCGAGGGCCTGACGCTCGACTGCATCTTCGCGATGGGCTGTGCGGTGCCGCTGATGCGGGAGCCGACGGCGCCGCTCACGCAGGCATCGGTGCTGACGCCCCAACTTTTCTGGACGACCACGACGGTGCTCGCGGGCACCGATCTCGCGCCCGAGCCGCATCCACCGTCCATCCTCGGCTGATCGCCGCCGCCGCATTCGAGGCGACCCCGCGCTCGCGGGGCTCGGACCTGTCTGCCGCGGCCGTTTTTCTGATCAAGCCAAGGATTGTTCGATGAAGACGTTCGCATTCGTCGCCGCGCTCGGCGCGGCGCTTGCCCTCCCCGGCGCGGCCTATGCCGCGGACGCCGGCCAGCACCAGCCGTCCGGCCATTACGAGTGGCGCGAGGTCCCGCAATTCGGGCCGCGCGCCAGCGGCCCCATGCGCAAACGCGTGTGGGTGCCCGACGCGCAGGTCGCGAGTTGCGACTGCGCGATGATGAAGGCCGACGCGCACGGCTGCATGCACGGCGCCGCGGCGCCGGCGGCCGGCTAAGTCTGCGCGGCGGGCTGACCCGCTGAGAGCCGGAGGCGGCGGCGCTGCGAGGTGCCGCCGCCCCTTGGCCAGCGCGTCGGCATCGGCCGGCAATTTCCCGATGAGGAAGCATCCCATGCGATTCCTGTTCATCGCGCCGCTGCTCGCGGCGCTGCCCGGCGTCGCGCACGCCCAGGCGCTCACCTTTGACGAGGCGCTCGCGCACGCCGCCGCCAACGCGCCGTCGCTCAAGGCGCGGCTGCTCGATGTCGACGCCCGCCGCTCGGCCGCGACCGCGGCGGGGCAGTTGCCCGATCCCCGGCTGGGCGTGAGCCTCGAGAACTTCCCGGTCTCGGGACCACCCGCCTTCACCTACACCGGCGACAGCATGACCATGACGCGGGTCGGCATCTCGCAGGACGTGCCCAACCTCGCGAAGCGGCGTGCGGCGCGCGAGCGGGCGACCGCCGACATCGGCACGAGCGAGGCGCAGGCCGCGGTCGAGGAACGCCGCGTCAAGGTCGCGACCGCGCTCGCCTGGATCGATCTCGCTTATGCGACGCGCCGCCTCGCCGCCATCGACGGCGTGCTCGCCCGGCTGAGGGAGCTCGCGCCCGCCGCGATCTCGGGGGTGGCCTCGGGCGGCGTGCGGCCGGCACAGGCGCTGGAGGTCCGCCAGGCGATCGCCGGCATCGAGGACAAGCGCAGCGAGGTCGCCGCCGACGTCGAACGGGCGCGCGCGGCGCTGGCGCGCTGGACCGGCGATCCCGATCCGCAGATCGCAGGCGACCCGCCCGAGTTCGCGATCGACCCGGCCGCGCTCCGCGCCGCGATCGAGCGTCATCCCGATCTCGCGGCGGCGCTCGCGCGGACGACCCGCGCCGAAGCCGACCTCACCGCCGCGCGCGCCGAGAAGCGGCCGGACTGGAGCTTCGACATCGGCTATGGCCGCCGCGCCGAACGCTATGGCGACATGGTCTCGGCCGGCGTGACCGTGAGCCTGCCGCTGTTCGCGCGCAAGCGGCAAGACCCGCTGATCGCCGCGAGCGCGGCCAGCGCCGGCGCCGCCCGGCTCGAGCAGGAGGACATGCGCCGCGCGCTCGCGGCCGACCTCGAAGCGGGCCTCGCCGACCATGTCATGCACCATGAGCAGTGGATGCGCGCCCGCGATACGCTGCTGCCGCTCGCCCGGCAGCGCGCCGATCTCGAGATCGCCAGCTACTCGGCGGGCCGCGCCGCGCTCACCGATCTGATCGCCGTCCAGGCGGCCTATGCCGACGCGTCGCTCACGGCGCTCGACCGCGAGGCGGTGGTGGCGCGCGACGCCGCCCGGCTCGTCCTGACCTATGGGAGCGACAATCGATGACTCTGGATCTCTCGCCGCGGGCAAGGCTCGGCCTGGCCGCCGCGGCGCTCGTGCTGGTCGCGGGCGTGATCGGCTATGGCGCGGCCTCGCTCGGCCAGCGCGAAGCGCCGGTGCCCGCCGCCGAAAACGGCCGCAAGGTGCTCTACTGGTACGATCCGATGGTGCCCTCGCAGCACTTCGACAAGCCCGGCAAGTCGCCGTTCATGGATATGCAGCTCGTCCCCAGATATGCGGACGAGGCGGCAGGCGCGGCCGGCATGGCGATCGATCCTTCGCGGGTCCAGCGCCTCGGCGTGCGGCTGGCGACGGCCGAGACCGGCACGCTCGCGAACACGCTCACCGCGACCGGCACGATCGACTTCAACCAGCGCGACGTGGCGGTGGTTCAGGCGCGCTCGGGCGGGTTCGTATCGCGCGTCTACGCGCGGGCGCCCGGCGATGTGATCGGCGCCGGCGCGCCGCTCGCCGACCTGCTCGTCCCCGAATGGGCGGGCGCGCAGAACGAATATCTGGCGCTCCGCCGCACTGGCGATCCGGCACTGGCGCGCGCGGGACGGCAGCGCCTCGCGCTGCTCGGCATGCCGGCGGGCACGATCGCCGCGGTCGAGCGGAGCGGCAGGCCGCACAACGTGGTCACGGTATCGAGCCCGAGCGGCGGCGTGATCAAGACGCTCGGCGTGCGCGCCGGCATGAGCCTCGCGGCCGGTCAGACGCTCGCCGAGATCAACGGGCTCGGCACGGTCTGGCTCAACGCCGCAGTGCCCGAGGCGCTGGCGGGCCGGCTGCGGCCCGGCCAGAGCGTCGGCGCGACGCTCGCCGCCTTCCCGGGCGAGCGCTTCGCCGGACGCGTCTCGGCGATCTTGCCCGACGTCCAGGCCGAGACGCGCACGTTCACGGTGCGGATCGAGCTTCCCAACCGCGGCGGGCGACTGAGGCCCGGCATGTTCGCGAGCGTCGATTTCGGGAGCGACGGGCGCAGCGCCCTGCTCGTGCCGAGCGAGGCGGTGATCCGCACCGGCACGCGCACGCTGGTCATGCTCGCGCTGCCGGGCGGGCGCTACCAGCCCGCCGAGGTGCGCACCGGCGCCGAGGGCGGCGGCAGGACCGAGATCCTCGCGGGGCTTGCCCCGGGCGAGAAGGTGGTCGCCTCGGGCCAGTTCCTGATCGATTCCGAGGCGAGCCTCGCCGGCATCGCGGCGCGGCCGATCGCGGGCGCGGCGCCGGCCGCGCCGGCGCAGCCGGGCGGCTACGAGACGGTCGGGCGGATCGACAGGATCGAGGGCGGTAGCATCACGCTCAGCCACCAGCCCGTCCCGGCGCTTCAATGGCCGGCGATGACGATGACCTTCCGTCTCGCCGATCCGGCGCTCGCGCGCGGCTTCAAGGCGGGCGACCGGGTGCGGTTCCGCTTCGATCAGGCGCGCGAAGGGCCGACCGTCCGTTCGCTCGCGCGCGAGGGCGGCCGATGATCGCGCGGACCATCGAAGCCTCGGTCCGCAACCGCTGGTTCGTCGTGCTCGGCGCGGCGCTGCTGCTGCTCGCCGGCCTGTGGGCGGTGCGCGCGACCCCGATCGACGCGCTGCCGGACCTCTCCGACACGCAGGTGATCATCCGCACCTCCTATCTGGGGCAGGCGCCGCAGATCGTCGAGAACCAGGTCACCTATCCGCTCGCCACCACCATGCTGTCGGTGCCGGGCGCGAAGACGGTCCGCGCCTACAGCTTCTTCGGCGACAGCTTCGTCTATGTGATCTTCGAGGACGGGACCGACCTCTATTGGGCGCGCAGCCGCGTGCTCGAATATCTCAACCAGGTCCAGGGCCGCCTCCCCGAGAGCGCGAAGAGCGCGATCGGCCCCGATGCGACGGGCGTCGGCTGGGTCTATGAATATGCTCTGGTCGACCGCACCGGCGGCCACGACCTGTCGCAACTCCGGTCCCTGCAGGACTGGTTCCTGCGCTACGAGCTCAAGAGCGTGCCGGGCGTCGCCGAGGTCGCCAGCATCGGCGGCATGGTCAAGCAGTACCAGGTGGTGCTCGATCCGGTGAAGCTTGCCGCCTATGGCGTCACCCACGCCCAGGCGGTCGAGGCGATCCGGCAGGCCAACCAGGAAGCGGGCGGCTCGGTGCTCGAGCTGGCCGAGGCCGAATATATGGTCCGCGCCTCGGGTTACCTCAAATCGCTCGACGACTTCCGCGCGATCCCGCTCAAGACCGCGGCCGGCGGGGTGCCGGTCACGCTGAGCGACGTCGCCACGATCCAGGTCGGCCCCGAGATGCGGCGCGGCATCGCCGAGCTCGACGGCGACGGCGAGGTCGCCGGCGGCGTGGTCATCCTGCGCCAGGGCGCCGACGCGCGCGCCGCGATCGAGGCCGTCCGGGCGAAGCTCGAGGAGCTCAAGAAGAGCCTGCCGCCGGGCGTAGCGGTGGTGCCGACCTACGACCGCTCGCAATTGATCGACGCGGCGATCGAGAACCTGACCCACAAGCTCGTCGAGGAGTTCGTGATCGTCGGGCTCGTCTGCGCGCTGTTCCTCTGGCACGTCCGCTCGGCGCTGGTCGCGATCGTGACCTTGCCGCTGGGCGTGCTCGCCGCCTTCGTGGTGATGCGCGTCCAGGGGGTGAACGCCAACATCATGTCGCTGGGCGGCATCGCCATCGCGATCGGGGCGATGGTCGATGCCGCGATCGTGATGATCGAGAACGCGCACAAGAAGCTCGAAGCCTGGGCGCACGACCATCCCGGCGCGCAGCTCGGCCATGCCGAGCGCTGGCGGGTGATCACCGCAGCCGCGGCCGAGGTCGGGCCGGCGCTGTTCTTCAGCCTGCTGATCATCACGCTGTCGTTCGTGCCGGTGTTCACGCTGCAGGCGCAGGAGGGACGCCTGTTCGCCCCGCTCGCCTTCACCAAGACCTACACGATGGCGGCCGCCGCGATCCTCTCGGTGACGCTCGTGCCGGTGCTGATGGGCTGGCTGATCCGCGGCCGCATCCCGGCCGAGCAGGACAACCCGGTCAACCGCGCGCTCACCGCGGCCTACCGGCCGGCGATCGACTGGGTGCTGGGGCGCCCCAAGGCGACGCTGGTCATCGCCGCGCTGGTCTTCGCGACCATTGCCTGGCCGGCAGCGCGCCTCGGCGGCGAATTCCTGCCGCCGATGAACGAGGGCGACCTGCTCTACATGCCCTCGGCGCTGCCCGGGCTCTCGGCAGCCAAGGCATCCGAGCTGCTCCAGCAGACCGACCGGATGATCAAGTCGGTGCCCGAGGTGCAGAGCGTGTTCGGCAAGGCCGGCCGCGCCGAGACCGCGACCGATCCCGCGCCGCTCGAGATGTTCGAGACGACGATCCGGTTCAAGCCGCGCGACCAATGGCGTCCCGGCATGACCCCGGAGCGCTTGGTCGAGGAGCTCGACCGGACGGTGCAGGTGCCCGGCCTCGCCAATGTCTGGGTGCCGCCGATCCGCAACCGCATCGACATGCTCGCGACCGGGATCAAGAGCCCGATCGGGGTCAAGGTGTCGGGCGCGAACCTCGCCGAGATCGACCGCATCGCCCGCGCGGTCGAGGGTGTGGCGAAGTCGGTGCCCGGCGTCAGCTCGGCGCTGGCGGAACGGTTGACCGGCGGGCGCTATGTCGACGTCGACATCGATCGTGCGGCGGCCGCGCGCTACGGGCTCAACATCGCCGACGTCCAGGCGATCGTCTCGGGGGCGATCGGCGGCGAGACGATCGGCCAGACGGTCGAGGGTCTCGCGCGCTATCCGATCAACGTGCGCTACCCGCGCGAGCTGCGCGACACGCCCGAGGCGTTGCGCGCGCTGCCGGTGCTCACGCCGTCGGGCCAGCAGGTCACGCTCGGCACGGTGGCGAGCATCCGCGTCGCCGACGGGCCGCCGATGCTCAAGACCGAGAACGGCCGGCCGTCGACCTGGGTCTATATCGACGTGCGTGGGCGCGACCTCGCCTCGGTGGTCGGCGACCTGCGGACCGCGGTCGCAAGGCAGGTCCGGCTCTCGCCCGGCGTCAGCATCGCCTATTCGGGGCAGTTCGAATATCTCGAGCGCGCGCTCGAGCGATTGAAGATCGTGGTGCCGGCGACGCTCGCGATCATCTTCCTGCTCTTGTTCCTGATCTTCCGGCGCCTCGACGAGGCGGCGCTGATCATGGGGACGCTGCCGTTCGCGCTGACCGGCGGGTTCTGGATCCTCTACCTGCTCGGCTACCACCAGTCGGTCGCGACCGCGGTCGGGTTCATCGCGCTCGCGGGCGTCGCCGCCGAGTTCGGCGTGGTGATGCTGATCTATCTGAAGACCGCGCTCGGGGAGCGCGGCCCGGCGCCGCCTGCCGACGAGGTCAGCGCGGCCGTGCGCGAAGGCGCGCTGCTCCGCGTCCGGCCCAAGGCGATGACGGTCGCGGTGATCATCGCCGGCCTGCTGCCGATCCTGGTCGGGAGCGGCGCCGGTTCCGAGGTGATGCGTCGCATCGCCGCGCCGATGGTCGGCGGCATGCTCACCGCGCCGCTGCTTTCGATGTTCGTCATTCCCGCCGCCTATCTGCTGATGCGGCGGCGTTCCCGTTCAACCACCCAAGGAGACGTCTCATGAAATCGATTCCCACCCTGTTCGCGCTCGCCGCCGCGGCGCTGCTCGCGGCCTGCGGCCAGCAGGCCGACAAGAACGCCGCGGCCCCGGCCAACGCCGCCACCGAACCGCCCGCGCCGATGGATACGATGGGCAACATGTCGGGCGGCATGGGCAACATGACGATGCCGACCGAGGCGGCGAAGACGGCCAAGGGCACCGGTACGGTCAAGGCGATCGACAAGACGGCCGGGACGATCACGCTCGACCATGGCCCGATCCCGGAAGCCAAGTGGCCGGCGATGACGATGGCGTTCAAGGCTTCGCCCGCCTTGCTCGACAGCGTGGCGGTCGGCGACAAGGTCGCGTTCGATCTCGCGCTCAAGGACGGCAGCGGCGAGGTCACCGCGATCACCAAACAATAGGCGCCCGTCGCCCCTGGCGTCCCCGGCAGGATGGTCACGCGATCGTCGGCCCGCTCCGGCCGCGCCCGATCGTCCAGCTGATGCCGTCACCGCGGACGAGGCCGGAGACCGTCCTGCCGACATGGCGGTCGAGCACGGGACGCCAAGGCACCAGGGTGAAGTCGCGGCTCCGCTCGAGCAGCGCGTAGCGCCCGCTGACGAGGTCGACCGGGCGGCGGTAGATGCCCTCGACGCGCGCGCCGGTCTCAGCTTCGCGGAACGGCAGCGCGAGCTCGTCAGAAAGCCGCGACGCGACGCGAAGCAGCTCGCGCCGGCGCAGCGTGTCGAGCAGGCCCGGCGCGAAGGCGGTGCCGTCCGCCCGCGCCTCGGCAAGACCTTGAGCGATCAGCCACTGCCGGCGCTGCCGCTGCGCCTCGCGGACCGCCTGCCCGAACCCCGCCTCGCGCAGCGGCTCGGGGGCGGCTGCGACGAGCTCGCGGTCGAGCCAGGTCGCGGCCTCGGCGCCGGTCAGCCGCTCGAGCGGCTCGGCCGACAGCATCTCGACGCGCACCGGGGCCTGCCTCGCAAGCCTCGCCTCGTGCGCTGCGGCACGGTCGAGATGATCGGGCGCGATGATCCAGCTGCCGTCGGCCAGGCGCTCGACGGCGCCCGACGTTCGCCGCATCGCTTCCAGCCGGCGCACATGGGTCTCGGCGAACGCCTCGGTCGCGCTCGCATCGTGGCGCAGATGCGCGTCGATCGTATAGCGCCCGCCGTTGGCGGCAGCGACCGCGGCGACGGTGCGGTCCACCTCGCGCACCGCGGGCCGCGCGGGGATGATCCGGACGATCGCGCTCGCGGGCAGTGGCGCCGTCGCCTCGCCCTTGCCGATGTCGACATAATGGCTGCGGCCGTCGGTCGCCTCGACCAGCAGGTAATGGCGGTCCCTGTGCTCGTCCGCGAGGCCGCGCGCGAGCACGCGCCCGGTGAGCGGGCGCGCATCCGGCGCGGCGGGCTCGTAGATGGTGAGGTCGGCGGCCGCGGGCACCCTGCCGCGTTCGGCATAGGCGCGCTGCATGGCGCGGATGATGTCGCCGCGCTCACCCATCCGGCGCAGCGTGTCCTCGATGCCGTCGGCGAGCCGCCAGCGTCCCTCCGCGAGGCGCTCGGCCAGCCCGAGCCGCGCGAGCGTCGCCAAGCGTCCGATCCGCAGACTTTGCTGGAGAGGGTCGGCGGCCGGCGCGGCCACCGTCCGATCGGCATCCATCTCGCCGATCAGACGGCGATCGATGCCGGTCAGCCGCTCCTGGCCGATCTCGGCGCGCAGCCGCATCTCGATGTCGCGGTCGCTGCGGGGGCCGAGATCGAGATCGACGAGCTCGGCGGCACGCTCGCGGATGCCGCGGGTGAGATAGTCGGGCGCGATGACGAGATCGCGCCCGCGTTCGTCCTTGCCGCGCACGATGACATGGCTGTGGGGATGGCCGGTGTTGAAGTGGTCGACCGCCACCCAGTCGAGCCGGGTGCCGAGGTCCTGCTCGAGCCTCGCCATGAGCCGCCGGGAGAGGTCCTTGAGGTCGGCATATTGGTCGCCGTCTTCGGGCGAGACGATGAAGCGGAACTGGTGGCGGTCGCCGGCCTGCCGCTCGAGCCAGCTCTTGCCGTCGACTGTATCGGAATCGGGACCGTACAGCGCGCCCGGCTTGCCCTCGCGGGTCACGCCGTCGCGCTGGATATAGCGCAGGTGCGCGCGGGCGCCGTCGAAGCCCTTGCCGGCGAGCTTCGCGAGGCGCGCTTTGACGATGACTCGGCGCTGGCGCCAGGCGGCATAGCGGTCGCGCCGCGCGAGCAGCCGTCCGACGCCGGCGCCGCGGCCGAGCCGCGCGCCGGAGAAGGCGGTGCGCCGGCCGCTGCCGCCACGCGCGAGATTGGCGGCGGCGAGGACGCGCGAGAGGTAACTGCGGGCGCGCTTGCCGCCGCGGCTGCGGATGCGGCCGAGCCGCGGTTCGAAGTCGTCTTCCGTCGCCATCGGTGGTTCCCGTCTGGCGCCCCACGGCAATCATGCCCTGCGCGCGGTGCGGTGAAAACCGGTGCCGCCGGAAGCGGCGGATTTCCGCCGTTTCCGGCGCAACCGGCACTGCCCGCCGGACGGCGGTGCCGTTCCATCTTCTGAAAAACGATGTGCAGGCAAGGACTTACGGCACCAGGGGTGCCGTTGCTTTATCTTGCCTTACGCGTCCTCCCCGTCTCCGTCGCCCTATCCGACTCTCCGCCTCCTCGCCGATGCCCTCCCGTGGAGGCAAAAAGAGAGCGGGAGCGACGCCGGTCCGACGCCGCTCCCGCCTGGGTGTGCGCAGGTCATTGTCAGTGCGCGCGCTCGAATGCGTCGCAGGCCTGGCTCTCGCTTTCCATCAGCCTGAGCCCCAGGATGTCGTGCACCGCGCCGTCGCCGTCGACGATGCAGGTGGCGACGAACCATGCGCCCCGGAGCACCCCCAGGATGGCGATGCGCTCGAGCTCGAGCCCCGCGTCATCGTCGTCGCTCGCGCCTTCGTAGCGCCCGAGATGGCGTTCCATCATGCGGCTCTGCCAGTGGAAATCGGCCAGCTCCGCATCGAGGAACCGGCATGCGATCTCGACGCTTCCCTCGCGTCCGTACTGCGCTTCGAGCCCGGCAATGAGCGCGGGATATGCGTCGCGCGATTGGGTCTGCACAATGGCGATCATGGTCATCATAGCCTCCGTCGCTTGACGTCCTTCGGATTGAGGACAGGCCTTGCGGGGACGGGCGGCGGAGCGGCTGTCAGGGCCGCTGGAGGCGAAGCCGCAAGCGCCGCGGAGCGGCGGCGGAGGAACCGATTTGCGAAGCAAATTGGAGGGGCCGCCGGCCTTGCACAGCCGCTTCGGCGGCCGTCATGCTGGGACTTGCCGAGACGAGCCCCTTACCTTTCGCATCGAGCGATGCGCCGACGGCAGAGCCGGTCAGTCGGGCGCCTGAGCAGGTGCAGCGGCCGCCGACAGCGCGACGAAGAGCGAGGTCCCGGAAGGAGCGCGGGCGGGCGTCCCGGAAGACGGCGGTGCCTGCGGCGCGTCATGGCGGACGGCGAAGAGCGGGGGCGCGGGCGGCGCGCTCCGCGCCGGCAACGGCCTGTCGTCGGCGGGCGAACCGCCCACCGAGGCGAGATAGGCGACGGTCTCGGCCGGCAGCGCGCGGCCGCCCGACTGCCACTCGGCATAGCGTCTCGGCCCGGCGTTATAGGCGCCGAACAGGCCGGGATAGCCGAAGCGGTCGTACATCAGGCGCAGGTAGAAAGTGCCCGCGAGGATATTGTCCCGGGGGTCGTGCGGATCGCTGCCGAGCCCGAGGCGGGCGCGGAGTTCGGCCCAGGTCGCGGGCATGATCTGCATGAGCCCCATCGCCCCGGCGCGGCTGGTGATCGGCCGGCGGCCATGCGTGGTGCGCCCGCCGCTTTCGGCGCGCATCACCCGCTCGATCCAGGCGAGCGGCACGCCAAAGCGGCGCGAGGCTTCAAGGGTGTAAGGACGCCAGCGCAGGACCGGGTCGGCTGCCTCGCTCGCGGCCCGAGCCGCCCCCTGCGCCTCGTCGGCCCGCGTCGCAGCCTGGTCGGCGACGGGCGCCGGCGCGGCCTGGGCGAGCAGCAGCAGGAGGTTCAGCGCGGCCACAGCAAAGTCGCCTTGCCGACGATGTCCGCGGTCCGGCTGACCCCGAAATAGCGGCCGTCGAACGAGGCGGCGCTGTTCGCCATCAGCAGGAACCGCTCGTCGGGGCCGAGCACATGGCAACCCCTCCACCAGGGAAGCGGGCGCCCGAGCCGGTCGGTGCGAAGGCGCGTCGCGGACACCCTGCCGTCGATGCGGATCGTGTCGCCGATCGCGCAGACGCGTGCGCCGGGGCCGGCGGCGACGCGCTTCACTGCGGGCACCTCGGCGGGAAGGTAGCGGCGGCTTGCGGCCAGGGCGCGAGCCTTAGCAGGCAGCCAGGCGACCACCATGTCGCCGGTCGAAACCGGGGCCCCCGGGGCGACCCGATAGAGCCCGATCGGCGCGCTGGCGCTCGCGTTCCAGACCAGTCGCGGGGCGGGCGGCAACGCGATCGTTGCGGCCAGCGCGCCGATCCCGGCCGCGACCAGCGTAGCGCGGACGCAGAGCCGGCGACGGCGGGCGCGGTCGCGGCGGAGCGCCTGGCTCCAGGCGAACAGCGGCAGCTCGCGCGGCTCAGCCATGGTCGCCGCCGCGTGCATGGGCGGCCGACCAGGCCTCGATGTCGTCGATATGATAGCGCCAGGTCCGGCCGTGGCGGCGGCAGCGCGGGCCTTTGCCGGCGAGCCGCATCGCCTTCAGCGTCGAGCGCGCGATGCCGAGGTGGAAGGCGGTCTGCTTGGCGGTGAGGAACGGGCAGGTCTCGCGCGCGGCCTTGGCGCGCGCGGCGGCATCGTCGTCCATGATCTGAAGGTCCGGTCTCGGGTTCGCGGCCCATCGCCGCAGCGGCCCCAAGCTGGCCGAACCGCGCCGCCGCCGGCAGGGTCGAAAATCGACGCATGCATTTTCGACCCCCCCATTTTTGGGGACTTGCGCTCCCGCGCTTGCCGGCGCGGGAGCGTGTCCGCGACTCAATCGGCCGGGTTCCAGATGATCGCGAAGGCGTCCTCGTCATCCTGGCCGGCGGCCCGGCCGAGATTGGCGTAGAGCCGGCGCGGACCGAACTCCGGGGCGGCGAGGCTCAGCGACACATAGTCCTTGCCGGACATCTCGCCGCGCCGGACCCAGCCGGCCCCGACCTCGACGCCGCCGGCCGAAACGCGATAGTCGGGCTGCGTGTCGGCGCTCTTCGAGCGGTTGGGCCGGATCTCGATCTCGGTGCGGATCGAAAGCGTCTTGAGCTGGCCCTTGAAGCCTTCTCCGTCGCGCGTGACATAGCCGATTGCGGGCATTGGTCGTCTCCTTAGGTATCTCGCCCGAACCGTCTCCGGGCGATGGGCGGACCGGAGGAACGGCATGCGGCGGACGCGCGAACCCGTCAGGGCCGCAGCGAAGCGGAGGACCGGAGCGGACGCGCTTATTTGAGAGCGAAGCGGCCGCGAGGAGCCGGCAGGCGCGCAGCGCGCCGGCGGGGAAATAAGCGCGCGCCGCGATGGTTTGGCGCGGCCGCCGGCCGTTCCAGGTCATACGCCCAAGGAGCCGGGGACGGTGGCGCGGGCGATCCGCAAGACGGCCTCCGCGTGGGTGCCATCGCTGCGGCGAAAGGCGCCGAGGCCGCCATGACCGGCATTCCTGTCACCGTGTCGAGGCGCGCTTGTCGGACCGCAGGGTGAGCGATAGCAGCCCACAGATGGATAGCGATCGGCGAAAAGGCGGGCGAGCGGGAAGGAACGGTGCGGCAGGGCGTGCGAAGCGGATCGCAGCGCCGATCGCCGCCCTCTCCGCCGCGCTCCTGCTCGGCGCGGCCGCCCCCGCGCAATCGGCGCGGGTCGCCTATGTGATCGATGGAGACACCTTCCGGCTGGCGAGCGGCGAGCGCATCCGCATCGCCGGGATCGATGCCCCCGAGACGCAGCCCCGCCAGGCGAAATGCGCGCGCGAGCGGGCCGCCGGCCGTGCCGCCAGAGAGACGGCACGCGCGCTGCTGACGGGGCGGACTGTGCGGATCGAACGGGTGGGACGAAGCTACGACCGGACGGTCGCGCGCGTGTGGGTCGATGGCCGTGATCTCGCCTCCGAGCTGGTGCGGCGCGGCGCTGCGAGAGCATGGCCGCGCGGCCGTCCCAAGCCCGACTGGTGCGCCATCCGCGAAGGCTGAACGGTCGCGCCGCATGGCGATCATCGCGCTCTATACGCGCGGGGAAAGACCATGTTTGCTCGACGCGCCCGGCAGATGTGCTAGGTCGGGCGAACGGGGAGGTTTTCAGACCCTTGGCTTGGCGCGCTTGGCTTCCCGAGAGGGCTCCACGCCGCTGGCAGGCGCTTGTTCTCGGAACCGCGTTTGCCGGCGTGGGAACGCTCGTGCGCCTCGCGATCGGACCGGCGGTCGGCCCCGACCTCCCGTTCATCACCTTCTTTCCGGCGATCATTTTCGCAGCGGTCCTGGGCGGCGGGGTCGGCGGCGCGGCGTGCCTGCTGCTCGCGACGGCCGCCGCCTGTGCGTTCTTCCTACCCGACAAGCACAATCTTGCATGGACCCTTGGCAGCTTCTGGGTTTCGGGAGGCCTCGTCGTCATCGTCGCGGCGGCGCTGGCGGACAGCGTGCGCGCGCTGCGGCGCAGCCGGGGCCGGCTCGACGAGGCGCAGGCGAAGCTGCAGACGCTGGTCGGCGAGCTGGCGCATCGCAACCGCAACGCGCTCGCGGTGATCATGGCGATCGTGAGCCAGAGCGCGCGGCGCGCAAGCTCGGCGGCCGAGGCGGCGAAGGTGATCAACGAGCGGCTGCAGGCCCTCGTGCACGCCCAGGACATGGTGCTCAAGAGCCAGGGCGGACCGGTTGCGCTCGGCGAACTGGTCGGAACCGTGGTGGCGCCGTTCGGCCGGGAGCGTTTCACGATCGGAGCGCCGCCCGATGCCGCGGTGGCGGCCGATCTCGCCGCGCCCTTGGCGCTGGTGCTGCATGAACTGGCGACCAACGCGGTCAAATATGGCGCGCTTTCGGTCGATGCGGGCCGCATCGCGATCGAGGGCGCCCGCGATGCCGGACGGGTGCGGCTTTGCTGGCGCGAGACGGACGGGCCGCCGGTGGTCGAACCCCGGCAGCACGGGTTCGGCGGTCGCCTGTTCCAGACGGCATTGGCGCCGCACGGCGGGAGCGTCGAGCGCCGCTTCGAGCGTCAGGGGGTGGTGTGCGACGTCCAGTTTCCGGCGGTCACGGCGGAAGCCTGAACCGGAAGCGGAAAGGGTCGGGGGACACGATCAACCGCGCGCCGACGCCCGGAAAGGGCGGCGGCGCGCGGCCGGATTTCGGGGCTGTCGGGCAACGAGAGACGGGGCGGCGACCCGCCCCGCCTCTCGAAGATTCACGCCGCGAGCGGGACCGGCTCGGCGGTCTCGGATGCAGGCACGCCCGATGCCGGATCGGGTTCCGGCGAGGCGGCAACCGCAGGCGCTGCGGGCGGCTGCGGCGGCTCGACCGGCAGGCGCGCCGCCTCGGCGAGCGCATGCGCGCGCACCGTGCCGACCCCGCCGCGCGGCGTGTAGGCCGCGGGCGGGAACGCCATCCATTTCGGCACCCAGCGCGCGACCTTGGGCCTTCCGCCCGCACCCTCCAGATGGTCGGCGACGATGCGCTTCAAGGTCTTGCCCTTCTCGCGGGCATTGGCGGCGGCGACCGTCTCACCCGCCACATCGGCGACCAGCGCGGTCAGCACCTCGCGGTCGCGGACCAGCTCGAAGAAGGCGGCATCGGCCTGCCACCAGTCGGCCATGTCGAGGCCGATATGGAGGCCCACGGCCTCGACCACCGCGCTTCCCGCCGCGAGGGTTTCGCCCATCACAATCGCGATCACGTCCAGCACCGCCGCGTCGGGCAGGTCGAGCAGACGCCAGAACAAGGCGGCGAGCGGGTCGCCGTCCGCGCCCTCCACCCGGCCTTCGACCACGGTCGGCTCGTCGGGCGAGAAGCCGAGAAGGGCGAGCACCGCGCGGCGGCGCTCGTCGAACACGGTCTCGCCGCGCGCGGTCTCGACGCTCTCGCGGGTCTCATCGCTCCGCGCCGACTGCGGCTCGGGGTTGACGCTCCACAGGTGCGAGCCGGCGATGGCATGCGCGACCATCAGCCGAAGCGCGATGGCCGGAGAGCCGAGCAGCGCCGCGCGCGCGGCGGCGTGGCGATGGAGGTCGATATAGGTCTGCATCGGTCCGCTGACCTCGGGCCGGGACGGCTTGGTCTGCGTGATCCCGTCGCCTTCCGCAGCCCCCGCGCGCCGGGCTTCCTTGCGCGAGAGATAGCCCTCGTGGAACACGACCTCACCGCTGGCGCGCACGTCGATATAGACGCGGCCGCCCTTGCGCTTGGGGGCCTTCTCATATTCCCAGCTCTGGAAATGCTGGTCCGGCGGCACGATCACGGCATCGGCCCATCCGGCGTCCAGATAGGCGGCGCGGCGCGCCTCGATGGCGGCGTTCTGCGCGGTCCAGAAGGCATCGGCATCGGCGAACCAGCTCTCCTCGCCGAACAGGTCGGCGACGATGGCAAGCCCGCTCGCCTCAGCGTCGAACAGCGCGTGGCGCACCGCGATCGACTGCCCGCCGAACAGCCATGCCTTCAATTGATGGCCGGTCGGCAGATAGGCGTCCGGATCGTCGGCGAGCGCCAGCCACGCGCGCTGCTGGCCCTTGCTGGCGAGGGTCAGGTGGCGGACGGTCGTCCGGTCGATCTCCTCGCGCGCGTACATCGCGCGGATGCGCGGGAGCAGGTTGCCGAGCGCGAGGACGCGGCGCACGGTGACGTCGGGAAGCCCGAAGGTCGCGGCGATATCGTCGACGGTGCGGCCTTCCTTGACCAGCCGGTTGAAGGTCTCCCACTGCGTGACTTCATCGGGGTCGAGCCGCGCCAGATTCTCGATCAGCGAGGCTTCGATGGCGTCGGCGTCGTCGCCCGCAGCGAGGATCGCGCAAGGGACCGGCTCGGCCTGCCCGGCCTCCTCGGCGATGATCCGCGCGGCGTGGAAGCGGCGGCTACCGGCGACGATCTCGAAGGCGGCGGGCGCGCCCTCGACCGGCTCGGGGCAGGATTGCGGCCGCACGATCAGCGGTACGAGGATACCGCGCGCGCGGACGGTCGGCAGGATGTCCGACACGTCGGGCGGACGCTTGGCGTAGCGCATATTGGCCTTGCTGACCGCCAGCTTGTCGAGCGGGATAAAATCGAGTTTCATGGCGTCACTCCTTGTGAGTGCCGGTCCGTCGCTCTTTCCGGGGTTGGCGGACCGGCTTTGGATAAGCGGCGAAACGCGCCGCGCGTCATCCGCCTTTCCCGTGGCCGGGATCGGTCGGAACCTCGGGGACCGGCGCGGACTCGATGCGCCGGATGATCGATTGGGCGTTGATGACCGAGCCGACCCGGCGCGCGGTGTCGGCCCAGACCGAGAGGCGCACGGTCGTCGAAAAGCCGGTGTCGCGCTCGATGCCGAGACCGAACGGCAGGCGCAGCGCGGCGATCTCGGACAGGCTGAAATACCCGAGTTCAGGGCATCCGAACCCGAGATCGGCCAAGCCGAACAGCGTGTCGCCGTCCGTGCCGAGTTCGGTCGCGAGCCATGTCGCCGCGCCCAGCGGATTGAACAGCTTGACCACCGGGGCGGGGTCCGGCTCGGACGTGCCGTCAAGCACGGCGGCGCGGCGGGCGATAGCGTTGGCGCGCAGCGCGAGGCGCAGCTCGGGGGTGAGGAGGATCATGCCGCCAGCCTCCCTTGGCGTGCCTCTTGGTGGCGGGCGAGCAGCCAGTCGGCGGCCTTGCTGGCTTGGCGGGCGGCGCGGAAGATCGCGCGGTTGTCCGCGCGCAGCACGTCGAGCCAGCCCGCCAGATAGTCGGCGTGGCGGACGGTGGGCACGATGCCGAGGCTCGCGCACAGGAAGGCCGCGCCCATCTCGGCGACCAGTTCCTCGCGCGCATAGTCGCGGCTGCCGAACGCGCCGGTCTGGTCGCGCCCGAGCCGGGTCGGGTGGCCGGTCGCGTGGGTCAGCTCGTGGAGGCAGGTGCGGTAATAATTGACCTGCTCATAGAAGGCGGGCTGCGGCGGGACCTGCACATAGTCCTCGCCCGGCGCGTAGAAGGCGCGGCTTCCGCCGATGCGGAAATCGACGCCGCTCGCCGCGATCACCTCCTCGGCTTGCCGAACGATCTCGCGTTCGGGGAGCGGCACTGGCTCGGGGGCGAGGCGGGGGCGCAGCCCCTCGCACTGCGCCACGTTGAACACGGTGAAGCGCTTGAGGAAGGGGATGGCCTTGGCTCGGGGGACATCATTCCCCCGGAATGATGTCTGTCCCCCATCGCCCTCGCCGCTCTCGCGCGCCCGCTCCTTCTCGGCTTCGGGAGTGAAACGGTCGGCATAGACGACGCAGGTTCCGCGCTCGCCCTTGCGGACGTTGCCGCCCGCCTCCAGCGCTTGGCGGAAGGTCAGCCAGCCTTGGCTGGGAAAGCCGTGTTCGATGACCGCGCCCCACAGGATCAGCACGTTGATCCCGGAATAATGGCGACCGGTGTGCGCGTTGCGCGGCAGGCCGGGGGTAAGACCCGCCGCCTCGGCGCGGCCCCAGGGCTGGACCCAAGGAAAGCGGCCCGCCTCCAGCTCGGCGACGATCCGGCGGGTGACCTCGTCGTAGAGGCTGGCGCGGCTTTCGGTCCGCAGATCGGCGTTCCGTTCGGGCTGGGCCTGCGGCTTGCGCCGGGCGCGACGGGTGGTTGCTGGCATGGTCCTCGCCTCCTATCCCGCCCCAAAACCGATTGGCCTCCCCGGAAAGCGGGGGTGGGCGGCGAGAGGCGACCGGCAAGGCGCGGGCCCGAGCGGCGGCGGCACCCGAAGGGCCGCAATGGCAATGAAGGAGCCGGCCTGAGGCCGGCTTGCCGCCGCCGCGTCCGCGCCTAGGAGGGAGCGCCGCCCACTCCCGCGCATCCGGGAGAGGCCACCGACAGCGCCGCCGAGCGCGAGCGCGGCGACCGCTTCAAGCGCCAGCGATCGTCACCGCCAGGCCGAGACCCGGCAGCGCCGGGGCTCGGCGGCGAGGGCCTTGGCCCGAGCCGTAGAGCGCGGTTGCGCGCGGCACGCGCGCGAGGCGCCGGTTCTCCCCCGGCACGAACGATCGCCTGCGTCCATGTGGCCGATGTCGACGGGGTGGCCGTCGAAGGCTCAGTCGACGATATGCTTGACCAGAAATGCCGCACTTGCCGGGCACAGCGTGCTGAACTCGGCCGATCCCGCGATCGCGGCCGGTGCGTTGCTGCGCTCGGCTGGCGCATAGCCGATATGGCGGAAGAACGGCTCCGCGGTCGTGGTCAGCAGATAGAGCGCGCATGCCCCGTCATCTGCCGCAGCGCGCTCGAGCGCGGTTACGAGTGGGCCGCCGAGCCCGGTATGCCGCCGCGCCGACACCACGACGACCGACCGCAGCAGCCTGTCGGCACCGATGCCTTCGATGCCGCCGTAGCCGATGAGGCCCGCCTCGTCCTCGAACCGGAAGAATTGCCGGGCGGGCTCGCCGAGATCGTCGACCGGGAGCCCGGCCGCCGTGAGTTCGCGGGCGAGCGCCGCACGGGCATCGGGAGAGACAGGCGTCATCTTCATGCGGGAACGCGCCGTTCGTACCACGGCCGGGTACGCTTCACGATCGATACGACCGACAGCATCACCGGCACTTCGACCAGAACCCCGACGACGGTCGCGAGCGCAGCGCCCGAGCCGAGGCCGAACAGACTGATCGCGGCGGCGACCGCCAACTCGAAGAAATTGGAGGCGCCGATCAGCGCGGCGGGCGCGGCGACGCACCAGGCGACCCCGAACCGGCGGCTCAGCCAATAGGCAAGCCCGGCATTGAGATAGACCTGGATCAGGATCGGCACCGCGATCAGCACGATCACCAAGGGGTTGGCGATGATCGCCTCGCCCTGGAAGCCGAACAGCAGCACGAGCGTCGCCAGCAGCGCGACCAGCGATACCGGGCCGAGCGCGGCGAGCAGGCCGTCGAGCGCGGGCTGTCCGCCCGAGGCCAGCAGCGCGCGCCGGATGACCTGCGCGGCGATCACCGGAATGACGATGTAGAGCACGACCGACAGGAGCAGCGTGTTCCACGGCACCGTCACCGAGGCGACGCCGAGCAGCAGGGCGACGAGCGGCGCGAAGGCGAACACCATGATGATGTCGTTCAAGGCGACCTGGCTCAATGTGTAATTGGGCTCGCCGTCGCAGAGATTGGACCAGACGAACACCATCGCCGTGCAGGGCGCGGCGGCGAGCAGGATCAGCCCGGCGATATAGGAGCTGACCTCGCCCGCCGGCAGCAGCGGCCGGAACAGGATCCCGAGGAACAAGGTGCCGAGCAGCGCCATCGAGAAGGGCTTCACCGCCCAGTTGATGAACAGGGTGACGCCGACGCCTTTCCAGTGCCGGCGCACCGAGCCCAGCGCTCCGAGATCGATCTTGAGCAGCATCGGAATGATCATCAGCCAGATCAGCACCGCGACGACCAGATTGACGCGGGCGACCTCGGCGGCTGCGATCAGCGCGAACAGGCCGGGCAACGCGTAGCCGAGCGCGATGCCGGCAACGATGCAGGCGGCGACCCAGAGGCTCAGATAGCGTTCGAAGAAGCCGATCGCCGGGCGTGCGGTCTTTTGGGCGGATGCAAGCGCGACGTCGGTCATGCGCCGATCCTTTTGCCCGCGTCGTCGATGACCTTCTCGCCGTCCTCCTTGGCGAAGGCGCCCTGCTGCGGTGTCGGCAGCAGGTCGAGCACGGCTTCGGACGGCCGGCAGAGCTTCACGCCGAGCGGCGAGACGACGATCGGCCGGTTGATCAGGATCGGGTGCGCCATCATCGCGTCGATGAGCTGGTCGTCGGTAAGCGACGGTTCGGCGAGGCCGAGCTCGGCATAGGGCGTGCCCTTTTCGCGCAGCAGCGCGCGCGGGCCGATTCCCATGCGTGCGATCAGCGCGACGAGCATCGCGCGGCTCGGCGGCGTCTTGAGATACTCGATGACGTGCGGTTCGATGCCAGCGTTGCGGATCATCGCCAGCGTGTTGCGCGACGTGGCGCAATCGGGGTTGTGATAGATGATGACGTCGATCGCGCTCATTGGACGGCTCCCGGCTGGCAGCAGGCGGCGTTGGCGGCCAATTCAGCGAGCGGCGCGCAGATCTCCGGCACGCCGCCGCAGCAATCCTCCATCAGGAATCCGAGGAGACTGGTCATCCGCGCATAATCCGCGGTGTAGACGATCGAGCGGCCCGCGCGCCGCGACGACACCAGGCCGGCATGGCCGAGGATGTTGAGGTTGCCCGAGAGCGTCTGCGGGACATGGCCGGTGGCGCGGGCGATATCGCCGGCGGCCATACCGTCCTTGCCGGCGCGCACCAACAGACGGAACACCTCGAGCCTGCCGGCATGCGCCAGCGCGGACAGCGCCGAGACGGCGGCCGTGGTGTCCATCAGCAGCACGCCTGTTTGGGCGCGGGCGCCGTGGCAGGACCGCAGCAGGCCGAAGCGGTCGGCTCGGGCAGGACCTCGTCCTCGCCGTAGCTGGTGGCTTCGCCGAAGGTGAAGAAGGTTTCCCAGCGAACGCCGGCGGGATCGCGGACCCAGCTTTTGTCCGACTTCGCGTAGCAGCAGGTCGTCGCTTCCTGGTCGAACGTCTCCGCGCCTGCGGCCTTGAGGCGTCCGGCGAGTTCGCCCAGTTCGTCCGCACTATCGACCTGAATGCCGATGTGGTCGACGCCGCTCGCCCGCGCGCGCTCGGATATCGCGAAATTGACCTTGGGGTCGTCGAGCATCCACTTGGCGTAGTCGTCCTTCACGACGACAGGAGAGGCGCCGAACAGCGTCTCATAGAACTGGATCGACTGCGCGAGGTCGGGCACGCTGACGTGGAGGTGCATGCGCTTCATGGGCTGTCTCCTGACTTTACGATAATACGAGTATATCCGTAGTATCGTGGAGTCAACGCGGAAAAGGTGCAAGCTGTCGATAGCCGCCGCTCGCCATGGTCCGGAGGTCATGAACCAGACGGCAGACGCGCAAACGCAGCGAATCGCCGCCATCGCTCCAGTCGAGCACGATGGACTCAGCCGCGCACGCGTGGACTGACGATCAGCTTCCCGGTGTCCGCCGTGGACGCCGGGGATGCCATGATCTCGACCTGGAGCTGGTCGGAGCCGTCCATCTCGCGGCGCGCGATCGCGTTGGCGATCTGCGCCACGACCCGTCGAGTCCATAGGGCTTCGGCGTGATCGGGTAGGACGAGCGAAGCTCTGGCGGCAGCCCGTCGGCGTGGACTGCGCCGGAGGTGAGGAGTATGGGGAGGCCGGGCCGGTTCTCGGCGACCCACTGCGCCAGCGCAAGCCCGTCGCAGCTTCCCGGCATCTGGATGTCGGAGAACACGCAGTCGACCGGACCTTCCAGGCATTGGAGCAGCCGGAGCGCCTCGTCGCCGTTCACGGCTTGGACGACGACAAAGCCCTGGTCGCGCAGATGCTCGGTGATGCCGAACCGCACGAGCGGTTCGTCCTCGACGACCAGGATCGTCGGGCGCGGTTCGGCCTCGAGTGGCGAAGGGTGCGGCGATCGTGAAACCATCGCCTGTCAAAATGTCGGAAATTCGTCCGAGTTTCAGGCCGGGGCGCAAAAAATGCTCAGCGGCCGCCGCGTCTTTCCTTCGGGCCGGGCGCGCCGGTCCGGCGCTGCAGCAGGTGCCGATAGCCCCCACGCGCCATCGCTTGGGCATCGTGCACGAGGCGGCGCACGCGCGAGCGCAGTGAATCGCTGTGGTCGTTCCAGTCGGGCACGATGCGGTCCTCGCCGAACAGCGCGGCGCCGATGTCGCGCTGGCTGGCGCCGGCCGCGAGTGCGTCGTGGACGCGCAGCACCGTCAGCCACCGTTCGATCCGTGGGTCACGGGGGAATAGCGAACGCGCGAAGCGGCCACGGCGGCAGAGCTCGAGGAAGCGCCTCAGCGGCAGGATCTTGGGCTCGGCCGAGGCGACGCCGAGCAGCCGGTAGTGGAGCAGCACGGCTTGCTCGCGGGTGATGCTGCCTTCCTCAACGTCGATGCGGATCCGATGCCATCCGTCGGAGAGCACGGCATGCTCGCGGCCGTCGCTATCGGTCGCGAGCGCCAGCCACGGCGCAAGACGCTCGGTGCGGATGCTGTCGGGGTCCGCCGGATCGGACGGCACGGCGATGACTCGCAGCGTGCCCGGATCGAGATCGGCATGCCAGATGATACGGGCCTCGGGCGCTGCGCGGTCCGGATCCTCGGCGAAAGTGAAGCCCCCACTGGGCCGGCTCGATCCCCGTGGCGGCAGAGCCGCGCGTCGCTTCGCTCGCGCGCGCATACCAGGCGATATAACCGGGATCGCGGCGCAGCCATTCCCACATGAGCCCGGCCCGATCTATTCCACGAAGGCGAGAATAGCGCCGGGCGTCGCGCCACCGTCCGGGGCCATCGTCTTGCGTCTCCCCGGTCATGCGCGTGCGGGCAACTCTGCCGCACGGTTCCGGCGACTTGCGAGCGGCGACCAGCGGCGGCGCAGGACTTGCCGCCGCCTCCGCCAGCTTCGTTGTTCAAGACATCTTCTTCGTGTGAACTCTTCATGATAATGGCTTGCAATCGCAAGAGTCGCCGGAGGACGGCGTGAGGCCCCGTCTTCCAGCCCGAGTACAAGGGAAAGGGCGGTCTCGGGATATGCGGTGGCTTGAGACGCCGCCTGGGACCGTGTTGCTGCCCGATGGGCATGCATCTGGTGGCGATGCAGTTCATCCGCATCGTCGAGGAAGTGAAGACCGTGGACGACCTGACCGCTGCGATGCAGGCGGTGACCGACGAGCTCGGCTTCCAGTATTTCGCGCTGACCCATCATGTCGACGTGCTCGCCGCCGAGGGCGCCGCGATCCGGCTTCACAATTATCCGGACCGATGGGCCGACTATTACGACCGCAACGCGCTCGGCGTGTCCGATCCGGTGCATCGCGCGAGCCATGTGACGAGCGTCGGCTTCTGCTGGTCGCGAATGGCCGAGATGATCCCGCTCACCGCCGAGGACCGTCGCGTGCTGGCGATGGGGCGCGAGGAAGGGATCGGCGAGGGCTTCACTGTTCCCGCTCATGTTCCCGGCGAGGCGCGCGGGTCCTGCTCGTTCGCGAGCGAGGCGGGCCGGCCGATCGTCGTCGACCTGCTGCCGATGGCGCAGCTCGCCGGCGCCTTCGCGTTCGAAGGCGCGCGCCGGCTTTGGTCGCAGCGCGGACATCTGCCGAAGCCGCCGTCGCCCGCGCTCACCGACCGGCAGCGCGACTGCCTGCTGTGGGCGGCGCGCGGCAAGACCGACTGGGAGATCAGCCGGATCCTCGGCGTCACCGAAGAGACGGTCGCGCGCCATATCAAGCTGGCCTGCGCGCGATACGGGGTAAGCAAGCGAACATTGCTGGCGATCCGGGCGCTGTTCGACGGAACGCTCACTTTCACCGATATCTTCCGGCGCTGATATTACCCTTTCCGGGAATAGCGGGCGGCGGCGTCTGCGCAGACCCTTGGCGGATCGAAAGCCAAGGGAGCCCAGCTATGCTTCACATCATGCAACCGGACGCACGTCCGGCCCCGGACGGCGTGCTCCGCGCGATGTTCGCCGCGCGCAAGTCCGTGTTCGTCGATCTGCTCAAATGGGACGTGCCGGTGATCGACGGCGCCTATGAGGTCGACCAGTTCGACGACGCGCACGCCACCTATCTGGTGCTCGCCGATAGCGAGGAAGGTCATCTTGCCTCGGCGCGGCTCCTGCCGACCACCCGCCCGCACATCCTCGACAGCTTCTACGCCGGACTGTGCGAGGAGGCGCCGCCGCGCGGAGACGACGTCTATGAGATCACCCGCTTCTGCCTTGATCGCGAGCTCAACGCGCGCGAGCGCCGGGCCGCGCGCGACACGCTGGTGACGGCGCTCGCCGGGCATGCGCTGAGTGCGGGCATCGCCCGCTACACCGCGATCGCCGAGATGCCGTGGTTCCAGCAGATCCTCGCCTTCGGCTGGCGCTGCCGGCCGCTCGGCCTGCCGCAGGTGATCGGCGGCACGATGCTCGTCGCGCTCGGGATCGAGATCGACGCGGACACGCCGGCGCAGCTTGCCGCGGCCGGCATCCTGCCCTCGATCGACATTCCTGCCGCGCGCGTGGCGGCCTGAAGGGAGAGGCGTGATGATGGAGACCATGACGCTCCCCGCCGTCGAGCGCTACTCGGCCGAACTACGCGCGCGGGGCTATTGCATCATCCGCCGCGCATTGCCGCGGGCGACGATCGCCGCGCTCGACGAGGACCTGTCCGAGGATTTCGCGCGCACGCCGTTCTGCGAGGGCGGCTTCTACGGCGCCACGACCAAGCGGTTCGGGCGCCTCCTCATCCGTTCGCAACATGCCGCCGCGCTGGTCCGGCACGCGGGAATCCTCGCCTCCGTCGAGACGCTGCTCTCGCCCTGGTGCGACCGGATCCAGCTCAATGTCGCCCAGGCGATCGCCATCCATCCCGGCGCGCCCGCGCAGATGCCGCACCGCGACCAGGATATGTGGCGGGCGCCCGCCGGCGAGGCCGAGTATCTGGTCAATGTGATGTGGCCGCTCACGCACTTCACCGCCGACAACGGGGCGACGATGGTCTGGCCGGGCAGCCATGGGGCGAATGCGCTTGCCGCGGAGCCGCCGAACGCCCCGGTCGCGGCCGAGATGGAGCCCGGAGACGCGCTCCTGTTCCTCGGCTCGACAATGCACGGCGCGGGGGCGAACCGCACCGGCGAGGTCCGGCGCGGCATCGTCGTCGGCTATTCGCTGGGATGGCTCAAGCCTTACGAGAATCAGTGGCTCGCCTATCCGCCCGAGGTGGCGCGCAGGTTCGATCCGGAACTCGCGGCGCTGGTCGGCTACCGCCAGCATCGTCCGAACCTCGGCAATTTCGAAGGCCAGTGCCCGTCCGTGCTGCTCGACGGCCAAGCAGAGAGACCGTTGGCCGCGATCGACGCGCTGCGCCCAGACCAGGCGGCCATGGTCGAAGCCTATGCCGCGAGCCAGACGACATGAACGCGGCCGGCCCGACCGCCGAGCGCATCTACGAGGCAGTCAAAGCCTATGTCCTGCGCGGCGCATTTCGGCCTGGCGCACGGCTTGATCCCGCCGTGCTCGCAGACCGGCTCGGCAGCAGCGTGACGCCGGTACGCGCCGGCCTCAATATGCTGGTCGGCGAAGGCCTGGTCGAGACCGGCACCGGTGAAGGCTTCCACCTCCCGCTTATCGACGAGCCGGCGCTCAAGGACCGCTACGCCTGGAACGCCGAGATCCTCGTATTCGTCCTGCGCAAGGTCGCCACACCGGCAACCGACGGTGCGATCGACGAGGAGATAGGAAACACGGCGGTGCGCACCGCGTCGCTGTTTTCCGGCATTGCTCGCCGCTCACTCAACCTCGAGCATCGCCGGGCAGTCGCCGTGATGAACGATCGGCTCCATGCTGCCCGCGTCGCCGAAGCGGGCATCCTCGACGGGATTGACGCGGAGTTGGATGAGATCGCCGACGCCGCTGCCCGACAGGACGCGGCGAGGCTGCGGCCGGCGATCGCGCGCTTTCATCGCCGCCGAATTCGCTCGGCGGCCGCGATCCTTCGCCAGCTGTATCGGATGGAGGAAGTTCCTCCCGCGGAATAATCGAAGAATCAAATTCGTATTCAATTCGGATCGCCCATCGCCGTTCCTATCCTGCGCGACGCTGCACGTCCGCAGCGAGAAGGAGAGTGGCATCATGGCCTACGAAGACGATGTGATCGATCTCGGCGTCGCCAGCGAAGAGACGCTCGGCGGCGACGGCAAGCTGCCGGATCTCGTCCGCGAGATTCCGGAGACCGGTCTCTCCGACGACTGACATGACAGGCGCCGGCGCCCACCCGGGCGTCGGCGTCGTGCCGCGCATCCGCAGTAGAAGGAATGGCGTTATGAACCGCGAGGATGACGTGATTGATCTCGGCGTGGCGAGCGAAGAAACGCTCGGCGGCGACGGCCAGCTTCCCGATTTCGTCCGGGAAATGCAGCAGACCGGCCTGTCCGACGACTGATGCGAGCGATGCCGGCGTCCGTCCGGGCGTCGGCACGTCCGGCTATGGCTACCTACTGGCGCCTCAATGCGGACGTGACCGTCGCGGTCTCTGCTGGAAGAGCGGTGTTCCTCGACATCGCCCGGGACCGCTATGTCATGCTGCCGCCGCCGCTCAACGCGATGTTCGTCGAATGGCTCGGCGGACCGGCCGGGGCAATGCCGGAGGCATGCCTTTCGGCTCTCGCGGCGCGACTGGGTTTCGAGAGTGAAAGCCGATGTCCGGCGCGCGCGATCTCGCTCGCCATTCCCTGCGATGTTCCCGGAGCAATGCTTCCGCGCGTGCGGCCCGGCTTGGACGCGGTGCTTGGCGTCGCTGCGGCCGTGATCCGGGCAAAGCGCATGCTCAGCAGAATACCGCTGCGCGCCAATCTGGAGCGCCGCCGGTCGATGCTCGATCGTCCCGTGCGCAGGGTCGCCGATCGTCAGGCGACCGCCGCCAAGGCCGCCGTATACCACGCCGTGCGGCATCTTGCCCCGGTACGACGCGTTTGCCTGCTCGATTCGTTGGCGCTGGTCGACTGGCTCGGAGAGGACCTCGAGGCGGTGCAACTTGTGTTCGGAGTCACCGCCTATCCGTTCGGCGCGCATTGCTGGGTCCAGACGCGGCACGCGCTGCTCGGCGATCCGCCCGACACGATCGGGCGCTATGTACCGATCCTCCATCTCGGCTGATGGGTTGCTGGTGCCTCCTCGTCGGCATGGGCGGCGACACCGACACGGTCAAAGCGGTGGCGGCAGCCCTGACGCACAGTGGCGCGCTCCGGCGCGAGCGCATTGATGCCGGGCTCACGCTGCTGACGAGCGGCACGGTGGCGCTCCGCTCGCTCGGGGAGGGCATCCTTCTCGGGCATCTTTTCACGAGTTTGGGCGATCCTGTGCCGGACACCGCCTCCTGGTCTTCGGACGACGACGGCAGCGCCTTCGTGCGGCGTCACTGGGGCGCCTATGTCGCAGTTCGCCGATCGACGGACGGGATCGAACTGCTCCGCGATCCTTCGGGCATGGCGCCCTGCTACCTTGCACGCGCCGGGTCGGTCTGGCTGATCACCGACGCGCCGCGACTGATCTTCGAGCAGGGAGTCCTCACGCCATCGTTCGACTGGCGCATCGTGGCCGCTTCGCTGGTGAGCCGGGACTGGCGCGGCGAGCCGACAGCGCTCGCGGGTCTTGAGGAAGTGCTGCCCGGCACGGCGGTCTCGCTCGGCACGCGAGGCGCAGTCCGTCATCGGGTGTGGGACGCCTGCCGTTTCGTCCGGCCTGCATCCGGACAGGACTTGTCCGCCGAGGCGCTTGCCGAGACGATCGACCGTTCCATGGCAGCCTGGGCCCGCGTCTATCGGCGGCCGCTCATAGAGATCTCGGGCGGGCTCGATTCCGCCATCGTCGCCGCGGCACTGGCACGCCGCGCGGAAGCGCCGCATCTGATCACCTTCGCCGCCGGGCCGGGCGATCCGACCGAGCTCGGCTATGCGCAGGCGATCGCCGGCGAGCTCGGGCTTCCGCTGGAAATCGCCCATCCGCAAATCGAACAAGTCGACCTCACCCGATCCCACGCCTGCGACCTTCCGCGTCCCAACGCCCGCGCGTTCACGCAGGCTGCCGATGCGCTGAGCCGCGCGCACGCCGGCGCCGTCGGTGCGGATGCATTCGCCAGCGGCGGCGGGGGCGACGATCTGTTCGGCTACCGCCAGGCGATCGCGCCGGCCATCGACCGCTTGTGGAGCGAAGGTCCCCGCTTCGCGGTGATCCGCACGCTCGACGACATCGCGCGGGTCAGCCACGCCACCGTGTGGGAAGCGTTGATACGGTTCGTCCGCCGGATCGTGGCGCGCCGTTCCGTTCTGGCGGATCGGGTCGATACAAGGCTGCTTGCGCCCGAGGCGCGCGAACTGGCAGCCATACCGACCGGCGTGCAGGCACCCGGTTTCCGCAAGATGCCCGGCAAGGCCGCGCATCTGCGTGCGATCGCCACGTTGCCCAATCACCTTGAGGGCCATGGCCGGGCCTCGTTCGCGCCTGTGCTGTTCCCGCTCCTGTCGCAGCCGGTCGTCGAATTCTGCCTTGCGGTACCCAGCTGGCGCTGGAGCGAGGGGGGACAGAACCGTGCGCTCGCGCGCCATGCCTTCGCCGATCGCCTGCCGGCATGCGTGATCGAGCGGCGCTCGAAGGGGGCTTTCGACGGCTTCTGCGCGCGCCTGTTCGATCGCAACCGCGCGCTTGTCGGCGAGTTGCTGCTTGAAGGGGCGCTTGCCGGCCACGGCATCCTTGACCGGGCCGCTGTCGAAGCCGCGATCAGGAACCCGGCGCCGTCGGGCGAGCTGGTGATGCGGCTGCTGGGGCTGGTCGATGTGGAAGCGTGGTTGCGGAGCTGGTCGGAGATGCCGGCGACCGCGCCGCGAGTGCACGCCAACGGGCATATTGCTCCCGCTTCGCCGGCGCCGGATCCTCGCGTCGGTTGAGCCAGAAGTCGAACCAGTCGATCGCCCGCTCGTATATCGCCAGGCGATGCGCCGGGTGCCACTTCACATGATATTCGTCCGCGAAGACGTACATCTCGATCGGCGCATGATGACGATCGAGCGTGACATAGGTTTCGAGGCCGAGGCGGAACTCGTCGTCAGGAAGCTGGAGAAGGATCGGCACGTCGAGGCGATCGGCGTTGGCGGCGAGCGAGTATCGCCGCCAGAACGCCGGGTCGTCGGCGCCCGGTGCGGGATAGCCCCAGGCCGTCGTGTCGTTAAGATAGCCGAGGCCGGCGGCGAAGTGCACGCTGCTCGGATCGTCGCAGCACGAGCTCATCGCCGCCGCCCGGAACCGGGTCGAATTGACCAGCGCGAATTGGACGCTCGCCGCGCCGTCGCTGAGGCCCGAGATGCCGATCCGGGCGGGATCGACCACGCCCAATGCGATGCTCCGATCGATACCGGTCTCGATCGCCGACAGCATGCGGCGGCGCTCGGCGAAGCCGGTCATGCCGGTCCGAATGAAGCTGGCAAGGTCGCGCGCTCCGAAATCGCTGGCGTAAGGCCGCACGCGGTTGAAGCTCAGCACGGCAAAACCGTGGCTAGCCAGTGCATGGATCGGATATTCGTCGCCGGTGCCGCCGCGCAGGAAGCCTCGGCTCTGATACTGGACGATGACGAGCGGGTGCCGGTCGCCGGGGCGATGCCCGGGCGGGAGGACGAGATCGCCATAGCCGGCCACGCCCTGCGCGTCTGTCCACCGCAGCCGTCGGACGGTGCCGGTGCGCAGCCGGGCGAAAGCGGGATTGGGGTCGTAGATCGTAGTCGAGCGACCACTGTCCGGATCGAGGCTGACGATCACCCGCGGGTGCGTCGGCGTCTCGCGGGCGCAGATCAGGCGCCGGGCGAGAAGCTGGCAACCGATCAACGCATCGGTCGTGGCAAGCAGCGGCACCGGCGCCGGCTCGCTGTCGACGCGCCAGCGATAGAGCGTCGTCGTGCCGCCGTTCTCGGACGTGCCGCCCTGCAGGAAGAGCAGTTCGCCGGGATCGCGCCACCACAGCGCGCCGACCGCGTCCGCACAGGCCTCGACCTGGCAGGTGCGTGTCTGCCCGCGGCTCTCGACCTTCAGACTGACCGGGCCGAGGACGAGTCCCGGATCGGTCGGCGAGGTCCAGGCGCGGGCGCCGCTCCCGGACCGGGCGAAAAGGCGGGCTCCGGCGGGCCGATCGGGCGATCCCCGGTCCGGGGCCTCGGCGTTCGCGATGGTGCGGCCGGTCTCCGGGTCGATCAGCCGGTCCACCGTCGGCAGGGGCAGCCAAGGGTGCGGCCGGTCCTTGGACAAGGTCCAGAAGCGCTCGTCGTAGAGAAAGCCGCCGCGCCCTTCACGCTCGATCGCGGCGTTGGCGGCCGCCATCGGCCGGGTGGTGACGACCAGCGCCTTGCCGTCTTCGGACCATCGGATGGCGCGCACGTCCTCGGCGTCATGCGTGACCGGGCCGGCGAAACTTCCGTCGCGCCGTGCACGCCAGGCCTGGGTCACGCCCCGGTCACGCCGGAGATAGACGAGCCAGCGGCCGTCGGGCGACCAGAGCGGCGTCACCGGCTGCTCGGTTCCCACCGGCAGGTCGGGAACGCCATGGCTGTCGCCCCGCGCGAGGATGAAGTCACCGCCAACGTCGATCAGTCGCGGCGGCTCGGCGCGATCAAGCGGCACGACGACGATCCCGATGCAGTAGCTGTCGGTATCGGGATCGGCCCGGCGCAACGCGATCGCGAGCTCGGTGCCGTCGGGCGAGAGGCTGAACGGCGACGGTCCGGATAGTGCGGTGTCGGATCGCCCGAAATCGCGAAGCTCGACGAGATCGCGCGGTGTGACGTCGCGCGCGACCGCTGGCTCCGCCGACATCAGGCGAGCGCGGCAATCCTCGGCGAGGGCCAGCGAGGGGACCATCAGCCATACCGCCGCGAGGCCCCAGTGCAGCGTCGGTCTCACCATTTCTTGGTGACGGTAAGCGAGACGACGCGGCTGAGCGGGCTGGCGTTGTCCGGATCGAATCCGACCGAGAAGGGACCGAGGAAATAGGCCGCCTTGGGTGGATCGCGGTCGAACAGGTTGGTGGCGCTCAGCGCGATGCTGAGGTCATGATCGGTTCCGGCGTTGCCGAAGCGATAGCCGAGTTGCAGATCGAACGTCGTCCAGGAATGGACCTTCTGCGGCGCGGCGTTGGTGAGATTGGTGTAGCCGTCGAGATAGTTGCCGAACACGAAGACACTCCAGCGGTCGTCGGACCAGCCTGCGCGGCCGCGCAGGCGCAGGTCGACCGGGTTACCCAGCCGATCGACGACATCGGTCGAAGGCGCGGTGGCGGTGAGCGCCTGGTCGATGTGGAAGATGTACGCACCGGTGAGGCCGACATCCGCCTTTCCGCCGAGGACGTCGAAGCTGTAGCCGAGATCGAGATCGAGTCCGCTTTGGTTCACGGTCGAGAGATTCTGCAGGCGGGCGTCGATCAGCAGCGAAATCTGGCTGGGCGTCAGGTTGAAGGGGTTCTGGAAAACCGGAGAGGCGAAGTAGCTCTGGATCGTCGCGAGTGAGGGATTGGCGTCGATGATGCCGGCATAGGTCGCGCGATTGACCAAGAAGTTGAGGAGGTTCGCCGCCGGCGAGGCGATGCGGTCGCGGTAGTGGATGTTGTAGTAGGTCAGGCTGAGTTGAAGGTTGGGAATCGACCGCGGCCGCACGTCCATGCCGACGGTCCAGCTCGTCGCGCGCTCGGGACGCAGGTCCGGATCGTTGCCGCGCAGCACCAGCACGTTGGTCTGGCCGGTCGGAGAAGCCGGATCAGGCAAGGTATAGGCGAAGAACAGCGAATTGGCCGGGTCCTGCCGCAGGTTGTTGAAGTTGGGCGCGCGGAACGATTTGCCCCAGGTGCCGCGCAGGGTCAGGCCCGAGACGGGCTCCCAGGCGACGCCGAACTTGGGGTTGGTGGTCGTCCCGAAGTCGCTGTAGCGCTCCGTCCGCACTGCCGCCGAGAGGTCGAGCCGCCGAAAGCCCGGCAGCGCGAGGTCTTCGCCAAACACCGGTACGTGCACTTCGCCATAGAGCGCGCGCACGCGGCGCGGTCCGGGTAAGGCGATCGGCGCGAGGCTCACGGGCGTCAACGTGCTGACATCGCTGATCGTCGCGCTGTCTTCGTACCGTTCCTCGCGATATTCCCCGCCGACCGCCAGCCGGATGTCGCCGCCGGGAAGCGTGGCGAGCGGCCCGTCCGCGCGCAGCGCCGCTGACCACACGGCGCCGCTGTTGCCGGAGCGGGTGGAACCGCGGACCTTGGCGATGGTCGCGGGATTAGTGGAGGGGCCGTCGCCGAACAGGTTGTAGGCGGTCGCGGGATCGGTGTCGGCCAGCGCGGCATTGAGCCGGGCGGTGTTCACTCGGTTGGAGATCGTCGTGCGCTCGGTCTGCCGGCCCCAGGTGCCGTGCAGGTCGACGTTCCAACGGCCCAGGTCGGCATCGAGGCCGAGGCTGCCGCCATAGGCTTCGACCCGGCCGCTGGTCGTTTCCGGGCCGAGGTCGCGCACGAAGCTGTACTGGACGCGGACCGGCTGCCGGGTGCCGATCGGGTCGACATAGAAGGGATTGGTGACCGGGACGGTGCGGGCGGCATTGCTGATCGGCCGTTCGCGCTGGATGAAGCTGCGCGATGAGTAAAGTCCGCGGGCATAGAGCCGGAGGTTGGGTGCGAGTTCCTGGCTGGCGGCGGCGAAGAGCGAGTGCCGGCGCTGGTCCGGAAGCAGGTCTGCCTCGTCCCAGTCGTTGCCGAGGTTGAAGGTGCCCGCCACCAGATCGCTCGCCCTCAGGCCCCGACCGTCTTGGCCCCGAGGGATTGCGAAGGTACGGCCGTTCGCGGCGATGATCGTCCCCGGGTTCGCGTAGCGCGTGCGGTTGTCGGTGCCGCCATAGTTCCGCAGATCGTCGGTGGCATAGGCCCGGTCTGCCGCCGCCAACCGCGTCCGATGGTAATATTCGTAGGCGATCATCGCCTGCCCGCCCGACCAACGCGCGCCGGCGAGCTGGCTAGCGAGGACGTCCTGGGAATCGCCGTCGGCGGTGCCGACCCGGACCTTGGTCTCGGCCCCGGTGAAGTCGAGACGCGGGATGATGTTGACGACGCCGGCGACCGCATCCGATCCGTAGATCGCGGAGGCGCCGTCGGCGACGATCTCGATCCGCTCGATCGCCGACGCGGGGATCATGGAGATGTCGCTGAACACGCCGGAGAAGCCGCCCAGCGGCGGCCGATCCCCGTTCAGCAGGACGAGCGTCGAGCCGGTGCCGAGCCCGCGGAGATTGATGCTCGAGCCGGCGGCGGTGTTGAATCCCGAGTCCGAATTGAATGAGCCCGCGCCGTTGCCTTCGTTGGGAGAGCCTCCGAAATTCTGCGGGATCGTCTGCGCGATGTCCTGCGTCGTGGCATAGCCGCTGCGGTCGATCGCGGCCCGGTCCACCACCGTTACCGTGGAACCCACCGGACCGGCCCCCCGAATGCGGGTTCCCGTGACGACGATCTCGCCCGAGGATGTCCCTCGGTCTCCCGAAGTGCCCTCGCCCGACTGAACGCGCTCGATCAGCAGTCCGTCACCTGCCCGACGCGCGGCCAGCCCCGAACCGGCGAGGAGCGCGTCGACCACTTCGGCGAGGGTATAGCTTCCGCGAACCGCAGGCGCGCTCCTGCTCCGCAGGAGCTCTGCCGGAGCCGCGATATTGCGGCCGGATCGCATCGAGACGTCGCGAAGTGACTTGGCGAGCGGCTGGGCGGGGAGATCGTAGCTCTGCCGCTGCTCCTGCGCGGCGGCGACAGGAGCCAGCGGCGCCGACAGCGCGGCGGCGGAAACGGTGAGAGCAAGCGCGACCTTTGGAACAATCGACATTCGTGTCTTCCCCCTTTGCGCACGCCTGGGTGGCGTTGCTTGGGGGACTTCGACGCGGCTGTGCGCGACTACCCTGGGAAATTATTTTCCCGACGCGAGGATGAGATTGTCAGCCTGGTCTCGTTCGACGTGCAGGTCGAACATCGAGCCGATCATGTCGGCAAGCTGGCCCGGCTCGCCGGCTCTGAACGTCCCGGTGAAGCGGCGCTCGCCCGCGACCGGATCGCGGATCACGATCTGGATCCGGCTGTAGCGGTTGGCCGAGGCAACAACCTCCGCGAGCCGCGCGTCCTCGAAGGACAGCATGCCCGAGGGCCAGCGCGTCTCCGAAGCGCTGACGGCGACCGGTGGAGCGACAGGCTTGCTGCCATTGAGCGCGAGCTGCTGGCCCGGCCTCAGAAGCGTTGAAGCGGCCGGCGTACCGGACGCAGTGCGACGACGGACCTCCACCGACCCTTGCAGCAGCGCGACGAGGACCCGTGACTGCCGCAGGTCGACGTCGAACACGGTCCCGTGCGCCACGACCTCGCCCGGTCCGGCGATCACGACGAAGGGCCGCCGCATGTCATGGGCGACTTCGAAGCGCGCCCGCCCGCGCTCGAGGCGCAGTTGGCGCCGAGCGCGGTCGAAGCGCACCTCAACCGCGCTGTCTGTATCGAGCGTGACGCGTGAGCCGTCCTCGAGCGTGATCGTTCGGATTTCGCCGACACGGCTGGCAAGCTGGGATTGGGACGCAATGTCGCGGCGCATGGTGCCGGTGAGAACGAGGCTGCCGGTCACGAGCAGGAGCAGCACCGCAGCCGCAGCAACCGCCGTCTTCGCCCATGACCGGCGCGTAGTCTGTCGGGGTTGCTGCGCCAGCGGGGTTCGCGAGACGAGCGCAGTGTCGTCCCAGCTGTCGAGCAGCGCATCGTAGGTGTCGGCGTGCCGCGGGTCGGAGGCATACCAGTCCTCGAAGCCGGCGATGTCCCGATCGGAAGGATCGGCCC
>Ga0164243_10001655_pt1 | contig 37647 bp, 40 predicted proteins | sample OricompcompostOP_FD_108781 | JGI IMG/M metagenome (GOLD analysis project Ga0164243, IMG submission 108781) | Organic Plus compost microbial communities from Emeryville, California, USA - Original compost - Organic plus compost (OP) | ecosystem: Engineered > Solid waste > Mixed feedstock >...
CCGCCGGTTTGGAAGCGACGGGCGGTTTCGCTTGGTCCGCTTGCCTCGGTTTGGACGGCGCCAAACCCGTGTTCGCGGGCTGCGGTTTGCGCGGCGCCGGCGGCCGGCCGGCCGTCGCGGGCCGTTCGATCGCCGCGGCATTCGGCTTCGGCTGTTGCGCGACGGCCCGCGGCGTTTCGCGTTCCGCGCGCGGCTCGGCAGTCGTGAATACGGAGACGGTCAGACCCGTCATGAGAATTGCGGCGGAGCCGCAGACGATGCGCTTTTTCATGGATGTGCTCGTGGAAGACAGTGAATGAATCCGATGACGGCATTCTGTTCACTGCACGACGTGATCACATCGCTCGGAGGAGCCAGATGGGATCGAGGCCGAGAGCCATCGATGCGAAAAGCGGCTGAAAGACAGCGAATGCGCGAGCGGCCGCTCGCGAGATTTGTTGCGCGGCGCGGCTAAGGCTTGTCGGCCGCAGGCAGCAGAACGGTCCAGTTCTCGATGCAGGTTTCGAGCGCGACTTTGCCGGCCGCGAGATCCAGGATGCGCACGCGCTTCAGCTCGACGAAGTCGCCGCGGTCGATCGGCGCCTTCTCGAAGCCTGCGCCTGCATACACGAAACGCACGGCATATTCGTCGATGATCTGGCGCTCGTTGAAGCTGCGGCGCAGAAAACTGTATTCGGGCTCGTGCATCGCGCTCGCTTCGCGCAGCAGATGACGAATCACTTCCTCGCGACCTGTGTGGCGGATGTCGCGGGCCGGTGCGACCCACGCGACGTTCGGTGCATACAAATCGCGCAAGGCCACGAGCAGCGTCTGATGCGCTTGCAGCGCATCGACGGCGGGCGAGGGACGCAGAGGAATCGGATTCAATTGCATGTCAGCCTCGATTCGAGCGGCGCATGAGCGCCGCACTGCAGTGTCGAAGTCTCGCCGCGAGCGGTCGATAAGCCAAAGGAGCCACGGGAAAATCGCATCGACGATTTGCGATCACGCGTTGGGGTTCATGCGTCGAAACAGATCGGCCGCCTGGCCGCGCGAGGCGCAGTCGAGCTTGTCGAGAATGTTCGCGATGTGGCGCTTGATCGTGTGCAGGCTGAGCGTGAGATCGCGCGCAATATGTTTATTGCTCGCGCCCGATGCGACCCGTGCGAGCACTTCGAGCTCACGCTCGGACAACGCGGCGAGCGGGCCCGTCGCCGGCGCGCTTTCGACCGCCGAGGTCGGAGTCCACACGCTCAGCCGCGCGAGCAGCGCGTCGAACTGGGTCGTGCGGCGCACTTCGATCGGGACGGCATCGAGCATTTCGCTCACGATGCCGCGAGGCTCGAGCAGCAAGAGGCCGACCGCTTCCTGATCCAGCACTTCGCGCAAGACCGGCGTAAAGGCATCCCAGTAGCGCATGCGGTCCTTCCGCTTCAAATGCAGGTAGCCGAGCGTGATGCGTGGATCGCCGTAGATCATCGGCATGCGGAAGCGCTCGTGGATGCGCACCGAGCGCTCGAGCGCGTCCTGGGCGACTTCCCAATCCTCGCGCAGGAACGCGAGCTGGCCGCGCACGAGCTCGGAGGCGCTGTCGAGAAATTCCCATTCCGTCGCGACGCGCGGGGCGAGCAGCGTCGGTGCGAGCTCGCGGAATTGATCGTAGCGGCCCGCCATCCAGTAGACGCGCGCGAGCCCGTGTTGATATGCGCGCAGCCACACGGCGCGATGCGACGCCGCCTCCGGCAGCATCAATGCATCGATCAGCGTTTTGCCGAGCGACTCCGCGGCATCGAATTGCGCGGTGGCGGCGAGATACAGCGAACGGAATTGCATCAGGCGCTCGGCGACGAGCCGCATCGAGCCGAATTGATGATGCAGCGCTTCGCCGCGCTCGAGGATGCGCCCGATCGGCTCGCGCCGCCCGCGCCAGAACTGCGCCCACGCGCCGACCGGCAGCGCGGCGAGCTGCCACGGCGCGGCGGTCGTGCCGCGCACGAGCTCGCTCAGCGCGAAGAAGCGATCGAAGCAATCGACGATGCCCGGCAGGCCGATGCACAAGCAATGAATGCGATCGGCGGTCTGCGGACAGATCGTGCCCGGCTCGCGCTCGGCGAGCGCGACGAACTCCTGCATGTACTCGAGCACTTGCGGCGCATTGCCGGTCGAAAGCACGCACCACGCGCGCTGCAAGGCGAGCTGTGCCTTCGATGTCTGATCGAGCGGCTCGCGGGAGATCTGTTCGAGCAGCTCCCATGCTTCGCGGTTCTCGCCCGAGGAGTTGAGCGCATCGACATCGAAGAACATCGCCCGAATGCGCAGCGCCGCGTATTGGGGCGCCGTCAACCCCGCGATCGCCGGCTTGAGCTCGCGCTTCGTGCGCGGCCAGTCCCAGCGCAGCCACGCACACACGCCGCGCAGATAGGAAATCTGCGCGTTGTCCGCGCGTGCGGATTCGGGGAGCTGATCGATCCAGCGCTCGAGCGTCGAATGATCGCCGGAGGACAGCATCGCTTCGCCGCGCGCCGCGATCAGCTCCATCGCCTCGGTCCAGCGGCGTGCCTTCAAGAAGTGGCCGATCGCGCGCGGCAGCGAGTCTTCCGCACGCCCGGCGCGCTCGTGCAGCGTCTGAACGAGCGCGGGACGGCGCCGTTCGAGCTCGCTTTGCAGGAAGTCGCGGAACAGATCATGGAAGCGCAGCACGGGCGTCGCTTCGTCGGTGATCGTGAGAAACAAGTTGCGCCGATACAGAGACTCCAGCACTTGCTTCGAGTCCGTGCGCCCTGTGACCGCATCGCACAGCGCCGGGCTCAGCTCGGTGAGCACGGCCGTCTCGAGCACGAACTCGCGCAGGTCTTCGGGCAGCTCGGCCAACACTTCCTGCGCGAGATAGGCGAAGAGGTGGCGGTCGCTTCCTTCGGGCGCGTTACCGACGTGCAGCGGCCTCGGTGCGGTGTGCGCTTGCAAGGCCATCGTGAATCCGACGGCCCAGCCCTGCGTCCGCCGCAGCGCGCTGCGAATCGAGTCCGCGTCCGGCTCGCGCCCGAGGCGGCTCTGGGCAAGCGCAAGCGCGTCTTGCTCGGTCAGCCGCAAATCCCAGGGAATGAACTCGGCCAGCTCGCCGTGCGCGCGCCAGCGTGCGAGCGGAAAGGGCGGCTCCACGCGCGTGCCGAGCAGGAAGGCGACGTGATCCGGCAGACGCTCGATCAGCGATTCGAGCAGCGCGTACGTGTCGGCCCGCTCGATGCGATGCAGGTCGTCCAGCACGATCAGGATCCGACTGCTGCGCGCCGTGCAGAGCGCGTTGACGAAGGCGGCGAGGGCCGCGCGACATTGCGACTCGGAGCGCTCCGCATTCGCGAGCAAGGTTTCGGGCGGCGTATCCCAGGCGAGCTCGAGCGGCTCGACCGCGCGCAGGAGCGTCGCGAGGAATTGATGGCGGTCGTCGTCATCGTCGTCGATTGCGACCCACAGCAGCGTGCGGGTCAGCGCGGAGCCGGCGAGGCAGTCATGCGCGAACTGCGTGAGCAGCGTGGATTTACCGGAACCACCCGGCGCGCAAACGAGCGTGACGGGGCACGAATCCGCGGCTTGCGCCAGGCGCGCGAGAAGCGCGGGGCGGGCAACGGTGTCTCGCCGCAGCCGCGGCACGCGAAATTTCGTCAGAGCGGTGGCGTTCCATGCCGCGGAGAATTCTTGGTTGGCGGCCATAGGGGTGGCCATAGTGTTGTCGTGCGGACGCAAAAGGATTGTAGCGAGCGTCGCCTGCGGCGTCCCGTCGGTCTGGCTCGTCGATTGGGGTACATGGCGGCGCCATGTAATGAAGGCGGAGAGGATGCCTTGCGGGGCCGGGGTCTGCCCTGGGCAATTTGCCCTAGGGGGAACCTGGCGAGCGTTTCGGGCCGGGTCCCATGACTGCCGGTTGTGCCTTCGCCGGGGGCTTCGTAAGCTCGCGCGCCGGGGTGCGAGGCCGTACCCCGATACCAGTCATCAGAGAGCACGAATGAAAACGATCCGCGGCAAATCCTTCATTGGTCAGCGCATTGTGTTGGACGGCAAGGTGTTCATCGAATGCCACTTCAAGGATGCGAACCTCGTGATCGAAGGCAACGGCCTCTTCGAGATGCAAAACTGCAAGATCGAGGAAGACTGCCGCCTCGCGGTGGAAGGCCCGGGGCAGGTGCTGCTCCATACGCTCAAGATGATGTTGTACTCGGGCGGTTGGATGAACCGGGTCGCTGAGAACGTGCTGCATGCCGTGCGTCAGCCGCCGAAGCGCCGCCGCGCCGCGCCCCCCGCCGCGAAGTAGCTTCCCCTCTCCCGAAGGGAGAGGGCAAGGGTGAGGGAAGCGCGCGTATTCTGATGTTCCAGTTACGGCGCACTCCGTCGTCCCGACGCAAGTCGGGACCGCCATCGGTGTGATGTCCCAGCTTGCGATCCCGACGTTCGTCGGGATGACGGCTCCCACTTCGTCGTCCCGACGCAAGTCGGGACCGCCACGGGCGTGATGTCCCAGCTTGCGATCCCGACGTTCGTCGGGATGACGGGAGCGCTGCGCTGGCCCGTCACGTTCGTCGGGATGACGGGCTACCGCGCCCCCGCCACCATCTTCGCGAGCGCATAGATCGCATCCAGCACCGGCGTTGCAACACCCACACGCCGAGCCGCGCGTACGACGTTCCCGAGAATGGCCTCGATCTCCATCGCCCGACCATTCTCATAATCGAGCGCCATGCTCGTCTTGTAAGCGGGCATCTGCTGCGTATTCGCGATCATCGCGTCCACCAGCTTGGGCGACTGCGGATATCCCGCCGCCGCTGCCGTCGCGCAAACCTCCTGCATGGCCGCACGAATGAACGCGCGATCGTCCTCGGTTCGCAGCATCGCGGCGGTATCGAGCACGCCGCCCAAGATCGACACGGGATTGAACGGCGCATTCCACACGGCCTTCTGCCAGCGCGCGCTCACGACATTCTCCGTCAGCTTGCACGGCACGCCGCTTGCGACGAACAGCGCCGCGAGCTTCTCCGCAGCCGCGCCGATTCCCGATGGATAGCGTCCGAGCGTGAGCGAGCCGTGCGTCTGGTGAATGATCTCGCCGGGGGCGCTGCGCCCGACGCCGATGAACGCGAGGCTGCTCAAGACTTCATTCGCAGGAAACGCCGCCGCGATCTCCGCCTCGATGTCGATGCCGTTCTGGATGAGCACGATCGTCGTAGCAGGACCGACGACCGGCCGCAGCAGCGCCGCTCGATCGATCTCAGGCAAGACCTTGACCGTCAGCACCACATACTCTGGCGGCGAATCGCAGTCAGCAGCATCGCGATACACGCGCGCGGGACGAAACACATGATCGCCGAGCAGCGGACTGCGAATCGCATAGCCATTGCGGCTGACCGCGTCGTAATCGGAACGACACACGACGCTCACGCGCGCCTGCTGCCGGGCGAGCGCGGAGCCGAAGAATGCGCCGACCGCACCGGCGCCGATGATGAGAACCGAAGTTTCGTGATGCATCAGTGAAGTATCCCATCCCGAGCGCCGCTGCGCCGGCGTTGCCAGAGCTTCCAATACACATAGCCATTGACCGCCAGCACCAGCGCCCCGATGCCGAATTGCATCGTGCGCGTGAGCCCGCCCGGATAGATGATCGAGGTGATGTAGTGGTCGATGAACCCGCCGCTGTAGCCGGCTTCGCCACCACGCTCGCGAAGCGCGTTCTCGAGCGGCGTCAGCGGACAGATCCAGCCGGCAAACTCGATCAGCGCACCCCAAACGGCCGCGGGGATGTGCAGCCACGCGAGGCGGGGCCAGCGCAACACTGCAAGTCCGCCGATCACGACGAACATGATGAATGCGAGATGCAAGACGAGGACTGCATCCGCCAACAGCCGATACCACATGCGCGCGATTATGCCGAGCCGAGTGCCCATTCGGGCAATTGCGGCCGCGCGAGCCGCAACGCTCAAATCCGTCCGCGGCCGTTGCTGCGACGCATTCACATTCGCCGCTCGCGCGGAACAATCGGTTCCGAGCGCGACTTCGTCAATGACCGGCGACGCCTTACGCGAACACGAGGAGTTGAAAATGACCCGCAAGAAAGACCTGCTCATCGCGGCGCTCGGCATCGGTGCCGGCGGAATCGTGCTCGCGCAGGCGACGCCGTCGTTCGAATCTCTCGACAAGAACGGCGACGGCCAGATCAGCATTCAAGAAGCGACCGTGAACGATGACCTCTTCGTCGCGTTCAAGAAGCTCGACACGAACCAGGACGGAATGTTGTCCAAGGAAGAGTTCGCGGCGTACTCCAAGAAATAATCGCAGACGGGGACAGCTGCCGCGCTCATTCGTCCCGCTCCCAGCGTCGTTTCTCGATCAGCGTCCTTTGCATCTTGCCGAAGCGCCGCGCGGCCTGCCGGCGCTCGTGAGTGCTTTGCGCCGCGTGCAGCGCCTCGCGCTGTAGCTTCAGATAGTTTTCCAGGCGCCGTGGCTCAAGCGTGCCGTTCGCAGTTGCGGCGGCCACGGCGCAGCCTGCATCGCCCTGATGCGTGCAATCGCGGAATCTGCAACGGGCCGCGAGTTGCTCGACGTCCTCGAACGTCGTGCGCACGCCCAGCTCTGCGGAGCCGAGCTTCAGCTCGCGCATGCCGGGCGTATCGATGATCCAGCCGCCATTCGGAACCGCGAGCATGTGCCGCGCCGTCGTCGTGTGACGGCCTTTGCCGTCGCCCGCGCGAATTCCGTTCGTGCGCAGCTGCGAGCCCGTGAGCGTGTTCGTGAGCGTCGATTTGCCCACGCCTGACGAGCCGATGAACACAGCCGTCGTGCCGGGCGCAAGCCATGTCAGGAGCGCTGCTGCATGAAGCGGATTGCGCGCATCGAGCGCAACGACGCGCACGCCCGGCGCGATGTGCGCGACGCGCTCGATCGAGCTTTCCGGCGCCGCGTCGAGGTCCGCTTTCGTGAGCACGACGACCGGCTCGATCCGCGCCTCGCGCACGAGCGCGAGATAGCGTTCGAGACGCGAGAGATTGAAATCTTCCTGGCAGGACATGACGACGAACGCGGTATCGACATTCGCCGCGATGACTTGCATGCACTGCTCGAGGCCCGCAGCCATGCGGGCGAGCAGCGTTTCGCGCTGAAGCAGCCGCACGAACTGCTGCGACATCGCATCGAGCAGGATCCAATCGCCTACGGCAATCGTTTCCTCGAGCGGCGCTGCGAGCGAGATCTCGCCGCGCTCCGACAGCACGCTCAACACGCTGCGCTGAACGCAGACGACGCGCGCCGGAATGCAGCTTTCGAAATCTTCGGCAGTGAGCTGTTCGGCGTGCGCAGGGCGCCAGCCGAGCTGGTGGATCGAGAAACGGGACGATGACATTCGTAAATCCCAAGGCAAAGAGATCCGCATCGCCTCGCGAGACGATGAGCCATTGAGCCGGGATCGTTGAAGTCACCGCGGGCCGCATGACCCGTGATGAGATGAAATCAGCGCAGAACGTACCCGGCGGAGATCGGGGTTCGAACACTCATGGGCCTCGAAACCTCCCGCAGGTTGGGAATGAAGGGGCGCGAAGAGTACCGCGAGGCGCGAAACGCGGGCAAGCTGCGTCGCGCGAAGTTGACGAGAATTAAGAGACTCGTCGTGCTCGCACTGGCACAGTTGCGCGAATCGTAAGGAGCACACATGAACAAGATCACCTGGCCGCTCGCGGTGTTCGCATTGCTCGGTTTCCTGGGCTGCAGCCGGCAGGAGCCTGCCCCTCAAAGCGCTGCGTCGAGCTCACCGCCGCCGCCGAGCGACTCCTTCAAGCCTGTCGCGACGGTCAAGCAAGTGATGCTCGGGATCACGATTCCCGCCTCCAACGCCGTGTTCGCAGTGGCAGGCGAGGCGCCGAAGGACGATGCCGGATGGCAAGCGGTCGAAGCGAGTGCGCTTGCAGTCGCCGAGTCCGGCAATCTGCTGCTCATGAAGCCGCGCGCCGTGGATGATCAGGAATGGAAGCAGTATGCGCTCGCCCTCGTCGACGCCGGCGCGAAGGCCGCCGAAGCGGCGCGCGCGAAGGATGCGGACAGGACGAGCATCGCAGGCGACGATCTCTACAACACCTGCGAGCAGTGCCACGCGAAGTACATGCCGAAGTCTCAGCAGTAGCGCAGCGGCGTTGCTGCACGCCTGAGCAATCTCGCAATCGATTTCTCTCCGTTGCGTAGTCAACGGAGTCGGTGGCGCGTTGCGCAGCCTCTGCGTGACGACGCCCTCAAAACGCCGCGCGACTTGTCATAAAGCGCGCCTGACGCGCGCAAACTTGTAAAAAACTGCGACGGATGTCACGCCGCGAAAAGATCGCTACGCTCACTCCCGTCGAAACGAGTGTGGGGCTCGCCGGGGGATCGATGAAAAAGACGCTGATGGCACTGTTTGCAATGACGATGATGGCGGCGAGCGCGGGCGCCGCCGATCTTGGCTACGACAAGGACGCCGATCCATTCGCTCAGTATCAAGACGCCGTGGCGCAGGCCGCGGCAACCAACAAGCTGGTGCTCATCGTCGCCGGCGGGGACTGGTGCCGGTGGTGTCACGTGCTCAACCGTTTCGTGGAAAACAACGACGAAGTGGAGCAGCGCCTCAACGAGACGTTCGTCGTGATGAAGGTGTACGTCGGCCCCGGCAACTTCAACGAGCTGTTCTTTTCGCAGCTGCCGCAGGCGCACGGCGCGCCGCACTTCTGGATCGTGTCGCCCACGCGCGAGCTGCTGGCCTCGCAATCCACGGCGAAGCTCGAGCGCGGCAAGAGCACGTACGACAAGACAAGCTTTCTGGCCTTCATTGATTCGTGGCATCAGAAGCTCGCTGCACCCGAACGTCACGCGCGCGTGACCGACGATCCGCAGCAGCGCAATTTCTAACGGCGCGAGGCCGTCTCCACCAATCGCTGTATCCCGAGCGCGCCTGTATAAGGATGCTTTCCCGAGCATCCCTGGAGCGCGCGATTGAACACCGAAGCGATCTCGACGGCGGCCGGCGCCGCCTCGCAGCCGCGCCTGCCGCGGCAGGTGCCGTACATCATCTCGAATGAAGCGTGCGAGCGATTCAGCTTCTATGGGATGCGGAACATCCTCACGCCCTTCCTCGTCAGCTCGCTCTTGCTCTACGCGCCCGAGGCCGAGCGCGCCGGCATCGCCAAGGAAGTGTTCCATTCGTTCGTGATCGGGGTTTATTTCTTCCCGCTGCTCGGCGGCTGGCTCGCCGACCGCTTCTTCGGCAAGTACCGCACGATCATGTGGTTCTCGCTGTTGTATTGCGTCGGTCACGGGCTGCTTGCGCTGTTCGATGATCATCGCGGCGGCTTCTACACGGGCTTGTTCCTGATCGCGCTCGGCTCGGGCGGCATCAAGCCGCTCGTCGTCTCGTTCGTCGGCGATCAATTCGACCAATCGAACAAGCAGCGCGCGAAAGTCGTGTTCGATGCGTTTTACTGGAGCATCAACGTCGGCTCGTTTTTCGCCTCGCTTCTCATGCCGATCTTCCTGCGCGAGTACGGGCCCGCGGTCGCGTTCGGCATTCCAGGCGTGCTGATGCTGACCGCGACGCTCGTGCTCTGGGCCGGCCGCAAGCAATACGTTCGAGTGCCGCCGGCGCCTTCCGATCCGAATTCGTTCCTGCGTGTCGTGCGCACGGCCCTGCTGGCGCAGGCGCCGGGGCAGGGAAGGGGCGGTCTCGTCGTCGCTGCCGCGGGCGCAATCGCGGCCGTGGCAATGTTGGCGCTCACGCCGACGCTCGGGTTCGTTGCGGCCGCGTGTCTCGCGCTCGTCTGTCTGCTCGGCTTCGGCGGATTCGGGGCGGCGATGCAACTCGAGCGTGCGCGCGGGGTGCATCCGGACGCGGCCGTCGACGGTGTGCGCGCGGTGCTCAGGATTCTGATCGTGTTCGCGCTCGTCACGCCGTTCTGGTCGCTGTTCGATCAGAAGGCGTCGACCTGGGTGCTCCAGGCCGATCAGATGACGAAGCCGGAATGGTTTCATTCGGCGCAGATGCAGGCCCTGAACCCGGTTCTCGTGCTGCTCCTGATTCCGTTCAACAACCTCGTGCTCTATCCGCTCCTGCGCCGAATGGGCGTCGAAGTGACGGCGCTGCGTCGCATGGGGTTCGGCATCGGGTTCTCGGGGCTCGCCTGGATTGCGGCCGGTGCCATTCAACTCGCGATCGACGGCGGCGACCCGGTTTCGGTGACGTGGCAGGTGCTGCCGTATGTGTTGCTGACGTTCGGCGAAGTGCTCGTGTCGGCGACCGGCCTCGAGTTCGCGTATAGCCAGGCGCCGGCATCCATGAAGGGCGTGATCATGGCGTTCTGGTATCTGGCCGTGACTGTCGGGAATCTGTGGGTCCTGCTCGCGAACGCGAGCGTCCGCCATCCGGCCGTGATCGCGAGGATTGCCGAGACGGGGCTCGGGGAAACCGCCTTCCTGATGTTCTTTTTCGCTGCTTTCGCGCTCCTGGTCGCGCTGGTGTTCGCCTGGTACGCGCGGCGTTATCCGATGCAGGATCATTATCGGCCCGCCTAGGCCGCCGATGGGCTACCGGATACGGGCCGCGGGCGACGGTAGGAAGGCGCTATTTCTGGCCGTTGCCCGTAGCCCGTAGCCCGTCCCCCGTAGATAATTCCGCGCCGTTTTCCCTGCCGTTCCCGAGGACCCCATGCCGACTCTGACTTCCCTGCGCGCGGACGAATTGCGCAGCTACCACGCCCAGATCCGTCAACGTTACGACGCCTTCGCGAAGCGGGGCGTAAAGCTGAACCTGACGCGGGGCAAACCTTCGGCGGAACAGCTCGATCTCTCGAACGATCTCCTCGGCCTGCCTGGCAAGGGCGACTTCAGCGCCGGTGCGATCGACACGCGCAACTACGGCGAGCTGCAAGGCCTGCCCGAGCTGCGCGCCTTGCTCGCGCCGGTGTTCGGCGTCACGCCCGACCGCGTCATCATCGGCGACAACGCGAGTCTTTCCCTGATGCACGACGCCGTCGTGTATTCGCTGCTCAAGGGCACGTGCGACAGCGAACGGCCGTGGTCGAAGGAATCGCGCATCGCCTTCCTCTGTCCGGTGCCGGGTTACGACCGCCATTTCTTCATCTGTCAGGAATTCGGCATCGAAATGATTCCGGTGCCGCTGCTCGACACGGGTCCGGACATGGACGTGGTCGAGAAGCTCGTCGCGAGCGATCCGCAGATCAAAGGCATGTGGTGCGTGCCGAAGTATTCGAATCCGACCGGCACGGTGTATTCGAACGCGACGATCGAGCGCATCGCGAAAATGCCGGCCGCCGCACGGGATTTCCGCGTGTTCTGGGACAACGCCTACGCCGTTCATCATCTGACGAGCGAGCGCATCGAGATCGCGAACATCGATGAGCTGTGCGCGCGGCACGGCCACCCGAATCGCGCCTTCATCTTCGGCTCGACCTCGAAGATCACGTTCGCCGGCGCGGGGGTCGGCATGTTCGCGAGCTCGAAGGACAACGTCGCCTGGTATCTGAAGCGCATGGAGAAGCGCACGATCGGCGGCGACAAGGTGAACCAGCTGCGTCATCTGCGCCTGCTCAAGAACACCGACGGCATCGCAGCGCTCATGGATCGTCATCGCGAGATCATGGCGCCGAAGTTCGCGAAAGTGCTCGAGGCCTTCAAGGAGCATCTCGGCAACAGCGGCGTCGCGCAGTGGACCGAGCCGAAGGGCGGCTACTTCATTACGCTCGATGTGCTGCCGGGCACCGCAAAGCAGGTCGTGAAGCTTGCCAAAGAGGCGGGCGTCGAGCTCACGCCCGCGGGCGCGACGCATCCGCTCGGCAACGATCCGCACGACCGCACGATTCGCATCGCGCCGAGCTTCCCGCCTGCCAAAGAAGTCGAGCTCGCCGTGGAAGGTGTCGTGATCGCCGTATTGCTCGCGGCGACCGAGAAGCTGCTCGCGAATCAGTAATCGTTGCAGCTGCCTCTTGCGAGCAGCCCCGAGGCGGGAGATGAATCTCCCGCCCTCAGGCGTGCAATCTTTGCAGCAAAGCGATGAGCTGCTTGCGCTCCGCTTCGGTGAAGCGCGCGATGAATTTCTTTTCGTGATCGATCATCTCGCGCCTGAGTGATTTGTACGCCTTCTGGCCCGCGGCGGTCACGGAGATCTCGTGGCGGCGCCGGTCGGTCGCCGAGCGCTTGCGCGCAACCCAGCCTTGCTCCTCCAGCCAATCGATCAGTGCAACGACGCTCGCCTTGTCGATGTCGAGCTGATTCGCGATATCGATTTGTGCAATCCCCGGATTGGAGCTCGCGAGCGACAGCACGCTGAACACGCCGGGGCGCACCTCGCCCTCCGCGACGCTGCGCGTGAAATCGCGCCACAGCGCGATTTGCGCGCGGCGGATGTTGTAGCCCAACAGGCTCGGCAGAATGTCGAGATTGATCGTGCGCGCGGATTCACCGCCGGTCGAGGCATTGCGCGCGGAGCGGGTTCGGGACCGTGGCATGAGAAGTCCGCTTGGACGGCGTTGATTAATAGGATGGATGTTGTCGCCGCGTCGTACCGTACTTGAGGTCTGCGCGCAGAGTCAACGCGCCTCACGCCGCATCCGGCTGCGCATCGGGGCGCGCGGCCGCGAACGCGGGCAGCGATTCGAGATGCGCCGAGATCGCGACGAGCGTCGGGAACGATGACACGTCCACATGAAAGCGCCGCGCATTGAACATCTGCGGCACGAGGCAGATGTCGGCCAGCGAGACGCTGTCGGCGAACAGGTAGCGGCGAGCATGCGAATGCTCGCGCGCCAGCGTTTCGAGCGCACGGAAGCCTTGTTCGATCCAATGCCGGTACCACGCGGTCACCGCGTCTTCATCTTGCGCGAGCTCGTTCCTCAAGTAATTCAGCACGCGCAGATTGTTGAGCGGATGGATGTCGCATGCGATCGCGAGCGCCATCGAGCGCACTTGCGCGCGGGCGAGCGGATCCGTCGGGAGAAATCGCGGTTCGGGATGCAGCTCGTCCAGGTACTCCGCAATCGCAAGCGATTGCGACAGCACCGTGCCGTCGTCCATCTCGAGCGCAGGGATGAAGCCCTGCGGGTTGAGCGCGAGATACTCCGGCGTGCGATGTTCGTTCTTGACGAGCGCTTTCGGGATCGACTCGTAACTCAAGCCCTTCAAGTTCAGCGCGATGCGTGCCCGAAAGGCGGCCGAGCTGCGGGCCATCGTGTACAACTTCATGGTTGCTCTCCGGTCAGGCAATCGTCGTCACGAGCGTCGGCAGGCCATCGACGCCGCCTTCGAGGCGATCGCCGGACTTGAGCGCACTGACGCCCGCGGGCGTGCCGGTATAGATCAGATCGCCCGGCGCGAGCTCGAAGAGACTCGAAAGCTCCGCGATGATTTCCGGCACGCTCCAGATGAGCTCGCTCAAATCGCCCTGCTGGCGTAGCTCGCCGTTGACCTTGAGCCAGATGCGGCCTTTGTCGAGATGACCGATCTGGCTCGCCGGCACGATGTCGGTGATCGGTGCGGAGCGGTCGAAACCCTTCGCCGTATCCCACGGCCGGCCCTTGTCGCGCAGCTCGAATTGCAGATCGCGGCGCGTGAGATCGTTGCCGACCGCGTAGCCGAACACGCAGGCAAGGGCTTGCGCCGCGGGGATGTCCTTGCCGCCCTTGCCGAGCGCGACGACGAGCTCGATCTCGTGATGCAGATTCGTGGTGCGCGAGGGATAGGGAAGCGTCGAGCCGTTCGCGACGAGCGCATCCGCGGGCTTCGTGAAAAAGAACGGCGGCTCGCGCTCCGGGTCCTTGCCCATCTCGCGCGCATGCGCGGCGTAGTTGCGCCCCACGCAGTAAATGCGATGCACGGGAAAGCGCTCGCTTCTGCCCTGAATGGCGACGGAGATCGGCGCGGGCGGCGGAAACAGATAGGACATCGACGAATCCTCTCGAGGCTCAGGGACGAGCGATCCAGCCGCGAAGCTTACGCCAGCGCGAAGGCGATGATCAGCTCGTCTGCGAACCAGCGCTTGAGACAGGCCGCGGCCTGCAGCGGGACATCAGCGTCGTCGATGCCGGCGTCGAGCAGGCGCGCGCACGCCTCACCGAAGGTTTCACCGCCTGCGAGCGCATCGAACGCGAGCGCTTCGACCGCAGTCATCGATCGATAATGCGCCGTCAGCGCCTGTCGCCACAGCAGCCAGTCGCCGGCGCTCGTTTCGATCCGTCCCGCGCTGATTGGCTCCCCGCGCATCGCCTCTGCATACAACTCGGCCGCATTCGTGCCGAGGCTCACGCGATGTGCGCTCTGCGCGAATTGAAAGCGCAGCTCGGGCCAACGGTCCGGCGCGACATCTGCAAGCGCTGCCAACGATAGGGCTGCCTCATCCGGCGCGTCGAACGCGCATCCGAGGCGCCATTCGAAGCTTGCGAGCTCGGCAAGCCAAGGCTCGCTCGTGCGCGCTTGCCCGAGCCACGAGGCCAGGCGATCGCCAAAAAATCGTATGGACGCGAACGTGGATGGATGCGCCGTGATGTAGTCAGCGGCGAGCGCTGCGAACTGTGCGTTTCCCAAATGCACCTGCAACATCGGGAAATTGTGTGCGAGCGCTTCCTGCAGACGCGCGCGATACGCGGACGCGTAAATCCCCAAGCGTTCCGCGCGCTCTTGCGTGCCGCTGCCTTGCACGAACGACGCCTCGTGAGCGCCCGCCATGATCGAGCGCTGCATCTCGAGCTGTAGCTGATGCAGATCGATCATGCGGCCTTCGCCTGCGCATGCTTCGCAATCGCGCGTGCACGATCGAGCTCTGCGAGCAATTCCGGCAGCGCGGGAATGTTGTCGTCGCGCTCGATCATCGTGGCGACCTGTCCGAATCGATCGAGTGCCTCGCCATACAATTGCCACACCGGCTCGATCACGGGAGCATCGTGCGTGTCGATGAGGTATGCGCCTTTGCGGGTATGGCCGGCGAGATGGATCTGTTGCACGCGCTCCACGGGCAGCGCGCGCAGATATTCGCGCGGATCGAAACCATGATTCACGCTGCTCACGTAGACGTTGTTCACGTCGAGCAGGAGCAGGCAGTCACTGCGCTCCGCGAGCGCGGCAAGGAACTCGTGCTCGGTCATGTCCGCGGCGGCGAACGTGACATAGCTCGAGACGTTCTCGATCAGAATGCGTCGGCCAAGCGCGTCCTGGACTTGCCGGATTCGGGCCGCGACATGGTTCAGCACGGCTTCGGTGAAGGGCAGCGGCAGCAGATCGTGGACGTTGATGCCATCGACGCCCGTCCAACACAGATGATCCGACACCCACGCGGCCTCGAGGCGGTCCGCGAGTGTGCGCACCTCGCGCAGATAGTCACGGTCGAGGGAAGTGGTGCTGCCGATCGAGAGCGAGACACCATGCAGGACGATGGGATAGTGCGCGCGCAGGCGCTCGAGATAATGAAGCGGGCGGCCGCCGAGCCCGAGATAGTTCTCAGTGAGCGCTTCGAGCCAATCGACCGCGCCGCGATGCTCGCCGAGCAGAGCTTCGTAATGCTTGGGGCGAAGCCCCAAGCCGAAGCCCAGGCTCGGCGCGCGCACCATCGTCAATCACCGTGAAAACGTGAGCGCTACTTCGCGCTCTTGCCATCGCTCTTGTTCGCAGCTTGCGCCGCGGTGCACTCGGACTTCGTGAGCATGACGTAGCCCTTGCCCTTGCAGCTGTTCTGCCCGGCGCAGGCGTTCGTCGCCGTCGAGCATTCCGATTTACCTTTGCAGGCGTTGCCGCCCTCGCATTTGATCTTGGCGTCCGCCGCGACTGCATTCAACGCGGGGGTGGTGGTGAACAGAACTGCCGCAGCGGTGGCGAGCAGCGCGCCCGAATGTTTACGCGTGGACATAGGTACTCCGTGAAAGGGGACGGCCGGAGTATACGCGAGCACCTTCCAGATCAGGGTGCGCGCCAGATCGGGGTGTGCGGCACGCCCTCAGCCCGCGCCGCGGCGCACTTCCATCGCATCCTTCACGCTCTTCACGCCGGCGGTTTCCTTCGCCAGCTGCAAGGCGCGCGTGCGCGCCTGCTCGGTTTCGACGAACCCGCTCAATTGCACGGTGCCCTTGAACGTTTCGACATTGATCTGGTGCGCCTTCGTCACCGGATCCTCGATGAGCTTCGCTCGCACCTTCGCGGTCACGACGCCGTCGTCGATCGCCTCGCCTGCGGGCTGCTGCGTCGGCGTCGAGCTGCAGCCGACGACCATGCCGCTGATCATCAGCGCGACCAGGAGCGCCGAAAGTTTCTTGCTCAGCATATCGAGTGCCCCATCTCAAACCGCTTCATCGTAATCTCCCTCCCCCGCGCACGCGGGGGAGGGCAGGGGGTGGGGGCCTCTCACCCCACGCTATCGCTTCATGAACGCCTCAACCCGTGCCATCGCGGCGGCGCTCCGCCTGACGCTTGGCATTGTCGAGATCGGCGTCCGCGCGGTCCTTGCAGTCACTCTGTGCCGTGCCCGAGAGCGCCTCGCACTTCTCGATCGCGATCTTGTGGCTGGCCTCGGCCTGCGCGAGCGCCACTTTATACTCGCCCTGGGCGGCTGTCTCGCTTGCGTCCTGCGCCGCGTTGGCCGCGTCCTTCGAGTCATTGTCGGCCGTCGCTTCGGCGGCCTCGTGCTGGGCATCCGCCATGTTCTCGCGCGCATCCGCCTGCGCATCCGCAACGTCACGTTGCGCGTCGGCTTGCGCCGCCGCCACGTCCGCCTGCGTGTCCGCAGGAGATTCCGCTTTGTTGCACCCGGCCAAGGCGACTCCCGCGATGGCTGCGATCCAAAATGCATTGAGTCTCATGTCGCTATCCTCTTCGTCCAATTTGCTTGCGCCGTGCTTACCGCGAGCGAGCTGAAGCTGTTCGCAGTCGCCCACGTGTGCTGCACTCGATCGTTGTCGTTCGATCAGCAGAGTGCTTACACGCGTTTCGCGTCGTTAACGTTCGGTTAGGAAGAGGGGTTCCTCGCGCTGCACCCCGCGCGCCGATCGCGTCCGTGTCGCTCGTCCCCGACGGCGCTCTCGGCTGGAACAGGGCCGCGCGGCCGATCGTTGGGCTGTTCTTGCACATGCGGGCGTGCGATTGCGTGCCGCTGCTTCCCGTCCGGTGCGCAAGGACTGCACAGGATGGGGGAAGGGGCGCGTGGTGGCAGAAAGATCGAATCCCGAAAGCACCTCGCGGCCGGGCGGCGCGGATGAAGAACTACATGCGCGTGAGGCGGAACTCACAGCGCTGTCACGGCATTTGTTCCTGGTTGCGGAGGAGGAGAAGGCCGAGCTCGCGCGCGAGCTGCACGACACGTTCGGCAGCAATCTCACCGCCATCAACATGGACTTGAACTGGATCGCAAAGCGGCTGCCGGAGGACCGGCCCGAATTGCGAGAGCGGCTGCAGCGGGCGCTGCGGATGCTTGGGGAGACAGTGCGCATCAAGCAGGCCGTCATCGATCGTCTGCGTCCGAGTCAGCTCGACACGCTCGGGCTCGCCGTCGCGTTGCGCACGCGCTGTCGCGAAATGGCGAACCAGATCGGCGTGACGTGCGAAGTCGCTGCGCCGGAGGATTTCGAAGGCATCGACAGCGCACGCTCGATCGCGCTGTTTCGAGTCGCCGAGGAAGCGCTCGCGCACGTCGATCGCGAGGCAGCCGCGCCGGTGCGCTTCGATCTGTCGCGCGAAGAACAGGGAGTTCGTCTGCGAATTCACGACGAAGGACCGGGCCTTGCGCGTGCGATCGACGAGCCGGGCGAGGGCATCGTGCGCATGCGCGAGCGAATCGGCGCGGTGGGAGGAACGTTGCGAGTCGTTGCGGAAGAGTGCGGAGTGATCCTCGAAGCATTCGTCCCGGGTAGGTGAATCGTCCACGAGCTCTTTCGCGGTGGTTTTCCGCGACTGCATTCAGCCGGCGAGGAGAGACATCCTGCCGGCAATTCGGGACGGTCGGGGGGTATGAGTGATATGGAGAACTGACGATGGTTGAAAATATTCAGGCCGAGAATCCACTGGAGAGCCTGCGAGGCGCGCCCTTCAGTCCCCGCGAGCCACGCGCCGAGACGACGGCAGTCGGACTCGGCGACCTACTGGGCAATTCCCCAGCGATGCGCACCGTGTTCGACCAGATCCGCCGCGTCGCGCCGACGCGCGCGAGCGCGCTCATCATCGGTGAGAGCGGCGTCGGCAAAGAGCTGGTCGCACGCACGATCCACGAGTTCAGTCCGCGCGCGACCGAGCCGTTTCTATCGGTGAATTGCGGCGCCATCTCGCCATCACTCATCGAGGCCGAATTGTTCGGGCACGAGCGCGGCGCATTCCCCGGCGCGACGCAGGCCGGTGCCGGTTACTTCGAGCGTGCCGCCGGCGGCACCTTGCTGCTCGATGAGATCACCGAGCTGCCGATGGACATGCAAGTCAAGCTGCTGCAGGTGCTCGAATCCGAAACGATGGTGCGCGTCGGCTCCGACCAGGAGCAGCCGGTGCGCTGCCGCGTGCTCGCGGCAACGAATCGCGATCCCGAGCGGGCGCTCGCCGACGGTAAATTGCGCGCCGATCTTCTGTATCGACTCGCGGTCTTCCCCTTGCCCGTACCGCCGCTGCGCGAGCGCGAGGACGACGTGGAGCTGCTCGCTCATTATTTCCTCGCGAATCTCAATGCGCAGGAAGAAACCTCGAAGCAGTTCTCCGGCGATTCGTTGCTGTGCCTCAAGCAGCATCATTGGCCCGGCAACGTGCGCGAGCTGCGCAACGTGGTGCATCGCGCCTTCATTCTGGCATCGACGGAGCTCGATCTGCGCAGCGTCGTCGGGCGGCCGATGATCCAATCGACAGTGGGTGATGAGCTCGCGCTGCGTATTCCTGTCGGCACCAATCTCGCCGATGCGGAGCGCTGGATGATTATTGCGACACTGAAGAAATGCGGTGGAAACAAGACGCGAGCCGCGGCGTTATTGGGCGTAAGTCTTAAAACCCTCTACAACCGTCTCAATGCCTACAGGGCCCAGGGCCTGGACATGGGCGACTTCGACGGTGAACTCACGGAGGTTGCAGTCTGATGTTGAACACTAGAGAACCCGAAGTCACCGAACCCCATCAGAACGTTCAGCACCCGATTCGCGTGCTGATCGTCGATGACCACGCGATTCTGCGCGCGGGTGTGCGTGAGATGCTCGCGGATGAAGAGGATCTGCAGGTCGTCGGAGAGGCAGGCTCCGCCGAAGAAACGCTGCAGCTGCTCAACAACGGCACGGAAGTCGACGTCGTCATCCTCGATGTCACGCTGCCCGGACAAAGCGGAATCGAGCTGCTGAAGACGCTGCGGCGCGACCGCCCGGATCTGCAGATCCTGGTGTTGAGCATGCATCCCGAGCGCAGCTTCGCGGTGCGCCTGATGCGCGCCGGCGCGAACGGTTACGTGCCCAAGATGATCGTCCCCGAGGAGCTGGTGCGCGCGGTGCGCGCCGTCGGCTCGGGGCGTCGTTACATCACGCCGATCGTCGCCGAGCTGCTCGCCTCCGAGGCGGCCGCCGAAGAGGACGGTCCGCTGCACAATCGTCTGTCCGAGCGCGAGCTGCAGGTATTCACGCGTATTGCACGCGGTGTTTCCCCGGCCGTCATGGCGAACGAGCTCGGCTTGAGCGTCAAGACCGTGAGCACGTATCGCGCGCGCATCCTCGAGAAGATGGGTATGCGCAGCAATGCGGAGATCGCGGCCTACGCCGTGCGCAATCAGCTCGTCGATTAGCCGCCTGGCTCGTGTGGGGCGAGACACCAGCGGCTTTCCGCCGCTGGTGAGCCGTGGTGTCGTTGTTATCGCGCGCCGCTCGATGAACGGCGAGCGCGCCCGTTATTGCCAGCCGTGGCGGGATGAAAAATCCTTCACCTGTCGCTCGGCCTCCGCGCGTTCCCAGCCGTAGCGTTCCTGGAGCTTGCCGGCGAGGATTTCGGCGTTCCCCTCGATCTGGTCGATCTCATCGTCGGTCAGCTTGCCCCATTGCTGTTTGATCTTGCCCTTCAGCTGGGTGAAGTTGCCGCGGGCGATATCCCGGTTCATAGCCGCCTCCTAAGTGGTCCGCTCGGCGCGGACGGATGAACGATTCAACGCTTCACGAAGTGCGACCCGGACGAGCGCTGCGCCTGTCAGAGTCCACTAGACATAACGCTGCGAATTTTTTTTCGTTTCTTTCGCATCCCCGTGGATCCAAAACAGGTTGCGATGCGTTGCTTGCACCGCGGACCGGTTCGCCGGTTCCCTTTGTGCGGATGGCAATTTGAAAAATTGCCGGTTCGCACCGCATCAGACAATGCACAGCTCGCCGCGGGGACCTCCCAGGACGATGGGACACCCGCTGAGAACCCATCGGACGCCTCGATGGCGACTGTGCACTTGGGGCCGCGTCTTTGGACGCGGCCTCTTTTTTTGCGCCCCGGTTTGCGCGTCGTTTTTGCGGCTGGGGGCGGGAGATGCACACCCTGGCGATGAGTCCCGAATGGTTGGGTTGGGCGAGCTCCGCCGTGTTGCTTGCGACGCTGAGCCGGCAGGTCTATTCGCAATGGCGTCAGCGTTCCGTCGCGGGCGTGTCGAGCTGGCTGTTCATCGGGCAGCTCACGGCGTCCACGGGATTTCTGATCTACAGCGTGCTCGTCGCGAATTGGGTATTCGTATTCACGAACGCCGCCTTGCTGCTGACGGCGCTCATCGGCCAGTACATCTATCGCTTGAATGCGCGGCGTCAGGGCAAGACCCGGCAAGGTGAGTGATCGCGGCCGTGCGGCCGCGATCATCTCCGTCGTCTTCAGTTCTTCCTGCCCGTGCTGCCCGTACCGGGCGCGCCCGTCGTGCCGCTCGATGGTGAGCCCGTCTTCGTTTCCGAGCGCCCGCTCGAGCCTGTGCTGCTCGACCCGGTTGCGAGCGTACTGCTCGAGCCCGCTTCCCAGTCGCTGCCGCCGCGCGCCTGCTGCCCGGTCTGAGTGCCGCTCTCTTGGCCTGCGCCCCAGCGCGACGATTTCACTCGCAGCTGGTTGTCGATGTCCTTCACGCCGCCGAAGCGCTCGATCAATTCCTCGATCTCGTATTTCGTGCCGCGGTCATCGACCATGCCCGTGAGCTTCACCCGCTGATCGTTCACCTCGACGGTGACCTCGCTCGCGTCGATGCGCGGATCGTCCGTCAGGCGCTCGCAGATCATTTCCTTCAGCCGCTCGTCCGAGCGTTGATAGCCTTGCGGCCCCTTGCCGCGGAACGAGCCGCGTTGTTCGCCGCCGTAGTCCCAGCTGCTGCGGTTCTCGTAGCTGCCTTGGCGGCCGCCCCAGAGCGGCCGGTCGTAATCGCCGCGTCCGTAGCTGGGTTGGGCGCCGTAGCGCGAGCGGCCGAAGCTGCGCGGCTCGCCGCTCGTCGCACGTTCGCGGTCGCGATAGCTGCCGAAGTCGCGCTCCTGCTCGACGCGCGCACGCGCGCGCTCGAAGTCGCCGCCGAAACCGCGCCACGAGCCGCCGTCGTCGACATAGTTGCCGGTGCCGAAGTAGCCGCCGCTGTCGCCGGCGTCTTCGTGCCAGCTGCTCGTCGAGGTGCCGCGGTCGCGGGCGATCGAGAACTCCGCATCGCCGAAATCGCGGTCGTCGTAATCGCTCGATGCTTCGCGGAAGCGATTGCCCTCGTCGAAGCGGCCCTCGTCGTAACGTGACTGGCCTTCGCGATCGTAGTCGCCGCCGTAGCTGCGGCCGCTCTGATAATTCGCGCCCGAGGAGCCGCGGCTGCCGTAGTAGGGCGTCCCGGAGCCGCGATCTTCGTAGTCGTCGCGATTGCGGCCGCGGCGATAGCCGAATTCCTCCGAGTAGCCGCCCTGCGAATAGCCGCGATTGCCTTCGAATCCACGCGCGCCGCGGTCCTGCCAATCCGGGTTGAAGCGCTGCTCGCCGCCGGTGCGGTAGCGGTCGCGCTCCGAGCCTGTTTGATAACGGCCGCCGCCGCGGTCGTCGGGGCGATTCGGTTGATTGCGATAGTTTTGTGCCATGGCTCACTCCTGGTAGTCACATTGCCGTCGCCGCGCGCAACAGCGCGCCCGCGAAGCAGCGGGATTCGCTGGATCTAATGGCAGCACGATGCGGAGGTTCCACCGCGGCGCACTGCGCGTACTTGCATGCGCGTGCGTAGCGTTTTTTCTGTCGGAGCGAGCGCGCTCGAGCGTTGCGGTGAAGCGGTGGAGTTGGAGGGTGAGTAAAAAAGCGCTGTGAATACGGCGCTCGGGTGCGGCAGTTGAGCGTCGCGCGCTCAACTGCGGCGAGCAATTGTTACCGGTCTTCGGTCGCGATCAGCCGGCTCCACTCGGCGCGGGCGCGCGATGAATCGAGCTCGATCGCGTTTTCAGAATGCGTCGAGCGGCACTCGTCTTCCCAGCGCACGACGAAATAGCGGCCCGTGCGCACCTGCCAGACGTCGCCGCGCAGGTCGAGATCGCTGTCCTTCAGTTTGACCGGGTCACCCACGCGCAATCGGGGGGAGTTGTCGCTGCTCATGTGTTCTCTCCGTCGTTCTTGCACTCGATATCGACCGCCGGCGATTCGAATGTAGTGAGCCGACCCGGATATTGCCGCGCAGGCAATCCACGAGGCCACGGGGATCGAAACAAGCTGCGGAATGCGTCACGCGCTCAGCGCGAGCGTGTGAAGCGAGTCACGGAACGTTCCCCTGGTCGTCCCGATGAAGGGCGGGTTACGTCGAGATGACAGACGTGACGCGCGGAAGCGCGCGCTTTCGGCGATTCATTATTCCCCCGTCCACCACTCGATGAACTCTTCGAAGCTGATGGAGCCATCGCCGTCCGCATCGGTCGCCTCGAACGCGAGCAGGCATTCATCGCGCGACAACTCTTCATCGAGCGACTGCAGCAATGCGATGAACTCACCGCCGATGATCCAGCCATCCCCATTGCGATCGACCAGGTCGAAATTCTGGCGCAGCTCCGCGAGCTGCTCGGTGCTCAAGTCCTTCATGTCGCCTCCCAGGTTGCGTGTCGTTATTTCGCGCGCGGGAACTTCGCGCTGAAAAAATCCTTCGACTTCCAGCTCGGCGGCGCCGTCGTGTTCGCCACGTCCCACAGCATCCGTAGATTGACGCGCGCCAGATCCGCCGCGCCCGCGAAGTCCATCGGCAGATTCGTCTGATCGCTCGGCTGGTGATAGTGCCTGGTCAGAAATTCCTCGCGCAGCGCCGCGAGATCGGTCTTCTTGCTGCGTGGCTTGTAGCCGCTGCCGATGACGATCGACGGCACGCCGCGCTGAATGAACGAGAATTGATCGCTGCGGATGAACGATACCTGTTCGGGCGAAGGATCAGGGCTCAAGCGATAACCCTGCGCGGCCGCCGCGACGCGTGCGCTCGCGCCGAGCGTCGAATGCTGCTCGCCGCGCGCGATGAGATCCGTCGTCGGCGCGAGCGACATCGGCATGTCGATGTTGATGTTCGCGACCAGGTCCTCGATCGGCTGCGGCGGATGCGCCGCGAGATAATCGGAGCCGATGAGTCCTTTCTCTTCGGCCGTGACCGCGGCGAAGACGATCGAACGCCGCGGCTTCAGGCCCGACGCGTTCAGCGCGCGCGCCATCTCGAGCAGAATGCCCATGCCCAATGCGTTGTCGTGCGCGCCGTTGTAGATCGAATCGCCCGCGACTGCGGCGCCGCGTCCGAGGTGATCGAGGTGCGCGGTCACCATGACGTACTCCTGCTTCAGCGCCTGATCGCTGCCGGGCAGGATGGCGATGACGTTCGCGCTCTCCGTGCGCCGCAGCCCTGTCGTGGCAGACAGCGTCATCAAACCCGGCAGCTCGAAGCCTTGCACCTCGCCTGCTTCAGCGGCTGCGAGGATCGCGTCGAAATCACGCTCGGCGCTGTCGAACAGGCGCGCGGCGGCGGCCTGATTGAAGCGGAAGCGCAGCTTCAGCTGTTCGAAGGCATTGTGCGGCACGCCTTGCTCATCGATCCAACGCATCTGCGGCGTCCAGCTCATCGCGACGCTGCGTTCCCACGGCATGCGCTTCGCATCGTCGGGCGATTCGATCAGGACCGCGCCGACCGCGCCATGCTCGATCAGCGTCGCGAACTTGCCGTTGCTCCAGGAATAGTAGGCGCGCTGGTTGTGCGGAAACTTCGCGGGCGCGCCGGTGAAGATCACTGCGATGCGGCCCTTGAGATCGACGTTCGCGAGATCGTCGTGTCCGAGCTCCGGGGCCTCGACCCCGAAACCTGCGAATACGAGCGGCGCACTCAGCGTCGAGCTCGCCGAGGTGAAATCCGCGGACGGCAGATAGTCCATGCCGTAATCGAAGCGATGCGTCGCCCCGTCGATCGAGAGCTCGGCCGACGAGCCCGGCAGCACGGGCGTTGCTTCGAGCAGCGGCACGGCTTGGAAGTAGGTGTCGTCGTCTCCCGACGGCCGCAGCCCGTATTGGCGAAAATGCGAAGCGACATATGCCGCGGCGATGTCGTAGCCGCGCGATGCGGCGGCGCGGCCTTCGAGCAAATCGCTCGCGAGGAACTCGACGTGACTGCGGATCGCGTCCTGGCGCACGAGCGTCCAGGGCTCGTTTTGCGCGATCGCAGCCGAGGTCCAGCCGCTGATGGCGACGAGCAGAGCGAGACTCAGCGACCGCATGAAAGTCCGTGTGGGTACATGACGGACGACACACTACCCATCGCGGGCGGGGCTCCGCAACAAATTCACCCTCGATTCAGCGGTTGGAACTTAGCTTCGCTCCCGGCATTCTTCGCACGGTGCGTGACACGTATGCATAAAACGATGGCAAGGCTCCTCCGGATATTCGGCATCTGCGCCGGCCTCGCTTCGCTTCAAGCATGCAACACCGCTCCTTACGAGCCCGTCACGCCGCGCGCCGTGACCGTCCTGCCGGTGCCCGGTCCGACGCCGGTCGACATGCAGTTCCCTGGCGTTTCCTCCGACTACGAGCCGACGATCGGCAGTGAAATCGTGCTGCGCGCGATCTCGCTGCTCGGCGCGCCTTACAAGTGGGGCGGCAGCGGCCCGAAGGCGTTCGATTGCAGCGGGCTCGTGCACTTCATCTACAACGAGCTCGGGATCGAGGTGCCGCGAACCGCGGAAGAGCAATACAAGGCCGCCACGCGCGTCGACATCGACGAGCTCGAGCCGGGCGATCTCCTGTTCTTCAAGATCCACGGCAAGCGCGTTTCGCATGTCGCGATCTACGCGGGCGCGGGCCGCTTTGTCCACGCGCCGCAAACCGGCCGGCCGATCGAGCTGCGCCCGTTGAACGACGGCTACTATCGCCCGCGGCTCGCGGCGGCGGGGCGCTTGTTCTAGCGGCTCACTTGCCGCGATTCATCCGTTCAGTGACCAGATTGTCCACGACGCTCGGATCGGCGAGCGTCGAGGTGTCGCCGAGCTGATCGTGCTCGTTCGCGGCGATCTTGCGCAGGATGCGCCGCATGATCTTGCCCGAGCGCGTCTTCGGCAGATTCGGCGCCCATTGAATGAAATCGGGCGTCGCGATCGCGCCGATTTCCTTGCGCACCCAGTCGCGCAATTCGGCGCGCAATGCATCGGTCGGCTGCTCGCCGGCGTTCAGCGTGACGTACACGTAAATGCCCTGGCCTTTGATGTCGTGCGGAAAGCCGACCGCGGCTGCTTCCGCGACCTTCGGATGCGCGACGAGCGCACTTTCGATTTCGGCGGTGCCGAGGCGATGGCCCGCGACATTCAGCACGTCGTCGACCCGGCCCGTGATCCAGTAATAGCCGTCTTCATCGCGCCGCGCGCCGTCGCCCGTGAAGTACTTGCCGGGAAACGTTTTGAAATAAGTGTCGATGAAGCGCTGGTGATCGCCGAACACCGTGCGCATCTGGCCGGGCCAGCTGTCCGTGATCACGAGATTGCCTTCGCACGCATCGTTCAACATCTGGCCGTCGTTGTCGACGATCGCGGGCCGCACGCCGAAGAACGGCAGCGTCGCCGAGCCGGGCTTCTGATCGATCGCGCCCGGCAGCGGTGAGATCAGGATGCCGCCCGTCTCCGTTTGCCACCAGGTATCGACGATCGGGCAGCGCCCGTCGCCGACGACGCGGTGATACCACTCCCACGCCTCGGGATTGATCGGCTCGCCGACGCTGCCGAGCAGGCGCAGCGATTTGCGCGACCAGTGCTTCACCGGCTCCTCGCCTTCGCGCATCAGCGCGCGGATCGCGGTCGGCGCGGTGTAGAACAGCGTGACCTTGTGCTTGTCGATCGTCTGCCAGAAGCGCCCGGCATCGGGGTAGTTCGGCACGCCTTCGAACATGACCGTCGTCGCGCCGTTCGCGAGCGGTCCATAGACGACGTAGCTGTGGCCCGTGACCCAGCCCACGTCGGCGGTACACCAGAACACATCTTCTTCGCGCAGATCGAAGACGAGCTCGTGCGTCATCGCCGCGTATACGAGATAACCGCCGCTCGTGTGCAGCACGCCTTTCGGCTTGCCCGTCGATCCGGACGTGTAGAGGATGAACAGCGGATCTTCCGCATCCATCGCCTCCGGCGCGCATTCCTTCGGTTGCGCATCGACGAGCTCCTCGAACCAGCGATCGCGCGTGGCGTGCATCGGCACCTTGCTGCCCATGCGCCGCACGACGAGCACATGCTTCACGCACTCCGTATTGGGCGCCGCGAGCGCCTGATCGACGTTCATCTTGAGCGGGATGCGCTTGCCGCCGCGAAGCGCCTCGTCCGCGGTGATCACGACCTTCGAGCCGCAATCCGCAATGCGTCCGGCGAGTGATTCGGCGGAGAAGCCGCCGAATACGACCGAATGCACGGCGCCGATGCGCGTGCACGCGAGCATCGCGACCGCTGCTTCCGGAATCATCGGCAGATAGATCGTCACGCGATCGCCGCGCTGCACGCCAAGCGATTTCAGCGCGTTCGCGCACTGACAGACGCGCTCGTACAGCTCGCGATAGGTGAGCCGCTGCGAGAGCTTGGGGTCATCGCCTTCCCAGAGGATCGCGGTCTTGTCGCCGCGCTTCGTCAGATGGCGATCGAGGCAGTTCGCCGCGACATTGAGCTTGCCGTCGTAGAACCAGCGAATCCGGAAATCGTGCTCATCGAAGCTCGTGTCCTTCACCTTCGAGAAGGGCTGGATCCAGTCGATGCGCCGGCCCATGCGCGCCCAGAACCCGTTCGGATCGCGCACGGATTCCTGATAGAGCCGCTGGTAGTCGGCAAGCTTCAGATGTGCAAGGGCCGCGAAGTCTTCGGGGACTTTGTAGAGTTTTTGACTCATGGAAGTGACGGCGATGGCGATGAGAGATCGGAAGGCGCCGCTATCGAGCGAGCGCGCGCTTGATTCGTTCGGCGTGCTCGGCGAGCACGGCTTTGTCGGCCATGTCGCGCGCGTGGCCTTTGAGCGTGCGGCCCTCGTAGCAGGGCACGATGTGGAAATGAATGTGGAACACGGTCTGGCCCGCGGCCGGCTCGTTGAACTGGATGATGCGCATGCCGTCGGGCTGGAACGCCTGCTGCACGGCCTTGGCGACGTGCTGCGTCGCCTTGATCAGGCTCGCGAGCGCATCGGGATCGATGTCGAAGAAATTGCGCGCGTCGGTCTTGGGAATGACGAGCGTGTGTCCTTCGGACTGCGGCATCACGTCCATGAAGGCGAGCGTGCGCTCGTCTTCGAACACCTTGAACGCCGGAATCTCGCCGCGAAGGATCTTCGCGAAGATGTTGTTCGAGTCGTACATGTCGGAACCTGGCGGGCGATGGCGGATGGATGATCGTGCTAGATGCCGGCTTTCGCGAGCGTGTCGACGACGCGGCGAATCGCGGTGCCGAGCGCGGGATGCTCCGCCTCGAAGCGAACCGCGAGCGCATCGAGACGATCGTTCAGTGATTGCTCGCTCGCGACCGGCTGGGAGTCGAGCAGGCGCGAGATATCGTTCAGGACCGTCACGAGCATGTCGCGCGAGTCGCGGTCGACGCTGCGAGTGCGGGCGAGCTCGCCATGCAGCGATTCCAGTTGCTTGCGTAGATCGGCGCTCACTTCGTTTCATCCCCCTGGGCGTGGTCGGCCGGGTCCTCGAGCTTTCGAGCCAGCCTATCGTAGTACGCAGCTTCGAGCCGCGCATCGCGCGAGCCGCCGCGCAGGGCGGCGAGCTTCATCAGCAGGAATTCGAGCCGGCGATTCGCGCTGCGCCGCTCTTCCGTGCTCAGCGCGTTGACGAGCAGCTGCTCGGCATTTGCGATGTCGCGCCGCAGCTCGACCTCGGGCGGCACGAAGCCGCTGTTCTTCAGGATCCGATATGCGACTCGCAATTCCGCGGGCACATCCGCATCGTCGTCCAGATCGAGCGGCTTGCCCCTGCCGGGCAGGCGGTCGAAATCGCCGCGCTCGATCGCTTCGCGAATGCGTTGCTCGGCTATGCGCTCGATGGCGTTCATGAAGGGCGTCCTGAGGTCAGCGTGCGGGTGCGGCCATGCTCGGCATGTCCTGCCGTTTATAGCCGGCGGGGACTTCGAACAAGCTGTCGGGCAACGTTTCATTACGGATTGCCTTGACCGTCGCTTCGTGCACCGGCTGGCCGTCCTCGAACGTGCGCGTCACGACGGGAATGCCGCCGAGCTTATCGAAATTCTCGAGCTGTCGATCCGCCATCTGTTGCAACAGCGGCAGATCGAGGCTGTTCACCATGTCTCGGAGCAGCGCGCTCACCTTGAGCGCGGCATCGTAGAGCTCCTGGCTGCCCGCAAGATTCGCCGCAGGCACGACGCATGCCTCCGCCTGCATGACGCCGTCCTGCAGGATCTCCGAGTAAGTGCATGAATGGCCGGCTGCCGTCGCGGTGCGCGTCGTCTTGCGCACTTCCTCGACCGGCGCTTTCGCGCCGGGCAATTTCGTGCCGAGCATGCGCTCCATCTGCGCGCGCTGCTCGGGCGACATGTTCGCCATCTGCTCCTGAAGCATCTTGAGCGCGGGATTCAGCTGCTCGGCGAGCTGCTTGATCGTCGCGCGGTCCATCGCGACGTACGTTTTTTTCTTGGGGTCGAAGGTATAGAGCGTCTCGTCGCGAAAGATCGCGAACGAATCCTGCGGGCCGCCGGCATCGATCCGCATCTTGCCGGCCTGCGCATAGGTCCGCGCGGGTGATTCGCTCTTGTTTGCGAGGTCGCGATTGACGATGTCGAGCACGGTGCCGGCGTGCAGCGTGCCGGCGTACGCCGTCAGTAACAATCCTGCAAGCGCTACACGATTCATGCCCCGCCTCGCCGTCATTCAAGGAAGGCCATTTAAGCACCGAAGCTCGCGCCCGTGAACCTCAGGCCACGCGCTTTCAATCCTTTCTCGGCTTCGCGCGCGCAGTCGGCGCCGCGGTCAGCGGATCGTCGGGCCAGTGATGTTTGGGATAACGGCCCTTCAGCTCCTTTTTCACCTCGGGATAGCCGCGCGCCCAGAAGCTGACCAGATCCTGCGTCACCTGGACTGGACGATGCGCGGGCGAGAGCAGGTTCAGAGTAAGCGGCACGTTGCCGACGCCGATCGTCGGCGTCGTGCGCAGTCCGAACAGCTCCTGCAGCCGCACCGAAACCGCAGGCGTCGTGCCCGAGTAGTCGATCGGAATGCGCGATCCGGTCGGCACGACGAGATGCGTCGGCGCGATCTCGTTCAAGCGCTGTTGCTGATTCCAGTCTAGCAGCGCCAAGAGCGCGGCGTGCAGATCGAGCCGCGCGAGATGGTCGCGTCGCGTGATGCCGTCGAGCCACGGCGCGAGCCAGTGCTCCAGGGTCGCAAGCAATGCCGCATCGGAAACGTCCGGCCACGCGGGCTGCGCCTTCGGATCGACACGCCGCGCGAACTCGATGCGCGCCTGGAGAGCGCGTGCCTCCTTCGACCAAGGCAGCTGCGCAAGGCCGATGTCGCGAATGCCCGTCAGCAGCGCCGTCGTTACGTCTGCGGCATCGGGACGCTCCAGGCGCTGCTCCGTCAGCCGCAGCGCGCCGAGCCATCGTTCGCGCCGCGCGACGACGGCCTGTTCGCGCGGATCCCATTCGATGCGTTCACGCGTCTCGATGACGTTCGCGAACTCGCTTTCGAGCGCGGCGCGTTCGATCGGCGCCGCAAGGCGAATCGTGGCTTCGCGCTCGCCCGCATCGAGATCGGCGACGACGAGGAACTCCGCTTGCGAGAGGTTGTGTGTGCCGACGAGCAGCGCGCCGCGTCCGCTCGACAGCACGTAGCGCCCGCCGCCGCCGCGCGACATCGCGATTCGATCCGGATAGGCAAGCGCGAGCAAGGCGCCCGCGTCGCGATCTATGTCCACGTCGCCGTCATCCGAGCGCGGCTTGTTGTGCAATTGGCGCGTGAGCTGTTCGATCGTGCGCGACACGCGCTGTCGCACGCCGGGATCCGCCGTAAGGCCCGCAGGCAATTGCCGGCGATCCCGCAATGCCTCCACGCGCAGACGCAGATCGATGTCGCGAATCGCGCCGCGCGAGTCCGCTGCGCGCAGCACGTCGCGCTCGCCAAGAAGCGCCGCGATCTCGAGTGCAAGCCGCGCTTTGTCGAGCTCGATCGAGCGCACGATCATGTGAGCGAGACGCGGATGCGTGCCGAGATTCGCCATCGTTCGGCCGTGCGCAGTGATGCGTCCGTCGCGATCGATCGCCTCCAGCGAACGCAGCAGGTCGCGCGCCTGCGCGAACGCGGCGCTCGGGGGCGGATCGAGCCACTGGAGCGTGAGTGGATCGACGACGCCCCAGCTCGCGAGCTCGAGCGCGAGCGGTGCGAGGTCCGCGACGAGAATTTCCGCCGGCGTCTGTGCAGCGAGCGCGGCTTGTTCGCTTTCGGACCACAGCCGATAACAGACGCCGGGCTCGAGACGTCCTGCGCGGCCGCGCCTCTGATCCGCGGACGCGCGCGAGATGCGCGTCGTTTCGAGCCGGCTCATGCCGGTCGGCGGATTGAATCGCATGCGCCGCTCGAGCCCGGAATCGATGACGATGCGCACGCCTTCGATCGTGAGGCTCGTCTCGGCGATGTTCGTCGCGAGCACGACTTTGCGGGTTCCGGGTGCGCTCGGCCGGATCGCTTCATCCTGCTGCTCGGGCGCCAGTTCACCGTACAGAGGAAGCACGCGCGTGCCGCGCGGCAGCTCACGGTCTTGCAGCAGGCGCAGCGTGCGATGAATTTCGGCTTGACCCGGCAGGAACACGAGCGCATCGCCCGGTTCCGCTTCGAGCGCGTTTGCGACAGTGGCGGCGACGATGTCCGGGAGCGGTCTTTCCTGAAGCGGGCGAGCGCCGCGCCCCAACGGCTCGCGATAATGGGTCGCGACCGGATACGCACGGCCGCTCGAGGTCACGATCGGCGCATCGACACCACGTGCATGACCGAGCAGTTTCGCGACAGCCTGGCCATCGAGCGTCGCTGACATGACGAGGATGCGCAAATCCTCGCGCAGCGTCGTTTGCGCATCGAGCGCAAGCGCGAGCCCGAGATCGGCTTGCAGATTGCGCTCGTGGAACTCGTCGAAGATGACGAGCGCGACGTCTTCGAGTGCCGGGTCGCGCTGCAGCCAGCGCGTGAGAATGCCCTCCGTGACGACCTCGATGCGCGTCGCGGGCCCGACGCGCGATTCGAGCCGCGTGCGATAACCCACGGTGCGCCCCACCTGTTCGCCGAGCGTGAACGCCATTCGCGTCGCCACCGCGCGCGCCGCGAGCCGGCGCGGCTCGAGCATCACGATCTTGTGGGTTTGCGCCCACGCGGCGTCGAGCAATGCGAGCGGCACGCGCGTGGACTTGCCGGCGCCCGGCGGCGCCTGCAGCACGACGTTGTGCGAAGCATCGAGCGCGGCGAGCAGCTCGGGAATGGCATCTTCGATCGGGAGCAACGTCTACTCGAGCGTGAACCACTGCACTTCAACGCGGCGATTCAAATCGCTGTTCGCGCTGGCGGGCTCTTCCCAGCCGCGGCCCACGACTTCGAGGCGCGAGGCGTCGAGATTCTTGTGGCGTTCCAGGAGCGCATCGCGCACGGACGCGGCACGCTGGCGCGACAGCTCCATGGCTTTCAGCGCCATGTTCTTCACGAGCGACTCGCCGCCTTCTTTGCGGAATTCATCCACGCGCGCATTGTCGACGTGGCCGCGCAGCAGCACCGTCGAGCCGGGGCTCACCTGCAGGAAGCGCTTGATCGTGTCCAGGTATTCGAGATTCTCGGTCGCCGCCTTGTCGAGCACGGCCGAGTTCGGCTCGAAGAAGAAGCGAATGTCCTTGCTCAAGAGCGGATCGCCTTCGAGCGCCGCCGCGGTCGCGCTCTTGATCGGCGCGATCGCGATCTTCTGGTCGGCGAACAGGTTCCTGGCTGCCAGCGCGTCCAGCGCCTTGGTATCGACGAAGCGCGCTGGATCGGTGGGATTCTTGATCACGTTGCCATACGCGAGCACCGACGACTGGAAGATGCCGCCGAACGAGCCCGCCGAATCGATCGTGCCGGCGAAGAACGCGCGATTCTCCGGCAGGTTCGACAGATGCACTTTCGCGAGCTCCTTGCGCGCATCGTCCTCGCTCCAGCCGAATGCTTTCGCGAGAATGCCGATGTGTTGCGCCGGCTCATCGCGCAAGCGGCGATTGCCTTCGAGAATGCCGTGCACGAGGCCGCGCACCATGTCCGGGTTCGCCTGCGCGAAGCCTTTGTTGACCGCGAGCACGTCGGCGACGATGAGCAGATTGCGGTTCGAAACCAGCGCTTTCGCGCGGCCGTTCGAGGCGTCGATGACTTGATCCGTGCGCGGCGTCCAGCCGACGCAGCCGTTCAACCGCGGTGCAGCGCGCGCAAGCTCGTGCTGATAGGCATCGCACGCGACGAACGCGTCTTCATAGAAGACGAGCCCGAGCTGGCCTTCGGGCGGGCGCGAATCGAGATCGCGCAGAATCGAGATCGGCACGCCGGCTTCCTGCGCGAGATAGCGAATGAAGAACTCGCTTTCGTTGAACTGCGATGCCGCCAGCGTCTTGTTCGCGAGATCGTTCACCGAGGCGATGCCGCGGTCGACGACGACCATGTCGGCGCCGCGCGAATAACCGATCTGCAGCGGCACGAGCGCATCGAACTGCCGGCCGAGCACCGCGAGCGAGTCGGCGGTCGTCGCCGTCGCGGCGAGCCGCCCGTTGTTGAGCGGCGACCACGTCTCGCTTTCGCTTTGCGAGATCTTCACCTTGAAGCCGTACTCCTTCGTGAAGAAGGAATTGTCGTTCGGCTCCATGCCGCCGTTCGCGACGATGAGTCCGCCGTAGCCGGCGTATTCGCTGATATCAATGAGCAGCGTGTTGTCTTTCGGGACGAACGCAGCCGCGGCTTCGAGCGACGGCGTGCCGTCGACCGGCTCGATCGGCGCCGGCGCTTCGCCATCCGGCGCCGACGGCGCTGCAGCCGATTCGCCGCGCGGCGTCGTGCTTGCGCCTTCGTTCGAAGCTTGCTTGCCGAGCCACAGATACGCGCCGAGCCCGATGAGCCCGAGCAACAGAATGACCGTGATCAGATTGCCCGCGGCGGAGCCGCGCGAATGATGCAGGCTTGGGAACTGAGTCATCGACGTAGTCCTCGCTCTCAAACTTCCTCCCCCGCGAAGCGGGGGAGGGTTGGGGTGGGGGCACTTCTCCAAAGCTTTGATCTCTACTCCGCCACGCGCTGCCGCCGCCCCGCGCTCTGCCGTGCACGCCGCGGCAGCATCTCCGGCGGTGGCGGCTCATCGGTCAAATCATCCAGGCCCGCGAACAATTCGCGCTGATCCTTGAGCCAGCGATTCGCTTCGTTGAGCGAGGCCGCGATGGCATCGAGGTTCTGTGCCGCCGTGCGCTCGTCAGTTGCGAGCAGCGCCTGCTCGCGCACGAGCGACACTTGCTGCCGCAGCCGCTCGATCTCGGCATCGACGAGCTCGCGCCGGCGCTCGGCATCGGCATGCGCGGCACGTCGCGTGCGGATGACTTCGAGCTGTTGCTCCAGGCTCCGCCGCAAGTCGTCACCGCAATCGCCTTTCAGCCGCGTCTCGATGCGTTCTTCTTGAGCATCGAGATCGCGGCGCGCACGAACCGCGGATGCAATCACTTGCAACAGCGCCGCGCGGGCGGCGAGCAGCCGCAGGTGCAGCCACGCCATCTGCCGCACATCGCCCATCTGGGATTCGTAGCCGCCGCTGCGCGTCAGCAGCTCGATGATCTCCGCCGCTTGTTCTTCGATGGCGTATTGCTGCTCGCGCGCGCTGGCATCGAGTTGCGCGGCGAGCATTTCGTAACGACTGCGCCAGTCGGTCTGCTCGGGGCTCTGCGCATCGACGGCATTGCGAAAGCGCGGATTCTGCGACACCAGCCACAGGTACAGCCCCTCGAGCCCGGCGCCGATCAGCCACAGGCCAGGATCGATGAACGCGCCGAGGATCGCGAATGCGGCGAGGCCAAACCAGTTCGGCGGGATGGGCATGCCGAACGGGCGCGCGTTGAACGCGGCCGCGAGATAAGAGCGCTTGCCGCTCATGGCGTTTCCGTTTCCGAGCGTTGCGCGAGCGCGCGGAACTGCGGCGGCACGAACGAAAGATCGGTCGCTTCGCGAATCGCGATGCGCATCTGGAAGTCGAGAACGTCGGGCGGCACCGGATTCTGATAGTCGACGAGGCTCGCCTCGAGCGCGGCGGCGCCGGAGGTGCTTTGGGTGCGGGCATGTCGATACGCCTTCACGACCAGCGATTCGGCGGCGCCCGGCGTGAGCAGCGTCGGCATGCGTGCTTCCAGCGCCGCGAGCTCAGCGTTCGTCAGCGACAGGCCGTAGCGCTTTGCGAGCGCGCCGATCAGCGCAGCGCTTTCGTTCGGCGTTGCAGTGGGCAGCAACGGCACCTTCACATCGACGCGGCCGGGGCGCTTCAGATCGACTTCGATGAGATCGGGGCGTGACGACGCGAGTATCCACAGCACGCGGCCGCGGTTCGAGGTGTCCGCCATTTCCTGGGCGATCATGGCGTACAGACGCCCGGAGAGTCCGCTGTCGCCGCTGCCGGACTCGCGCCGGCCGAGCGTTTGGTCCGCTTCGTCGATGAAGACCATGCAACGGCCGAGCGCGCGCACGAGCCGGAAGATCTTTTCGAGATTGCCTTCGCTCGAGCCGACCCAGCGATCACGGAAATTCTTGAGCTTCACGACCGGCACGCCGGCCTCGCCGGCAAGGCATTCGACGAGAAAGGTCTTGCCGGTGCCGACGGGGCCGCACAGCAGGTAGCCCATCGGCAGCGCCTTCAAATCGCCGTTCTGCCACAGCGCGATGTCTTGCCGCAGCCAGGTCTTGAGCGCGTCCTGGCCGTGGTAGTCGGCAAGCGTCCGCTTCGAGTCGATGAATTCGACGAGGCCTGCGGAATCGCGTTCGACCAATTCCTTTTTGATGCGCGTGAGATCGCCCGCCCCGAGCACCGTGCCCGAGTGATGGCGGATCTTGATCAGGCTCTCGAGCGCGGCAACGGTGACGCCGACGAGAGCCGCCGCGATCTGCGGCAGCTTCGCATCGGCCGCAAATGCTTTGGGAAAATGAGTCTTGAGGAACGTGAGCGCGCGCTCCAGCGCTGCGACGTCCGGCAGGGACACGCGAATACGCGCGGCATGCGTGTTGTAGGCGACGAGCGGCTCGAGATCGTTCAAGTTGTCCGAGATCAGGATGCTCGTGAACGGCAGCTCGCGAAACGGCGACTCCGACGACCAGTCGCGTACCACGCTCGTCAGGCTGCCATGTTCGTAGCCCGCGCCGTCCGCCGGCAGGACGTGATCGATGCCGCGCACGATGACCGCGACGTTGTGGCCCGCCTCGCGCCCGAGCGCGCGCAGGTTGCCGAGATAACGCAGATAGCGGCTGATGTACTGCAACGCGGCCAGCGGCTCGCGCGGCAGTTGCTGCAAGCTCGCGCCGCCCCATTTTTCCAGGAGCTCGCCGCCGCGCTCGATCGTGAGCCCGTTGCCGAGGTCATAGGACAACACCACCTGAAAGCCGGCCAACAGATCGTGCTCGAGGTAACCGGCAAGGCCGATGAGCTGCGATCCGACGGCCATGCGATCGTGCACATTGCCGTACAGAATGAATTGGCCATGAGCACCGCTCTCGTATGCGAGTGCGAGCTCACTGGCCCAAGCAGGTGCGCCTTGCGGTGCGGGCATCGTCGTGCAGCGGCGGCCGGAAGCGTCAGGAGCTTTGGCTTTCCGATTCCTTGCCCATCGAGCGCGGTGCCGGCGCAGCCGCGGCCTCGCCGGGCAAAGAGATGCCTTCGCGCGCGGCGAAGTCCGCGAGCGCCTGATCGGCGAGCGCATTCATTTCCGCTTCCTTCACTTCGACGCCGGTGAAGTCGACGGAGTCCTTCGCGATGCGCGCGCGGCCGGCGGCCTTCGTGCGCTCCTCCTCGATCATCTCGTGCAGGCGGTTCAGCGTGTCGCCCGAGCCGCCGATCGAGGAGATCATGCCGGAGGCCATCTCGTGAATTTCCGCCATCGCCTGGTTCATGCGCATGTCGTTGATCGCGCCCTTCAGGCTTTCGATCTTCGCCTTCGCGGTTTGCACGGCGACATCGCGCGCCTTCACGAGATTCTTGTAGGTGCTCTCGGCTTGCTCGAGCTGCTTGCGATTCTCTTCGAGCTGCGCCTCGATCGTCTGCAGGCGCAATGCATATTGGCCGGCCGCCGATTTGTTGCCGGCGCGCAGATGCGCGGTCGTCTTCGCGCGCAGATCTTTCTGTTCCGCCTCGAGCTTGCGGACCTGGCCCATGATGCGTTCGCAGAGTCCCGCGTGCGAGGCGAGCCCTTGATTGAAATTCGCGATCTGCTTGCGGAGGTTTTCCTGTTCGAGCTCGAGCAGCGCTTCGGGGTTGCGCTTTTCGACGCCGGAGATGAAAAGCGAGAAGAAACCCTTAAAGAGATTCGCGATTCGGCTGAACATGCATCCTCCGCAGGCTCGTGTGTGCTGCCGTCGGCCGGCACGCGTTGGGGCCGCTCGTGCGCATTGCCAGCGCTCTACGGCGTTCGGGCATCCATAACAGCGCGCAGAGGGTAACGAAATTCATTGATCCGGAGTAGGGAAAAGGCGCGGGCCACGGCCGAACGCCGGTGAGCGGGTTCGCGCCGCCGGTGAGCTACACTCGTGGCATGAACAAGCCAGTGACGAACATTCCGCCCGCGCCGCGCGATTTGACCGAAGTCCTCGAGCTCGAGCAGCTCGATACGAATTTGTTTCGCAGCCGCGTCAATCAGATCAATCGCAACCGCTCGCTGTTCGGCGGGCAGATTCTCGGCCAAGGATTGAAAGCCGCGGCGCTGACGGTCGACCCCTCGAGGACGGCGCATTCACTGCACGGTTACTTTCTGCTCGCCGGCATGAGCGACATTCCCGTCATCTACGACGTCGAGCTGACGCGCGACGGCGGCAGCTTCTCCACCCGGCGCGTCGTGGCGCGCCAGCGCGCGAAAACCATCTTTCACATGGAGCTGTCGTTTCATCGCCCCGAACAGGGCTTCGAGCACGAGATCGCGATGGACGTCGACGTGCCCGATCCGGATTCGTTGGCGAGCCTCGGCGAGCTTGTGCGCCGGTACGGGGATCGCG
>Ga0164243_10001656_pt1 | contig 37645 bp, 38 predicted proteins | sample OricompcompostOP_FD_108781 | JGI IMG/M metagenome (GOLD analysis project Ga0164243, IMG submission 108781) | Organic Plus compost microbial communities from Emeryville, California, USA - Original compost - Organic plus compost (OP) | ecosystem: Engineered > Solid waste > Mixed feedstock >...
AGGTGATATAACTGAACAGGAAAGAAAAGACATATTTAAGGAGTATATATATGATAGGCTAACAGATGAACAGGTGCTGGAGATAATTAAAACCGATAAGGTATCATCCATAGATTTACCTGACGGTTTAAAAAAAGAAGCAGTACTAAGAGTAACAGCTAAAATGATTGGAGACCTGATAAATTCAAGTACATGGGAGGAATTTGAGAAACGAAACCAACAGCCTCCCAAAGAATCAATAGATTTTGACAATTTAATACAACATATTCTAAACCGGCCTCCTCAATAAAGGGAGGCTTTTAAATTTTCTAAACATGATAACTAAAGTAATTACTCATATTTTTGAATCCAATATTTCTCGGGATAAAAAAATAACTTGGTATCTCTTTAAAATACCAATATTCAAATTAACCATTAAACACGAAGATAAACTTAGATTTCCACGTTGAGTTTCTTATCTAATCTTTCCATACTATCTTCCACATACATACTTACATTATCTCTGAAAACAATTTTTGTCATTTCTCGGTTATATCCTTCTTGAACATGTTTCCTTTCAATATATAATACTTGATCAAGATTAATTCTTGTTTGAATTTTAGAAATTGCAGAGGACACAAATATGAATTTAGCCATAACAAAATAGGTTTAGGCTAACAAGATACAAAATCAAATTAAAAATTTTCCTCGTGTAACTTTAAGGTTGAGTGCCATAATTTACCTGTTTTCCTGGCGCTTTTGTACTTTTTTCAAAGTGGGAATAAACAACAATGACCATATTACCGCAAATATGGAATCATGCAATAATGACTTTGAAGTTATAGCTTTTCCTGAAATAGTATCAAACAGGCATCCAACAAGTAAAAACATCAAGGCCGTTGAGATTATTAAACAGATCGTCTTCTTTACCATACTACAAATATAGGAAATATTATTCCGTCCTACAGGATAAATGCTGGATTCTGCTGATGAAAGATATCACGAACCGTTCTTGTCAATTACCTGCCCATATAAACCATCAATATCTGTATATCGCTCGGATTAACCCCTGAAATACGACTGGCCTGGCCCAGGGTATGCGGCCGTATTTTGGTCAGCTTCTGGCGGGCCTCGATGCTGATCGCCTGCACCTTTTCATAATTAAATGTAGCCGGTATAATGAGATCTTCCATGGCAGACATACGCCGGGCCATTTCCTGCTCTTTTTCTATATAAACGTCATATTTAACCTGTATCTCTACCTGCTCTTTTTCCTCGTTGCTGAACGGCTCCAGCTTTTGCTGCAACGGGGGCAGGGCCAGGATCAGCTCATTCAGCGAAATGTCGGGCCTTAAGAGCAGTTTCTGCACTTTTTGACGCTCTTTCAGGGTAGAAATGCCCTTTTTTTCCAAAAATCCGTTAATCTCGGCCGGCTCTATGCTATGCGCAGCGAGGATCTCTTTTATTTGCCGTATATGATCTTTTTTCGTCCGCACCCGCTCCATACGGCCGGGGGAAGCAAGGCCCATATTATAGCTTAGTTCCGTAAGCCGCATATCAGCATTATCCTGGCGCATCAGTGTCCTGAATTCGGCCCGGCTTGTAAACATACGGTAAGGCTCATCGGTACCTTTATTGATCAGGTCGTCGATCAGCACGCCGATATAGGCATCATCCCTTTTCAAGACAAAAGGCTCTTGGTCATGTACATTCCTGTGCGCATTGATACCCGCGATCAGCCCCTGGCAGGCCGCCTCTTCATAGCCGGTGGTCCCGTTTATCTGCCCGGCAAAGAACAGGTTCCGGATCAGCTTTGTTTCCAGGGTGAACTGCAGCTGGGTAGGGGGGAAATAATCATATTCTATAGCATATCCTGGACGGAAGAATTTACAGTTTTCGAATCCCGGGACCAGCCGGAGCGCATTGTATTGCACCTCTTCAGGCAAAGAAGTACTGAAGCCGTTCACATATATCTCCACCGTATTCCAGCCTTCCGGTTCTACAAACAGCTGGTGGCGGTCCTTATCCGCAAAACGGTTGATCTTATCCTCTATGCTCGGACAGTACCTTGGCCCGCTTCCCTGTATACGTCCCTGGTACATGGGAGAGCGGTCAAATCCTGTTTTTAAAATATCATGTACGGCTTGTGAAGTATAGGTGATCCAGCAATTCCGCTGCTGCCGCGGCTTTATCTTTTCAACATCAGCAAAAGAAAACCCTACAATTTCCTCATCGCCTTCCTGTATCTCCATCTTTGTATAATCCAGGCTGCGTCCGTCTATACGGGGTGGGGTGCCGGTCTTTAACCGGTCACTTTCAAAGCCGAGGTCAACCAATTGTTCCGTAATACCAGTCGCTCCTTTTTCGCCCATTCTTCCGCCACCGAATTGCTTTTCCCCTATATGGATGACGCCATTCAAAAAGGTGCCATTGGTAAGCACTACCGATTTCCCCCTTATCTCCTGGCCCATTCCTGTTACTACTCCTTCTATTGTTCCACGTGAAACAATCAGGCCTTTTACCATGTCCTGCCAGAAATCAAGATTTGGTGTCTGCTCAAGCATTTCCCTCCATGTTGCGGCAAACAACATGCGGTCACTCTGGCACCTCGGACTCCACATTGCAGGACCTTTACTTTTATTCAGCATCCTGAACTGGATCATACTCTTATCAGAAACAATCCCGCTATAGCCACCCAAAGCATCTATCTCTCTTACAATCTGTCCTTTACCAATACCGCCCATAGCCGGGTTACAGCTCATCTGGGCGATCGTCTGCATATTCATGGTGATCAAAAGCGTTTTACTACCCATATTGGCAGCAGCAGCAGCAGCTTCACAACCGGCATGACCTGCGCCTACTACAATTACATCATATTCTGGAAACATCCTATCCTTTATTAGCGATTCGATTGCAAAGGTACTTAATTAAACAGCATATATCAGGGGCCTTTCTCCGTAGTCAATGATGTTCCACGTGAAACATACAAACTGTTTGCTGTCATTATTTCAACCGGAAATAGTACTATGTCTCATTGAATTTATATCCACATAAATGAAATTGTTTCACGTGAAACAACCATTGTCATATCTGATACTTATATTACAACTATCTGAGCAACGCTAACGCCGGTATCAGCTATAGCTTCTGATTATATCGTTCCATTGTATTTTTCCGTAACTTTGTCGGCCATTTAAATTAAATCATTATTAGCATGTCTCTGGCCGCTATTAAAAACTTCGATCCCAATTCGCCGGGTCTAAAGTCAAATAATATTTTTGGTTTACCTTTCAGTGAAGATGAATCAGAACTGATCATTATCCCTGTTCCCTGGGAAGTTACGGTAAGCTACCGACCGGGAACATCAAGAGGTCCCGAACAGATATTTGACGAGGCCCTGCAGGTGGATCTCTATGATCCTGACGCTGTTGATGCCTGGAAAAAAGGATATCATATGCTGCCGGTAGATAAAAATATCCGTAACAAAAGCGATTATCTCCGTGGCTGCGCAGAGCTGATCATAGGCTGTCTTTCGGATGGTAATCCGCTTGATTGCAGCAGCCAGCTTATCTGCAAGCTGAAAGAAGTGAACGAAGGAGGTAAAATGCTGCACGACTGGCTGCACGCTATTGCTTCGCGCTATCTTAAAGAAGGAAAAAAAGTGGCCCTGCTTGGTGGCGACCACAGCACTCCGCTTGGATACATCAAAGCGCTCAGCGAAGTACATGAATCTTTTGGCATACTCCAGATAGATGCGCATGCCGATCTACGGGAAGCCTATGAAGGTTTCACTTATTCCCATGCTTCCATCATGTACAATGTGCTGAAAGAAATTCCACAGGTCAGCAAGCTGGTGCAGGTTGGTATCCGTGATTATTGCGACGAGGAGCTGGATATGATCGAAAAAAATCCGGGACGTATCAAAACCTTCTTTGACCGGGATATAAAGGCCGCCCAGTATGAAGGAAAAAACTGGAAAGAAACCGTTGATGAAATAGTAGCAGCTCTTCCTGAAAAAGTATACATCAGCTTTGATATAGACGGGCTTGATCCTAAGCTTTGTCCAAATACCGGTACACCGGTACCCGGCGGTTTCGAACTGGAGCAGGTGTTCTATCTTTTCAGAAAAGTAAAAGAAAGCGGTAAGCGGCTGATCGGTTTCGACCTTAATGAAGTTTCCAGCGGTGCTCACGGACATGATTGTATTGATCCTATAGTAGGGGCCAGGGCGCTTTATAAAATGTGTAACCTGCTGGTCGGATAAAAAGCCATCAACCTAATGGATAACCAGTATTCTGCTGCAGGCAATAATAATTTCAATCCCGGGGAATTTAAGATCCCGGTCGCAGGTAATAAAGTAAAAAAACACCAGGTGACAGCCATGCACCTGATCGCCGGCTTTTTGCTGATCGTGATGGGGCTGATCACATTTATGACGCCATTTGCTCTTGGTATCATCCGTTCTTCAACCAATCCCCCGCAAAAGCCCCAGCTGACCTTTATCAATTTCTCGGGACTGGCTTACGCCCTGTTCGGCTTACTGCTTATTATTATCACAACCTTTTTCAATAAGAAGGTCATACAGACAAAAGCAAACTTTCCTTTAAGGATACTGGAGATCATTGCTTTTCTCTCGATCCTGCTCTATTCACTTATACAGAAATGGTATCTTCCTGCAGCCTATTCCGGGGCAGCGCTTACCGGGATAATACTGGCATATTTTCTTGAAAAGAGCGGACAGGCTCCAAGATTTATACTGATAAATGAGCGGGGAATAAAAATACCAGGGAGAAATGGAGATATCTTATGGCAGAATATAAAAGCAGTTATATTCAGGCATAATGTTATCACAGTCGATTGCAAAGACAATAAATTATTCCAGTTTACTTTTTTTAAGGAAACAATTAATGAAAAGCTGCCACTTATAGAAACTTTTGCCAAAAAGAATATAGAAACCAAAGCGCATTTGTACCAGGAGGATTGGTAAACATTATAATATATTATAATATAAATTATCCTTTTCTTAATTGAGCTTTGACATTAAAGTAATGAAAGGCCTGCAATTTTGTAGGTCTTTTTATCTGAAGAATAATCATTCAGTTCTTTTGCCATATTTAATAAATTTCATTACCTTCCATCTGTCTGAAAATTACTGTTGACAAAAAATTCCGTTCTACTATGACGTTCAATCCTACCGGCATTTTTGAAGAACTGACCTCCACCACGCAAAAACTGGCTAAAGGCTATGAAACCTTACAGAATATCAAAGAGGTAGATGTTGCTGTTACCCCTAAGGAACTGGTATGGCAGCGGGATAAGGTAAAATTGTACCACTATTTAAGGGAAACACCGGCAAAATGTAAAATTCCTGTACTTGTTTCCTTCGCCATGCTTAACCGGCATGATGTGCTGGACCTCCAGCCTGACAGGAGCCTGATGAAAAAATTGCTGGATGAAGGTCTTGATATATATATTATGGACTGGGGATATCCCACCCAGGCAGATAAATACCTGACCATGGAAGATTATATCGACGGTTATATGAATGATGCCGTCGATTTTATCCGGAAAAAGCATAAGATCTCAAAAATACATAAGCAAGGCATATGCCAGGCAGGCACTTATTCCATGATCTATGCCAGCCGTTATCCACATAAATTACAGTCCTTAACAACCTATGTAGCACCCTTTGATTTCGGCGATGAAGATAACATGCTTTATCGCTGGGCAAAATATATAGATGTGGATACTATGGTGGATAGCGTGGGAACCATCCCGGGAGAAATGGTCGATTCCGCATTCAGCATGCTGAAACCCTCTATGAATATCAGCAAATATTTTGGCGTCATGGATTCTCTTGAAGATGAAAAGAAGCTGCTTAATTTTTTAAGGATGGAGCGCTGGAAAAGTGATCTTCCCGCAATAGCAGGCGAAATGTACCGCAAGTATATAAAAGATTTGTTCCGGGATAACCTGCTGATAAAAGGTGAATTCTATCTTGGTGGAAAAAAGGTGGAGCTGAAAAATATGACAGTTCCTTATCTGAATGTATATGCGACGGAAGACAACATTATTCCTAACCACAGCACAAAAGCCGTTATGCCGGAAATAGGTACAAAGGATAAGCAGGAGATACCATTCCCCGGCGGGCATATCGGTGTCTTTGTCGGAACAAAATCCCAGAAAGATCTCGCACCCGCAGTTGCCAGGTGGACAATGGAGCGGAGCTGATAAGACAGACGTCAATAATCAATGAATATAAAGGCACGCTTGATGCGTGCCTTATTCTATTACCGACATGTTTTTCACATCATACCACCACTATACAAACATATATTGCCTCTTTCACCAGGAAAAAAGTAAGACTATAAAAACAGATCGTGTCCTTATAAATTTTCCAACAAACAGACGTGGAAAACTGTTAATAACCTCTAAAAAAGTACGGATAAGTTTCTAATAACAATTGATTTGCCAACCTCTGTGAAGCACATCATAATTTTTTTACCAAAAATTCATCCGGAGTTAATACCTTATCCCTAATCCACAACAATATTCTTTTACAGTACACAAAATATACACAACCCGGCATAACTATACGGAAACACAGTAGTACCGGTACTTATGAAAAAACATAAGTTGTGAATATCGCGGGGATGCGTACAAATTCTTTAAAAAACAACTGTGGACAATGAAAAGTTATCCGCATATCCACATACCTAATAGTAATAAGTTCTTTTTTTAAAAAAATATATTTTACTATTACTATCGTTGTGGATTTCAAAAAATAGCAACAGCCAAAGGCTGATCATTCAAAACAAAAACGGATTACTTTTGAACCCGCAATCAATTCCTGATGATACAACAAGCTACAGCTATAGAAGTTCAGAACCTGAGCGTCACCTTCACCGGCGATGCAGCTTTCAGGGCTGTGGACGATGTATCGTTCCGGATCAATGGCGGGCATACGCTTGCCCTTATTGGCGCGTCCGGTTCAGGAAAATCAGTTACCTCGCTTGCTTTGATGAACCTGCTCCCCAAAAAGGTGCAGGTCTCCGGAAAAATAAAGCTTGGCGATATACAGGAAAACCTGCTACATCTTGATGCTGCGGCATGGACAAGAATAAGAGGAAAAAAGATTTCCATGGTATTCCAGGAGCCTATGAGCGCGCTGAACCCGATCAGCACCTGTGGCCGGCAGCTGATGGAAAGCATTTTAGCGCATCAGCACATCAGCGTCCGTGATGCGAAACAACTGGCGATAAGCTGGCTGGAAAAAGTAAAGCTGCCGGAGCCGGCAAAGTTATTCCTCCGTTATCCACATCAGTTGTCAGGCGGACAGAAACAAAGGGTCATGATCGCTATGGCCATGTGCAATCATCCTGCGCTGCTGATAGCGGATGAGCCGACGACCGCCTTAGATGTGACTGTGCAGAAAGAGGTGATACAGCTCATGCAGCAATTACAGCAGGAATATGGTATCGCTATGCTGTTCATAACGCATGACCTGGCGCTGGCCAGGATGCTTACCAACGATTTCCTGGTAATGGATAAGGGAAAGATTGTGGATAGCAGCCAGGTACCCCGTCTGGAATACATGGTACAGGAAAATAAAAAAAAGCTGGAGGAGGATATACTCAAAGTAAATAATCTTAAGGTATATTACCCGGAGGTAAAAAATTTCCTGGGAAAGACGACCAGTTATTTCCGTGCTGTTGAAGATGTAAGCTTTCATATACAAAAAGGGGAAACGCTGGGACTTGTAGGTGAATCGGGATGTGGTAAAAGCACGCTGAGCAAGGCCCTTCTTGGCCTGCAGCCCGTTACCGAAGGTTCCATATTGTTTAAGGGAAAAGATATTGCCGGGCAAAACGAGGGTGAATGGAGAAAGATAAGAAAGCAGATACAGATCATTTTCCAGGATCCCTATGCTTCGCTGAATCCCAGGATAAAGATAGGAGAAGCGATAGCGGAGCCGGTAAGCGTTCATCAGCTGACGCGGGGAAAAGCCATACGCTCAAGAGTGCTTCAGCTGCTGGAGCAGGTACAGCTGCCTGCTGCCGCGTATGATAAATATCCCCATGAGTTCAGCGGCGGGCAGAGACAACGTATCTGCATAGCCCGTGCCCTGGCTACAGAGCCTGAGCTGGTGATCTGCGACGAAAGTGTCTCTGCGCTCGATATAAAGATACAGGCGCAGATACTGGCTTTGCTCGCTGAGCTGCAGCAACAGCATGGTCTGACTTACCTGTTTATTACGCATGACCTGAATGTGGTAAGGCATATCAGCAACAGGATCATGGTTATGGAAAAAGGAAAAATCGTGGAAAAAGGCAATACGGAACAGGTAATGCGGTTTCCGCAGCATGAATATACAAGAAAGCTGCTGGCTGCCGCTCCATTATAATACCAGGCTGCAACTCGTTTACAGAAGCTTTATATTTGCAGCCGCAAAAGGATAAAAATAAAATGGAATTTCCGCAACATATTAACATTGACCTGCTGGAACAGCTCCTGCGGGAAAAGATAGCGCTCTCTGCTACGGATATTGAACATATAAAAGCTAACCGTAATTACCTTGATGGTAAAGTACAAAGCGGCAATACATATTATGGTATCAATACCGGTTTCGGCTCTTTGTGCAATGTCCGTATTACAGACGACCAGCTGAGCAGCCTGCAGGAGAACCTGGTATGCTCCCATGCCTGCGGTTTCGGTGATGAGGTTCCGCAATCTATAGTGCGGCTGATGCTCTTACTGAAGATCAGGAATATGGCCCAGGGATACAGCGGTATTCACCCCGATACGATCAACCGGCTGGTATGGATGTACAACAATGATATGATACCGGTTGTATTCGAACAAGGCTCTCTCGGCGCTTCGGGAGATCTTGCCCCGCTTGCACATTTAAGTCTTCCTTTATTGGGAAAAGGGGAAGTATATACCAGGAGTAAAAAAACGACGGCCGCTGAAGCATTAAGGACAAGCTCGCTTGAACCGCTCAGCCTTCATGCCAAAGAGGGTCTTGCTTTGCTGAACGGTACACAGTTCATGAGCGCCTATGCCGCCTGGGCCCTGATAAAGGCAAAGAACCTGATTAAATGGGCAGATGCATTGGCTGCCTTATCGCTGGAAGCGTATGATTGCAAATCAGAACCTTTTACACATGCTATTCACCGTGTGCGGCCGCACAAAGGGCAAATAGATACTGCCGCTTATATCCGTTCCCTGCTGGAAGGAAGTAAACTGCAGCAAAACGAAAAAACACAGGTGCAGGATCCTTATTCTTTCCGTTGCGTACCACAGGTGCATGGTGCTACGAAAGATGCTATCCGGCATATTATGGATGTTGTGGAAATAGAGATGAATGCAACAACGGATAATCCGCTCGTATTTGAAGAAGAGGATATGATACTGAGCGGTGGCAATTTCCACGGACAGCCGCTGGCGATCAACCTGGATTATATGGCGATCGCTATGGCCGAGCTGGCCAATATCTCGGAAAGAAGGACCTACCTGCTGGTAAGCGGACAGAGAGGCTTGCCGCCTTTCCTGGCAAAGGATGCAGGATTGCACAGTGGTTTCATGATCGCGCAATATACGGCTGCCGCTATCGTCAGCCAGAATAAACAATTGTGCACACCTGCTTCGGTAGACAGCATCGTCAGCAGCAACGGGCAGGAAGATCACGTAAGCATGGGCGCCAACGCCGCCACCAAGCTGAAAAAGGTAATAGACAATGTACAAAGGACATTAGCCATAGAGCTGTTATGTGCAGCGCAAGCCCTTGATTTCCGTCAGCCGGAATATACTTCGCCGCAGCTTAAAAAATTATATGATGCATTCCGTAAGGAGGTTTCCTTTAATGACGCAGACCGTGTGCTGCATGATGACATGATCAAAGCGGAATTGTTTTTGAATAATAAGGTGGAAGAGATACTAGGATAATAAAAAACAGGCCGAAATTTCCGGCCTGTTTTTACTACAATCTTATCCCCACCGTTCCATAAAAAGCGCCCCGTCGGAAGGGATGATACCCGGTACGGGGTAAATGCTTGTGCGCCGGGTAAAATATTTTGTGTCGGTAAGGTTGTTGACGAAAACAGAGAATATAAATTTGTTTCCACTTAGCCGATATCCGTGTTATAACCCTTTACATCGGCCAGGAGTTTATCGGCCCGGCTTAAGGCCGGGTTGAAAAAGCAGGGCAAAGGTAGACGCACAGTTACTGATGCAATAACACTCTTCGAAAAAAAATGACAATCAAAAGGCTTTGCTTACCGAATGGTTATAGCTATTCGCCGATAAGGGATTCGGAAAGAAAGCCTCCGCGCTATACTTTTGTGTCCTTAAATTTGTATAAAACTTACAATCCGTTATGAAAAAACTATTGACACTTACAGCGCTCTTTCTTGGTATTTCAGCCGGCATTTATGCGCAGGAGTACGCCGACAAGCTGAAAGAAACCTTCCATGCATTTAACGCGACACAGGATTACCAGGAAAAGGTAAACCAGAGCAACCGCCTGAACCTTATTGCAAAAAAATACAGCCAGGATTGGGTACCGGCCTATTATGCGGGGTTCAGCAAAGTAGTGCTGTCCTATGAAGAGAAGGACGCTGCAAAAAAAGATGCTTACCTGGACGATGCTGATCTGCTGATCGAACAGGCTACCACACTTGCGGGGAAACCCGATGATGAGCTGTATGTACTGACGGCAATGGCGGCGAATGCCCGCCTGGCGGTGGATCCCCAGAAGCGCTGGAAAAAATATGGTAAAATATTCGAGGAAAATCTGGAAAAAGCAAAAGCGCTGAACGAGGAAAATCCCAGGATCTATTACCTGAAAGGCACCAGCCTGTTCTATACGCCTAAAATGTTTGGCGGTGGAAAAAAGAATGCGCAGCCTTATTTTGAAAAGGCGGCCGGATATTTTGAAAAGGAAGATACCAGCGATATCAATAATCCTTCCTGGGGTAAAGAGATTAACGCCTATTTTCTCGGGGAGTGTAAAAAAGAAGATTAGGTTTAGTTGTTGTTTTTTTAAAGAAAAGCGCTGGCAGGATACCTGTCAGCCTTTTTCTTTCTGAACAGCTTCCTTTATATTCTTAGCCGCGATAAAGCCGGTTGTCCAGGCGTTCTGAAAATTGAACCCCCCCGTGATCCCGTCTATATCCAGCGCCTCACCGGCAAAATAAAGTCCCTGCACCTTCCTGCTCATCATTGTAGCCGGGTCCACCTCCTTCAGATCGATACCGCCGGCAGTTACAAATTCCTCCTTAAATGTGGTTTTACCCTTCACTTCAAAATCCTGCGCGGCAATATTTTTGATCAGCCGGTTCTGCTCTTTTGCAGGCAGCTCCGCCCATCGTGTTTCGGGGTTTATACCGGACGCTTCCAGTAGGAATTCCCACAGCCTTACCGGTAAAGAAAAAGGATTCCGGGCTCCCAGCTTCTGCGCCGTTTTATCCCGGCGTATGGCGGAAAAGTTTTCCCGCAGGGTTTCTTCCGTCAACTCCGGGAACCAGTTCACCTGCACATTAAAATGCCAGTTCTGCTCGGACAGGAATCTTGCTCCCCATGCGCTCAGCTTCAATACTGCCGGGCCGCTGAATCCCCAATGCGTTATGAGCAGAGGCCCTTGTGCCCAAAACCTGGACCCGGTGATCTTTATTTTCACATCGGGAGCGACCACGCCCATCAGGGACCTGATCGGGTGACCCGGTAGATTGAAGGTAAACAGGGAAGGGACCGGCGCAATGATTTTATGGCCGGTATTGCCCAGCCAATGATACATATCAGGTTTGGGATAGCCCCCCGATGCCACACATACGTAATCGGCCTGCAGCGGCTGTTGATTATTGATGGTTAATGTAAACCCCGGATCTTTATATTCAATATGGGTTACACCCGCGTTCATTTTTATGGTTACACCTTTTTGATCAGCCTCTGCCAGCAGGCAGTCAATAATGGTCTGTGACGTGTCCGTTACCGGGAACATCCGGCCATCCGGCTCGGTTTTCAGTTCTACCCCTCTTTCCCGGAACCAGCTGATTGTATCCTGTGTAAAAAAATGATGAAATGATTTTTTAAGAAAACGTTCTCCGCGGGGATACCGGGCAGCCATTTCCTGTATGTCACTGCAGGCATGCGTAACATTGCAGCGGCCTCCCCCGCTGACTTTAACCTTGCTCAGCAGTTTCCCGGTTTTTTCCAGCAGTATGACCCTGAGACCTGCCGTTGCGGCATTAACGGCGCAAAAAAATCCGGCGGCGCCTCCGCCGATTACCACCAATGTTTTCTGCAAAATCAGAACGTTTGCCTGCGAAGTTAAAAATTAGGCAGGTACAACAAATTGTTATCTGTAAAAAAGGGCTTGAAAAAACGTTATTTTGTTTACTTTTGGGGCTTGTTTTCAGGTGTTTGGCATAAAAAGCGGGCAGAATTATAAAAATATTGCCGGGGAATTGCCGGGCCGGAAAAATACTTAAGGCTGATTTTACCATTGGAATAAAAGGAAATCAAGAAAGAAAATCAATTAAATAATGTTATTAATTCTATTAATCGCCATTCCATTATTAACAGGAATTTTCAGTTTTATTTCAAAAAATGGGGCGAAGGCGGTTGCTTTGATCGGTAGTCTGGCAACGCTTGGTATCTCTCTCTTTCTTATATGCCAGTTTAAAGAAGCAAATACAAATCCTGAAAATACTGTCGCGGCAGGTATGAACCAGGCGCTGAGCGTGAGCTATCCCTGGATAGAATCCCTGGGGGCCGGGTTCAGCATCAGCTTATCCTCCATGAGCCTGATGCTGGTAATATTGACCGCCGTTGTCTTTGTGGTGGTGTTTATCGCGCAGTGGAATAAGGAAACCACGGATGTCCACCGGTTTGCAGGGTTAATGATGCTGGCGCAGGCCGGGCTGATGGGTGTTTTTCTCGCGAACGATCTCCTGCTGTTTTATTTCTTCTGGGAGCTGGCGCTTATCCCGGTATATTTTCTCTGCTCTACATGGGGAGGGGAAAAGCGTATCCAGGCGACCTTCAAATTTTTTGTCTACACTTTCCTGGGCAGCCTTATGATGCTGGCCGGGGTTATCTATATTTATCTTCAGACGCCCACCAGGTCGTTTGATTACAATACCATATTGCAGACCGGCATGTCCCTGCCGGATAATGTGCAGCAGATCCTCTTCTGCTTTTTCTTTATTGCTTTTGCCATTAAAATGCCGGTATTCCCTTTTCATACCTGGCAACCCGACGCCTATGAGCAATCATCTACCCCGGTTACCATTGTGCTGAGCGCGCTTATGGTAAAAATGGGGTTGTTTGCGACCGTAAAATGGCTGCTGCCGGTTTTGCCGAGCGGCGTCGCCACCTGGGGCAATACGATAATGATCCTGTCGCTGATCGGCATCATATATGCTTCTCTGCTGGCATTGGTACAAAGCGATATTAAACGCCTGATCGCGTATTCATCTATTGCGCATATCGGGCTGATGAGCATGGGCATTTTTGCCGGGAATAAAATAGCGATGGATGGCCTGATGGTGCAGATGTTCAATCACGGCATCAATATTACCGGGATGTGGCTGATCGTATCCATGATAGAGCAGCGTTACCAGACAAGGAACCTGCGGGAGCTGGGCGGAATGGCCGGCACCGCTCCTGCTATGGCGATAGCCCTGGTAGTGATCGCTTTTGCAAATATCGCCCTGCCGCTTACCAATGGATTTATCGGCGAGTTTATGCTGTTCCATGGCATTTTCCAGAGTGAGAACCCGAATCACATTATATTTATGGTGCTCGCAGGTCTGGGCGTGATACTCGGGGCTGTTTATACGCTGAATATGGTACAGAAGGTTGCTTACGGGGAAGCCAAGACCGGTAATGTGATCGCGGATGTAAGCAAAAACGAGCTGCTGGGCCTGGTGATTATTATCAGCCTGATCGTTGTACTGGGCGTATACCCGAAATTGCTATTCGGCCTGATCGCCTGACAAGGTTTTGCACAATACATAAAACTGAGTTTTAAATTTACATTTCATTTAATGAAACCACTTATAGCATCTGCAGTATTCGCCGTTATCATGATGTTTACTGCTTTAATGGTAAAAGAAAAGGGAACTGTTACCAATATAGCTGTTCTTTTACTGGCCGCACTGCTTGGCATTAATATCTGGGAGCTGACGACGCTGCTGCATATGAGTGAGCCGTTTACAGAACAATTTGGTGGTATGATCCGCTACAGCTCTTTTTCGGCCTGGTTCAGCACGCTGATGAATGGCATTGTTTTATTGTATGTACTGCTTTGTGGTAAAAATATCGAAAAGGTAGGGAGCCATGTCGCGGAGTATTACGCGCTGATCTTTTTCATACTCTGCGGTGTCAGCCTTATTTCCTCCTACGGAAATTTGCTGATCCTTTTCCTGGGTATCGAGATCATATCCATTCCCCAGTATATTCTTGCAGGAAGCGATAAGCGGAACCTCAAGAGCAGTGAAGCATCGCTCAAGTATTTCCTGATGGGCTCTTTCTCCACCGGGATATTATTAATGGGCATTGCGCTCCTTTATGGTTCCATGGGCACTTTTGATATTGCCAAATTCTCATTTATGGAAGAAGGTGGTATCAATATGATGTCGCTGGCCGGGATATTATTCCTTATTGTTGCGCTGGGCTTTAAGGTTTCCGCAGCACCTATGCATTTCTGGACCCCCGATGTATATGATGGTGCGCCCACTCCGTTTACGGCCCTGATGGCAACTGTAGTAAAAGCGGCCATTTTCGTAGCTTTCCTTAACCTGTTCAATACGGCGTTCGGGGCAATCAACAGCCACTGGTCGCTTGTGTTGTCCATTGTTACAGCCCTGACCCTTTTTATAGGCAATATCACGGCGGTCTTCCAGCAAAGCGTAAAGCGGATGCTGGCCTATTCTTCTATCGCGCAGGCGGGGTTCATGCTTTTTGCCGTATTGTCGGTAAACGCCACCAGCATGAAAGGTATCATTATCTATTCTGTTGCTTACAGCGTCGCTACCATAGGTATATTCTCTGTATTGATGAAGCTCAAGGACTATACCTATGACGGTTTTAACGGGTTGGCAAAAAAACAGCCCCTGCTTGCATTTGTCGCCACTTTTTTCCTGCTTTCGCTGGCCGGGATACCGCTTACAGGAGGTTTCTTTGCAAAATATTATGTGCTTACCGCAGTGCTTGAGCAGGGCTCCGGCCTCATGTGGCTGGTCCTGTTTGCCTTGCTGATGGCGGCGGTCAGTGTCTATTACTACTTCAAGGTGATCATGGCCATGTATTTTAAGAAAGGAGATCCCGAGCTGGTTGCGGAAGTAACCGGTACCGACAAGTTTTTCCTGAGCGTTACCTGCGCTATTGTCATATTGATCGGCATAGCTCCTGATCTTCTTTTAAATATACTTGTTAAAGGCTAACTGATTTTTTTAATGAAGGCCCCGGTATTTTTCCGGGGTTTTTTTATAGCTGCAGGTATTATTATTACTGAACAAAAATCGCTTTCCAGTATTATTATAGCAGGCAAGTAAAGGTTGGCCATGATGAAACAATGCTTTCAAGGGAGCGAAAATATATAGAGGTCTGGGAACGTAAGCAAGGCCGTGGGAAGTGGCAATATATCGTATTGACTACCGTATCCTGGGGATTGATTATACCGTTTGTCATTAAATTATTTGCCCTTGCCCTTTCCGGTGATATCTGGAACGAGCAGGCCTGGAAGAAGACTTTCCTGGATGCCGGCTATCTTATCTTTACCGCTTATTTTTTACTGGCGGTCTTTGCCTATGCGCTGATCATGTGGCAGCTGGCCCTGCAAAAATACCGGCAGCTCAAGGAGAAACAAAAAGAGGAGGAAAGGTACCAGCACCGTTACTACCGGCACTGATGTTTACGCCTGTTGTTAGGTAACAGGATCTACAGCACAATATTTTCTTTCCGTTCCAGCTTTTGCGGATAATCGGTATTATAGTGAAGTCCCCTGCTTTCTTTCCGGAACTGCGCGCCTTTTACAATAAGATAACCGATAGTGATCAGGTTGCGCAGCTCTGCCAGCTGTGGCGATAAAGTAGTTGTTTCATACAGGTTCTCGGTCTCCTCATGCAACAAATCTATTCTGCGCATAGCCCTTCCCAGCCTTATGTCATTGCGTACAATACCCACATAATCGCTCATTACCGACTGGAGCTCTTTAAGGCTCTGGGTAATCAGGATCATTTCCCTTGGTTGGGTGGTTCCTGAAGCGTTCCATTCCGGAACGTCCTGCCGGTGCCGTATATTTTCTATATACGCAGCGGCGTCCTCGTAGCAGCGGTGCGCGAAAACCAAAGCTTCCAGCAATGAATTGCTGGCCAGCCTGTTTGCCCCGTGCAGCCCCGTGCTGGAGCATTCGCCGCAGGCATACAGGTTGCGTATGGAAGTCTGCCCGTTGATGTCTGTCTTGATACCACCGCAGCAATAATGCGCCGCGGGAGCAACCGGTATCATCTTTTCAAAGATATCGATACCGGAAGCTTTGCATTTTTCATAAATATTCGGGAAGTGATGCAGGAACTTTTCATGATCCATATGCCGGCAGTCAAGGTAAACATGTTCGGTACCGGTACGCTTCATTTCGCTGTCAATGGCACGGGCAACGATGTCTCTCGGCGCCAGATCCTTTCTCTCGTCATAACGTTCCATAAACGCCTCCCCATCCTTATTACGCAGGATGCCGCCGTCGCCCCTTACCGCTTCAGTAATAAGAAAGGAAGGGCTTATGCCGGCTTCATACAAGGCTGTAGGGTGGAACTGGATGAACTCCATATTCTCTATCCTGCCCTTTGCCCGGTAAACCATCGCAATGCCGTCACCGGTTGCGATCCTAGGGTTGGTGGTACTGCGGTATACCTGCCCGCAGCCGCCTGAAGCCATCAGCGTGATCTTTGACAGGATCTTTTCCATCTCCCCCGTTTCCATATTCAGCACATAAACGCCATAGCATTCTATATCCGGTGTGGATTTTGTAACCAGGTATCCCAGGTGATGCTGCGTAATAATATCTACCACGAACCAATGATTGTTCATAACGATATTGGGATACCGTTTAACCTCCTCCAGGAGTGCGCGTTCTATTTCAAAACCCGTAATATCCTTATAGTGCAGTATCCTGAATTCGGAATGACCGCCTTCCCTGCCACGCAGGTATTCGCCTTTCTCATCCTTATCAAAATTGGTGCCCCAGCCGATCATCTCGGCTACCCGCTCCGGGCCTTCGGTCACCACGGCCCTTACAACCTCTTCATTGCAAAGACCATCGCCGGCGATCAATGTATCGGTGATGTGTTTTTCAAATGAATCCTCTTCCTGGCTTACGACGGCAATGCCGCCCTGGGCATATTTCGTGTTGGTTTCATCGGCAAAGGCTTTGGTAAGAATGGTTATCTTTTTATCGGGGAAACGGCGCGCCGTCTTTACGGCGAATGTAAGTCCCGCGATTCCTGATCCGATAACAAGGTAGTCTGTATGAGGCATGCCTGCGTGTTTAATAGTGTTATTCAGGTAAGACAAAAACGCAATAATCATTACTGCGTTTTATGGTTTTACGAAAATAAGCATAATGCGTTAACCGGCTGCTATGATTACCCGTTTCTTCTTCAGTTGACCCTTATCTTACCTTTCGTTTGCTGCTTGGGCGGACACACTTTTGCCGTATCCTGTTGCGGCGGAACAGCGATCTCTCCCCTGATCCTGAGATCATCATTATTCCTGGTTGTAGTGTCAGTCTTGGGAGGCACACGCATGCCGCCCATGATCACTGGTCTTTGCGGCCCCTGCTTTTGGGGGGATTGTTTTTGTGGCTGCTGTGCAAATATTTCCTGCCTGTCGGTAAAGCCGAAGCAAAGAACGATTACAGCCGCGACTTTTCTGAGAAAGGAAACGGGTGCATACATTATTTTTTGTAACAATCCTGGTACCTGGTCGCGGTACTTTGTTTGTTGTGGAATAACCACATCCGCAGCCTTTACCTGCCCGCAAACACTATCGCTGCTTTTGCTGATATAGCTGATAATATCCTCTGTTTCCCAGGTGCTGAAATCCACGACGGTCTTACAGCATTTCAGGCAGTGCCTTCCCTGTCCGTTCGGCGTCATGCTATCCCAGCTTTCTGAGCAGGGTTTATCGATATAGATCTGTTTTGTAGCCATAATCAAGATTGTTTGCTAACAGGATGCTATAAACGGGAGAAATGCACAATGCTGCGGATTACCCTATAAAAAACAGCCGCCCGGTTTCCGGGCGGCTGTTTATAAAAAAGTAATTATTGTACAGATTGGGTAGCAGCGTCCGTCCACTCTTTTGTGAGCTTTTGCATGTACTCGCTGAATTGCTGTGTTTCTTCAGGCTTCAGCTTGGTCACCCAGGTTTGCATGTTTTTTGCAATTTCCTGCGATTTAGCCGTCAGGCTCTGAACTTTTGCGGCATCTTTTGCTTTTACCGCGGTTATGTACTCATCCAGCAACGCTTTATATTCAGAAACGCCTTTGTTTACTTCTTCATTTGAAAAAGTGGGTGCATCTGAAGCGGGAGTTGTAGTGCTTGCAGTAGTTTCTTCAGCAGGGGTTGTGCCTTCTGTTGAAGCAGCAGTGGTTTCTTCGGTACCTTCTGTTTTATTGTCGGTATTGCCACAGGAAGCGGCAAACAGGGATAATACAGCAATCGATAGAATCAGTTTTTTCATAATTTATATATTTTTTGCAAATCTATACAAACAGGAATAAGGCTGTATCCGAAAAGTGTTAAAAAATTATATATTTTTTGAACAAATGCTTTTCTTTACAGAGACAAAAGCCAGCCTCAGCTTTGTAGTCTAACAGGAAAGATACCTCTTATGGCATTGCACAGGAAAATCGCGGAGGCACCGGCCAGGCTATCAGGAGTCAGTATCCTTTCTTCCGGTTTGTTTGCCCGCTCCGACAGGTACTGCCTGAATACGCCGGCAATACAGCCTTCTGATAAGGGCGGTGTATAAAGCCTGCCTTCCTCTGCCCAGAGAATATTGCATATGGTGCTTTCGGCTATACGGCCATATTGATTCAGCAGCAATGCATCGTTCCAGCCTCGTTCTGAGGCCTCGTTCATCGCTTTTGTATAAACCAGCCGGGAGGTGCTTTTGATGTGGGAAATGCTGTCCGCAGCTTTTATAACGGACCGGGCGATCCCTACTACAGGCATATCCGGTCTTGCAGGTACCATCCTGCATTCAAGAAGAAAACCGGTATTATTGCTTTCTGTCCCGTACCTGAAAACTTCCAGCCGTATTACGCAGGAAGAGGCGCACTTGTTCGCTGCAACGGTTCTTCTTATTTCTTCCAGCAGGAATGCCGCATGCAGCGTCTTGATATCTATATTCAGTGTTTCCGCGCTTATGCACAGCCGTTTAAAGTGATACTCCCAAAGCTTTATATGGCCAGTTTCCCACAGCATGGTCTCTATCAGCCCCTCGCCGGTAAGCAAAGCGCGGTTATCCGGATGGATAACCGCGCTTCCTGACGGATAAATATTGCCATTGTAATTAAAAGAATATGGCATGAAAGTAAGTTAACGGACGGCTTTAAAATTCTGCATTTTTGGGTGTACGCGGGAAAGGGATCACATCCCGGATATTGCTCATCCCGGTCACGAATAATACCATACGCTCGAAGCCCAGGCCAAAGCCTGAATGGGGCGCTGTGCCAAAACGCCTTGTATCCAGGTACCAGTACATCTCTTCAACTGGTACATGCATCTGTTTCATCCGCTCCGTAAGCACATCCAGCCGCTCTTCCCGTTGGGAGCCGCCTACGATCTCTCCTATGCCCGGCGCCAGTATGTCCATGGCCGCAACGGTTTTGCCATCGTCGTTCAGGCGCATATAGAAAGATTTTATGTCCTTCGGATAATCGGTTACGACCACTGGTTTTTTAAAATGTTTTTCCACCAGGTAGCGTTCGTGCTCACTTTGCAGGTCCGCACCCCATTGGATTTCGTATTTGAACTGTTTCTTTTTGTAAGGTTTTGAATCCAGCAGTATGTCTATGGCCTGCGTATAGGTAATACGTTCGAAGCTGTTGTTTACCACGAACTCCAGCTTTTCGATAAGGCCCATTTCATTCCGCTCGTTCTGCGGCTTCTGCTTTTCTTCATCTGCCAGCCTTTGCGCCAGGAACTGAAGATCTTCCTGGTTATGCTCCAATGCATAGCGTATAATGTACCGGATAAATTCTTCTGCCAGCGCAGCATTATCGTCCAGGTCATTAAAAGCAACTTCCGGCTCTACCATCCAGAATTCTGCCAGGTGGCGCGCGGTATTGGAATTTTCCGCACGGAAGGTTGGTCCGAAGGTATACACTTCCCCAAAGGCCATGGCAGCAAGCTCTGCTTCCAGCTGCCCGCTTACCGTTAGGTTGGCGCTCCTGCCAAAAAAATCCTCGCTGAAATCCACTTCGCCTGCTTCATTACGTGGTGTTCTGTCAAAAGGCAGTGTGGTAACCCGGAACATTTCACCGGCGCCCTCAGCGTCTGATGCCGTTATAATAGGTGTATGGAGATAGACAAAGCCTTTGTCATTAAAAAATTTATGGATTGCGTAAGCCAGGGTATGGCGTACCCGGAATACTGCCCCGAAGGTATTGGTACGGAAACGTAAATGCGCTATTTCGCGCAGGTACTCCAGGGAAGGCCTGTTTTTGAGCTGAAGGGGAAACGCCTCCGGATCACAGGCGCCCAGCAGCTCTACATTGCCTGCTTTCAGCTCTATCCTTTGCCCTTTACCCTGGGATTCGACTATTGTACCTGAAATGCTCAGTGCGGCACCATTGGTTATATTCTTTAATAAAGATTCATCCAGATTATTGGCATCAACAACTACCTGCAGGTTATTATTAGCCGATCCATCGTTGAGGGCTATAAACTGGTTGTTGCGGAAAGACCGCACCCAACCCTTTACTGTTGTTTCATATCCTGTCTCTTCTTTGCTTAGGATGTCTTTAATTTTGGTACGCACAGTTTTTAAATTGAAAGTGAAATTATTTTATTGAATGGTGGCAATACATTTCAGCTCTATGGCAATGGGTGTAGGCAGGGAATTTATCTCTACCGTAGTACGGCAGGGCTGGTTATCTTTGAAATATTCAGCATATATCCTGTTGTAAGCTGCAAAGTCTCTTTTCATATTGACAAGAAAAACGGTCACATCCACCAGCTGATCCCAGCTGCTGCCGCTTTCTTCCAGCACGATCTTTACATTGTCAAACACATTACGGCATTGAGCTTCAAAATCGAATTCCAGGAAGTTGCCGTTCTTATCCAGCTTCAATCCCGGTATTTCATCTGATACAGTACGGGGACCTATTCCCGAAAGGAACAACAGGTTCCCGACACGCCTGGCGTGCGGGTAAAGGCCTACAGGCTTGGGAGCCTTATCAGTAGAGATTTTTTGAGACATGGCGCAAAGTTAAAAAAATAATGCAACCGGAAAGCAGCCTTGTATAAGGCTACCGTAACAGGTGCCAGCCATATCTGCTATTGTAAACTAAAACCGATAACGCATTATAAAAGGGTTGTCCGTCCTTCCGGTTCTACCTGTACCGCCCAGGGAAGTAATATCATAAAAGCCAATCTATCCCAAGCCTGTAGACACGGTGCTGCATATAGACAATTAAATTTTTTCACGACTGCCTGGATTTCTGAGCGTTCTTTTTTCTTTCTACCCGGAACCATCCCTATTCCAGAAAATGGTTAGAAATAGTACTTTTACTTCTGATTATTTCCCGGATGAAGCTCAACCAATGGTTATTCCTGTGCTGAAGATTAAAGTTTCGCTTTTACTATTGTTTTACCTGCTGAGCATAAGGTTTTACAGTCAGGGAATACCGCTGCCCGGTTCATTCAGAATAAATATGGAGCATATGCCAATGGAGAAAAAAGATTCTTTCTATTATGAAAAGGGCAAATACTATTATGCTTTGGGATAGGCTCTTTTTATGATGCTAATAATAATACCAGCAGCGTGCCTGAGATCGGCCATATTATACACGGTGACTTTTTTAATGGCTGGAGGCCTGCTGCTGACTTTTTTCGGGTTCAGGAAATTCAAGAAGCATCATGATCTTACAAAAGAGCAGATAAAAAAGCAAAATGCCGCCAACGAGCTGATGCTTAAGGAAATTCACTACAGGGTAAAGAACAACCTGCAGATCATCAGCAGCCTTATTGAGCTGGAGCTTTCCAAGCCTTCGGGCCTGCACTATTTTTTTATGCAGGAGATCCAGATCAAGATGCGCAGCATAGCATTGGCACACCAGATGATGTACGAGGACAGGGACTTTACCAACGTTGACCTGCAGCCTTATTTTGAAAAGATGCTGGATATAACGGTAGAGGTGCTGGGAATTTCCTATAACTCAATTATCGGGAAAATAAATATGCAGCAGAAAAAACTGAACCTGGACAAGCTGATACCGCTGGCCCTAGCAGTAAACGAAATGCTGATCAATACGATAAAGCACGCGCTCCCGGTTAAGACTTCCTGCACAGTGACCATTGAATGCTGGGAAAAAAACGGGAAGCTGTATTTCACCTATTCAGACAATGGTCCCGGATTGCCTTTTGAAGATCTGGGCCACGCAACGGGTACGGGAATATGACTGCTCAGGAAACTTGCCCAGCAAATGCAGGCCTCGATAAGCGTAGGCAATACAGAAGCGAAGGATACGCAATACATGCTTATTTTTGATAAAGTAAATAACCACTCAACCTATACTAAACCAACCAGTCAATGAAAATACTAATCGTAGAAGACGAAGCAATAATAGCCGAAAGCCTTTATCAGCTGTTGAACCTCCTGGACTATGAGCCGCTGGAACCGGTGCAGAATCCTGATGATGCCATTGCCGTGATCAAAGCAACGCCTCCCTCGCTCGTAATACTGGATATCAGCCTCCAGGACGGGAGAACGGGGCTGGAGGTCGCCGATTACATACAGGCTAACCGGCTGAAAATACCTTATATTATTTTATCTGCCCACAGCGATCCGGCAACAGTATCCATGGTCAAAAAGTACCAGCCGGCCTCCTACCTCGTAAAACCGTTCAGAAGGGAGTCCCTGTTTGCAGCGATAGAAATAGCAACTCCTCCTGAACAATCGGAAGAAAGCTACAATGAAGAAGATAGCGAAATACTGCTCAAGACAGGAACAAGACATGAGAAGCTACCCCTGCAGGAGCTTATTTACCTGAAAGCAAACGGGAAATATACAGAGCTTCATTTCGCCTTTGGAAAAAGACTGATAAGAATGTCCCTTTCTGCATTCATCGAAAGCAACAGCGCCATCTTTCTTTTGCGCACGCATAAGACCTATGCGGTGAACCCGGCATTCATCAATTCATTTACCTCGGACGAGCTTACGCTCGGAAATATTAAGGTACCGATAGGCCGCTTTTTTATGCACGATGTCCAGAATTATGTGAGGAAGCAGGTGTCGAGATAATCTTAACTCCGTAAGTTTGGAATAATATTGCCGTTTCAAATAATTCTGTTAATAACAAAAATTATTTGACAGCAACGAAAAATTTGGTTTTACTTTGTGTCATAATTACGCAAATAAAATGACCAAACCGTTTCATGATTATAAAAACCCTTCGCTGGCGGTTGACCTTGTTGTATTTGGCTATCATCAGCAAGAATTATCAGTGTTGTTGCTGAATAGGAAGGAGGAGCCTTTCAAAGATACATGGACCTTGCCGGGAGGTTTTGTACAGATGGAAGAAAGGCTGACAGATACTTGTAACCGTATTCTGAAGACCAAGCTGGGATTAGATAAACTATATCTGGAGCAGCTTTATACATTTGATGATCTAACCCGAGATCCGCGGGGGAGAGTAATTGCAGTTGCACATTTTGCTTTAATAAATCCCGGGCGTTTTGAAGTACTAGCTGGCAGTATGGCTAATGACGTTCAATGGTTTCCCGTAGAAAAAGTTCCCCGTCTCGGCTTTGACCATAAATTTATTTTTAAAATGGCAGTGGACCGCCTACGGTCGAAAATACTCTATCATCCAGTAGGCTTTGAGTTGCTTGACAATACCTTTACCATGACAGAGCTTCATGATCTATATGAGTGTATCCTGGGTGTTGCGATTGACAGGCGCAACTTCAGGAGAAAAATACTGGACTCCGAATACATTATTGCTACCGGTTCTAAGCGTAAAGGATTAAAAAACCGTCATCCTGATCTATATAAATTCAACAAAAATCTTCAACAAAACAATTTTCAACTTAACATTTCCTAATCATGAAAACATTATCTCCCATATTGCTGAAAGACGGCTATAAAGTCGGACACAAATTCCAATACCCGGAAGGAACAACACTGGTATATTCCAACATGACGCCTCGTAAATCCCGAACAAGGGAAATAGAAGAAATAGTTTTTTTCGGTCTTCAGTATTTTATTAAGGAATATCTCATACGCCAGTTTGATGAGGACTTCTTCAGTCAACCCAAAGAATCCATCCTGCAAGCTTATAAAAGACGTATGGACAATTATCTGGGAAAAGATGCGATCAGTTATAATCATATTGCGGCTTTACACGATCTGGGTTATCTGCCATTAGAAATAAAGGCTTTGCCCGAAGGTAGTCTGGTACCTATGCGTATTCCGGTTTTTACAATCAAAAATACTTTACCAGAATTTTTCTGGCTTACCAACATGCTGGAAACTATTCTGAGCGCTGTTATATGGAAACCCTGCACTTCTGCTACCACAGCTTTTCAGTATCTGAAGGCTTTTACGAGATATGCCAATGAAACTGTAGGGGAAGACCTGAGTTTTGTTCCCTGGCAAGGACATGACTTCTCTTTCAGAGGTATGAGTGGTGTAGAAGATGCTTTAATGAGCGGGGCCGGACATCTGCTTTCCTTTGCCGGGACAGATACAATTCCCGCTATAGATTTTCTGGAAGAGTACTATAATGCAGACTGTGAGCAGGAGTTGATTGGCGGCTCTGTCCCGGCTACCGAGCACAGTGTTATGTGTATGGGTACGAAGGATGATGAGATCGGCACTTTTGAACGTTTGATAACGGAAATATATCCGGCCGGCCTTGTATCTATTGTAAGCGATACCTGGGATTTCTGGCAGGTAATTACGGACTTTTTGCCGCAACTGAAGGAAAAGATACTCGCACGCAACGGTAAGGTTGTGATTCGTCCGGACAGCGGTGACCCCGTAAAGATTATCGTAGGCGACGAGGATGCTATACCCGGCTCACCCGAGTATAAAGGAGCGATAACTTGTATGTGGGAAGTATTTGGTGGCACAATTACGGAAAAAGGATATAAGTTGCTTGATAGGCATATCGGTCTTATTTATGGTGATAGTATTACTACAGAAAGACAGCAGGCTATACTGGAAGGATTGAAACGCAAGGGTTTTGCCAGCTATAATGTAGTGCTGGGTATCGGCTCTTATACCTACGAATATGTAACCCGCGATACTTTTGGCTTTGCCATGAAGGCTACCTATGGTGAAGTAGGTGGCAAAGGACGTGATATTTTTAAAGACCCCAAAACTGACGACGGTACCAAAAAATCGGCTAAAGGGCTAATGCAGGTATACCGCAACGAGCAAATGGGTAAGCTAGAGCTGAAAGATCAATGTAATTGGGAAGAAGAAGCTAAGGGGGAGCTAAAGACCGTATTCAAAGATGGTGCATTGTATATTGACTGGTCATTACAGCAGATAAGAGAAAAAGTAAAAGGGCATTTGATAGGACAGCAAATTGCATTAATATAGTTATCCTAAATTGTTAATGAATATAAGATTCATCACGTATTGAGCATAGCTGCTTACAGCCAAATACTAAACTACCTTGATATGCCACGGACCTATGTAATAGGGGATATACATGGTGCACTCAAAGCGCTGGAGCAGGTCATAAATGAAATTGTTCCTGCAAGAGAGGACAGGCTAATCTTCCTTGGTGACTATGTTGATGGCTGGTCGCAATCGTCGGAGGTAATCAGCTATCTGATAAAGCTATCGCAGCGTCTTCTTTGTGTGTTTATTAAAGGTAATCATGATGCGTGGTGTGAAGACTGGCTTCGAGATCAGCAGCTATCCGATAATACTTGGTTGTCTCATGGTGGAAAGGGTACGGTAGAAAGCTATGGCCGTTTAAGTGCAGCGGAAAGAAAAGAGCATCTTACCTTTTTCGAAAGCTTATATAATTATTATATAGATGAACACAACCGCTTGTATATCCATGCAGGATTTTCTTCGATGCATGGTCCGGCGCATGAGCGCTATACCAGCAATTACAGTTGGGACCGAACCTTATGGGAGATGGCCATTACAATGGATAAGCGGATACGAAAAGATAGCAGACTCTATCCTAAACGGCTGTTGCTGTATAAGGAGATTTATATTGGACATACCCCTACACTGAATTATGGTGTGGATGTACCTATGCAAGGTTGTAATGTATGGAACCTAGATACAGGAGCAGCTTATTATGGCCGGCTATCGGCTATGAATGTAGATACGAAAGAAGTTATTCAAAGTGATGTAGTGCGGAAATTATATCCGAAGGAAAAAGGAAGGAACAGGTAGAGTTTTGGTCATGGTAGCCACTGTCAAAAATCGAGGCCCAAGCGTTAAAAATCTGAATTAAACGAACTTTTTACTTATGAATAGTCTGAATCTTATTTATCCTGAACAATCATCTATCCAATTTAAAACGATGGTTTTCCCTGATGGACAACCACATATAAAACTTGATGTTGACAGCACCACGGCATTAAGTAGGCAGGCTCCATTGAAAATTGTAACCCGTATCACAAATGCCAGTGAACTGCTTATGGTTCTGCTTGTTAAGAATACGCTTGATTATATGCTATTTGAGCATATAGAATTGCACATATCCTATTTGCTTGCAGCACGTATGGACCGGGTGATGCTTGATGGTGAACCATTCTCATTAAAGGTTATAGCCAATATGTTGAACCATGGTAATTTTAAAAGGGTTTATATATTCGATCCGCATTCAGAAGTGTCGACAGCGCTGATTGACCGCTCCTATGCCATTAACAACCATTCTTTTGTAAAAGATGTATTGGCGCATTATTTTGATCGTCATGATCCGTCTTCCTTCTGTATTGTATCTCCTGATGCCGGCGCGCTGAAGAAGATCCATAAGCTGGCTCAGTATCTTGATGTAGACGATGTGGTAGAGTGTATGAAGGAACGTAATCTTAAAACTGGTGCACTGACTAATTTTAAAACGACAACTGATCACCTGGAAGGGCAAATATGCTTTATTATTGATGATATCTGCGATGGTGGCGGCACCTTTGCTGGTACAGGTGCTTTGCTTAAAGAAAGGGGTGCCAAAAAAGTGATACTGATCGTCAGCCATGGAATTTTCAGTAAAGGAGTAGAAATTCCGGGCATTGACGTTATTTATGCCACCGATTCCTACAGGGTAGTTGAAGGAATAAATTGCTTTGCTGTTGGCCATTATCTCCTGTAATGCTATTCAACTACCCGTCTATAAACCAGATATGGTTATTCAACTATAAATTCCTGGATAGAGTAATTACCCACATAAAAATGATAAATGCCGGCGGTTAACCTGGAAATAGGTATAAAGAAAGTTTTGTCGCTCTTAACGGTGCCTTTTAATACAATATTGCCCTTTTTATCTTTAACTACATATTGCGCGCCCGTTGCATTTGCTACTGTAATACCTATGGAACGGTTGTATGCTTTATTGTATACCGGACGGGTATCCTGTGCCTGTACATTAAAAACAGAAACTGCTATAAGAAGCAGGGAAGCGGTAATAATGGCGGATTTGCGAAGAAGCGTTTTCATAAAAATAGTTTTTTGTTGTTTGAAGAATATTGTTGTTTCAATTCCTGATGCAAACATACTATCGCCTGAAAGCCTGTATCCAGACTATTAGACCTATGATAAAAACTATTCGATGAATCGTGAATAAGCGTTTGTCGACGAGAAAGGCAGTTTTGTCTAAGAACCCCCGTCCTGTAAAGGGTTTGAGCAGGAGATTCGTAGAAGAAGAGGGCAAATATCAAGGTGCCGGCATAGGTGCCTAGTACCAATCCGGCATAAAACGGTTGAATATACGTTCTTTTACGCCGGGCCATTCTTCCTTGATAATGCTGAAATAAACGGTATTTCTTACAGTTCCATTATCGTTGATCATATGGCTGCGCAGGATGCCCTCCTGCTGCGCGCCGATAGCGGCGATTGCGTTTCTTGAGGTCGTATTCAGCTCGTTCGTTTTCAGCTCGACCCGGTTCACCTGCATGGTTTCAAAAGCGTATTCCAGCAGGAGGAATTTCATCGCTTTGTTCAGCCCCGTACCCTGGAATGCTTTGCCGATCCAGGTCGATCCGATCTCTACCCGCTTATGCTCTTTGCTGATCTGCATGTAGCGGGTGCTGCCGGCAACCTTGTTGTTTGCTTTATCAAATACGAGGAAGGGTATGGACCGGCCTTCCTCCCGTTCATGTATAGCTTTTTCCAGGTACTCTTTTAAAGATTGCTCGGAGTCAATACAGGAAACAGTATATTGCCACAGCCGCGGTTCAGCTAAGGCGATAGCTGCAAGATCAGCCTGATCAGCAAGCTGCAGGGGACGGAGGAGCACCCGTTTGTTTTCAAGCGTAGGGTAGAAATCAAGAAGCGGCATAGCGGATACTGTTTTCTGCTTTAAAGATAAGCGGAAATAGTATTGCCATACAACGGAAACATTTTTTTTAATAATAGGTTATAGAATCAATTAAATATTTTTCCTTTCTCGTCAGATATTTTAGGATTAATAGTTTGTTGTGATTTCTGTTCCCCGATTATTTTAAGCGCAATGAGCGCCAGAAAAATCCAGTATGTTATGGACCTAGCCCATATAGAGTAGCTGAGCTTATTTACGGTAATTATAAGAGTAACCGCAACTAGAATAACCCAGAGAAGCTTAATATTATCAAGCAGCTTTTTCTCTTTTTTACTGATATAATGCAGGAGATAAATTGTAAAACACCCGGCTGATGCTATGCTGATAAGCATAGTTGCTTCTTCCCAATGCTGTATTTTGAAAAGTATGCCGACTAACAGCAAGGCTATAGCAAAGAATATAAAACGGAAATATATACTGATCCTGAATGTACCTGTATAAAAAAGCCAGATTGTCCCTGTCAGGCAAAATATCGAGCTGAACAGATTTGTCATGATCCCCGACATTTCGGGTTCGATACCTGAAGCAAAAAGTATATTGGAGAAGCACCACATCAGGAATAGCGCGATCAGGAGCAGGGAAATAATCTTGCCTTTCATAGGATAAACAGAATGCGGGCAAGATACTCTTGCCCGCATTAAAAACAAATATTTATTAAATATTATATCGACTGCGCAACCATCTCGGCTATATCCAGCACCTTAACATTATCTTCCTGCTCTTTATTCTTTACACCGTCCATCAGCATGGTAGTGCAGAAAGGGCAATTGGCTGCAATGACTGAGGCGCCTGTTGCCAGCGCTTCCTCAGACCGTTCAATATTGATCCGTTTATCGCCCGGCTCATCCTCCTTGAACATCTGCGCACCGCCTGCGCCGCAGCAAAGACCGTTTGTCCGGCAGCGTTTCATCTCCACCAGCTCCACATCCATTGCTTCCAGGACCGCGCGGGGCGCTTCATATATATTGTTGGCACGACCCAGGTAACAGCTGTCGTGGTAAGTGATCTTTTTACCTTTAAAAGCGCCGCCTTCCTTCATCACGATCCGCCCTTCGTTGATCAGCTGCTGCAGGAAAGTAGTATGGTGGATCACTTCATAATTACCACCCAAAGCCGGGTATTCATTTTTGAGTATATTAAAGCAGTGGGGGCAGGCCGTTACAATCTTCCTGACCTCATAACCGTTCAGCACCTGGATGTTGTTATAGGCCATCATCTGGAACAGGAACTCATTTCCAGCTCTCCGTGCCGGATCTCCGGTACACATCTCTTCTTTTCCTAAAATGGCGAAGGAGACGCCTACTTTGTCTAATATGGTAGCAAAAGCCTTGGTGATGCGTTGCGCGCGCTGGTCAAAGCTGCCTGCGCATCCTACCCAGAACAATACTTCCGGCTGCGTTCCTTCGGCCATATATTCGGCCATTGTTTTTATATGCATTAAAAGCCATTATTTAAATTAGTAATCGCCAAACAGAGGTTGACCATTTACTGCGATGTCATAAACCAAATACCATTACTGTCAATTGGCAGTTTGCAATATACAAGCTATTGCTTACCGCGATACTTTTCAGGATTGTTTATCATGTGCGCCAGCAAGCGTCCTACTTCCGCATTTGCATTTATAAGCTGCTTATGACAATCCTGGTCAATATAACCGCAACTTAGGGCAAATCAAGCCAAACCGAAGTTTCTGCGTTCTCCATATCTGCATCTGATACCTTTGCTACAAAATGTGCAGGATAAAGACGTTTCCGATAGCCTTCTGCAATGTTGCTGCACACAGATCTTGAACTACGCCTAACCTGGCTGATCAGGCCATACTTTTCATCTGCCGGAAAGGTTTTTGTCTCGGAGAAAATCTGCATTGCCAAGTCAAAAGCCTTTTTGTATACCATTAAATCTTTAAAAGAACCCATAGTTTTATTTTAAACCATAGGCGGTCATTAGTTCTTCCATACAGCAAAGCTTTATACTGCCAACTGTAAATTCTTTTCACTGCCAATTCTTATCCTTCCGCCATTTCCTGTGCCCATTTGTCCCTGTCGTCCGGGCTGAACTTCCACGGAGCCATATTATTCTCAATATTGCTGAACATCATGTTCCACTCCTGCGGTGCATTGCTTTCTTCCATGACCAGGTTGCGGCGCAGCTGCAGGATAATGGACAAGGGGTCTATGCTTACGGGGCAGGCTTCCACACAGGCGTTACAGCTGGTACAGGCCCTCAGCTCCTCTGTGGTAATATAGTCGTGCAACAGGGATTTGCCATCGTCAACAAATTCCTTATTCTTATCTATGTTCCTGCCTACCTCCTCTGTCCGGTCGCGTGTATCCATCATGATCTTACGTGGCGACAGCTTCTTACCGGTGATATTAGCAGGGCATACGGCAGTGCATCTTCCGCATTCGGTGCAGCTGTAGGCGTCCATCAGGCTTTTCCAGCTGAGATCGGTAATGTCTTTTGCGCCGAAACGCGGTGGCGCCGCATTCGGATCAACATCCGTCGGGGCCTTGTCCGGCTCCATCATATATAATACCTCGTTCTGTATCTCCGGCATATTGCTCATCTTGCCTTGAGGTACCAGCTTGGCATAATAGGCATTGGGGAAAGCCAATACGATATGTAGGTGCTTTGAAAACGGAAGGTAATTAAGGAAAGCAAAGATACCTACAATATGCAGCCACCAGCAGCTACGTTCCAGCGCCATTAATCCTCCCTCGCTCATTCCTGAGAACAGAGGAGCAATAAGGCCCGATACCCAGAAAGAGCCGGTCTGCGGGTAATGCTCGGCGCCTAATTGCTGGAGGTTATAATCCGCAGCATTCATGGTAAGCAGCAAGGTCATTAAAACGATCTCCGTAACCAGGATCGCGTTGGCGTCCGTTTTCGGCCAGCCATTCAGCTCGCCCTGGTTCAGCCTTTTAAGGCGAAGGACATTACGGCGTACCAGGAAGATCGCGCAGGAGATCAATACCAGTGCGGCCAGTATCTCAAAACAGCCGATCAGGATATTATATAAGCCGCCCAGCCAGGGTACAAACAGCCGGTGCGTTCCCAGGGTACCATCCAGTATTATTTCAAGAATTTCGATATTGATGATAACAAAGCCTGCATATACAAAAAAGTGCAGGATGGCCGGCGTCATCCGCTTGAACATTTTCTTCTGTCCGAATGCCAGCAGCAATACGTTGCGCCACCTTGCACCCGTGTTATCATTGATCTTTTCGTCTTTTCCAAGATTGATATTCCTCCTGATCTCCGCTACTTTCCTGGCAAAAAAAACTATGGAAGCAAGCGCTACCAGCGTAAAAAGAATTTGTTGAATCAGATGCATATGTCAGGTTTGAAACGGCAGCTGCCGCCAGCTATTGAAATGATCAATAAATGAAGGCCTTGCGGTATATCTATTCACAGGCGAAAATAACGCCTTTTTCACAAAGAAACATGGATTGTCATGTTTTTGTAAAAAAACGAAAGGGCTGAATTCATTGTAAATCCGACCCTTAATCAGGAATTGCTTCAGGAATATAATCTATTCCGACACTTCGACCTTTACTCTGCCTATACGCAGCTTTTCTATGGAAAGCACGATAAAATCAAACCGCTGGAAACTTATTTTTTCGTTTACTGAGGGGAATTTTCCGGCGAGCTCCAGTATAAGCCCCGCGATGGAATCGCTGTCGCCCCTTACCTCTTCGAATGTTTCAAAAGGTACGCCCATTACCCGGCACATATCATTGATCAGCATCTTGCCTTCAAAGATAAAGTTATCATCATCAATCTTACGGTAGTTATGCTCGTCCTCGTCGAATTCATCCCTGATATCGCCTATGATCTCCTCCATAATATCTTCCAGCGTTACGATACCCGATGTTCCACCGAACTCGTCTACCACGATGGCAAAGTGCAGCCTGCGCTGCTGAAATTCCTGGAGCAGGTCTTCGATAAGCTTGTGCTCATGCACAAAAAAGGCAGGTCTTATAAGGGAATGCCAGTCAAAATCATCTATTTCTGTATAAGGAAGAAAATCTTTGGTATACACCATGCCTACTATCTGGTCGATGTTGTTACGATAGACCGGCATACGTGAATAGCCCCCCGCTAGTATCTTTTCCCTTACCTTAGGGAAGCTCCAGTTTTCGCGGATGGCGCTTACATCCAGCCTGGGATGCATGATCTGCTTCACGGTGATATTGCCGAACTTCATAATGCCTTTAAATATATCTACCTCCTCCTTGGTGGCGGCATGCCCTATGCTCAGCTCTATGGCCTCTTCCAGCTCATCATTATTGATGCCTGTATGTCTCCTTGCCTCTTTCTGATCCCGGTATTCGGTCGAATCGGCCAGGAAAAAGGACAACGGCTTGAATATGCCAAACATCACCTGCACGATCGGCGCTGCGAATAATGCCAGCCGTACATTGTTCTGACGGGCGTATACTTTCGGCAGTATTTCGCCGAAAAGCAGCAGCAGGAAAGTTATACCTATCAGTATGATCAGAAAAGACAGGAATACATTCTGCTCTTTGGGCAGGAAGATATGCGTCATATAATTGGCCGCAATAATGACCGCAATGGCCAGCACATATTTTGAGGCCCTCAATGTTGAAAGCAGCAGCTCGGGGTGATCCAGCAGCTGCACTACCTGCCTTGAGGATGGCTGATCCTTTGTTTTAAGATAATTTACATCTTTCGAGTTCAGTGTGAAAAAGGCAACTTCGGCGCCTGCAGCGATCGCACCAAGAAAAAGGAGCACAAGTATCAGCACAATAAATGCCGTGAGGTGTGTAGCAGGCATAAGACCTGTTTCCTGGCTTTGCAGCAGTGTTACAGTAAATGGTAGCATTTGTTGATCAGGTAACTTTTCTTACTAAGAACAAAAAAACATCTGTCAGACCGATAGTAAGGAGTGACAAATGTAATAAAGTTTATCTTATGTTTACGGTTCCCGCCAGGGCTTAAAAAGGCAATGATTCATTAACCCCGTCGCCAGATCCGATATCGAAATTCAGATCGTCTGTTACGGGCTTTTGTGCAGCAGACCCGTTACCGCTATCAGAATAGTGTATATGTCCCTCATGTTCTTTTTTCTTATCCAGCATTATAAGACTTTCTCCTACAATTTCAGTCTGCGACCGCCTCACCTTATCTTTATCTTCCCAGCTGCGGGTGCGTAAACGTCCTTCGATATAAACAAGGCTGCCTTTGTGGAGATATTTCCCGGCAAGATCTGCCAGTCCGCGCCACAATACAACGGTGTGCCACTCTGTTTCCGATACAACATTGCCCGTTCGCTCTTTTCTCATTTCCGTAGTCGCCAGCGGAAATTTGGCGACGGGGATATCCCCTTCAATGTATTGTATATCCGGATCGCGACCGACATTCCCGATCAGCACCACTTTGTTTACACCTCTCATAATTGTACATATTTATCTGTTACAAAAAATCCCCTTTTTTAAAATGAATCTAAATATACTCGTTTCCATTAAAAAAAGAAATAATTGTTTTAGGAAAGGCGAAATTTTTAAGCATTTTTTTTGCGACCCATTTCCCTCGTTTCGAAAGGAATACCGGTTTGCTTTTCAGGGTTATATGATAAAACCGGCTATGAATAAGCTGGTGGGTGAGGCGCTGCTTTCCCGTATGTATCAATAATGGTCCGTCACTTATGTTTTTCTCCAGCTGCTGCCAGGAGGGTGAGAGCTTATAATCATCCCCCCATTCGATCAGGAAAGGCTCATGCAGGTGCTGCCATATATCATTTGCCGTGCGCAGCTGAATATACAATTCCCCCCCATGCTCCAGGAGGAAGTAATGGAAATGCCTGTCCTTTACAATAAGTCTTTTCTCTTTTACCGGTAAAAGATCAACCTGGCTATACTTTAAGGCGTTGCAGTTGTCCGCAAGATAGCATTGATCGCAAAGGGGCTGGGCCGGTTTGCAGACAGAAGCACCGAAATCCATGATCGCCTGGTTAAATGCTCCCGGCTGTTCCTTATCCAGCAGCTCCTGTGCCAGAACGGCAAACTCCTTTTTTCCTTTAGTGCTGTCGATAGGGGTAGCGATGCCAAAATAGCGCGACAGCACACGGTATACATTACCATCAACCACTGCGTAGGGCAGGGAAAATGCGAAGGAGGCGATAGCCGATGCCGTATAATTACCAACCCCCGGCAATGACAGGATGGTATCAAAATCATCCGGGAAGATACCGTTATATTCTTTGCTGATGATCCGGGCCGCCTTAAGCAGGTTCCGGCACCTGCTGTAATAGCCCAGGCCCTGCCACAGGAGGAAAACTTCCTCATCCTCCGCCGCGGCCAGTTTTTTAACATCAGGGTAAGCTTTTATGAATTTATGATAATAAGGAAGTCCCTGCTCGGCCCTTGTCTGCTGTAATATGATCTCTGACAGCCATATCTTATAGGGATCGGTTTCCTTCTTCCAGGGAAGCTGCCTGTTATTCAGTTCATGGTGCCAGCGTAATAGCTCTTCTGTAAAGTATCTTTTCTTCTTTTCGCCTGCTTTCATGGCTGCAAGGTAAATATTATGCCGCTTTTTGAATCCGTATCCCGCGTGGTAAGAACATCTGTATCACCGGCACTCAACCTTAAAGTTACACGAGAATAAATTGTAATATTTAACTTGGTAAGTTAGCTTTCTTTTTCATATCCGTCATAAGGGTTTCAGCTTTACCATATTTAGTTGTAAACTCTTTGATTTTTAGCATGTCTTCGTCATCTAGTTGTGGATATTTGATTGATATCAATTCTATAAGCGAAAGTGGTTTTTTCAAACGATAGTTATAAAATGCAGTCAATTTATTAGATAAAACATCTTTAATTGATTCTTCAGATGGTAATTCTTTCACCCTTGTTTCGGCAACTTCAAAAGATCGGATTACTAGAGATATTTGACCTGATAAAAAGTAGTGTTCAAATTTATCATCATCCTTTACTCTATTGTCTTTGAAAAGAAGGGTATTTATCCATTCGTCTAATGCCTGTATACCCTGATAGCTGTAAAATCTTCTATTCTCTTTTTCGGCATTGACTTCATAAGAATAATAGATTACAGATAATTCATCTTCCATCTGTTTGAAAAGCGATAAAATTGTGTCAGTTTCATTCTTGATCTTCTGTATTTTATTTGCTTCAGTCTGTTTTGTCAAAGCTAAATACAGAAGTATGGATGAAACAATTCCTATTAAAGGAGCAGTTATACCCCCAATAGTACTACCAATATTACTGGTTGCATCATTTGAAAAGTCTGCAATGTTTGCCAACCAGCCTCGGGAAAAGAGAAAGGGCATTAAATATACAATCACAAAAAATAATAATGACAGAATAATTATCTGCTTTTTATTCATATAAAAATTACCTTATTAGATTGATCAACTAAATCATTGGGTTATATTAATTAAGAAAATAGCCTTTGAAAGTACTCCTTATTAAATTCCAAAGAGCTTGAGTATTTTCAGGAGATAAAGCAAGGGCAACAACAATGTTCATTATAGTGCCAATAAACAGATTTGTCCAATCGAATTTGGATAGTTTTTCTGCTACTACAATTAAATGATCTAGCTTTTCACTTATTGCAGCTTGGTTTTCTGCTAAAAATGGTAACATCTTCATTTGTGCTTGAAGTGCTATCATTTTAGTTTTTAAATCTTCATACTCACTAATTGTAAATTGAGAATTATCTGTACTGGTGCTGATGTTAGCTGATTGGATATTTTCGTTTAAGCGATCCCATAAGTTTGGAGAGGATATTTCTTCTTCAAGATATTCAATCCAAGAATAAAATTTCGAAATAACATTCATCCACGATAAATTAAAAAATACATCCGTAACTCTATGGTTTCCTGGTGAACATATTATATTTATTTCATCAGTATCGCTTTCCTTAATAGAAAAGAAATAATTTGTTCCCTTAAACACAATTCCTGTGGAATCTATTGATTCTTTGAGTTCAAATTGATTGGGGGTTAGCGTTGAGCTTCCTTCGATTATTTTATATAGTGCGTTCTTTTGGCTATTAAGAAGTTCCATGATTTAGAGATTTGTTCAAATTTCCGATTTAATTCAAACTCATTCATAAATATTTAGGCATTTATCCCCTAATGCGAGATTACACAAGAATTAAAGGGAATTATTAGCCCTATTTTGTAAGTTTAGTTTCTGATACATTTCATTCAATGCATTATACTGAATGTTCAATTTCTGCATAGCTATTTCAATTAAAGGTTTTGTAGTACACATTTCTGGTAGCTTTTTATATTCTGTATCAGTATACTCAATCTTGTAAACACGCTCCATTTCTTCCAACATATATCTATAAGTCATTCCTGGATACATGTCAGCATCCCAAGCATTATACCTATCTATGAATTGTCGTAATTCATGTTGTGTTTTTTCAGAGAGTGTTTTGTTCAACATCCATTGAACTTGTAATGCCTCAAGCTCATCTTTGGGTTTGGAGTAGTGATCTTTCCTTAAAGCAATGTAGGCAATAACCAATCCAATTATGCCTATTAGTATTCCTAATGCTTCCATATTTATTTACTTTAAAACTGTTCACTGTCTCACAGTAATAAAAGAGACTGTTTGTTATGAATAAAAATGACCCTTTTAAAACGTTTGAAAAAGGAATTTTAGTTGGGGCTGTTATTGTTTTCTTTTATATGGTTTTCTCGGAGACGTGCAAAAGTTATAAGACATGCACAAACAATTCCACAAACCAAGTGTAAGTACCCCTGAAAAACAGACAGTTTAAAATTAGATATAAAGCATTAATTTTAAACTAGTCGATATGAAAAAGACACGATTCACGGAGACTCAAATTGTCTCAATTTTAAAGCAACAGGA
>Ga0164243_10001658_pt1 | contig 37626 bp, 37 predicted proteins | sample OricompcompostOP_FD_108781 | JGI IMG/M metagenome (GOLD analysis project Ga0164243, IMG submission 108781) | Organic Plus compost microbial communities from Emeryville, California, USA - Original compost - Organic plus compost (OP) | ecosystem: Engineered > Solid waste > Mixed feedstock >...
AACGTGCTTTCTCGTCTTCAGTGGACAGGAGAAAGAGGTTCGCCCCGGAAGCGGGGACGGGCCTTTTTGCATTTTTGGTCCGCCATCAGGCGAAAAGCGCTCCAGTGTAGCACTGAAGCGCTTGCTCTCTATCTGTATGTGCCTTCACAATTACAATCCTCTTCACGAGAACTGTGAAATAGAGTATTATTCGTGTATCCCTTTTTGGCTAATGATACAGGCCAAATTGTTGCTAAAGTATAGCGCCAGATTGGGGAAACGTGTACTATAATTCATTGTTCCTCTTTTGCTGGAATCATATGTTCCCTTTTCTTTTTGATCCTGTCGCTATAGAAGAGGGAGAGATCGGCGCCCGAGAACCTGTTATTGAAGGGGAAGGAGTAAGGCAATGGTTACGCGTCTGGTTGGTGTTGATACTGGCGGAACTTTTACCGATATTGTGGTGCTCCAGAAAGGTGCATTGCGAGTCCACAAGGTGCTTTCTACACCCGATGATCCATCAAAAGCGATTCTCCGTGGATTGAATGACCTCGGTATTTTTGATGAGTTGCGAGTTTTGATTCATGGTTCTACGGTAGCTACAAATGCGGTTCTTGAGCGAAAGGGAGCGGTTACAGGGTTAATTACGACCGCAGGGTTTCGAGATGTGCTGGAAATTGGGCGCCAGACTCGACCTGAGATCTATAATTTGCGGGTTCAGAAACAGCCTCCCCTGGTGCCTCGTTCGTTGCGCGTTGAGGTTATAGAGCGGTTGAATGAGCGAGGAGAAGAGATACTCCCTCTGGATCAGATGACGCTGGAACAGGCTTTGCGTACCCTCCATGCGGCCGGCGTTGAGTCGGTTGCTATCTCATTGCTCTTTAGCTTTGCCAACCCGACGCATGAGCAAGCGGTGGCTGATGCTGCACGAAAGGCCGGTTATTTTGTCTCCGCATCTTCTGAGGTTGTACCGGAGTTTCGTGAGTATGAGCGAACCAGTACAACCGTACTCAATGCCTATGTTGGCCCGCTGATGAGCCGATATCTGGCCTCTCTGGAAGAGAAGCTGCCCTCGGGAATCACCTTTCGGATTATGCAGTCAAATGGTGGCTCTATTTCCTGTACAACCGCGCGGAAGGAAGCGGCTCGTACATTGCTTTCCGGGCCTGCGGCTGGTGTGGTTGGCGCTGCCTATGTTGCACGGCTTTCCGGCTTTCAGAAAGCGATCTCCTTTGATATCGGCGGAACCTCAACCGATGTCGCCTTGATTGATGGTGGTATCAACGAAACGACATCGGGTTCGGTTGGGGGGTATCCCTCAAAGTTGCCGATGATTGATATTCATACAGTTGGTTCGGGTGGTGGTAGTATTGCCTGGTTCGATGTCGGTGGTGCTCTGAAAGTTGGGCCTGTTTCTGCTGGCGCATCTCCCGGCCCGGCAGCATATGGTCTGGGTGGAACGGAAGCAACAGTGACAGACGCGAATGTTGTTCTTGGCAGGTTGATCCCTGAGGCTTTTCTTGGTGGCACGATGTCGCTTGATGTCCAGCGAGCAAGAAATGCAGTAGAGAAGATTGCGCTTCGTCTGGAAACAACAGTCGAAGAGGCCGCTCTGGGTATTATTCGTGTCGTGAATGCCAATATGGAAGCAGCTATTCGCGTGATCTCGGTTGCTCGGGGCAGCGATCCTCGTGATTGTGTCCTTGTTGCATTTGGTGGAGCTGGTCCGTTACACGCTTGTGAACTGGCGGCAGCATTAGGGATCCCTCGAGTGCTCATTCCAACGACACCAGGAGTACTGTCAGCTCTGGGAATGCTTGTCGCCGATACGCTAAAAGATTATGTGCAGACTATCATGGTTCCTGTCCAAGAGGCTCAACAGCCCATAATCGACGCTCTAGCGTCTTTGGAAGCGCAAGGGCATGCGGATCTTCTGCGTGAAGGAATTGCTGAGGAAGATATTGTGCTCGAGCGCTACTTAGATATGCGCTATATCGGACAATCCTATGAATTATTTGTTCCCTTTACTGGCTCCATTGTTGAGGCTGTCCAGCGATTTCATATGGCTCATGAGCAGCGCTTTGGTTACTGTGACCCGAATGAGCGCGTTCAGGTGGTGAATGTGCGTTTGAAGGCACGAGGAAAGGCCCATAAACCAGCCCTTGAGAGTCGAAAGGCCCAGAACACGAACGAGATACAGCCATTTGCATATCGGACGGCTCTATTCCCTTCGGAGACTGGAGCAATGCCTTTTGTTGTGCCGATTTATGAGCGGTCTGTTCTGGCTGTTGATACCGAACTCTCGGGGCCTGCAATTATTGTGCAATATGATACAACGACCGTGGTACTGCCTGCGTGGTGCTTACGGGTTGATGTGACAGGGAATCTTCTGCTTGAACAAATGAAGGAGCAATAGTCATGGGAGAGACGCCAACTGTAACGCCTGTTAGTCTGGAAATCTTTCGTAGCGCTCTGACTGCTATTGCTGAGGAAATGGGAACAGTACTCACTCTGAGTAGCTATTCGCCAAATATCAAGGAGAGGCGTGATTTTTCCTGTGCGCTCTTTGATATACATGGTAGACTGATTGCTCAGGGAGATCATATGCCTGTGCATCTGGGAGCAATGCCCGATTCTGTGGCCTCTGCGCTGGCTGCGTTTACAGAGTTTGCGCCCGGTGATGTCGTTATTTTGAATGATCCCTATCTGGGTGGGTCGCATCTTCCCGATATCACTTTGATTGCGCCGATTTATGTCGAGGTTGAGGGAAAGCAACGTTTGATTGGATTCGCGGCGAACAGGGCACATCATTCCGATGTTGGAGGGATTTCACCTGGTTCGATGCCACTTGCAACCGAGGTGTATCAAGAGGGGGTAATTATTCCTCCTTCCAAGTTATGGGATGCAGGGCGGCTGAATCAGCCCTTACTTTCGTTGATTTTGCGCAATATTCGGACTCCTGACGAGCGACGCGGTGATCTGGCGGCCCAGATAGCGGCAAATCGGACGGCTGGCAGGCGTTTACAGGAATTGGTTGAGAGATGGGGAATACAGGTGCTGGAGGCCCATATAGATGCGCTTATTGCCTATGCACAACGCATTACCGAAGCCGCCATTGAAGCGATTCCTGATGGGACCTATTATTTTGTCGACTATTTAGATGATGATGGCGTTACTGATGAGCCTGTGATGATTCGCGTGGCTGTGACGGTACAGGGAAAACATATTACTGTCGATTTCAGTGGAAGTAGCCCTCAGACGCGGGGCAATGTGAATACGGTCGCAGCGGTGACCAGATCGGCAGTGTATTATGTCGTGCGTTGTCTGATGCCTCCAGATGCGCCAACCAATGCAGGTACTTTTGCGCCTGTTACCGTGCTGGCTCCTGAGGGAACGGTTGTTCATGCACGGCCTCCCGCGGCTGTCGCCCAGGGAAATGTGGAAACATCGCAGCGGATTACAGATGTTGTGCTGGGAGCTCTGGCACAGGTTCTCCCGGCAACGATTCCCGCAGCCGGTCAGGGGACCATGAATAATATTACGGCGGGTGGTTTCGATCCGCGTACGCAACAGCCATTTGCCTACTATGAGACGATGGGAGGCGGGATGGGGGCCAGTCTCGGGCAATCCGGACTTTCGGGAGTTCATGTCCATATGAGTAACACGCTGAACACGCCTGTCGAGGCGTTTGAGTATGCCTATCCGATGCGGATCATGCGTTATCAACTGCGTGAGGGCTCCGGTGGCGTGGGTGCGGCCTGTGGAGGCGATGGATTGGTGCGTGAGATACAATTTGAGGTGCCTACCGAGGTGACCTTGCTGTCCGATCGCAGGCGTTTTGCCCCTTATGGACTACAGGGAGGGGAGCCCGGCGCAAAGGGTGAAAATCGGCTGCTAAGCGAGGGAAAAGAAACGGTGCTGCCCGGGAAGGTCCATCTCCGAGTGCAATCGGGAGACCGCCTGATTATCGCCACTCCGGGCGGTGGCGGTTGGGGCTCTCCATCGCCAGTAGAGCCAGGCAAGTAGCCATGTTTGGCCGCTGACGTTCTTTTGGGGGAATAGATCGGCTTTGCTCTACGTTGTAACTCATGAGGAAGCATACCTCGCTTATAACTATAGCTTTCAAGGAGTTTATTCCGTGGCCGAAACAATTCAGGAAAAGAACGACACAAAGATTGTAATGTATTCAACCACATGGTGTGGCGATTGCCGTTTCGCCAAGCGCTGGTTCGACTCTCATGGCATCGCTTATGATGAAATTGACATTGAGCAGGATGAGAGCGCTGCCGAGCTGGTTGTGAAGCTGAATGGTGGAAAGCGCGTCGTGCCGACGATTGTGTTTCCTGATGGCTCTATTCTGGTTGAGCCGGGAGCTCGTGAGCTTGCTGCCAAATTTGCGAAGTAATCAAACTTATAAGCTATTGATGGTCTCTGCCTTGAGCAGAGGCCTTTTTTTATGCTCGAATAGGAATAGAGATACGGGCCAGAAGGAAAGGGATGTGAATTTTAGGTAGCCTCTGTTAAAATAAGTGAATAGAATGCGTCCCTATACAAGCAGGGTGAGTTTCTCGGTAGAGACTGGCAAAGCACTAATCGTTAAAAGGAGTTAGCGTTGATGACTTTGGGCGATTCCAGGATGCAATATCCCGTCCCTCCAGCACTAGAACATCCTGAACTCCTTCTATATCGTAATGAGTTCCCTATCTTGCAGCGCAAGACTTATTTCAGCAGTTGCTCTTGTGGGGCGCTTTCTCGGCGTTCATCTCAGAACGTGACCCGGTTTCTGGACACCTGGAATGAATGGGGAAGCCAGGCACGGCAGGATCTCTGGCTTGAAGAAGTTGCCAGAGCACGTAACCGATTTGCTTCCATTATCGGGGCGCAAGAGCATGAGGTTGCGATAGCTCCCAGTGTCTCTGTTGCCCTGAGTTCCATTGCATCTGCTCTTGATTACAGCCAGCGGAAGAAGGTCGTCCTTTCGGATATGGAGTTCCCTTCTCTGGCTTACCAGTGGCTGGCAAAGAGGCGTTATGGCGTTGAGTGCCAGTTTGTGAGAAGCCCGGATCGGGTCTATGTGCCATCGGAATTGTTTGAAGAGGTTGTAGATGAGCGGACCGTGTTGGTCGCGACCTCGCGTGTGTATGGGGCCAGTGGCTATATACAGGATATTCGTGCTGTTGCTGATACAGCGCATCGTCATGGTGCGTATGTATTAGTTGATGACTATCTGGGCACTGGTTTGATTCCTGTGAATGTGAACGCACTGGATGTCGATTTTCTGGTGACCAGTACTCAGGCATGGTTGATGGGTGGCCCGGGACTGGCGTTTGTCTACATTCGTGAAGGGCTGCTCTCGTCGTTCTGGCCGACAATTGCCAGTTGGTTTGGTCATCAGGAGCAGTTTCAGTATCGCATAGAGGAACTGGTGTTTCGGAGTGATGCCCGACGCATCGAGTTGGGAACGCCTGCGATGGCCGCTATCTATGCCGCGAATGGCGGCCTGGATATGGTCCTTGAGGCAAGCGTTGAGAGCATTTGCGAGCGTTCGCGCTATTTGAGTAATGATTTGATTGCTCGGGCGCGTGAGCTGGGCTGGAAGGTGCACGCCCCGCTGGAACAGGAGCGGCGGAGCCCTATTGTTGCTCTGGAAGTCGAGCGACCTCAGGATATGCTGAAAGAACTGCTTGCTCGTAATATTATTGTGGACTGTTATTCCGGTTTATTGAGAATCTCGCCGTACTTCTATAATACCATCGAGGAAAACGCTATTGTTATAGAGGCTATTGCTGAGATATTGAAAAACAGAAAGAGCACCTCGTGAGGAGGCTATAGATGAAGTGTTCTCAATGTCAGTTTGAAAATGCAGCAGAGGAAACGCATTGTCAGCAGTGTGGTGCTGAATTAGCGACTCCATCTCGCGGTATTGTCCCTGTCACGTCTCGCTTACCGGCCGTTTTACAGAATCCTGTAGTTCCGAAGAGTGTTGCTGCTGGTGTCGGGGCACTGGCTTTGGGCGTCGGGTTGGAACTATTGCGGCGCAACCTGCTGAGCCGTCTGATCCCGGCTGCCAAAACAACGCAACAGGCGCTTCCTGTGTTGAATGAGGTTAAAGATACACTCTTCCCTCAGAGTAGCAAACAGATCAAGCTGCCAAAGGGCTATGAGATGCAGGAATCTGTTGTGTATATTCGTCGCATTATTCGTAAGGAAAGTAAGCTATAAAGCATTCCTGAGTGTTATTGTATGGCGTTGATTTTGCGTGAAGATGATGTGCGCTCTCTATTGAGCATGCATGATACGGTGGCGGTGCTGGAGGAGGCGTTCAACGCCCAATCACAGGGAATGGTTGTGAATCAGCCGCGCAGCCGCATTATGATTCCGAATGGAGTGTTGAATACGCAAGCCGCGGCTGCTCCAACTTTTGGTGTTCTGGGATATAAAACCTATACAGCCTTCAGGGAAGGTGTGCGCTCTGTTGTCCTTCTCTTTAGTGCCCATGATGGAAGCTTGCTTGCTATCATAGAGGCTGAATGGCTTGGGGCGATGCGGACTGGAGCGGCGAGCGCGCTGGCGACGAAATATCTTGCCAGACCGGATGCGCATATCGTCGGACTGATCGGGGCGGGCAAGCAAGCTGTTACGCAACTCATGGGTGTGTGCGCTCTGCTTCCAGCACTCTCCACTGTCCTGGTGTATTGCAGACAGCAATCTGTTCGTGAGCTCTTTTGCCAGGAAATGTCTCACCTGCTCAATCTTGATGTCAGGCCTGTCCTTACTGCAAAAGAGGCGGTAGAATATGCCGATATTCTTATCACAGCGACGACGTCACGCTATCCGGTATTTGAAGGGGCATGGCTCAAGCCCGGATGCCATATAAACGCCATTGGTTCCAATTGGGCCCAGAGGCGCGAACTGGATAGCGCGACGATCCAACATTGCTCGTTGGTCGTCACTGATTCGTTGGAGCAGGCCTGTGTCGAGGCCGGGGATTTGATTATTCCAGCGAATGAGGGGCTTTTTGACTTGAGCGAGGTGCATGAGCTTTCTGAGATTGTAAGCATTGATATACCCTGGCGTGAAACGCCCGATGCGATTACCCTTTATAAGGGGGTAGGAATTGCTCTGGAAGACATTATAACTGCTGCACACGTCTACTATTGTGCTCGTCAACACAATAGAGGCGAAGAAATACAGCTCATTCTCTGAATGAAGGAGAGCGGAGTGAAGGTTCAAATTCAGATGTTACAGGCGCTCTACAGGGACGTGAAAGCGCACAGGCGGCCAGTGATGCACGTTTATGTCCTTTTGCCGGCCCTGCTATTGATACTGCTGCTTTCTGCCTGCACTGATGGTGGTGCACTTGGTGGTGGAGCATGGCAACTCAGCAATTTGCAGAAACATGCGGTGCGCGTCCTCGCTGTGAATCCCGCCAAACCAGCCTCAATCTATGCTGCTGATGAGCAGGGTACGCTTTTTGTCAGCGCCGATGGTGGGCAACAATGGACAGAACGGGGACAGGGCTGGTCAAAGCCAAATCCGGTACTGGCTCTCGCCTTTGATATCCCTGGAGAGAAGCTGTACGCGGCCACCGAGAAGGGCTTGTTTGTGAGCACGGATGAGGGGCAGAAGTGGACGCTTATTTCGACGCAACAGATGGGCTTACCTGCTGATCGATATACCTCTATCTTGTTTGATGACCGACGTTCTAACCGTGTCTATGTTGGAACTGCGGGGCATGGTATTTTTGTTAGCGCGGATAAAGGGACATCCTGGAAGGCCGTCAGCCAGGGGCTTCCCACAAATGCTGCGATCAAGTATCTTGCATATGACCCATCCGCCCGGCAGATATGGGCTACTACTACTGCCGGTGTATTCCGTTCGGACGACCAAGGGGGCTTGTGGCGCTCTTTTCAGCATAATCTGCCTGCTAACACGGCGGTCAATGTGGTGCTTCCCGCTGCGGCAGGAGGAGGACAGGAGCGGTTGGTCTATGCAGGTACCGATAAGGGGCTGTATATCTCCCAGGATCAGGGAGAAACCTGGAAGACTGGTAAAATTCCTTTAACCGGGGCCAAAGTGTTGGCCCTGCTGGTTGATTTCCGAAACGATAAGACGCCGCTCTATATCGGCACGAACAAGGGCGCCTTTCGGAGCAATGATGGCGGTCAGAGCTGGAATTTGATCGCTGGAGGTTTGCCTAAGGGAACGATCGTCTATGCCTTTGCTCTGGGTGCTGAGAACTACTCACAACTTTTTGCTGCAACTGCAAATGACGTTTATCTGTTCCCCGGGATGAATGGTGGCTGGTCATTCAGCCGTATTCTGTTCTGGGTGCTCATACTTGTCCTCTTCGTGGCGCTCTACTGGGTGCTGACAAGGAGTCGGCGGCGCCGAAGGGCTGTGCGTCTTGCCGAGACGAAAGAGAATGCTGAAGAGTAAGTGTTGCTGACCTTGAGAGGAGTAGACAGGCTGCACCTCTCAAGGTTGGATTATGGACGATGAGCGCCTAAATATGCGACTACAAGGTAAAGCACGTAAAGAAAGATGCATACAAGAACAATGGCTCCATAGCAAGTCAGTGTCCATGCACGGCGTGTGTTAAGTGCCTGCCGAAGCTGCTCAATCATATCGGGTGGATCAAGCTGCAAGTCTGGATGCAGTTCCAGTAGTTGCGGTAACATAGCCCGAAAGTCCTTTGCGTTGGTCATTCCTTCAGCGAGCATCACTGTTGTGTCATCCACCAGATCAGCCATGAGGATGAGCTTTGATGGATTGGGGTCTCCGGGCATGAGGATCAGCCGTTTGAGGTCCTGAAGATATACTCGTGTCTCCGTCTCAACCTCTTGCCCGGTAATTACCAGTTCATCTTTGTACAGCCGAATCTCTTTGCCCATTCCATAGCGTACGACACTGATTGGGGATGCTGGATTCTGTTCACTCATAGATCGTTATTCCGCCTGGTTTCTCTGTTGAAATAGTAAGCGCTACGTAAGATTGTACTGCATAGATGGGGTGGCGTCGAGCCTTCTTACACCGAAAGGGGCTCCGCTTGACAGAATATGCATTGAAACATTACAATCTTCACTGTGAAGACAAAAGCAGTATAGAAGTTCTGGAATCATGGCGCAGGTCGGTTTACTCGAAGATAATGTGCGTATTGCTCGTCTCTGTGCAACGATGCTGCAATATGCAGGGCATCAGGTCACAATCTATGAGCATCCACGGGAGTGCCTGGCTGCTCTCACCTCTCCCATTGGCAGGCGGGAAAAGAGCGTGAGTGTGGCTCGACCAATATTGCCGATTGATGTCCTGATTCTGGACCTCCACCTTCCCGATATTGATGGATTGGACGTTTTGCGTTCCTTGCAAGCACATCCTGAGACGCGCTCTCTTCCCCTGATTTTCTGTACGGCTGCCGCTCCTTCAGAAGTGGCGCTTGCCTTGCGGGTCGCGCCTCAGGCCGGGGTGATTGAAAAGCCGTTCACGATTCAAGCGCTCACGTCTGCAATCAGTAGTGTCCTAACTCCTTCCTCTACAAAATAAAGTGGCCTCTACCATGTCCAGACTTTGAGATTGCGGAAAAAGCCTTCAGCAGGTGCCTGCATTTCGTTGCCCGCAAAAAGTCCTATTTGTCCATGTGTATATGTGTTGTTCTGAATGGTGGCGAGTTTCTGATGATTGGCATACAGGGAAATCGTCTCCTTGTCGGCGACGACGGCAAGCAGGTTCGTCTGGGCTATACCTGTACGAATCGCTGCCGAGGTTCCCTCTGCCAGCATCGGCGCATGGTCGTCTACTTTATCAATATAGAGTTTGAGTGCATAACGGCCATCTGTATGGATGCGGAAGAGATAGTACTTTGAGTCAATACTGTTCATTGAGCGAAAGATGAGACCGCCATAATCGCCCGAGAGCAGTGTCATCTCGACCTCATAGGCGAAATTCTGATAATTGGTTGCCTGAGCTATGCAGGCATGGAAAAAGCCCTCTAGCGGCTGATAAGAGAAATAAGCCTCTCTACGAAACTGGCAGCTTGCATGGTTTTCATTCCACCCTTCCTGCCAGTTGAGATGCACGTTCTGGGCTGCGAGTGTATCTTCCAGAACGAGGGTGCCTTTTTGCGTATAGGGATTCGGCTGTTGCGCTGTCAGGTAGATACTCCCTGCCCCGATGAGGAGTGAGAGAATAAGCAGAATAGCGGTGAGGAGCAGAAGCTTTCGGGCTTTTTTGTTGGCTGGAGGACGTGTCTCTTCGGGTATATCCAGCGGCCGATTGATAATTTGGGGTGCTACATTTGTTGGTGCTGTCTTGTGAGAGAAGATTGTTTGCTCAATTGGTTTTTGCTCATTAGAAGGGATCTCAATAGTTGTATATGATATGTCTTGCAAGGCTTCTTCTTTGGCTTCAGCTTGAATAAGTCCCATTTCTTGCGCGTTTCTTTCCAGGAGCGCACAGAGCTTTTCCCGGAAAAAGGGAGAGGGAAGGGAAATACCTCGTTCCCATGCACTCACTGTATTTGGGGTTGTTCCCAGTTCTGCGGCCAGTCTTGCCTGTGACCAGCCACGGAGTTCCCGTTCACGACGAAGCTGTTGAGAAAATTGTTGCCGGGACATTGAGTGTAAGACTCCTTCTCTGATTGGCTCTTCTCTTACAACAGAAGAGTGGATAGAATTGGTTGTGTTCCGTTTAAATACATATTATAAGGTATTTCCGATTTGTGGTAGTAGCTTGTTTTTCGGGCTTGCGCATGCTGCTTTGTGATACAATAGAGATCACTTGAGAGAAATAGGAGAGTCATAGCCTCGCACATATCGGTACTGATGATGGTTCCACAAAGAAGGTATGGTACCAGCTATGGCAATCTTCGAGAAAGATACGGAAGCGCTTGACGCTTATTCTCACGCGGTTATCACTGCGGCGGAGCGTGTGGGCCCTGCCGTGGTACGGATAGACGTTGAGCATGAGCGGTACGGGCGGTTTACGGCTCGCCCTGAATATGGGGGCGGCATTGGTTCCGGCTTCATCTATTCCTCAGATGGACAGATCCTCACGAATGCGCACGTGGTCGAATATGCTCGCCGAATTCGGGTGACGCTGGCCGACGGGCGCACCTTTGATGCAGGTCTTGTAGGAAGTGATCCTTCAGTAGATGTTGCGATTCTGCGTATTGGGGCCGATCGGCTTCCCGTTGCTGAACTTGGGAAAGCTCCTTTGCGGGTAGGGCAATTGGTGGTTGCGGTCGGGAATCCCTATGGATTGAACTGGACAGTTACGGCTGGTGTGGTCAGTGCCCTTGATCGCACACTGGATGTACCCGGCAAGTATAAGATGGAACATCTTATTCAAACGGATACCTCTATCAATCCCGGCAATTCCGGCGGCCCGCTGGTTGATAGTCTGGGGCGCGTCGTTGGCATTACGACGGCAATGATGCCGATGGCGCAGGGGCTTGGCTTCTCGGTGCCGTTAGAGACGGTCAAAGATGCGATTGTGCGGATTATGCAGAAGCAGGAGGCAGCGTCGCTATCTGGGGTCTCGCTTGGAGTTGGCGGTATGCGAGTGCTGATTGATGAGGCACTGAGACAAAAGTATCGATTGCGCTCTCGTTATGGTATGGAGATTGTAGAGGTGCGGCGTGAGAGTCCTGCTGAGCGGGCACAATTGAGGCGACGGGATGTGATTGTTTCGGCTGATGAACATGTAGTGGCTGAGCCAAAAGATCTACAGCAGGTCGTTCGCAGTCATGGAGCGGGAGACCGGATCGTGCTTGGCTTCTTGCGTGAGGGGACCTCGCGCAAAGTAACCGCTGTGTTGTAAGCAGTAAGAAGCGATTTATCCAGTAAAAAAGCAAGTAAGAAGGTCGTCATCTCGAAAAAGATCGTTGAAAGACGACCTTCTTTTTTTATTTTTGCATCGCTTCAGCGTCAAAATGAATAGATATGCTGAAATACGAGCCCCTGTAGTTCTGGCTGCGTGCCAGAGGGACGGTGAAATCATGAACTGGCTTGGCTTATTAGGACTGGTAATGCCCGTGTTATTAATCGTGGCTGGTGTGCGATTTAATATGTACTTGCACGCAAAAGGGGCTTTAAAACCAGTTGAACATACTCGCGAGTTGATAGCATTAAGCCAGGAGGTGGTTGCAGAAGAGGAATACTATGACATGCTCGGTTCAGAGGGGAGCATGGCAAAGGTCTATGTCCGCAGGATTACCGTACTGCTTTTCGCTCTGCTGATAGTGATTGTATTGCTTTTTGTACTCGGGCTCGCTCTTCTGATGTAGAAAAAGATAATGCGATTTGAACCACAATTGATTGGTGTGCCTGAAATGTGATAGAACGTTTCAGGCACGTTTTTATTTCAGAAAGAGGTATAGAGAAGAATGGTACAATTGCCCGAACGAATGCAGACGCGCTTTACGGAACTGGTGGGAGTTCGCTATCCCATTGTGCAGGGTGGTCTGGCGCATCTTTCCTTCGCTGAACTGGCGGCCGCAGTTTCCAATGCCGGAGGTCTGGGGCAGATTGGCTGTGCCTGTTTTCAAACGCCACAGGAGTTGCGGGAGAATATTCAGAAAGCTCGCCGTTTGACCAATAAGCCCTTCGGTGTTAATTTTCCGATCGGCCACATTCCTCTGGAACCCTTTCTTGATGCCGCTCTGGAAGAGAAGCCTGCTGTAATCAGCATTACAGGCGGAAACCCTGAGAAACTCCTGAAACGGATACAGCAAAGTGGGGTGATGGTGAAGACAATGGTGCTGGTTGCGGGTGTACGTGCTGCGAAGAAGGCCGAAGCGCTTGGAGCGGATGCTGTGATTGCAGTCGGCTTTGAAGGGGGAGGTCATCTCGGACGTGACGATATCGGTACAATGGTTTTGACGCCACGCGTGATCGAGTCTGTCAGGATTCCGGTGCTGGCAAGTGGTGGTATCGCTGATGGACGTGGGTTGGCTGCTGCGCTGGCTCTGGGAGCTGATGGGGTCGAGCTTGGAACACGCTTTGTGGCGGTACAGGAGAGCAACGCACATCCACACTATCAGCAAGCGCTGATCGAGGCGCAGGAAACCGATACACTGATCATTGAACGAGCGATCGGACGGCCTGCACGAGCACTCAAGGGTACCCGGGTCGAGCAGATTCTTCAGGTTGAAAAGGAGATGGAGCAGGACGCTCTGCCTGCTGAAGAGCGTGTCCAGCGTCTGTTGCCCTATATTCGTGGCTCGGTCAATGTTCGGGCGGCGCTTGCGGGAGCGTTGGATGAAGGGTTTGTCTGGGCGGGACAGGTGACGGGCCTGATCCATGATATACCAACAACGCGAGAGCTGATAGAGCGCATGGTCAGTGAGGCGTATGCTATTACGCGGCGCATACAAGCGACCTTTGAGATATAAAGCAGAAAGCAGAGGAAGGCATGAGCGTGTTCACGCCTCCCTCTGAACGCTGTATGCTTTTTTATGCTTCTTGTTGTTGCTTTTCCAGAAATTGTCCGACTTCGGAGAGCGCGGCCATAGCCCGGCAGGTAATCTCAACGGACTCGTAATAGGGCACGCGTTCTTCGCGCAGAATATGGAGCGCCGGGATATCGTGGCGTGCGTAGATGGTCTGGATCAGGATTGGTTTCTGATACTGGCGAACCAACTCACCGATTGCTCGCGCTGCGGCCTCCTCGCGTGGTCCAAACTCTTCGGAAAGGAGCCAGCGATAGCCTCCGAAGAGGCCCGTAATAATAACGCCATCGATATCAGGATCTTTGACACAGACCTCGGCCAGATGCGCGAAAGAAAGCGGATCCTCATCAGCGGCACCTGCGACATCGACCGGATTGGTAGAGGTAGCGCGGGCGGGCATCAGGGCTCGGAGTTTTTGCTGCGTTTCCTCGCTGAGAATGGGCACTTCCAGTCCGGCGCGGATGACTGCATCGCCGGTCGCGACCGAGCTACCACCCCCATCACCGATAATCGCGATGCGCCGTCCGCCATGTGGCGTGGGGGGCTGTGTTGCTAGCGCCTGAGCGACCGGGAAAAGCTCGTCTGAGCGAATCACGCGCACAACGCCGCTGCCAAGCAGACTGGTATCATGATCCGGACGCACAGTGGCATGTGAACCGGTATGTGCCAGAGCAGCGCGTACACCGACTTCTGTTGCGCCGCTGAGCAGGATCACGACTGGTTTGTAGTGTCCTCGGTCGTACATCTCTTTCGTAACCTGGCGCAACGTCTCTTCCTCAATGGCTTCAACATAGCCCGCGATTACGGTTGTGTTCGGGTCGTCGGCCAGATACTGCATGCACTCAGGGAAATTGACATCAACTGCGTTGCCCAGGCTCAGGAAGGTGGTAAAGCCCAGACCGTCGAGATGGGCCTGTGCGTAGAAATACATTCCCAGGTTTCCGCTCTGTGAGACGAGGCCAATGGGGCCTTCAGGTAGCGGAAAGATCATGCCGAGTGCGTTGACCTTTGACTGATGAACGTACAACCCCATGCAATTGCTGCCGATAATCCGAATGCCGTGCTCACGGCAGCGAGCGACCAGCTTCTGTTCAAGCTCACGCCCTTCGGGGCCGGTTTCGCTAAAGCCTGCTGTAATAATGACGATACCTTTGACGCCATGTGCAATACAATCGTCAACGGCTTGAGGAACATGGGGAAATGCGGTTGCGATGACGGCCAGATCAACAGGTCCTGGAACGTCGAGCAGTGAAGGATAGACTGGACGCCCGAGGATCTCCTTGCTGGTCGGGTTTATCAGATAAATGTCGCCTTGAAAGCCGCCCTGAATCAGTTGTTTGGCGGCAACATGCCCCCATTTCTGGGGAGCGCGGGAGGCTCCCAGAATGGCGACAGAACGCGGATGAAGAATCTCTTTCAGACTGTAGAGCTCTTTATTCATTCGCAATCCTTTTCATCATCATCGTAGTGTTTTTGCGGTTTCTTTTCGCGTTCTTTCCGAAGTAGTTCTTCGATCTCGCGAATAATCAGGTCTGCCTGTGGCAGGGGGCTACTTTCCTCAAGGAAATCTGGTTTGAAAGATATGGATATGGTATCCTCTTCCTCATCCTCATCCATCTGTTCCTCTAGCTGGCGAACGTATTCGCTGGCTTCGGGATCGCTTTCAACCATTTCGGTAACCTGCTGTTCAAAGCGCTCGGCCTCTGCATAGACAACACTCAGGTTCAGATCAAGTTCCAGATACCTGTTCAGGTAGGTGAGCAAGGCCGCGGCGACTTTGATGTTGGGCGCGGTGTCAAGGTAGTTCGGAGCGGCAGCCCAGAAGCTCACAGCGTCGATATTTTCCTGCTGACAGGCTTCATGCAGGACCCCAACAATACCTGTAGGGCCTTCATAATCGGAAGCTGGCAGATCAAACGAGCGAAGTCGCTGCTGAATGGCTGCATCTTCTGAAGAGCCGGTAACAGGAACATTGATAGAATGGGGAATGTCTGCAAGAAGAGCGCCAAGAAACACGATTTCCGACACGTGGAAGTGATGGCAGACCTCCAGGAATGCTTTACTGAACGTCTTCCACTTCAACTGTGGTTCGGGGCCAAGAAAGAGGATGATATCCCGGTCGCGCTCTGGATCACGATGAACGAGAAAACGATGTGTAGGCCAGATCACCTCACGTCGTCCTCTCTCGACGTACTTGAGGGTTGGTCTGGTCTCCGTATAGACAAAAAAGTCCTCGTTCTCTATCTCGGCTATTTTTGTTGGTGCCCAGAGGTTGATGAGATGATTCATTACTGTTGTGGCTGATTCGGCTGCATCATTCCAGCCGCTGAACGCCACAATAGCAATGGGATTTCGCAATGTCGGCTCTTCAAAATAGCGAATTGATGACATGTATTATGACCTCTTTATTTGCTTGCAATAGTGTTTCTTAGCAAATGTTTGTTACCATTCTATCATGCTTGTACATGGAGGAAAATACGGTAGTAGAGATATGCCAGAACCAGGGGCACGCACCTGATTTCTGACCCCGCTTCCCTGCCCTGTTTGGTATACCAGGACTATTGGTTCACTCTCCCTATTGACGCTCTTTTTCTGGAAATCTATACTCAGCTCATGGAAATGGTTCATATCCCGGTAATTTATCAAGATCACTATCTCCTTGCTGTGAATAAACCGGCAGGGCTGGTTATTCATCCGACATATAAGCATGCAGATGGCACGATGTGGGATGCTATCTTAGCACTGCTGGCCTGTCAGGAGCAAGAGAGCTGGACGCCTCCTCGACCGCCAGATAAACCGGAGTGGGCACAAGCGCCGCTTGAGGTGCAGGCTATGCTGCGGCAAAAGATGTATGAGAGGATCGAACGAGAAGAAGGGCTGCTGCCTCGTCCTTGTTTGTTACATCGTCTGGATAAGGATACCTCGGGCGTGGTATTACTGGCTCGTACAGAGCGTTCGCGCCGTTTTCTGGTCAAACAGTTTGAGGAGCGCTCGATTCAGAAGAGCTATCTTGCGGTTGTGTCTCGGGGGGCACCCGAGTGGACGCGCCCTCGAACGGCCTGTACGGTCTCAATCAGCCAGAATAGAGAGCTTGTGCCGTTAGAAGGATCGCCAGATCAGGTGATATGCCAGGGCTGCGAATTTGTGATTCAGGGCCCTCTGGGGCGTGATCCCGAGGATTATCGGCGCTGCGTTGTCATTGAGGGTGGGCAGGACGCGCTGACAGCCTGTACGGTACTGGCTGTTGAGCGTGGCTTTGCGTTGCTGAACGTGCATCCAATCACAGGGAGAACGCATCAGATACGCGCTCATCTCGCGGCAATTGGATGGGCGATTGTCGGCGATCAGCTCTATGCGACGGAGCAGGCTAAACAGCTTGGCCTGACACGTCAGTTCTTACATGCAAGAAGTATCACTGTGAGACATTATCCTGAAAAGCAAGAACGAACCTTTGTTGCACCTTTATCTCTCGATTTGCAGGACTGGTTACAACGGGAGATGCCCGCTGGTTCTAGAGCACTGGAATAGAGGCTGAAAGGAAGAGCGAATATGGAATATCCATCGGCTACGGGGCCGCTGGCAAAGGCCAGTGAAGCAGAGAAACGAAAACGACTCGATGCAATGGTGCAGTTCTGGCAGAATGATACTGAACGACGTTTAACCCGCGAAGGACGTGAGGCGTTTCTGGTGGCGATGGGGCTGAATGAGTATCGCTATTCGGTCTGGCTGCGATTTCCTGAGTGGGAGCGCTCGGTTGTACTCGGGCAGGTGACGACGGTGCGTCAGGAGGCCGGGGAAGAGAAGCCAGTCCTGTTTACACAGTGGAGACAGGAGGCGCTGCTGAAGACAATGCCTGATTGGAAAAAGCGCTTGCCACAGGAGAATGTCTTTAATATCTGTGTTCGTCTGACCCCGGGTGGTCTGGGTGAGGGGAGTAAGTGGGCGATTATGATGCCTCGCGAGATGGTGAGCCGCTATCGACCCGGATGGCCAACCCAGCAGGAATGGGTGGCCTGGACCCGGGAATTCGACTGGGTTGCGGTTGCTGTCGGCTTTATTCGGGCGATGCTTGACGCGCTTGCTTAGACACTAGTCGCAAATGCCGAGTGTTTGTAGCGCGGTTTCCAGGAAAATGCGCTCGTTGGCAGTCAGGGTAAGCTGTTTCACCTCAGCAACAGGGAGGAAATCCGCCCCGAGTTCAAAGCCGTCAACCTCTTTTGCTTCTGGTCTATAGAGCGTTGCCCGGGCACAATAGACGAGTTGCAGGAAGTCAGGATAAGGGTGCTGGTAGTTTTCCGGTCTGGGGGTTATATGGTGAAAATGCTTGACTCCCAGAAGCGAGGGTTGTTGGATCTCCCAACCGGTCTCTTCAAGGAGTTCGCGCCGCAATGACTCTTCCAGACTTTCTCCTTGCTCGCGCCTTCCGCCTGGCTGAATATGCACGTTGAAAGGATTTTTGACGACAAGAACCTGTTCCTCTTGAAAGACGATGCACCGAACCGAGGTTACCAACTCAAGCGGGGGAAGCTCCTGGATCAGATAGCAGTTTAGCTGCATGCGTAGCGGGTGCCATAATGCCTCTTCTTCGCTGATATGCTGCTGTCGCTGAAGGTAGGTTGTGAGTTGCTCTTGTTGCAAAACGGTGTTCTCCTTCTCTTCTTTGTTTTGCCGTATTATAGCAAGAGAAGAGGGCAGGGAGTGGAGGCTGCACGCTCTACTCCCTTGTTTTCGATATTATTTAGTGAGTTCAGCAGGCTGTTTCTCGTTATCGGGCTCTGCTGGCTCGAAGGTATGGGGTTCCACCGGTGCGGTTGTCGCTATCTTGGGAGCGATGGTCTGAACACGTTTTTTCTGGAACATTCGAATCAACCAGACAATGAGCGCGAGCGGAATCAGGTAGATGCTGAAGGCCAGGAGCCAGATGACAATACTGATTAATGTCTGAGCAAATTCCAGAGACGCACTCCATGCCTCCGCGAACACCTCGCCAATATTCCAGGAAGGGGTATCGGGCGTTGTGGGAACTGTTGTGTTTAGAGGTGACAGGGTGATCGTCACTGGATACATTGTCGTTTGCTTGGATAGGGAATCGAGTTGCGTTTGATAGCGCTCGATATCAGTTTCAACCGTTGATAGCTTTTCCTCTATGGCAAGAATATCAGCCATCTCGGTTGCCTGCTTCATTAGTGTGTTCAGGCGGTCCCGCTCAACTTCCAGATTCTTGATTCGGGATTTTAGATCAATTGTGCTATCTGTCACATCTTGAATGGCCTCCTGGAGAGACAGCAGTTGTCCCTGATGTTGTTTGGCATAGTCGGTTAAATAGGCCCGTACTTGTGGGTAGATGTTTGCCTGCACCGAAAAGGTCATTGTGATGACGTATGCAGATGTATATGAGCGTTGATATTGAATGCCTTCGCTGCTGGCTTTAGGATCGGTCTGCATAATCCAGTGCTCCAGCTCTTTTGCTGTCTTCGTTGGGTCCTGAAACTCCATTGAGACATTCAGGCTTTTGATGAGCTGTTGCGGGGTGGTAGTGGATGGGGTGTCTGTCTGCTCTTTTGAGGGCGGCATAGCGTTTTTGCCGTTGGTGTTTGTCAGTGTGGGTTTGCCAGTACTTGAATCGGTCTGGATGCTGGACGGAAGAATAGTAGACTGGATCGTCCGTCCTCTTGAGAGATGATTGATCGTGTTGATAGCAATAACTAGAAGAATCAGGATGAGAAGACTTCCTCCTATCCCGTAGAGAACACGAGCTTTTCTCGTTTTCGGCAACCTGATTTTTTTCATCGTATAGAAACTCCCAAATGTTCAGTCTTGAATGTTGATAAAGCAGATAGAGATATACCTATTTGAGGAGACGATGAAAGCTGGTCAATAGTTCCCGTCTGTGCCGATATATCCAGAGAACAGGACCTTGAGAGAAAGGCCCTGTTGTGTGTGCATTATCCTTTAAAACGGTAGACGGGAAGTCCCCGAATGCCAACCTTCAGACGGAACAGGTCACCGGAGAAGGGGGAACGAGCCAGTTGTTCGGTGGAGAGAGCTTTGCGGGCGGTTGTAATATAGAGCTCATCCATACGTGGGCCGCCGAAGGTGCAGCTTGTAACATGGGGCGCTGGGATCGGGATGATGCGTTCAACCTCGCCATCTGGTGTATAGCGCACGATCTTTGCTCCTCCCCAGTGAGCACACCAGATGCCCCCTTCGCTGTCAACGGTTAACCCGTCGGGGATGGTGCCTGCATCAGTGATAGTTACAAGGGGACGCTCGTTGGAGATGGTGCCGGTGGTGGCATTGAAATCGAATGCGGAAATAGTACGGCGTGGGGAGTCGATAAAATACATGATGGTGTTGTCGGGATTCCAGCCAATCCCGTTGGAGATTCCCAGATTAGTAAGGATTATATGAAGTGAACCATCAGGATCAAGCCGGTAGAGGGTGCCAATATCCTCTTGTTCATATTCATCCATGCTGCCAGCCCAGAAGCGTCCCTGGCAGTCAACAGCTCCATCATTGAAGCGCATATGGGGTTTCTCCGCCTCGGGGTTTATCAGGTGGTGAAGCTGTCGGGTTTGTTCATCCCAGAAAGCGAAGCCCTCCTGCGTCGCCAGAATCAGATTGCCTTGCTCTCGAAATGCCAGTGTCCCGATCTGGGTGCCGACATGGATCTGCTCATAGTGGCCGGTAGCGGGTGTGTAGTGGTAGTAACATTTGTTGACGATATCGACCCAGTACAGGCGCTGTGTGACCTCATTCCAGCGAGGGCCCTCACCAAGGGTATTCTGAAGGGGGAGAAGGTGTTCCAGCTCGCTCATGTGGTTTGCCCTCCTTGAAGCATGTAGTAGATGCCTTTTTATCCTTGTATCTTATCATTTTACAAGAAGGGGAATAAGTGCTGAAAGAAGAGAGACTATCTGTGAAATGATAGTCTCTCAGGATGATCTTATCCCATATGTGAGAGCAGCTCAGGGACAGTGACGAAGCTATAGCCACGCGCCTTTAAGCCCTCAATAATGCGTGGCAGGGCGGCTATTGTTTGCGAGCGCTCTCCGCCAGCGTCATGCATCAGAATGATAGAACCTTTTCCTGCTTCCTGAAAAGCGGTGTTTACGATCGAGTCAACGCCTTTGCGCTGCCAATCGTTGGTATCAACATCCCAGATGATGATTTTTTCGGAAAGGCTGTTTGCTACCTGTACGACGTTATTGTTGTAGCTTCCGTAGGGAGGTCGTACCAGAGTTGGACGCTCACCGATAGTGTTATAGATTAAATCAGATGTATTTTTCAGTTCTTTTTGTAGCTGGTCCATTGAAAGTGTAGTGAGATCGGGGTGGCTCCAGCTATGGCTGGCGACCACATGGCCCGCTTGGTGTTCCTGTCTGACAAGGTCAGGATTCTCCTGTATCATTTGGCCCAGACAGAAAAAAGTCGCTTTAATGTTATAGCGCTTGAGAATCTGAAGGACCTGAGGCGTGTACTGGGGATGGGGGCCATCATCGAATGTCAGAGCGATTTCAAGCCGGTTGCGACTGCCATTGGTAATCACATTGGGAATGTTGCCCGGATTGCCAATCGGCGTTGAATCGCCGGTAATTGTCGGGCTGGGTGTCGGCTCAATGGTTGGTGTTGGAGTGGGTGTAAATACTATTGTTGGTGATGGGCCAGGCGTTGGTGTAATGGTCAGCGCTCTGTTCTTTTCGTCTTCAGCAGCGGCAATACCTGCGGCAAAGGAGCCAACAGCCCAGAGCGAGGCACTAAGTATAGCCAAGAGAATGATTGGAAGATGGAGCTTTTTGTTAAAGCGGAAAGAAGGCTTGTGGTTGTTGTCGCGTCCATGTGCTGACATAAATTGATCTTCCTTCTGACATAGTCTTTTGGAGTTATTGGTAAAATGTATACTTGTTTGAATATATTGATGAAAAACTGAGCCGTTTTGTCGCGACGATTTCGCGTGGTCTCCCCTTTGTAGGATAAGCTGATCTTCTGCAATCCTGCAACAGAATGATCTTTTTGGGCTAGACGTGAGAAGAGGCTATTTTTGGAGGGCGAAAAGTTGTAGGAGGAGGATTCCATAGGGAGAGCAGAGTGAAATCGTGCTCTCTGCTCTCGGGTAACTGTCTACGAAGCTTGAACGGCACTGCTAAATTCCATTTGCGCGACGCGCGTATGTGCTAAGAGCTTCTGGGCATTTTTCCAGAGTAGTTTATCTCGTACTTCAGGCGTGAAGTAGTTCAGTGTATCGAAGTCTTTAAACCAGCGTTGCGGCGTAATAAATGGATAGTCAGAGCCAAAGAGAAAGCGGTCCTGAAGGCGCGTGGCGGCTACTTTAAGCAGCTCTTGTGGGATGCGTTTGGGTACCCATCCAGAAAGGTCATTATACACATTGGTCTTATGTTGCATAATGGCGATCATCTCTTCGTGCCAGGGCCAGGATGGGTGTGCGCCTATAATAATAAGGTCAGGGAAATCGGCGGCAAGTGTATCGAGATAAATCGGGCGGGTGTAGTCAAGCTTAATGCCCATGCCGCCGGGGGTTCCTGCGCCCAGACCGTTCGTCCCTGTATGGAAGAGGGCAGGTATGCGCAACTCTTGAATCTTCTCCATCAGGGGGTAGAACTGTGGATCATTGGGATAGAAGGCCTGTACGCCCGGGTGAAATTTCGCGCCTGCCAGGCCAAGCTCTTTGACGGCCCGCTCTATTTCTTTGATGGCTGCCCTGCCTTTGTGGGGATCGACGCTGGCAAAGCCGATGAACTGATCCGGGTACCGATTAACGATGGCGGCGATATAGTCATTGCCCAGTGGCGGAAGCCCGGTCGCAGTTTCCGCATCCCAGGCAAGGAGTACGCCAATGATATCCTGTTCGGCATAATCAGCCGCGATCTGTTCGATGTCCTTGAGCCGAACTTCGGTGCGAAAATAGCGTTCGGCGGCCTTTGCATAGGGGCCAAGCGTGACCTGCATAAATTCCGTCGTTGGAAGATGTACATGAAAGTCTATAGCCCGAGGCATATATATTCCTCCTGGAAAATAGCCATCTCTGGCGTTCTAACAGGCGCTCATTGACATCACGTTCAGGTAAACTTATACTGGCATCATACGTTAGTAAGCTGCCAGAATGCAAGAGGAGGGGGATTGTTCATGGCGTTTACGCAAGATGAGTTACAGGCGTTTAACACAATACTTGAGCAACGATTGTCTGTTCATCGCCGAGAGCTGGAACATACATTTGATCAGCGCCTCAGTGGGCTTCGACGCGAGCTAGAGCAGCGCTTATCCTCTTTTCAACAAGACATGTATCGCACTCTGACGCAGCGTTTGAACACGCAACAGCATCAATGGAACGAGCAAATGAAGCAGCAGCACACATCCTGGCGGCGAGATATGACGCAGAGTATGGAGCGACAACTAGAACAACAACGACAGCAGTTTCAAGGAACAACGGAAAACGCGCTCGCGGCACAGCTCCTTGCAATCGAGGAGCTTTTTAATCAGCATCTCTCCTCTCACTATGATGGCGAAGGTGAGCATCATGAACACCATGCCACCGATTATGACACGATTGAGGTGCAGACCGAGATACCCTGGGATGATATTGCCGAGGTTGTTGATAAAGTGCTGGAGCGACGACTTTCAACGCTGCATCAGACATTTGAGGGATGGTTCAGAGATGTAGAGAATTATCTGACCATGCAATTCCACAGTATCCGTGAAGATCTACAGCGCGAACAGGCTTCTCCTTTTTCCAGCAGTGCCCAGATCCATGAGCTGTTTCAAAGTATAGAGCAACTTGGACAGATAGTTGAGTCGATGCAGGTAGCGATGAATGCCAATCATGCGTTACTCTCTAATCGCCTGTATTATCATCAGCAGCTCCCGGCAGAGCGGGCGCACCCGAGTAAGAGAATGACGACCCCTCTTCACGAACAGACTCCTCGTGAGCAGCCGCCATCAGTTCCTTTATTAAACTCGCAGCAGGAAGAACCGCAAAAAGGCTCTGATCAGCAAACGCATGAGGCAAAATAATTGACAGCCCATGAGTAGTATGCTATAATCCCAGGTCCTTACCTTTGTTGTGCAATTGAACAGGATGGTTCCTCACTATCCTGTGTTTCCGCATGCCCTCAAAAGATCCATCCACTTAAGTGTTGTCCTGAAATACGCATCTGGAGCACGTTGCCCTCTTCCAGGAGTGCGACAGTGGCTTCTGTTTGCGCATCGAACAAAAAAAGGCAAGGTGAGAGATTATGTTCCCTTTTTATTTCCATGTTGCTCTTGCCTCGTTTCGGAGGCAACTGGCATATCGTTGGGCAAATATTGCGGGTCTGATAACAAATACGTTTTTTGGCTCTCTGTTTAGCTTTGTAATCATCGCACTGCATCATGCCAGGCAATCTGTTGACGGGTATACAGTGACGGATACATTGCGCTATACCTGGCTGGCACAAGCGCTCCTGATGGTCGTTATGCCGTTCGCCTGGTATGACCTCATGAACACCATTCGTACAGGTGAAGTTGTCTCAGATCTGAGTAAGCCGTGTGATTTCTGTTGGTACTGGTTCAGCCGTGAACTGGGACGCAGCCTGTATTACACGCTCTTTCGGGGAGTACCAATTTATATTGCTGGAACATTGTTATTCAATCTCGGTTTCCCTGCCGGGTCTTTGCAGCTGCTGATCTTCGTGCTGGCGTTTCTGCTGGCGATTGTCCTGGGGATAGCCTATCGCTACCTCTACAACATCATTGCGTTCTGGATAGTGGAGGCGCGGGCAATGGTCTGGTTGGCGGTCACGGTGGCGTTATTCTTTGCCGGTTCCTATATCCCGTTGTATTTCCTGCCGGGGTGGCTCTATGGGCTGGCACAAGTCCTCCCCTTTAATGGTCTGATGAACTTTCCAATCCAGGTATTACTGGGCAAGGTGAGCCCCGCACAAATGGGGTGGGCTTTTGTCAGTTTGCTGTGCTGGAGTGTCGGAATGATCCTTGTCATGCGCTTTCTGACAGCGCGTGCTACGCGTCGTGTCATTGTGCAGGGAGGATAGGAGAAGAACATGCTTCAAAATGTGTTTGATGATCTGCGTCTATATGGGCATTTTCTGGAGCTTCAGGTGCGGTCACAGTTTCAGTATAAGCTCAACCTACTTGCTGATATTGGTGCCTACCTGTTGATGACAGGTCTGGAGTTTGTGGCTCTGTTGCTCTACTTTATCCCATTCCCTTCCTTGCTGGATTGGAAAGTAGGTGAGGTCCTTTTGCTCTGTTCTCTTACCTATACCAGTTTCGGACTGGCTGATGTGTTTGGGGAGGGCATTGATCATTTCTCGCTGATCATTCGGCAGGGGTCTTTTGACCGCTTCCTGTTGCGTCCGAATAGCGTTTTCCTTCAGGTGCTTGGAAGCGAGTTCACGCTGCGCAAGTTCGGGCGTGTGACACAGGGCATTCTGGTGTTTTGTCTGGCCCTGGTGCTGCTTCCGCGTAGTCTCTGGACGCTGGATAAAGTGCTTGTGCTGTTTCTGGGCGTTCTAAGCACAGCAACGATTTTTCTAGCGCTTTTTCTTATTGGTGCGGTGATTTGCTTCTGGACGGTGGAAACAACCGAACTTATCAATATGGTGACGCACGGTGGACGTGAGATGATGCAATATCCTCTCACTATATATAATGATCTGTTACAGCGTTTCTTTACGTTTATCGTGCCTATCGCTTTTGGTGCGTACTTTCCGACTTGCTATATTCTAGGGAGACCATTGCCGTTTGGCTTTCCCGCGTTTGTTGCATTTCTTTCTCCAATCTGTGCTGTTGTCTTTGCCTTCCTCTCCTCGCTGCTCTGGCGCATCGGGATTCGCCATTATCAGGGGACAGGAAGTTAGGAAGCTAGAAGGAAGGAACTGTGCTATGTCCGCAATTATCGAGATAGAGCATCTCAGCAAAGTATTTCGGTTGGCAAAGCGCCGCCCGGGCTTTCTGGGTGGATTGAGAAGTATTGTGAATCCGGAGTTGCAACTTGTGCATGCGGTGCAGGGGCTTTCGTTGCGTGTGGAGCGTGGCGAAATGATAGGGCTGATTGGGCCGAACGGTGCTGGAAAGAGTACCTCCATCAAGATGATGACCGGTATTTTGCAGCCGTCAGGTGGCTCGATTCGCGTTGCGGGGCTGGTGCCGATTGAACGAAGGCGTGAACTGGCCGCGAAGATCGGGGTTGTGTTCGGGCAGCGCTCACAGTTGTGGTGGGATCTCCCACTTATTGACTCGCTTCAATTGCTGCGGCATCTCTATCGGGTGCCCGAGACACGATTTAGGACCAATCTGGCACAACTCTGTGAGTTGCTAGATCTGAAGGCATTTCTTGATACGCCGGTGCGTCAGCTTTCTCTAGGGCAGCGTATGCGTGGCGATATCGCGGCAGCGCTATTACATGAACCGGAACTTCTCTATCTGGATGAACCAACGATCGGCCTGGATGTGGTTGCGAAAGCGCGCATCCGGGAGTTCTTGCAGCAGCTCAATACCGAACGCCGTACGACGATTCTATTGACAACGCACGATATGGACGATATCGAGGCGCTCTGTCAGCGTATGGTGATTATCGATCATGGGCATAAGCTGTATGATGGCACGGTTACAGAGATCCGCGATACCTTTGGTAAGGATCGTATGTTGATTGCGGTATTGGAGCAGTCGGCTTTGCAACAGCTTCCTCGCGATGAGGCCGGTGAGGTGCTGCTACCTGATCTGCCAGCGCAGGTGCAGCTGGTCCGCACTGATGGACCGCAGATCTGGTTGCAGTTCCATCGAGATGCGATGCCTGCTCATGAGCTGGTGGCCTGGCTTGGACAGCGGGTGACGTTGCGTGATGTGACCTTTCAAGAGCCAGAGATTGAGTCGATTATTCGACGGATCTATGAGGAAGATCTTTTGTTGCACCAGGTAACTGCCTAGCAGCAATGGTCCCCGGAACAAGACGCGCCGGGGACCATTGCTGGCTTAATCTTTCGAGCGGGGGTCAAAGGCATCACGCATGCCATCACCGATAAATGAGAGACAGAGCACAATAATGGTCAGGACGATGGACGGGAAGAGGACTTCCCAGGGATACGTGTCTACCAGATTGGCGGCATCATTAATCATCAGACCAATGCTGGAACCGGGAGGCTGGACACCCAGACCGAGGAAACTCAGTCCGGCCTCACCAATAATGGTCCCTCCAATGCTCAATGATATCTGAACCAGAATGAGAGAGAAGAGGTTCGGGATGATATGGTGAATAATGGTCTTGCTGCTGGATGCTCCCGAGGCGCGGGCGGCTTCGATAAAGGGCTGTTCTTTAATTTGAAGCGTTTGTCCTCGAACTAGCCGTGCAACCAATGGCCATGATACCAGTGAGAGCGCACAGGAGACCAGAATCAGACGCGCATAGCCGTTGCCGCCAACAAGCGGAACCTTGTCAAAAAAGGTATCCGCCGATGAGCCGAAAATCCCTGTCAGAAGAATGGCAAACAGCAGTCCGGGAAACGCGAACATGATATCAGTAAATCTGGCGAGAATCTGGTCCATCCAGCCACCGAAGTAGCCTGCTAAAGTGCCTACTATCAGGCCCAGAACATCGGTGACAATTTCAACGACAATAGCGACGGCAAAGGAGATAAGCAGGCCCTGCATCAGACGTGCCAGTAAGTCGCGACCAATGCTATCAGTCCCCAGCCAATAATAGGCCGATGGTCCCTGATCCTGATTATCAAGCTCCTGATGATAAGGGTCACGATATTCTTGCGGATGTATCTGTGTGCCGGTCGAGGTGGTCATGACTGGCCCGATATTGCGGTAGATCGGCGGGCCAATCAGAGGGATCAGGAGAAAGAGAATCATGATTGCCAAACAGATCATGGAACGAGTATCACGCCTGAAGCGACGCAGTGATTCTTGCATCGGCGTCGGGGACTTCTTCGGCTCTGGAACTGCTTCGGCGTGTTGTTCTGGCTGTTCAACGTCCTCAGGAAGAGCTGGCCTGGTGCTTTCATCGGGGGAGGAGAGCGTATCTTTTGTATCCATCCTGTGATCTCCTAATCACATTCAACAATATAATAGAACGAAATACAGATTACAGGATCATAAAACAGGCGCACAGAAAATATTTTGTGTACTTTATAATACGATAGAAAAACAGAAAATATCACCCTTTTTAGAAGGAAATGAAAGAATATCTGCTCTCAAATCGGCTTTAGAGGAATGAATGCGTATTGATGCTGAAAGGGGTTGATCAACCCTCTTATAATATGAGAAACACTATCCTTGACCTCGCCAGTAGAAAGCAAGCAAGGGCTGCTACTGGTCAAACCGCGAGGATTGTGCTATGCTTAGATCAAGGACAATGCAAGGGAAGAAGCAGTCCTCGCGGATAGTACACATTTTCTTAGAGGAAAGCGGAGCTTATGGACAGTACTCTTCGAAGTGCTAGTCTCGCAGCAGACGAGGCAAAACAATCCCCCGTAGTTGAACAGGCGGAGGCGACGAGCGCAGAAGAAGAGCATCATATCCATCTTCCCAATCCGAGCCTGTGGCCTCTGATTTTAACGGTGGCCATCTTTATCACCGTCGCTGGCATGCTTGGTTTTCCTGATAGTGCCATTCTGACGTATGTCGGAGCCCCCTTTATCATTGTCGGTATTATGGGGTGGGCACTGGAAGATCCGATGAAAAAGCCAAAAGAGCGCTATAAAGTGGTAGAGACTGCTTCTCGTTTCCAGATTGGACAGGAAGTTGTCGATAAAGATGGAAACTGGCTCGGTAGGGTGGAGGCGCGTTTTAGTCATTATATTCTAGCTGAACGCGGTGATATTGTTGCGAAGGTGCTCTATGTCCCTCATGATGTGATTGAGGAGACAAGCCAGGGTAACACTCTGCGCCTTACTGTGAGCGAAGATGATTTGCTCAAGCGTGGTTTGAACACCGTACCGGATGACCTGTACGATGATGTTGAGGATAGAACGCTACCGGCGTTGAACGGCGTACCTCTCTTTGGTCGTTCTCCGCTATCCCCGGCACAGACAGGCCATTATAACTACGGTCCGAACTATCCTGGTATCAATACTGATGCAAGCGGTTCCTTCCACCCGGAGGAAGTAGCGCCGAAGCCTCAGAAGTTTGTTGGCGAGCGGCGTAAGATTATGCCGAAGAACCCGGGTCGGGTTGCCGCATCTGCTGTGAGTCGCTAGGGTTGGCATAGAGCAAAGCAGAAAGAACAAAAGGGATGAAAGCGTATGCTCTCATCCCTCTTTTTTGTGCTATTTGGTCTCGCTGTAATCGTAGAAGCCTTTACCGCTTTTCCGACCGAGCATTCCGGCATTCACCATACGCCTCAGCAGGGGTGGCGGCGCATAAAGTGGCTCTTTATACTCCTCGTAAATAGCTTCTGCTGCCCACAGGGTGGTGTCCAGCCCTACATAGTCGAGCAGCGTCAGGGGGCCCATTGGGTAGCCACATCCATACTTCATCGCAGTGTCAATGTCTTCCCTGCTTGCCATTCCATTTTCAAGCATCCGAATCGCGGCCAACAGATAGGGAATGAGCAGGAAATTGACAATAAACCCGGCTGTATCTTTCGCCAGCACCGGCGTTTTCCCGAGCGAAATAGCGAATTCACGGACCGTTTCAATGGTCTGCTCGGAGGTGGAGAGTGTTTTGACGATCTCGACCAGTTTCATAACAGGTGCTGGATTGAAGAAGTGAAGTCCGCATACCTGTTCTGGTCTTTTGGTCACAGCGCCCATTTGAGTGATATTGAGCGAAGAGGTGTTGCTCAGGATAAGGGCTTCGGGTTTCAAGATCGCATCAAGCGCAGGGAAGAGCCGCAGCTTCTCCTCCATGTTCTCGATGATTGCTTCTATCACAATATCGCAGTCCGCGAGGTCTTCCAGTCGCACCGTACCATGCAAACGTGCTTTATGTTCGTCGGCCTGGCCCTGGGTGATTTTCCCCTTGTTGACCATCATTTCCCAGGCGGAATGGATGCGCGCGAGTCCTTTATCAAGCAGCTCCTGATTGACCTCACGCACCACTGTTTCATAACCTGATTGCGCACATGTTTGTGCGATGCCGCTTCCCATAAGGCCGCAGCCAATGACACCTACTTTAAAACCTGCTTTACGGATCGCCATTGATCTTTTTGCCTTTCTAAGCACTATTGAACGATTGCATCCTGTGCTCTGCATCCGCAAGAGCTCTCAAGTATTATATCGCATTCTGATGCATCTTTGTACGTTGTTAGCTGATCTGACAACCTGTCTGGAACTGCTTCCAATACAGCCGGGTTTCGGCTATAGCGGGCTGTCCGACGGCAAGCCGTTCCGCTGCCGTATGCCAGCGCGTCTGTCCGGTTTGAGCGGCAACCGAGGGCCAGATGACCTGCCGTGCAATGCGATCATAGATGCCGCGATCTGGCGGAAAGATGAGCCCCTGCTGTTCGGGCTGCGAGGGGCTCTGAAAGTAGAAATAGTGGCCGTGTTGCTGGTACCACTGTCTGACATCATCCTGAGATTTCACTATGTGAACATGAAGTTGCTCGCTTAGATCATAGCGGGCTGGTCCGAGCGGGAAGCAGTGGAGGTGTGCATGAAAGACGGATTGGTGGAAGACACCATGCTCCCAGTATGCGATTTGTTGATAGAAGCATGAAAAGAAGTGTGCAACCTCTTGCTTGAGCTCCTGGAGTTCGTTATCCAGCTCGGCAGGGACCGCTCCATAGCAGCTATAGTGCTTTTTCGGGATAATCAAGAGATGCCCTTTGAGTAGAGGGGCGTGGTCAACCACTATGTAGAACGAGGCACTTTCCCGGAGAATATATCCGCTCAGGTGCTCCTTTTGACAGAATGGACATTGATATGCCGATGCAGCAGAAATGCTGCTCTGTTGTTGCATATAAACTCCTTTAGCCTGCGTGGCGGAAGCCAGTTTCTGTCATTGTCAGTGGCTGTCCCTCAGCAAGGATACCGGTGCCTACAACTTCGGCGATAATCAGGGTTGAGTCGCCAGCCGGTGCGGTATGCCGGACTTCACAGGCAACCCAAGCCAGCGCATCCTTGAGCACCAGATACTGTTCTTCGATCAGTTCATAAGGGATATCTTTCAGCTTGTCGGGGTATTTCAGTGCGGATTTCCCGAGGTTGCCAGCCAGTTCACGCTGTCCCGAACGAAGCACATTCACGGTGAATTTGCGGCTTCGCTGGATCATCGGGAGTGATTTGGCATCATTCTCGACGGAGACCGCGATAAGAGGTGGTTCAAAAGAGACCTGTGTCAGCCAGTTCGCGGTAAACGCGTTTACGTCGTTTCCATCCACGCAGCCTACGGCGTACAAGCCGTAGGTAAACATGCGTAGAACCTGTTTCTTAGTGGATGTGTCCATAAAATTCTCTACCTTCTTCCTTTGAACAACTGCAATGAAAGCATTCCCGCGATTGCAGCCACGGGTATGCCATCAAAACTCTGTTTGAAAACGTTTGAGCGCATTGGAAACAACTCTAGAAACGCTTCTCTTTTATTATACCGTCTCTGTTATACTATATAGTGATATTCCACTTCCACGCCCTCTCTGATAAAGAACTCCCGAGCGGGATGTTGCATTTAGACTGGCTCTTCTAGAAGTTCATGCAGGGTGTGCAAAAGTTCGTCGAGTTCAAAAGGTTTATTGAGGCTGCGTAAATTGCGCCTTTGAATATCCTGTTGTGGGAGTCTGGTGCTTGCGCTGATAAAAATAGCGGGCAACACGTCGATGCCCATAGACGAACAGAGCATATCATAAAGTTCCAGGCCATTAATGCCCGGGAGCTGATAGTCTAAAAGGAAAAGATCGCAGGGTTGATCCTGTAATATGCGCAACGCCTCGAAGGCGTCTTGTGCGTAGAAGGCTTCGTATGGCGTTTCTTCCGCGATGGCTTGAACTAACCAGGAGCCAATGTCTAGATCATCATCGACCACTAAGATCGTCTTCGTTGCGACCTTGTCCCCTTCCGAGGAGTGTATTGACTGTTCAATCACGATACTCTTTCTCTCCTTACTTTTCGGAGATAGTTTGATTGAGAAGAAGTTTTCCCCTACCTAGTACGTATTCATGGGTTTATGAGTTTCATGGTTTCATTATCTCACAAAATCAGGAGAAAGGGAGGGACATTTCAGACCCTCCCTTATCCTCTTATTTAACCGGTACTCTGGTTCGAGAGGAAAACAGAGTATGAATCTGGAAGATACGCTCACGTTGTCGCTCTTCATGCAGGTTGCGTGAACGCGCTTTCAACAGATCGCTCAGCGCAACGATGCCTACCAATATATCAGGGTGGGCTCGTTCCACCACAGGGAAGCGGGTATGTCCGGTCTGGGCCATACGATAGGCTACTGTGCGCAGGTTTTCATCAGTATAGGCGACAATGGGGTTCGTCTTCAGATAGGTCGAAAGGGGATGCGTGCCTATGGCAGGCACCTCATCGATCAGCCGGGTAAGATCGTTGCGTGTGAGAACGCCCTGAATATGCTTCTGCTCATCAATGACCGGGAAGAGCAGTTGTTTCCCCTGCTTGAGTTGCTTGCTGTTGAGTAGCTGTATCAGGTTATCTCGTGTCACCTGTGTTGGCAGCGCGATAATGTTGGTGCGCATGACCTCTCGTACAAACAGGATTTCCAGGGGATCGATCGCGTATTCGTTGCTGAGGTGGTAGCCCCGGCGGCTGATCTTTTCGGTTAGAATCGAGCGGCGCATCAGGAGAACGGTGCAGCCATACGAGAGCATGCAGGTGATCAGCAACGGAACCAGCGCGTTGAGATCATGGGTCAGCTCAAGCGCAAAGATGACTCCCGTCAAGGGGGCGCGCATTGTACCACTCAGCATCGCCCCCATGGCAAGGAGGGCCCAGAAGCCGCCGCCTTGATGAGGGAAGATGAAGCTTTCGAGACCTCCCAGGGCACACCCGACCATCAGCAGCGGTGCCAGCACGCCGCCCGAGGTTCCCGAGCCAAGCGCGATCGCCCAGATCAACAGTTTCACAATCAGGATACCGAAGAGCAGCGTCAGAGTCGTGTTTCCCTGAAGTATGGTTCCGATATTGTCATATCCAACGCCCAGGGCTGGCGGGAAAATCAGGCCGCCGACGCCGACCGCGATCGCTCCTATGGCTGGCCACCACATCCAATGAAGCGGTAAGCGGTGGAACAGGTCCTCGAAGGCATAGACAAGGATGGTTGCAAGGCAGGAAAGCAGCCCTGCCAGAACTCCTGTCGCAATGCAGGCCAGTAGTGCCCAGAAATCGAGGGCCGCAGGATGAGCCGGGACCGGGAAGAGCGGGCCAGCGCCCAGGAAGTAGTAGCGTAGAAAGCCCGCAGTCACGCTTGCCAGCGCGACAGGAATCAGGCTGCGTGGTTTCCATTCAAACAGCAATAATTCCACGGCGAGCAGTACTGCGGCAACGGGTGCGTCGAAGGTTGCCGACATTCCAGCGGCGGCCCCGGCAACCAGCATGATTTTTCTTTCGGCACTCGAAAAATGGAAGAATTGGGCGATCATCGAGCCGAATGCTCCACCTGTCATGATGATTGGCCCTTCCGCGCCAAAGGGGCCACCGGAGCCGATAGAAATGGCTGCTGACACAGGTTTCAGCAGTGCTACTTTGGGATCGACTTTGCTTCCATTTACGAGAATAGCTTCGATCGCTTCGGGGATGCCATGCCCACGAATGCGCTCCGAACCATACCGGGCCATCAGACCGATCAGCAATGCACCTACTACAGGAACAATCACCACAAAGATACCCAGATGATTGGTAGCAGGGGAAACATCCTCAATACTGAAGCGCTGAAAGAAGAAGAGATTGGTAAAGAAGCGAATCAGGGTTAATAGAACAAGGGCAATAAAAGTGCTGAAGATGCCAATAACGATAGCAAGGATTGAAAGCCAGATCACCCTGGGCGTAGCAGTAAAATCTCCCAGTTTCTCCTCATTCTTGAGGGTATTGGGAGCCTTCCGAAACGTTTGCCAAACAGTGGCTAACAAATTAATTTCCTCCTTTTCAACTTCACATTCCACTTGGCATAATGTGGAGAACAAAATACCCTGAGGTAAGTAGCGGTATATTTATATATTAAGAATAGCATATTTATAACGGTTTTTGTTGGGAACAATATTACTTAGAGAGGCAATTCAAAACTGAAGAGGGAATTATGATTTATTATTCATAAAGAGGTAAAATCGTATCCTCATTTTTTTATGAGCTCAATGTGAAGTCCAGAGGTAAAATCTCCTTCTGTGTTCTGAGAGGGAGAAACATGTTTTCTCGTCTCATCATAAATAGAGCGTTTCTGGAGGTTTTTCAGCGGTAGCGGACCCAAAAATCGGCCCCGGAGGGCCGATGTGGCGTGCTATTTGATTGTGACGACCTGGCCATCTGTCATCGTCTGTAGATCATGTGGGGTGAGTTTGAAAATAGAGGTGGGTGTTCCAGCGGCGGCCCAGATCTCGCTATATTGAAGGAGATCTTCGTCAATAAATGTGCGAATAGGCTCTTTATGACCGATGGGAGCAACGCCACCAATCACAAACCCGGTGCGTTCGCGCACAAAGGTTGCGTCCGCTTTCGCGATTGGCTCGCCTACAAGCTGACTGATTCTGGCCTCGTTGACGCGGTTGGACCCGCTAGCAACGACAAGAATGGGGCTATTGCTGTCGGTTGCCCGAAAGATCAGCGATTTGACAATCTGCTCTACGCCACAGCCAACAGCCTGAGCAGCCTCTTTCGCGGTGCGTGTAGGTGTCGAGAGCTCGATGACAGTGCAATCAAAGCCGCGCCTGTGAAGCTCTTCCTGTACTCTTCTGGCAGTGGGGCTTGTTGTCATGAATAAGGCTCCTTGTGGTACATTGTGCAAACATTGAGCGAGTATCAAGAAAGGAGGTATGTATGCGGGAATCCCGGGATGTTCCCGGTTCCCTGATAACAGAGAGAACATCTCTACTATCAGGGAAACGAGAAAGATAGAAAAGGGTAACAATGAGATTTAGCGTGTGGAACCCAACTGGTCCCGCGTCGGCTCTGCTCAACAGAACCACGATTCGGTCAGATGCGGCAAGACTTCGCGTTTCTGATAGTGCTGTACCGCGTCTGCAACCGAGAATGGCTGATCCTGCATTGCCAGTGCCAGTGCTTTGACCTGGAAGAACGTCTCAACCGGGTCTGCTTTGCACTGTTCACCCTCTTCTACCAGGTGTGCAACCTGCTTTTGAAGCAGATCCATACGTGGGTCTGGATGTTGCCAGCGATAGGTATAGTCGGCTGCATCCAGCTTCCCTAGCCATTCGTTGCGGTCAGGGGCATCCAAAATGGCGGAACCCGGTGGAATAAGCAGGCGAATGGAGAGATGGACAGGGTCAAGATGTTCAATGTAGCCTCGATCCTCAAAAAACTGGAGTAGAGCAAGATAGCTCTCCAGTGTCTCCCAGGGAGAGAAGGGAAGCAGAGAGGGTCGGAGTGCCACGCCCACCTGATCCATAATATCGCAGATGGTTGCGACATCTTCGGCGGTGTGTCCCTTCTTCAGCCGTTGGAGTACAAGATCATTGAGCGACTCGACCGCTGAAACGACGAAGGCGCAGCCTAGCTCACGCATCTCCGGGAGCAGGTGCTGATGTTTTAGTAGATGCTCAATTTTAATGGTAGCATCAAAAGTCAGCTCCGGGAATTCCCGGTGCATGGAGCGTAAGATACGCATTGCGTGAGTCGGGCCGTTCCAGAAATCGGGATCGCCGAACGTGATGTGCTGTGCTCCTTGCTCAACCTGAGCACGGATGTCATTTAACACGATTGGGACCGGAACGGCAAAGAAGCGACCGTTATAGACAGGCGTTAGTGGGCAGTGGGTGCAGGTGTGCTTACAGCCACGTGTCGTCTCGGTGTAGCCTGCTAGCCTGATCTCATCGCCCCATTGTAGCCGAGCATAGCTCGTAAGTGGGGGGAGCTGTTGTCGCTCGGGTATAATAAAGGGTGTTCGTGCTATCCACGGGCCGCTGCTTGCTTCCCTGCTGTAGACTCCAGGAATCTCAAGCGTTGAGCCCTGTTCCTGTGCCTGAATCAGGTTGAGTAGTGGCGTTTCATATTCGCCTCCAATTGCCGCATCGATAGTTCCTTGCAGTAGATGCTCGGCATTGAGAAGCGCGTAGAGCCCATAGAGGCAGATAAATGCCTGTGGATTCACCGCTCTGATGCGTCGGGCCAGTTGTTCACCCAGACGCAAAGCTGTATGCATCGGTACAGAGATGGCGATGAAACGAGCACGCTTGATTGCCTCATCTGTGAGCGATTCTACGGCAGTATCGACGGCTACAGGGGCGTAGCCTGCCTGCCGTAAGATCGCTGAGAGTGAGGCGAGGTGAAATGGTTGATGGCCCAGTTCATAGCACGAGAGAAGTAGGATATTGCCTTGTTGTTTCATTTCTTCCTTGCGACGCCACCCCCGCCCTTGCGCTGTGGTCCAGCTCCTGCCGCTTCGGGTGTCCAACCTTCTGGCATGCGAGCATCCTGACCAAAGAAGAACTCTTCCATCTGTTCGCGCAGGATCTTGCGGGCTTCGGGGTCGGCCATATTCAGTCCATAATGGTTGATAATAAGGACGCTTTGGGCTGGCCACATCTCCCAGGCCTGCTTGGAGATACTTTCATAGATCCGTTGTCCAAGCGGTCCCGGGAATGGCGGCTTCTCTAAGCCGGGAAGCTCACGCTGCAATTTCGCACAGTAGACCAGCCTTTGACCCGGCTCTTGTTGCTGCGTTGATCTGGCTTCATCACCAAAAAAGAATTTTTCCATTTCCTGGCGCAGGATCTTGCGGGCTTCAGGGTCAGCCATATTCAGGCCCCGCTCATTAATAATCTGCATGCTCTGTGCTGGCCACATACGCCAGGCTTGTTGAGAGATATGTTCATAAATGCGCTGCCCTAGCTCGCCGGGAAAAGGTGGCTTTTCCAGGCCAGGGAGCTCTTGTTTTAGTTTGACACAATAGACCGTTCGTGGCATGATGGAACTCCTGATACGTTGGATAAGCGAATCCGCCTTAAAGTGATACTACAAGATGTGAAGTAGCATGTCAAATCAACATTCTGAACCAGAGCGACCTCGCGTTCTGTTTTTTGGTATGGAAGGGAGTTTTTCCGCGCCGGTCCTCTCGGCTCTCTTGAAAAGCGGGATTGAGGTTTGTGCTGTGATTCTTCCCGCTCAGGCGTTGCCGGGGAGAACTTTGCAGGGTTATCGGCGGCGCGAGCCGCCTGCGGGGAAACGTGTGCTTCTCCCCATCGTTCGCTCATCGCTCCATACCTCTATTGTACAAATAGCCTGGAAGCATTCCATCCCGGTCTGGGATGTTTTTTCGCTTTCTGCCCCTGAGACTCGGAAGATGCTGGCGGCCTATCGGCCTGATCTGATCTGTGTTGCCTGTTTTTCCACGCGTATCCCGCGGTCGGTATTGCGGATACCTCGTCTGGGAAGTCTGAATGTCCATCCATCGCTGCTGCCTGCGAACCGTGGTCCCGTGCCGTTGTTCTGGACGTTTCGGTTTGGATGCGAGCGTACCGGGGTGAGTGTTCATCTGCTTGAAGAGAAGATGGACAGTGGCGCGATTTTGGCTCAGGGAGCACTTTCTGTGCCAGAGGGAATTGATTATGAGCAACTGGAAATACGCTGTGCAGAACTGGGCGGTGTCTTGCTCGTGCGGGCTGTTCAGGCGCTTGTTCGGGGAGAGGCGCAGGTACAGGAACAGGATGAGGCTCAAAGCAGCTATTATTCGTTCCCGGCTGAGCAAGATTTTGTGGTTCCGGCTGCGCAATGGGAGGCGCGTCATGTCTATCGTTTTGTGTGTGGTGTGGGTGCATGGGGTGAGCTTCCGGTGCAGTTGATAAGCGGACAGGAGGTGTTTTTGCTGCGCGAGTGCATTTCCTATAGCCATGAAGGGGAGGCTGATGGCGTTCTGGTAGATGAGGTTGCGCATGAAGCAGTGGTTCCCTGTTTGCGTGGAACGGTAACAGTTCGATATCTTGAAAGGCGTGATTTGGTGGTATATGGTAAGGGGAGTTATCAGGGCGGTTAAAAACATCTGTGTGGGTTTTCTATTACCATTTTTGTCTGGTTGCTTTGGGATGTTCTACCACGCGAATAGCTGTCCTTTCTCTGGAGGCC
>Ga0164243_10001659_pt1 | contig 37605 bp, 41 predicted proteins | sample OricompcompostOP_FD_108781 | JGI IMG/M metagenome (GOLD analysis project Ga0164243, IMG submission 108781) | Organic Plus compost microbial communities from Emeryville, California, USA - Original compost - Organic plus compost (OP) | ecosystem: Engineered > Solid waste > Mixed feedstock >...
CAAGCAGGACAGCATCAAGATCTTCGGCTGGGACCTGACGGCACAGGCGATCGCCGGCATCGATGCCGGTTACGTGGTCGCCGTGATCCAGCAGGATCCGGCAGCCATGGGCGCGGCCGCGGTCGACGCGCTGAAGACGCTATCTGAAGGTGGCACGGTGGAGGCCAGCATCTCCGTTCCGGTGACAATTGTCACCAAGGAGAATGTCGAGCCGTATCGGGCTGTCTTCCAATGAATGCCGGAGAACGACAGACCCCCTCTGTCGCCGGCGCCGGGAGGGCATCGCCCTCCCGGCAAGTCCCCGGCAGGCAACCGCGGATCGCGCTCAGAGGCATCGTGAAGAATTTCGGTTCGCACCAGGCGCTGCGGGGGGTGGACCTTGACCTTTACCCGGGTGAGTGCCTCGGTCTCGTCGGCGACAATGCCGCCGGGAAATCGACGCTGACCAAGATCATCTCGGGCACCTACATCCCCGACGCTGGCACGATAGAGGTGGATGGCGAGGTGACGCGTTTTGCCGGGCCTGCCGACGCGCGTGGGCGCCATATCGAGATGGTCTATCAGGACCTTAGCCTTTGCGACCATATCGACGTGGTCGGCAATCTCTTCCTCGGACGTGAGCTTACGACAGGCCCCTTCCTCGACAGGAAGACCATGCTCCTGGAAGCCCGTAAAATGCTGGATGCGCTGGAAATCCGTATCCCGCGGCTTACCGCGAAGGTCGAGAAGCTCTCCGGCGGTCAGCGGCAGGCGATTGCGATTGCTCGCGCCGCCTCGTTCGAGCCCAAGGTGCTCATCATGGACGAGCCAACATCTGCACTGGCGGTGGCAGAGGTCGAGGCGGTGCTTTCACTCATCAATCGCGTGAAGGCCAAAGGCGTCTCGGTGATCCTGATCACACACCGTCTGCAGGATCTCTTTCGTGTCTGCGACCGCATCGCCGTCATGTACGAGGGCACGAAAGTTGCGGAGCGCGCCATCGGGGAAACGGACCTTGAAGACCTTGTGAAACTCATCGTCGGTGAAAGGGGCACGCATTGACCGTCTATAGTGAGCGCGCCGCGGGATCTCTGCTTTCCGACTTCCTGGCTGAACATGCGCAGGTGCTTTCCATCGCAGCGTTCTTCCTCGCCTGCGTCGTCTTCTTCGCGGCCGCGACCGACACGTTCCTTACCCTCGGCAACCTCCTGAACATTATCCGGCAGGCGGCGCCCATCTTGATCGTAGCCGTGGCGATGACCTTCGTGATCATAACGGGCGGCATTGATCTGTCCGTCGGCTCGCAGGTGGCTCTCGTCAACGCGCTGGCGGCGATCATCCTTGCGATCGGCTATCCCTGGCCGGTGGTGGTCTTGGGCATGCTGGTCTTCGGCGGGCTGATGGGATTGGGGCAGGGCTGGTTCGTCGCCTACCAGGGCATACCGGCCTTCATCGTCACCTTGGCCGGCCTGTCGATCCTGCGCGGATTCGCGCTCTACCTGACCCAGGGCTACTCAATTCCCATCAGCAACGTTCCGGGCTTCTTCGTACTCGGCCGTGGTCACCTTCTGGGTGTTCCGGTGCCGGCCTTGATCGCCATCCTCGTTGCGATCCTCGGCTACGTGGTCATAGCCGCGACGAAATACGGCCGGCAGGTGGTGGCGGTGGGATCGAACATGGAGGCGGCCCGGCGCGTCGGCATGCCGGCGCGGTGGATCGTGGCTTCGGTCTACGTGGTGGCAGGCGTGGCCTCCGCCCTGGCCGGTCTTCTGATAGCGGCCCGCCTTGGCTCGGGTTCCTCGAACGCTGCGGTGGGTTTCGAGCTGCAGGTGATCGCAGCGGTCGTGCTCGGTGGCACCTCTCTGATGGGCGGCCGCGGCACGATCTTGGGCACCGTGCTCGGCACCATGACCATCGCTGTGATCGGCAATGGTCTAATCCTGATGCACATCTCGCCGTTCTTCACCCAGATCGTCACGGGAGCGATCATCCTCCTTGCCATCTGGCTCAACACGCGAATCTTCACGACGGGCTTCCGCTTTAGCGCAGGGGGGAAGCAATGAACGGCAGTGAGCTATCTGAGGCCCATGTCCGCTCTGGACAGGTGATGACCGTGACGGGGCTGGTCCCGGCGGAAAACCTCGGAATCACGCTGATGCACGAGCATATCCTGAACGACTGCCGCTGCTGGTGGCATCCGCCCAAAACACCTGAGCGGCAGTATCTGGCCGAAAGCTTCGTCTGCATCGAAATCCTCGGCGAACTCAGGCAGGATCCCTTCGTCAACAAGCACAACATCACGCTCGATGACGAGCCGCTTGCGATCGCCGAGTTGAAGGCGCTCGTGGCGGAGGGCGGGCGAACCGTTGTCGAGCCCACGTGCCAGGGCATCGGCCGCAATCCGCTTGCCCTGCGTCGGATCTCGGAAGCCACCGGGCTCAACATCGTCATGGGCGCCGGCTACTACCTCGCCGCCTCGCATCCCGAGAAGGTGGCAGAGATGAGCGAGGACGATATCGCCGACGAGATTGTGCGCGAAGCGCGGGAAGGCGCCGACGGCACGGACGTGAAGATCGGACTTATCGGCGAGATCGGCGTTTCCTCCGACTTCACCAAGGACGAGGAGAAATCCCTGCGCGGTGCGGCGCGGGCGCAAGTGCGAACCGGCCTGCCCTTGATGGTGCATCTGCCGGGCTGGTTCCGCCTCGGTCACCGCGTGTTGGACATCGTGGCCGAAGAAGGTGGCGATCTGCGGCACACCGTGCTCTGCCACATGAACCCCTCGCATGAGGATTTCGCCTATCAATCGGAACTGGCTTCTCGCGGCGCCTTCATCGAATACGACATGATCGGCATGGATTTCTTTTATGCCGATCAGCAGGTTCAATGCCCGAGCGACGAAGAATCCGCCCGGGCGATCGTAAAGCTGATCGATGCAGGCTATCTCGACAGGATCCTGCTTTCTCACGATGTCTTCCTGAAGATGATGCTGACCGGTTACGGCGGCAATGGCTATGCCTTTATCCTCAGGCACTTCCTCCCGCGGCTCAGGCGGCACGGAATCGAAGATGCGACGCTTGAGAGGATGATGCTGGACAACCCCCGCTCCGTGTTCCAGGCCGGTTTATGACCCGGCCTCCAACCCAGATGGATAAGACAATGACGAAAAAAGTGCTCCTCGTCGGTGAAAGCTGGATCAGTTCCGCAACCCATTACAAGGGGTTCGACCAGTTCGGCAGTGTGACCTTCCATCTGGGCGCGGAGCCGCTGGTGAAGGCGCTTGAAGGCAGCGAATTCGACCTCACCTACATGCCGGCGCATGAGGCGGTGGAGAAGTTCCCATTCGAGATGAGTGAGCTTGACGCCTACGACGCCGTCATCCTCTCGGACATCGGCTCGAATTCGCTCCTGCTGCCGCCCGCAGTCTGGCTGCAGTCCCGTACGGTTCCCAACCGCCTGAAGCTGATCAAGGCGTGGGTGGAAAAGGGCGGTGGGCTTCTGATGGTCGGCGGCTACTTTTCCTTCCAGGGCATCGACGGAAAGGCGCGCTGGCGGCGCACCCCGGTGGAGGACACGCTGCCTGTCACCTGCCTTCCCTATGACGACCGGGTTGAAATGCCGGAAGGCGCCGTTGCCGCCATCGTGAAGCCTGATCATCAGGTCATGGCGGGCCTGTCAGGCGAATGGCCGCCGGTCCTGGGAGTCAACGAAGTGGAGGTCCGTGACGGCGCGGAGGTTCTCGCGCGGCTGCCGCAAGACCAGGGCGGTCATCCCCTGCTCGTCCTTGGAGGCTTCGGCAAGGGCCGCACGGCTGCATGGACGTCCGACATCGGTCCGCACTGGTTGTCACCGGCTTTCTGCGCGTGGGAGGGCTATGGGCGCCTGTGGAAGAACATACTTGGCTGGCTCACGGAAGAGCGTTGAGGTTCAGGTGGAAAGGATGGCCGCAAGCTCCCGCTCCGTCGGGAAGGCCGAACGGGTGCCGCGGCGGCTGACGGTGATCGATGCGGCGCGCACCGCGTGCTCCAAGGCAAGGCGGTCGATCCTGGTCGAGCGGAGCGCGGAGGATGCCAGGGCCACGGCGGTGAAGGTGTCCCCGGCGCCTGTGGTGTCGACCGCGGTTGAAGGAGCGGCAGGGATGGAAATGATGCTCTTCCCATCGGCGAGCATGGCGCCCCTTGCACCCAAGGTAAGCACCACCTGGCTTACGCCCGAGCCGAGGAGCTTTCGAGCCGCCTCTTCTCCGCGCGCGCTGGTAAGGGCAAGGGCTTCCCCTTCGTTTAGGAAGGCTATGTCGATCAGCGACCACAGGGAGGCGAAGAACGGGCGGAGCGGCGAGGGGTTGAACGCCGTCGTCATGCCGCGAGCCCGCGCGGCTTCCAAAAGGCGACGGGTCGCCTCGTCGGTGAGGTTGCCCTGCAGCACGGCGAGATCGCCGGCCGCGGCATCAGAGATTTGCGGAATCGCATCTTCAACGCGCAGGGCTTGCGCGCAATCGGTCGTGGTGATGTTGACGTTCTCTCCATCGGGCGTGATGAGCACGATGGAGAAGTCGCTATCCTTTCCGGAAAGGGGGACGAGTTGGCTCGTCACCGGCTCGCGGGCCAGATCCCGGCGGATCAGCTCGGCTCGCACGTCTTCGCCGACTGCGGCAATCAGGGTTGTCGGCAATCCGCAGCGCGCCATGACCACGGCCTGGTTGGCACCTTTGCCGCCGAGATCGCGAGATTGCCCTGTGCCGAGGATGGAGGCACCCGCTTCCGGCAGCGCGGCAACGGCGATGGTCTCATCGATGGTAATATTGCCGATCACGTAAGCGCGCATGAACAGTCTTTCGAAAGGCGAACGAAATGCAGGAAGTATCGGATAAAACGGCGAGCGCAATAAGGGAAATCTTCGGCAGGGACAAGGTGCTGATCGGCATGATTCATTGCCCCGCCTTTCCCGGTGCCCCCCGCTACCGCGGGGCCGATATGGACACGATCTACGATGCCTGCATGCGCGATGCCGAGGCGCTGGTCGAAGGCGGGATGCACGGTCTCATCGTCGAGAACCATGGCGACATCCCCTTTTCGAAACCGGAAGATATCGGCCCGGAAACGGCGGCCTTCATGTCGGTGGTCACCGACCGAGTGGCGCGGGCCACCGGTGTCCCATTGGGCGTCAACGTGCTGGCCAACGCACCGATACTGGCCATTGCCATCGCCGTGGCGGGCAGCGCGAAGTTCATCCGCGTCAACCAATGGGCCAACGCCTATGTGGCTAATGAGGGCTTTGTCGAGGGCAGGGCGGGCGAAGCCATGCGGTACCGGTCCCTGCTCCGGGCCGAACACGTCAAGGTCTTCGCCGACAGCCACGTGAAGCATGGCAGCCACGCGATCGTAGCCGACCGGTCTATTGAGGAACTGACGCGCGATCTTGCCTTCTTCGACGCGGACGTGGTGATCGCCACCGGCCAACGAACGGGCAATTCCGCGACCATCGAAGAGATCGAGACGATCGGCAGGGCCACGCACCTGCCGCTGCTCGTCGGCTCCGGTGTCAGCAAGGAGAATGTGGTGGAAATCCTGCAGCGCACGAACGGCGTCATCGTTGCCTCCTCGCTGAAGGAAGGCGGGGTATGGTGGAACCCGGTCAATATCGAGCGTGTGAGGGCCTTCTGTGAAGCGGCCGCACCTGCTTTGGAGGCGTGAGCCGTGGTGGAGACGCTTTCGCAGCAGATCCTGCGCGAGAATGCCGATGTTTTTCGCGAGATGATCACCCATCGCTTCGTCAGGGAGATCGAGGGCGACCGCCTGCCCGGCGAGGTGTTCGACCGCTATCTGGTCTATGAAAGTGCCTTTGTCGACACGGCGATCTCGATCTTCGCCTATGCGGTGGCCAAGACTGAAACCATCGCACAGAAGCGCCGATTGATCGCGGTGCTCGATGCGCTTGCCAACGAGCAGATCGCCTATTTCGAAAGAACCTTCGCGGCGCGCCGCATCGATCCTGCGTCGTTCGACACCGGGCTCCCTCAGGTAGAAGCCTTCCGGTCGGGTATGTTGGAGATTGCTCGAGACGGCGGCTTTCTGGATATCGTCACCGCCATGTTCGCGGCCGAATGGATGTACTGGACCTGGTGTGAAAAGGCCGCACGTGCGTCCATCAGCGATCCTCTGCTTAAGGAATGGATCCATCTTCATGCGCATGAAGATTTCGCCAGCCAGGCGCAATGGCTAAGGTCGGAACTCGACGCGGCAGGCGAGCGGATCGGTTCCACAGAGCGGGTACGATTGACCGGCATCTTCGGCCGTGTTCAACGGCTCGAAATCGCCTTCCACGATGCACCCTACCTTTAGGCTCCCGCCCTTGTCGGCAGACCGCGCATTAATTCCATGCAAGCGGCAGTGATTGAAAAAAATGATATAGGCGTCCCGCCCATTCTTGTGGCAATCTTGGTAAATTACCTTGAACCCCTGAGACGGTGGGAGGGCTGTCTCAGCTGACGTAAGCGCAGTGTACCAGCGCCCGGTACCAAAGCATGCGGTGCGAACACCGCACGTGCCGAGACTTCTTCGGTGAACAGTAACCAGGGACGTGTTCGCGTGCTTGATCGGTCAGATGAGGAAAGAGCAGCTGCAAAGTTCGAGCTGCCTGACGGCGAGGGTGGTGTGCGCAACCTTATGCGCGCATGCGATTGGTCCCAGTCCCCGCTGGGTCCTCCGGAGGAATGGCCGCAGCCGCTTCGGCTTTACCTTCGGCTGATCCTCGATGCGAGGCAGCCTATGTTCATCGCCTGGGGTCCGCAGCTCGCCTTCCTTTACAACGACGCGTCCCGGCTGATCCATGGCGACACGGGATACGCCTTGGGGAAGCCGCTGCGAACTGTCTGGGCCGATATTTGGGACCAGATCGGCGGGATGATGGAGGACTGCCTCCACGGTACCGCGCAATGGCACGAAAATCTCCATCTGTCCCTGCATCGAAAAGGCGCTCCCGAGGATGCGTGGTTCAGTTTTTCGTTCGCTCCGCTCCGGGACGAGAATGAAGTCGTGCAGGGCATCCTTTGCGTGGCCTCAGAGACGACCGAAGCGGTGTTGGCGACACGTGCGTTAACGAAGAGCGAGGCCCGGCACAGGGCGATCGTTACAGCGACACCGGAATGCGTGAAGCTGGTTTCCACAGACGGCCGGCTCCTCGAGATGAACCCGGTGGGCCTCGACATCATCGAGGCGGACGATGCAGCCGCAGTTCTGGGCCACGATATTCTCGACGTGATCGCGCCCGAAGATCGCGAGGAATGGCGCAGAAATCACGAGCGGGTCTGCCACGGCGAGAGCCTGGCCTGGGAATTCGATATCATTGGCCTGAAAGGTACGCGCCGGCGTATGGAAACGCATGCCGTGCCGCTGAACATGCCTGATGGCTCCGTTGCTCAGCTCGCCGTTACCAGGGACGTGACCGAACGCAGGAAATCGGAAGAACACCAGAAGCTGCTTGTCAACGAGCTTAACCACCGCGTGAAGAACACGCTGGCGACCGTTCAATCGATCGTCAGCCATACGCTTCGCGCTACCGCCGAACCGGAGAAAGCGCGAGAACAGATCGAGGGCCGCCTCATTGCTCTGTCCGGAGCCCACAGCATCCTTACGCGCGAGAATTGGCAGGGAGCATATGTGGGCGAACTCGTAAGCCAGATAATGATGCCGTTCCGCGCTCAGGAGAACCAGATCGCGGTGCAAGGCCCACCCATACGCCTTTCGCCCAAGATGGCGGTTTCCATTTCGCTGATGCTGCAGGAACTGGCCACCAACGCTATCAAGTACGGCGCCTTCTCGACGTCCGAGGGACGCGTTTCGCTGGAATGGCGGGTAACGGACGGCTCGAACTTGTACCTTTGCTGGAGCGAGCATGGCGGACCGGAGGTGAAGAAGCCGGAACGCTCCGGCTTTGGAACGCGCTTGATCCAAAGCCTGACCGAAGAGATGGGAGGTAACGTCAAGATGGATTTCGCCCCTTCCGGCTTTACGGGCATTCTGGCTGCTCCGATCTCTGCTTGAAAGGCGGAGGCTTCCGAGAACCTTTGCTTCTTCGGCGGGTTTTAACGGCATGAGCAATATGGTGGAACCGCAAACCCTCTATCTCGACGAGGGGCCGGACGTACCCAACAATCCGGTCCTTCCCGTGTTGTTTTATCGTAAGGTCATCGGCGCGGATGCAGAGGACAAAGCGCTTGCATTCGAGGAGCACTTCGCGGGGAATGGCTGGCGCGGCATTTGGCGAAACGGCATCTTCAGCTACCACCATTTCCACCCGGACGCTCATGAGGCTCTTGGCATCGCCCGCGGTTCGGTCGAAGTGCAGCTGGGCGGAGAGCACGGCAAGCGCTTGCTGCTTGAGGCGGGAGATCTCGTTGTGCTCCCGGCCGGTACGGGACACAAGAACGTGTCTGCAACCGATGATCTGCTTGTGATCGGCTCCTATCCGGCCGGGCAGGAGGACTATACAACCTCCCGCCGCAAGACCGACAAGGATTCGGTCGCCGCGGTTCCTCTGCCCGGCAGTGATCCGTTCTACGGCATCAACGGTCCGCTTCCGCGCATTTGGAGCTCTTCTGGCAAAGGCTAGGCCGGAAGCAAAAAGCGACCCTTCCGCGCGCGATTTGTATGGCACGATTGCGGTAGACCGGAGAATATTGAAACCTTATTGCCTCGCAGGCCGCGATGGCGCGGTTTAGATTGGCGCCGCTTTCGCTGATCGGTGGACGTAATGATCAGGATGCGCAGTGACGTTAGGAGAAAAAATACATGACGAAAATGCGGACAGTGGACAGGGGCCTTTTTCTTCTAACCGCGACCGTGTTCCTGGTTCTTGGGGGAATTGCCGGCGCTGAAGCACAGGAGCAGGGCGACCCTTCCGCCATCATTCGGGTCGGTTCGCTTTACGAGCCTCAGAACCTGGACAATACGGCGGGCGCTGGCCAGGGCATAAACGAGGCCTTCAACGGCAATGTCTACGAAGGGCTTTTCCAACTGGAAGACAGCGGCGAGGTGGTGAAGAAGCTCGTCACCGATTACACGATGAGCGATGATGGCCTGACATACACATTCACGCTGCAGCCGGACGTGTCCTTCCATTCCGGCGATCCGCTTACCTCAGCCGACGTGAAGTACAGCATCGAGCGGGTCACCAGCGAGAATTCGAAAAGCTCGCGCAAGAACAGCCTGTCGACCATTGCCGGCATAGAGACACCGGACGATCGGACGGTCGTCATCCGCCTCTCACAGCGGTCAATCTCACTGCCCTACAACCTCTCCTATGTCTGGATCGTCAACGACGAGGCGAAGGACCTGACTTCGAGCGAGGACGGCACCGGTCCTTACAAGCTCGAAGCCTGGCGTCGCGGCTCCTCCATCAGCCTGACCCCGTTTGAGAACTATTGGGGCGAGAAGCCCGCCAATGGAGGCGTGGTCTTCAACTACTTCACCGAGGCCACTGCCCTCAACAATGCGCTGCTGACCGGTGCAGTCGACATCATCACGAGCGTGCAAAGCCCGGACTCGTTGGCGCAGTTCAAGGACAATCCCTCGTTTGTCGTGACCGAGGGCCAGTCGACTACGAAGGAAGTGCTGGCCTACAACGACCGCGTCGAGCCCTTCAACAACGTCAAGGTGCGCAAGGCGATCGCACGCGCAATTGACCGGCAAAAGCTTCTTTCGTCGATCTGGGGCGAATACGGCACGCTGATCGGCTCCTTCGTGCCGCCGACGGATCCCTGGTATGTCGACCTGACCAACGTCGATCCCTACGACCCGGAGAGCGCCAAACAGCTGCTCGCAGAGGCCGGCTATCCGGACGGTTTCTCCTTCACGCTCGAGACACCGAACTACGATCCGCACCCGATCGTGGCTCAGTTCGTGCAGAGTGAGCTTGCCAAGGTCGGGATCACGGTGAACATCAACATCATCACCGCCAATGAGTGGTACACAAAGATTTACCAGGCACACGATTTTCAGGCGACGCTGCAGGAGCACGTGAACCACCGCGATATCGTCTTTTACGGCAACCCCGATTTTTACTGGGGTTACAACAATCCCAAAGTCGTCGAGCTGATTGCATCCGCGGAGACCAGCGGCAGCGAAGCGGAGCAGGTCGAAAAGCTGACGGAAGCCAACCGCATCATCGCGGAGGATGCGGCAAGCGGCTGGCTTTATCTCTATCCGCAGATCGTGGTATCGAGCGCTCTCGTCAGCGGATACCCCGTCAACGGGTTGAACTCGCAGTTCTTCGCCTACGATATCGCAAAGCGCGCGCAGTAGTACGTAAGGACTGTCGGGATTGGTGTGACGGAGGGGTGAACAGCAGAAGGAGGGGGCAATCCTCGCTTATATCGTCCGCAGGCTCGCCATTCTCCTGTTCTCGCTCCTGGTGGCCTGTATCGTCCTCTTCGTTCTCCTGCGCCTCTTGCCGGGCGACCCGGCCAGTGCGCTGGTTTCGGTCGGAGCAGACCCCGCGCAGATAGAGGCTGCGCGCAGGCAGGTCGGCTCCGACCTGCCGCTTGCGCAGCAATTCGCCCAGTTCATCTCCAGCCTTGCCCGGTTCGACCTCGGTACGTCTTTCGTCAGCCGCACGCCGGTGCTGCAGGAGATCACGGCAAGGCTCACAGTCACGGTGCCGCTTACACTGCTTGCCTTTGCTCTCGCCTTCCTTATCGCTGTGCCGTTCGGGATCATTTCAGCGGTGAAGGCCGACCGCTGGTATGGTGCCGCGATCTCGGTGATCTCGCAGCTTGGCATTGCCATTCCTGTTTTCTGGGTGGGCATCCTCCTGGTGGCGCTCTTTGCCGTGAATTTGCGGCTTTTCCCCTCGGGCGGCTTCCCACCTCAGGGCTGGGGCGCTCCGTTCGAGGCGCTTCGCGCGTTGGTTCTTCCCGTTGTGACCATCGCCATCGTCATGTCCGCCTCGCTTCTGCGCTACGTGCGATCAGCAACCCAGGATGTTCTCGGCAGCGATTATCTGCGGACGGCGCGGGCGCTTGGCTCCGGCTTCTCCGAGGCGCTCGTCCGGCACGGCATCCGCAACGGCGCGGTGCCCGTGGTCTCGATCCTGGGCATCGAGCTTGCGACAACCCTGCTTGGTGCCGTGGTGGTGGAGAGGGTCTTCACTCTTCCGGGCCTCGGCTCAATGCTGCTTCTTGCCATCGAGCAGCGCGATTATCCGAACATCCAGGGTGTGCTCTTCATATCAACGCTGCTCGTCCTGCTGATCGGTTTCCTGGCTGATCTGGCGCAGCGCTGGATCGATCCGCGCCTGCGCGAGCGGTTGGGGAGCGCGGAGCGATGACGATCCTCGCGCAACCGCAAGCGGATCGGGCGCGTCGCACCCCCCGGTCGCTCACCTTCAGCATCGGCCTGCTTCTCGTCGGCCTGCATCTTGCCATAGCGATCCTGACACTCTTCTGGACGCCATACGATCCCGCCGGCATGGCGGGCGGACGGCTGGAAGCCCCCTCCTGGGCCCATTGGGCGGGAACGGACAGGCTGGGGCGCGACCTCCTCACGCAGATCATGATCGGCTCGCGCATCGCCATCACGGTCGGCACGGGCGCCGTGGCGATCGCCGCGCTCACCGGCGTTACGCTGGGCGTGCTTGCCGCTTTTGCGACCCGTTATCTCGACGATGCGCTCGCTGCGACCTTCGACATTCTCATTGCCTTCCCCACGCTGCTGCTCGCCATGCTGGTGGTGGCGGCCACCGGAAATGCGAGCCTGTTTTCCGCCATTCTCGCGCTTGGCATCGCTATTTCGGCAATTGTAGCGCGGCTGACGCGCATCCTTGCCAAGCGGGTGCTGGCGATGGACTACATCACCGCCGCGCGCACCGCTGGCTCCTCATGGCCCAGCATCGTCTTCCGCCATCTCCTGCCGAATATCTGGCCCACGCTTTCGGTCAATTTCGCCCTTCAGTTCGGGCTCGCGGTCATCGCGGAGGCTTCGCTTTCCTATCTCGGCCTCGGCGCGCCGCCACCGAACGCGTCCTGGGGGCGGCTTCTCCAGGAGGCGCAGGGCACGGTTTACACTGCCCCCTTCGGCGCCGTCGCACCCGGCATCGCGCTCGTATCGCTCGTCATCGGGATGAACCTGCTTGCGGATGGCCTGCGCGATATCGGCGATCCCACGCGGAGGCGTGGGAGATGAGCCTGCTCAAGATCGAAGGTCTCACCTTGCGAACCGGCGACAAGGTGCTGGTATCGAATTTGGCGCTCGACGTCGCGCATGGTGCGCGAGTAGGGCTGATCGGGGAGTCGGGATCGGGCAAGTCGTTGACCGCGCTTGCGGCGATCGGCCTCCTGCCGCCGGAAATCCGCGCTGAAGGCTCGATTCTGCTCGACGGGAAGCAGGTGGTAGGAGCCAGCGAAGATGAGCTGACGGCGCTCCGCGGAGCGGTCGCCGCCACCGTCTTCCAGGAACCGCTCACCGCACTCGACCCGTTGATGAAGGTCGGGCGGCAGATAAGGGAGCCGCTGATACGCCGACACCGGCGGCAAGGAGCTTCCGCCGATCGCAAGACGATCGATCGCGAGGTGCGCGAGCTGCTCGAAAGGGTCTCCCTGCCTGATGTCGACCGCATCGCGAATGCCTATCCCTTCGAGATTTCAGGCGGCCAGCGCCAGCGTGTGGCCATTGCCATGGCGCTTGCTTGCCGTCCCAAGCTCCTGATCGCCGATGAACCTACGACTGCGCTCGACGTCACCACGCAGGCCGAGATCCTCGAACTCCTTTCCGATCTTGTTCGCGAGAACGGCATGGCGCTTCTTTTCATCAGCCACGATCTTCCCGTCGTGGCGCGGGTCGTAGAGGAAGTGACCGTGCTTCGCGGAGGGGAGGTGGTCGAGCGCGGGCCGGTAAAGTCGGTGTTCGGCGCGCCAAAGCATGAATATACGCGAACGCTCGTGGCGGCGGCTGCAGCCTTCGACCAGGCATTGGGGCCTGCACGATGAGCACCCTCTCGCTTCAATCCGTCTCCTTCGGTTATTCACGCGACCAGCGGGTCCTTCATGATGTCTCCTTCACGGTTGGAGCTGGCGTGAATGTCGGGCTTGTGGGCGAATCCGGTTCGGGAAAGACCACGATCCTGAAGCTCCTGCTGGGATTGGCTCGCCCCGGTTCAGGGGCGATCTGCTTCGGGGATGAGGTTCTCGATCTGAGAGACAAGGCTCTTACACGCCGCTATCGCCGGGCTGTGCAGGCGGTCTTTCAAGATCCTTACTCCTCGCTCGATCCGCGACAGAAGGTTGAATCCATCATTGCCGAGCCGTTGCGGGCTTTGGACATTCCGGGACCGCATCGGCCGGCGATAGAGGCTGCGCTCAAGGATGTCGGGCTTCCGACAGACGCCATTTCGCGCTATCCGCATGAGTTCTCCGGCGGCCAGCGGCAGCGCATTGCCATTGCGCGGGCGATCGTCGCCTGTCCTCAGTTCATCCTGGCCGATGAGGCGGTCAGCGCGCTCGATCTTTCCACCCGTGTCCGCATCGTCGATCTCCTCAAGGCGCTTTCGCGGACGATGACCATCCTGCTCGTGTCGCACGACCTCGCTGTGGTGGCGGCACTCTGCGAAGAAATCATCATTCTGGAGAAGGGGCGCATTGTGGAGAGCGGGCGGACGGCCGACATTCTCTCCAACCCGCAGCACCCCTATACGCAAAGGCTTCTTGCCAGCGTGCCGCGAATGCCGGCACCGGCGTGATCAGCCGGCGGGACCGACGCGCCGCCGGATGGCGTGTTCCCTTATGTCGTCCTTTGACAGATAGTCGATCTGCTCGACCAGGACTTCGTGCACGAGCTTTTCGCCGACGCGCGCGTTGATGCTGTCGCGGATGCCGTTGCGCAGGGCGTCGAGATCGACACTTTCGCGGTTGGAGAAGTCGATCTGGGGATTGCCGTAGAGATAGGAATGAAGCTGATCGGTCAGAAGGATCTCCGCCGGCAGCGACAGCGCCTTCAGCTTTGCCGGCTCGACCGTATAGACCAGGCGGGCGAGGAAGTAGCCGTCGACCCTGCCATCCTTGACGACAGGCACGGACATGATGCTGGAACGCACGTAATCGAGCCCGCCGAAGAAGGCAGGTATCGGCTCTGCTCTGCTTCGGGCCTGCGACACCTGGAACGAGTAGAATACGGCGCCGAGCGTTGCAACGCTGATCCAGACGGCAGCCAGGATGAACTTGAACATGAGTGTCTACCTGGGCCCGAATTCCTTCGCCGAATAGGTGCCGTCGGCCTGCGCGCGTTGTATAGTCTCCTGGATGAGTGTCGCAACCTCTCCGACGGCGCTCAGATGCGCCCGGATCGCTGCTTCGTTCAACGTAAGCTTGTCGCGCAGCCGTATCAGGGCGACGCGATGCTCCGCACTGAGGCTGCTTTTCCTGGTGCTCTTGAACGCTTTGCTGAGCTCATGGAGATGGCGGCTCTTCCTCGCGTTTGACGCCTTGATGTCGAATCGCGGATCGGCTCTCAGCGCCGACGTCTCATGCTCGATGCTTTCCTCGATACGCGCAATCAGGTTGAGCAAGCTGGTGCCCGCCGCGCTGGAGGTGCCCGCCTCTGCGGCGGTGCTGCGTTTGGTTGCAGAAGTCAGATCGTGCATGGTTTGATGTACCTTACTCCTTCGCCGGAACCTTCGCGTCCCCGGCCATTGTCCTTGTCGCCTGGCGTTCAAGCTCTTCCACCAGGGCCGCGGAGAGGGCTGCCTGTTCAGCCGCTTCCGGTTCCTGGCGGGAGATGCCGGCGATCGGCATTTTCTTCCCGTCTTCGAGATAATGCTCACCCAGTATGCGATCGGCGATCCCGATCCCGCCGCGCTTGGCCATCGTTTCCCCAAGCTGCTGGGCCAGAACGCTGCGCCACATTTCGCCTGAAAGGCCCTCGCCGAAGATGGCATCTCCTTCCTTGGGCAGCATCGTCTCCAGGAAGTTCTGCAGCACCATCGCCTCGAATTGCACGAAGTGCTCCGGCATGTCCGCCTTCGCAGGAGGCTCTCGTCGAAACCCCGCCGAAGTCGCCTGCTCGAAGGCCGGGCCGGCCGCGCGGGCGAGGGATTGCAGGCGCGCGCGCGCCGCTTCGACCTTTTCCGGATCGGCAGCCCGTACAACCTCTAGGATGATGTCGCCTGGGGGTGAAATTGCCACGTGTGATGAGACCTTTCCTAATAATGCAATAATATGACAAGGGAAGCTTGCGGCAGACTTGCTCCGCCCGTCAGCTCGGTTTCAGTTTTTGTTCGATGAGCTCCAGGATCGTCTTTTCTTCTGCACTCCGCTCGTGCCGCCGCGCGATTTCGCGGTGGAGGCGCTCCACCGCGTTTGCGCGCGCATCCGCGGCCGCAATCTCCTTTGCCTCCCGTGCCGCCGTTCCCAGGTTCCCGTCTCGACGGTCGAATGCGCGGCGGATGCGCTCCTCGTAAAGACCGGGAAAGAGGTCCGCGAGGCTGTCCGGCGCGTCAAGGCGCTCCATAAGCGCTTTTGCCTCGGCCTCCGCAGCGGCGGCCTCCTTCAGGTAGGCGGCGCGGCGCGCTTCATGGAGTTCCTTGACCTTCCGCTGCAGTATCAGGAGCTTCGCCAGGCGGTCGCGTCTGTCCATTCGTCACCCGCCAATTGTCGTTGGGAAAAAGCCGTCGGCAAAAAGCGCCAAAAATGTGCCGATGCCGAAATAGAGGAGCACAAGCCCGCCTGCGATCACGAAAGGAAGGGAGATGAAGTAGATCGGGATTTGCGGCGTGAGCTTGTTGATCAGGCCGAAGGCCAGATTGATCAGGATGGCATAGGCGACGAAGGGGCTGGCAAGGCGGATCATGACGAAGAACGCCTGCGACAGCGTGTCGGAAAGATCGGTAAGCGCTGATTGTGCGTCGAAGAGGGCGTCGATGGGCGCCAGTCGATAGGAAGCCACCAGAGCCTGAATGATCGCGTGGTGGAAGTCGAGCACGAACAGGAGCATCAGCGCCGCAAAGGAGATCATCGCGGCAAGCGCAGGTTGCGGCTCGCTTTCCTCGATTGCCACGTGTGCGCCTGCAGTGCCGAACCCGATCAGCATCGTGATCGCGGAGCCGATGAACTGCAGGGCGAGCATATAGAAGCGCGCTACGAGGCCGATGAGCGCGCCGATGAGGAGTTCCGATCCAATGAGCAGGAGAAGGGCGTCCGGCTGGCCGGAGGCATGGGGCGCGATTATGTCCCAGAGATGCGCAAGCAGTGCGAGTGATGCCCCGATCGCCACGAACAGCCGCACCTGCATCGGGATGCGCGCGCTGCCCAGCCCCGGCATCAGCATGAAGCATGCCCCGACCCGGCAGAAGGCTAAAAACGCGGCAAGGACGGCCGTTTCGAGCATCCTCAGTGCGCTGCCGGCAGTTGAGTAAATGGAGCCATCGCGCTGCCACACCGGTAAATGGGCACTAGGAAATCGCGCCCAGAACTTTGATCTCCACGCCTTTGGCGATCTCCACGTGGGAGAGCACCGGCAGCGTCGAAAACAGGCGTTCGATGATCATGCGCACATAGGGCCGGGCTTCGGGTGCGGTCACCAGCACAAAGCGCTCGCCGGCATCCATATGCGCGCGGATGACCTTTGCTGCTTCCTGACCGAATTCCTCGAGCTGGCGTGGGTCTATGTCGAATTCGCGCACCTCGCCCTTGGGATCCCGCTTCAGCGCCTGGTGGAAGGCCAGATCCCAGCGATTGCCAAGCCGCAGGACCTTCAGCACGCCACCATCGCTCAGATCGCCGCAGATCTGCTGCGCCATCCGGATGCGTACATGCTCGACGATCTGCTCCGTGCGGCGGATGTGCGGCGCGATCTCGGCGATCGCTTCGATGATCAGATGCAGATTGCGGATCGAAACACGCTCGGCAAGAAGCAGTTTCAACACTGCCTGCAGGCCCGGATAGGTGATATGCGACGAGCAGATCTCGTCGGAGAGTTTGCGGTATTCGGGGTCCAGCCGCTCGATCAACGCCTTCATGTCCTTGTACGACAGAAGCTGCGGCAGGTTGTTGCGGATCACCTCGCTCAAATGGGTGAGCAGCACGGATATGTTGTCCGCATAGGGAAGCTGCTCGCTCTTGAGATCCTCCGCAAACATCTCCGGCACGGAATAGGCGCGCATGCCGAAGGCGGGCTCCTTCACCTCTTCGCCAGGGATTTCCGGCGCGGGCTTGGCTCCGAGCAGCACCATCAACTCGCCGACGCGGAGTTGGTATTCCGCCACCACGGTGCCGTGGATCTTGATCTGGTAGCTCTTTGGCGGAATGGAAAAGTCGTCTGACAGGCGCACCTCCGGCACGACGAATCCGTACTGCGCCGCAAATTTCTTCCGCATCTTGTTCATGCGGTAGGCGAGCTCCTGGTGGGAAGCGATGAGGCGTGCCGAGAGCTGTTTGCCGATAAGAAGCTCGATTTCCGCCGTCTTGAGCGAGGATTTTACGGAGTTCTGTTCCTCCTCACTGGCGGCGAGTTGCTTCTGGCGTTCCGCTTCGGCAGCTTCGGCCGCCCGCTGCTTCTCCTGCCGGGGGAGAACATAGGCAAGGCCGGCCATTGCTCCGCCCAGCACCAGGAAGGGCAGTGCGGGGAGGCCCGGGACAACAGCGAGAACGCCGAGCAGCAGCGCCGCGACCGAAAGCGCGCGCGGATAGGCGCTGAGCTGCCCGAAAACAGCCTGGTCCGCCGAGCCGCGCGTGCCTCCTTTCGAGACCAGGAGGCCTGCGGCGAGCGAGACAATGAGAGCGGGTATCTGCGTGACGAGACCGTCGCCCACCGAAAGTTTCGTGAAGACGTCTGCAGCTTCGCCAAGCTCCATGCCGTGCCGGGCATAGCCGATGGCAATGCCGCCGATGATGTTGATGGCGGTGATGATCAGTCCGGCGATCGCATCGCCGCGCACGAATTTGGAAGCGCCATCCATGGCGCCGAAGAAGGCGCTTTCCTCTTCCAGCTCTCGACGGCGGCGCTGTGCTTCCTTCTCGTCGATGATGCCGGCGGAAAGATCGGCATCGATCGACATCTGCTTGCCGGGAATGGCATCCAGCGTGAAGCGTGCGCCGACCTCCGCAATACGGGTCGAGCCCTTCGTAATGACGATGAAGTTCACGACGATCAGGATGAGGAAGACGATGAGCCCGATGACGAAGTCGCCGCTCATCACCAGCTTGGAGAAGCCGCCGATGATGTAGCCGGCGGCGTTCGTGCCCTCGTGACCTTCGGAAAGGATCATGCGCGTGGTCGCGATGTTGAGCGACAGGCGCAGCATAGTGGCGATCAGCAGGATTGTGGGAAAGGACGAGAAGTCGAGCGGGCGCTGGATCCAGAGCGCCACCATCAGGATCAGAACCGAAAACGCGATGGAAAAGGCCAGCCCGATGTCGATGAAGAAAGCCGGGATCGGGAGAAACAGCACGGAAAGGATGATGACGACGCCGATGGCAAATCCGACATCGCGGCCATGCTTTCTGGTTTCCGGAACAAGGATGCTATCGCTCACTGCCATTTCACGCCTCCATCGGCGCGAGGACTAGCAGGCGAAGCTTGCGCGAGGGCGGAGGAAAGGGCCTAGAACCCGTCCTCGATTCGCTGGAAGATCACCGTGGTGAAGCCTGAGATCTGGGCGCCGACGAAGGGGCCGGAAAGCGCAACCGCAAGCAAAATGGCCACGATCTTCGGCACAAAGGTCAGCGTTATTTCCTGCACCTGCGTGAGCGCCTGGACGAGCGCGATGCCGACGCCCACGATCATCGCCACGATCACGCCGGGCGCGCATGCGACGAGCACCGTCCAGATAGCCTGTTGCACGATCTCGAGTGCGTCGGCCTCGTTCATGGCTAGCGGATGACCACGCCGGGGCCGACAATCACCTCTTTGCCGTTCTCCAGCGTAGCAATCACGCCGTCACTGAAGAGCTTCACTTCCTTGACGATGCCCGTCACGGATCCGTCCGCCGACGTGATCTCCCGGCCCACGATGCTGCTCGCCTGCGAGAGCGAGGAAGCGGCCAGGATCTGTTCGAGCTTGGAATTGATCTGCACCGACTGCTCGACCTGCGAGAAGCTCGCGAGCTGCGCCACATAGTCGGTGGATTCCATGGGGCTCGTGGGGTCCTGGTTCTTCATCTCCGCCACGAGCAGCTTCAGGAAGGATTGATAGTCGACCGTCTGAGGCGAGGCTGCCGCCTGCTGGTTCTGCGGGGCCGACGTTACGGTCGAAACATTCATATCTATTCTCCCACCGCCTCGGCGAAGCCGAATTCCTCTTGGTGTTGCGTCCCCGCGAGGATTTCCTCCTCGAGGGGATAAAGTGCGCGGATTGACTTCAGCGCTTCGTAGACGTTGCCTTCGCAAACAAGGGTATCGATGTGCTTCAGGCTGGAAAGAATGCGCTCGTTCTTGAAGGTGGAAAGAAGGTTTGCGAGCGTGTTCTTGAACACCGGCCGCGTTTTCTCCGCTTCATCCGGGCTCATCAGCATGATCTGCACGATGAAATAGAGTTGCCTGAGCGGCGTACGTGCATCCTCCGGCTGGAGCACGTGCTGCTGCAGGAGGAATTGCACGTCGTTCAGGAATTCGAGCGAAACCTTCCGGTCGACCTTGATGACCGCGCCGTTGACGTAGATCTTCTCATTTGGCTTGAGCGAGATTTTGAGGGGATTCTTCATCGCAGCCCGTCGCGAATGATTTGCGATATCTCGATCAGCCCGTCGAAATTCTCGGAACGTCCCTGGCGCACCTCCTCACCCTCGCGCAGCAGCCAAAGCCCGATCGAAATGAGATTGGCCCGGAGTTCCTTCGGCAACGCGTTTTCCGGATGACCGAGGTCTTCGATGAGAGATGTCCAGACCCGATTCATGAAGAGAATGGCTTCTATCGCCTCGCGAGATTGCGGGCCGGCCTCGCGGGCTTTGGTTAAAAGCTCGATGGAGCGTGTAAGTAGCTGCCGCTCCCTGTCCTTGGCATCGGCCAGGGAGTCCGTTTGAACCTCACTGTAGGAGAACTGATACATGAGCGTCCGGTCTCGCTTGGATGTCAGGGCAGATAACGAATGAGGCTGAGCTGTTGAATGCGCGCGGTAAGCGCATAGGATGTCTCGATCTGTACCAGAAGCTCGTTCACGCGTGTCGATGCTTCGTACGGATCGACGCCTTCAAGATCGTTCACGAAGGTTGTCAGCAGGTCGATCTGCGAGGAAATGCGATCGCTCGCATCCTTGACCCGTTTTTCGGCAATGCCGGTCTGCGATTGGATGGAAGCGATATCGGAGATCGCCTCGCCGATCGTGACCACGGACCGTTCGTAGATCGTGCGGCGTGCCTCCTCTCCGAGCGGGATCTGCAGGAACTCGGTTAGAACCGCGGCAACCATGGCCAGCTTACGCATGCCGTCGCCGTTCGCGGTGACGGAGGTCTCCGCCATCTCGTTCGGCGCGATGCGGCTCGTGATCGTCTGATCCGAGGCGTTCGACCATGCCGCCTGCCAGCCCGCTCCCATGAAGCTCGGTTCGAGCACAGTGTCCAGGAAAGCTTCGATCTGCGCGCCTGTTATAGCGCTTGCCGCCGGATCGCTCTGACTGAATCCGAAGAAGGCGGAAAATTGGGCGTCGAACTGCGCCTTGTTGGGTGATGCTGGATCGGTGAAGTCGTTGAGCGGCTTCACATCCGTATTGATGCCGGCGAAAAGATATTCGCCATTGAGATTACTGTTGAGCACGCTCGTCAGGGTTTCCAAGGCACGCCTGGCACTGGTCCGAACGACTGCCGTGTCATCCACGCCGGATATCGCGGCCGTCAGCGTCGAGAGCATTTCCTGGCTGATGTTGCTTAGCTCCGTAAGGCCACTCTGCGTGGCGGAAAGTCGTCCGCTGGCGAGACCGTTTGCGTCGACCAAACCCTCCAGCCGCTCGATCTCGCGGCTCATGGAAAAGCTGAACCCGGCCTTTGCGCCCAGGCTGCGGCCGGGATCGGCGAGGCGGCCACTGGTCACTTCCGACTGACGCTCCACCAGATCCGCCTGCATGCGCATCATCTGGTAGCGCAATGTTTGCGAAATGGCGCTGGTGGATACGAATGAGATTTTCATTGCTAGCGCGTCGCCTCCATCAAAGTGGCAAGCATCTCGTCGATGACCGACATGAGGCGGGCTGAGGCCTCATAGGCGTGCTCCAGTTCGAGCAAGAGTGCCATTTCCTCGTCCACATTGACGCCGGTCTCATTTGAAAGAGTTGTCGCCGTGTGCATCGCGAGCGCTTCCTTGGCTTCCGAGCCGCGCGCCGCCTCCTGTCGCACGCTTTCGAGCCAGCCGATCGTCTCCGCCGAAAAGGAGGAAAGGCTTTGTGACGCGCCGAGGCCCGTCACCGGGTCGAAAGCCATCGGCTGCTGGAGCTTGTCCAGATAGCTGTTGAGGAGATCGGAATAAGATGCCGCTCCGCTTGCATTGTGGATGTAGCCGGCACCGTTGGCGCCGCCGTCCCGCAGCCGCTCCGGATCGCCTCCGGCCGAAGTATCCATGGCGGGATTGAGGCGGATCGAGCCGGCGAGCCCGTCCACGAGCGTGCCTGCGGTCGGCAAGCCCGGCCCGCCAGCCCAGGTGAAGAGGCCCGCGGCATCGGGGAGGGTTCCGCTTGGGTCGCTTTCGGCGAACGCCGTGATCAACCCGCGCGCGATCTCGTCAAGCTGCTGCTGCATCTGGACGGCAACCTGATCGCGGAGTTGCAGATTGGCGGCAAGGCTTCCCGCAGCTGTAGTGTTGCCGCCGCTGCCGGCCGAAAGAGGCACGCCGTCCACGTAAATGGCATTCCCGGCCATGCCTGCAACGTAGGTGGGATTGGCCGTGAAAGTGACCGGCCGGGACACCGTTTCGAACAATATCACGCCGCCGGTTGTCGTAAGTACCAGGTCGTTATCGGCCCGGGCGATGGTGGAAATCGGCACGAAGGCGGATATCTGCTTCAGGAGGGCATCGCGCCTGTCGAGTGCATCGGCCACGTCGCGCTTTGCGCGGGTGCCGGCGACGATTTCCTTGTTGACGGTCTCGAACGCCGCAAGCAGCCGGTTCAATTCGTCCACCGAAGCCGCGATATCGCGATCGATATCGGAGCGAAGCGCCTGGATGGCGGCCGCTCCGTCGTTCAGCGAGCGGACCACCTGGCGAGCGGCCTCGACAGCATTTTCTGCAAGTGTTCGGTTGGAAGGCGTGGAGGCGTAGGTCTGCAGCGCCGTTTGCAGGTTGCTGAGCGCTGTCGCCGGTGATGACGCGTTGTCGACGCCGTTGACGTTGACCTTCAGCGTATCAAGGCCTTTGGAGAGAGTGGATTGTCCTTGCCAATCCGATTGGGCGGCCAGATTCTGGCGGAAGAGCACGTCGCTGATGGCTCGACGGATCTCTGCGATCCGCGCTCCGGGTGCGGTGCCGGAAAGCACCGCGTACCGCCTGGTATAATCGGGATTGGAGGCTTCCGAGATGTTGCGGGAGACGATGCTCGTCTGGCGCGACGTGTTGAAAAGCGCGGATTGGGCAATGCTCAATGCTGATGTAAGCGACATCTCTTCTTCTCTTCCAGCGTCAATGCGCCGAAGGCCTGCTCAACTATCTCTTCAGATTTACGAGCAGCTCCATCAGATCCGAACCCGTCTGGAATACCTTCGAGTTTGCGGTGTAATTTCGCTGGGATTCGATCATGCTCGTAAGCTCCTCGGCGATATCCACGTTGGAGTTCTCAAGTGCTCCGGATGCGATTTCGCCCAGCCCGTTCGAATTGGCGAAGCCGATGCGCACAGCGCCCGAGTCGGCACTCTCAGCGAAGACATTGCCTGAAAGGACTTGAAGCTGATCGGGGCTCGGCACGTTCGCCAGCGGAATGCGATAGAGCGGTTTGAAGGAGCCATCGCTGTATTGCGCGTAGATGATGCCGTCGGCGCTGATTTCGATCCCCTCGATCGAAGTTGGAGGCGTACCGTCCACCTTAGCGTCTTGAACCTCGAAGCCCGCGCCAAGCTGCGTGAGTCCGGAAAGATCAAGTTCCAGATTGTCTCCCCCGGGAACGGGTATTGTGATCGCGTCGGTACCCGTGAGTTTTCCGGTTGTCGGGTCGAAGGTCAGCGTTTCTTCAACGAGTGGACCGGATGCATAGGGGAAGGAGGTATTGGGCGCCGCATCCGCACGATCGAAAACAGCCACTTCCCAAGTGTCATCTGCGGTCTTGGTGAAATAGACGTCGAGAAGGATCTCCTCTCCGCGGTTGCCGTAGGCGACGAGAGAGGTTTTGGCAGTATATTTGGAAATGCTGGTATTGTCGCCTGCCGTCTCGCCCGCGTTCACAATCTCCGCATCAAGCGGCAGGTTTCCGGCGAAAAGCCCATTGCGCGAAGGAGTGGCCACCAGCTCCGGTTGCTTGATGGTAATCGGCTCCAGGCCGGCGTAACCGTTGGCCGTGGCCGATGGCACGCCGTTCGCATAACTGTAGCCCATCAGCTGGAATCCGGCAGCATTGACAAGTTTGCCGTCCCCGTCGAGCACGAACGAACCGGCTCGCGTCAGATAGGGCTGTCCACTCGTGTTCTGGACAACGAAGAAGCCGTTTCCGTTGATCGCAAGGTCCGTGATCGAGGTGGTATACTGCAGCACACCCTGCGTAGAGATGGCGTTGCGGACAGTTGTGGTCACCCCACCTGAATTATAGGAACCTTGTGTGCTCGGGACGATGAGAGTGGAAAACTCGGTGTTTGCCCGCTTGTAGCCGTTTGTGCTGGAGTTCGCGATGTTGTCGGCTACCGTCGAAAGCCGGTTTGCCTGGGCGTTCATGCCGGAAACGCCGGTTCTCATCATGCCATAAAGGCTCATCGGGTTCTCCTATTCCTCGCCTTCGGGCAGATTAGCGGCCTGGACTTGCGTGAAGCTGGCCTGAACGTGCGCGGTCATTCGCGCGGCTATGTGATGAGCTGGTAGCCGAGATACCGCTTTGAATCGATCGGATCGAAGCCCAGCTTGCTCCTCAGCTTCTTGCGCAATTTGCTGATGTGGCTTTCGACCACGTTCTCCTCGACCTCTTCGTCGAATATCCCGTAGATCGCGTTGAATATTTGGGTTTTCGTCACCCGGCGCGATGCGTTATTCGCCAGGTATTCCAGGATACGTCGTTCGCGGCGCGGCAACGGCAACGGCTCGCCGTCGATCTCGGGATCCCGCCCGTCGGCAAACACCCGCAGCCTTCCGAACTCCGCGTAGCGCTGCTCCTGCGCATGGGCGCGGCGGCTGATGGCAGTGATCCGAGCGAGGATCTCGAGGACGTGTACAGGCTTGCGCACGACATCATCGACGCCGCAATCAAAAAGCCGCAGCGTATCTTCCAGCGAGTTCTGTTCCGCCAGTGCGATGACGGGAGCCTTCGTCCGGTCACGGATACGACGCGCCGGCATCTCCGGCGTTCTGCATTGGCCGAGGAGGAAGGCCTGCACAGCCTGCAAATCTTCTTCAGCGGCCGTATCGACCCATTCGTCGAAATCGCCGGGCTTGAAGCCCGCCGTGGCCACGCCTTCCCTGTTGAAAAGTGACGCAAAACCTTGAGTAACGAGCTCGCGCTCGTCTACTACCACTATCATCGGCCGCCCCCCCGAATCAGTTGTCTGCACCAAGAGGTACATGCTTGGCCGAATCACGTGCAACAACTTTTTGTAATAAATTTTTAAGGAATTTTCGGATGTTGCATTCGGGACTCGCCGAGATTCCGAATTCAACTAAGAATTGCAGAAGTTTCGAGCTGAAGGCGTCCAGGCTCCAAAGCCCGTAGCGACCATGTTTGCGATGACGCGGCACACATAACGCTTTTGCGCCGGGTCATTGTTGGGGTCGGCGTGATAGCGGGCGACAGCCATCGACCATGTATCGTGTCGGCTGCGCAATTCGGCAAGGAAGCGCGCCGCGTAATCCACGTTCTGCCTTGGATCCAGCATGTCTGCGAGGCTGCGGAAGTGGGTGGCGTGGTAATGGTAGTTGATCTGCATGCAGCCAAGGTCGATCAGTTTGGCGCCGCGTTGCTGCGCCCGAGCAAATTCCCTTGCCGCCTCGGCTGCGCTCTTCGCAAACACCGCCTTTCCCTCGATGTTCAGGGCGTATGGCTGGAGGCTTCCCCTTACGCCGGTTTCCGTGAGGCCGACGGCGTAAAGGATTGCGGCCGGAACGCCATATTTCTGAGAAGCGCGCAGGATCTCGGCCTCGCATGGATTCGCTGCGGCTGTGAGGGTCGTAAAGAGCAGGCTAGATATAGAGACCGCTATCCGCCGCATCATTCTGCCGCCGGTCAACGGCTTCCCTGATCGTTGCTCCACCATGGCCGTTCCCCTGCCGTGTCTGAGGCTGACTGTCGCCCCCCGATTGGCCCTGGCCGGCGCCCGCGTGGAAGCTGGGGTCACGGCCGCTCGTGCTGCTGGCCGAATTGGATGAGGCGCTGCTCGGCGCCTGAATAACGGTGATGCGATCCACGTCGTAGCCAACCGCGCGCAGCGCCTCCCGCATCGCTTCCCCGTCCGATTGCAATGTTCGCCGCGCCTCCGGAGTTTCTACCTCGAGTTCCACCATGAGTTGATTTTCGGAAAGGCTTAACCGAGCTGTGACCATCCCGAGATGGGCGGGTTGAAGTTGCAACCTAAGTGTATTAACGGGCTCCGCGCCACGAGGGCGGCTTTCAGTCGCGGCATGAGCGGCCGCTGCCGCTTTGGATGCAAACTGCGAATCCTCCACGAGTGAGGATGTCAGTGCCGCTGCGGTGTCGCTCATGCCCGGCAGAACAGCGGCAGGTGCAGGCGCTGTTTGCACGGCCACCACCCGTACCGGTGTCTGTTTCTGATCGACTGCAGGGCCTGCCCCATAGGTCCCCTGTTCAGCGGCGCCTTCATTGCCTTTCGCTGAAAAGCGTAGTGGGCGCGCATTCTGGGTTACAGGGGGCATATCCGCTTTCAGATCGTCGGCAAGGCCGGCGTTCACGGGTGCGGGAACTTCGCCTTGCTGTGGGCTCGCAACCGTCCTGTCGGGCCGATCACCCGTTTCCAGAAGGGGTACTCGCCCTGATGTCGCTTCGGCGGTTTCGGGGCTCGCACGCATCGGCCAGGTAGATGCTTGAGCTTTCGCAACGCTGCTTTCCTGGAGAGGCTGAATCGCGTGGCGGGCTTCGATCAAGGGCGACAGTTGGTATCCGGAACTCTCGACAAGGGCCGGAATCTCGTCCAGTGAAACTGGAGCCTCGGAACTATCCCGTTCTTCGCGGGGTGGTTCGCCGCTTTCGGCCATCCGTTCCTTCTGCGGCTCAAATGGGCTCCCGGAAAGACGGTTGGCAAGCCGCCACCCACGATGCTCTTCCATATGTGGTGACGGCAAGTTCCCGGTGAGGGAAGCTGGACGCGTACCTTCCTGCAGCACCTTTCCAAAAGCATCAACTTCGGATGAGGTGTCTCTGTGTTTCCGTCCGTGCTCGAGGGACGGGTGTATGGCGGATAAAGGGCCTCCGATCACTTCCGTCACAGCTCCTCCTCCTGAAGCAGCGAGTCTATGCTCTTCAGTTTTTCGCGTACGCCCGCGACGAATGTCGCTCCGTCCTCTTCGCTTTCCGGCTGCCTTGCCGCGGTCTCGGCGGATTGCTGCAAGTTCGGTTGAGCCGCGGAATCGCTTGTCCCACGGTCCGGCGGCGACACGATGCTCTTCGCGACCGTCCGCGCAGCCCGCAGCAATTCCCGGTCGTTTTTCGCCAGGCGCCGGTCCTCGATGCCGTTCAAGGTTCTCAGAACCTCGTTCACGTTCTGGGAGGTGATCGATGCGATATTGGCGTAGAGTACCGCCCGCGGATCGATTTCGTCCGCAACGATCCTGTACTCCTTGACCTTCTGCGAGGCGAAGGAAAGAAGCCTGTCATAGCCTTCGATGGCGCTTTGCCGGGCAATGCGCAGATAGATCACACGCCCGTGGTCGGGCGTCATTCCGGCCATGACCTCTTCGATCGTTTGCGTGCTGATCTTTTCATGCATGACGATGATGGCGGAGACGAACGCCTCCGCGAATTGGCTTGCGTAAGGGGAGTGCAGGAAACGATCGACATACTGCCGCGCCGCGCGCCCGAGGCGCTCCTCATCCTGCAACTCCACGATGACCGGGATCGAGCGCCGGAGCGCTGCCTCCTCTATCAATGTGCCGGGACTCAGGAGGCGCGCCGCATCGTAAAGCTCAAGCGCCCGCGGCGGATCCTGCTGGGCAAGCAGGGAGCCAACGACCAGAGCCAGCGGCGCTGCGAGCTCGCGGTCCATCTGCTCAATCTCGAGGTCGGCAAGCAGCATGCGGGCGCCCGCAAGATCGCCCCGGGCGTATCTCAGAATTCCATCCCCCAGCTTTTTCTGCTTTTCATCCAGCTCCAGGCGCGAGACAAGCCGCTCCAGCGTCTCAGGATTGCCGCCACTCGTGCCATAGATAAACACGGCATTGATGTTGCGCCGGTCCTCGAAATCTTCGATCTCCGACGAGCGCAGCCGCTCGTCGATGATGGCGAGCAACTTGCGTTGCATCGGCAGTGCGGCATGGTCTCCGCCTGCGATCTGGTCCTGCATAAGCTGGAGCGAGCGCATCATCTGGTAGGGCTCCAGCCCCTCGGCGGTCGCCGGAACGGAACAACTTATTAGAACCGCCGCAGCGGCTCCGAGGCCGGTGAGCCGCTTCATTGCAGCGGCTCCAGCAGGATTTCTATGCGGCGGTTGGCGTCCGCCAGGGGATTGTCCGGTACTTTCAGCCGCCGGTCGGCGAATCCCGCCACCTCCTTGATGCGGATCTCGTCGAGGCCGCCGCGCACGAGCATGTATTGCGCTGCATGGGCACGCGCCGTGGAGAGCCGCCAATTGTCATAGCCTCCGCCTCTGAACGGCCGCGCGTCAGTGTGGCCATAGATGCGAATATCTCCCTTGCGCTCCGCAAGTGCCCGTCCGATCTTCTCCATCGCAAGCACCAGCGCCCGTTCCGGAACGGCGGAGCCAACCGCAAACATCCCACTGGGAATATCGTCGACGATGGAAATCATGATGCCTTCGTCCCCGACCGACACGGTGACGGAGTTGGCAAGACCTTCACCGTCGAGCGCCTTAGCCAGCGCTGTGCGAAGCTCCTCGGCCACCTTCTCTTGCATTTCGCCGCTTTGCTCGGGCGGCGAAGCGGGCTTTTGATCGGCTTCAGGAGACTTCTTGTCGCCGGATGCGGTGACAGCGTTGGCCGCTGCCTGACCAGGCGCTGCGTCTTCTGCGGGCGTTTCGCGGGGTGTCTCTCCTGCACCCTGCGCAGGCGCTTCCACCTGCTGCGGCACCGGCTTCAGAGCCGCAGCGTTGTGTTCTTCAGTTTTCTCCCTGGCGCGTGCCGTGGCATCGGACTCCGTGTCTGCAAGCTCGTGCTCACCTGTTTCCAGGGCCTGTGCATCGGCGCCGGCAGGCTGCTCGCGCGCCTTGTCGGGATCTCCCTCAACGCCGATCTGCGGCTCCGCCACCTGTTGTGACCAGAAATCCGGCGCGAAGGGGTCGCGGTAGGCTTCGCCCCCCGAAGCTCCGGAGGAGGGACCGGCGATCTGCTCGCCGCCTTCGCCTTTCACGGAAATGTTCTGGTTGGTTCCCGTCTGGGCGGCGATCTCCGCAAGAACGGCATAGGGAGCGGAAAAGAAATACTCGTCGGAATACTCTCGGGTGTCGGTAAGGTTCGCCGAATGGGGAAAAAGTGCAGGGTCGGAGGTCTCGTCCGGCGTTTCCGCATCCCCCGGTTTCGTCGGTGTTTCTCCTAAATCTTCCAACCCCTTGCGGCTGGTGTTGCGATCGATCAGCTTTACCGGGTTGAAGTAGCTCGCAAGCGCGACGCGCGTCTCTTCGTTGGCGGCATTGATGAGCCACATGACGAGAAAAAAGCACATCATCGCCGTCATGAAATCCGCGAAAGCGATCTTCCAGACGCCGCCGTGATGGCCTTCGTCTTCGTCCTCGCTCCCGCGCCGTACAATGATGATCTCGGACTGGCGCTGTTCGGCATCGCCCGCCATCATGATAGCGCCTCCGCAAGCATCTGCGACCATTCGGCAAGGCGGGTTTCGATCAGGCTCTGGTCGATCTCCGCGGTGAGGTCGATGCCGGGCGCCTCGATGAATTTCAGCTGACCGGCGCGCTCACCCATGTGCTCTCTGAGCGTTTCGAAGAGAAAGGCAGGGCCTTGCACGCGAATACGCAGCGTGTCACGGTCCTTTAAGGCCTCGGTGAGAAGACGCCCGAATTCCTCGACTGCTCGCTTCTGTAGCTCTCCGGTCAGCACCAGGCCGAGAATCCGCGCAGCAACGGTGCTTGTGGTAGCGACAACCTGCTGCTCCATTTCAGCGAAGCGGGCTGCGATCGCAGCTGCCGTTTCCTTGCCCATCCTGTCGATCGCTTCTGCCATTTCTTCGGCATGGCGCGCTCGCTCCATTGCAAGCTTTTCTTCATGCTCCTGCAAAAGGCGCTCGGTAAGCGCCGCTTCGGCGGCGGCGATTTCCCTTGCGAGCCGCTTCTCCAGCGTCTCGGCTGATTGCTCCTTGCTGCCTTCCGCAATGTTGGATGGGTGAGAACCCGGGAGGGCACGAGGCGCTCCGAAATCCGGCAGCATGTCGGCAAGCGCTAGGACAGCCATCAGCCAGCGGCCTCCGCCTCAGCCCGCACCCACTTGCGCAGGATATCGGCCGTGCGCTCCTCGTTGAGGTCGACCATGCGGGCAAGTCGCGCCTGCGGGGCGGGCCTTATTTTCAGTTGCGTTTCGCCTTCCTCTGCTTCCTGGTCCGCGCCTTCCCCGGTGATTGCCAGCCGCTGTTCTTCCGGGGCGGTCGGCAGCGCCCGCAGTTCCTCAGCCGACGCTGTGGTTGCAGGTGGGCGGGTGAGAGCGGTCGCCAGCGGCTTCAGTCCGAACCAGGTGAGCAGGAATGCGGCAAGTACAAAGGCGGCGGCATTGATGATCGTACCGGTCTGCCGGCCGAGTGTTTCGAGTATGCCGGGCTCGGGAACTTCCTCCCCGTCAAGCCCATCGATGAACTCGACCGCCGCGACTTTCAGCACATCCCCACGTGCTTCGTCGAACCCCGTGGCGGATGCCACGACTGCCTGTATCTCGTCTATGCGGTTCTGCAGCATTTCCGGCGTAGCGTCCGGCCCGAGAAGAGCGCTAAGCCGCGCTTCGTTTACCACGACGGCGATGGAGAGTTTCGTGACCTGATAGCCGTTGCTTTCCGTGGAGATGCGTTTCGTGTTCAGTTCGTAATTCGTGGTTTCCTCGCGCCTTTCGCTTTCTTCCGAAGAGCGGGGCATCTCGCCGGCCTGGGTTTCTTCTTCCGGCAGGTTCTGCAGCACCGTCGTCGGCGTGGCTGCAGTCTCGCGTGTGGCACTGTCGGCGCTGCGCACGATCTGCACGGACCGTTCGACGCGCGAATCGGGATCGTAGATCACCTCCTCCACCTGCCGCGTATCCGTATTGACTTCCGCCTTGACGCTGGCACGGAAATTGTCGGGGCCGAGGTAAGGAGCGAGCGCGCGGCGGATGTTCTCCACCACCTGCGTTTCTACTGCCCGCTCGACGCCGATGGAGCGCTGCGCGGTGCTGTTGGACGGATCGTCGCCGGCGGCAAGCAACGTACCGGACGAGTCGAGCACGGTCACCTTGTCGGCACTAAGGCTCGGCACGGCCGCCGCCACGAGATAACGGATCGAAGCCGCTTTCGCGGCGGCGTCGATGCCCGACGTCCGTATGACCACCGACGCGGTGGGTTCCTGCTGCGCGCGGCGGAAATTGCCGCGCTCGGGCATGACGATATGCACGCGCGCCGCCTTGATGCCGGCGATGGAGCGGATCGTCCGGGCAATCTCGCCCTCGAGAGCACGAACGCGGGTCACCTCCTGCATGAAGGTGGTCAGCCCCAGCGACCCCACATTGTCGAAAAGCTCGTAGCCGGCATTGGCGCTGGAGGGCAGGCCTTTCTCCGCAAGCAACATGCGGGCTTCCGCCGTCCGTCCGGCCGGCACGAGCACGGCCGTGCCGTCGGAGACCACGTCAAAGCTGATCCCGGCTTCACCCAGAACGAGGCCGATCTGATTCACGTCCGAGCGTTCGAGCCCGACATAGAGCGTCTCGAAAGCCGGACGGTTGAGATAGATCGCGCCGGCCGTGACGAGGGCCATCACGAGCGCGAAGGCACCCCCCATCATGGCAAGGCGGCGAGGGCCGAGGGCCTTCAGATTTTCCACGACGGTTCGAAGCTGCTCAGGCAAAGCACCGCTCCCATGCGATTTGCTGCCCAAGGCTAAGCGGCGAAGCTTGTGCGAAAATGAAATGGGCCGCCGGGAGGCGGCCCATTGCAGCGTTGGGAACAGTGTCGGCTATTTGAACAGGGCCAGAATGTTCTGGGCGTTCTGATTGGCGATGGCGAGCGCCTGGATTCCGAGCTGCTGCTGTACCTGCAGTGCCTGGAGCCTAGTCGACTCCTCGTTCATGTCGGCATCGACAAGCTGACCGACCCCGCGCTCGATCGAGTCCATCAGGTTGGAAACGAAATCCTTCTGCAGATCGAGGCGGGTCTTCGCCGCGCCGAGATCGGCCGCAGCGTTGGCCAGCGCAGCCATGCTGGCTTCGATCTGGGTGAGATAGGTATCGATCTCGGCTTCGGTTGCGCCGACAACGTCGATCGCCATCACGTCTGCTATCATTGTGGTCGGCGTTGCGCCGGTCGCGTCGAACAGCTTCACGGAATCCGTTTCAACGGTGATCGTCTCAACAGAAACGGCCCCGTCGGAGGCTCGGTTGTAAGAAGAGACGATCTCGACGTCGAGCGTGGCGTCGGTGGCAAGGAGGTTGCTGCCGGCGTAGTTTGCGCCGACTGCGGCGCTGCGGATATGGTCTTGCCGAACGGCGATCTCCGCCTGGATTTTCTGCTGGTTTTCCTCGCTCGCACCGCGCGCGCTAACGAGCTTCGACTTGATCTCGTCTATCTGGTCGATGATGTTGCTCATCGCCGTATAAGCGGTGTCGATCTTGCCTGCGCCCAGGCCCAGCGAATCCTGGACCGCAGACAGCGCCTTGTTGTCTGAGCGCATCGTGGTGGCGATCGACCAGTAGGCGGCGTTGTCGCTCGCTTGGGCGACGCGATAACCCGTGGAGATGCGGCTCTGCACCACATCGAGCGCCTTGTTGGTCGCTTTCAGGCTCTGCAATGCCACCATTGCAGAAGTATTCGTCATGATGCTTGCCATGTCCTGCCCCTTGCCCCTCCGCCAAGTCGGCGGCAACATTTAGTTAACCATAAGTACGACGTTATGGTTAACCAGAGTTTAATGCGAAGGCTGCAGCCAAACGAAAACCGGGCCGCCCTTGCGGACGGCCCGGCTCAGAAGTCCCGGGAACGCGCGGCGTTCGCCGGTAATGACCTTAACGGAACAGCGACAGGATGCCCTGCGTGTTCTGGTTGGCGATCGAGAGCGCCTGGATGCCGAGCTGCTGCTGGACCTGAAGCGCCGACAGACGCGCCGATTCCTCGTTCATGTCGGCGTCGACGAGCTGACCTACGCCGCGATCAATGGCGTCGGAGAGCTTGGATACGAAATCCTTCTGCAGGTCGATACGCGACTTGGCGGCGCCGAGCTTGGACGCACCGGTCGCCATGTCGCTCAGAGCGGTTTCGACGGCGGTTAGGAGTTCGTTGAAGTCCGTGTCGTCAAGGCCAGCGGCGGTTACGTCGAGCGTGAGGACGGATACCGTCACCCCGCCCGTGCCGGTCGTCGTGGTCTCGGTGTCGAGGATGCCGGTGTTGCCGCCAGTGTCGATCAGACGCGTATCTGCCAAGTCGATGTCGATCGTTCCGGTGGTTACCGCACCCGTTGAGTCACGGTTGTAGGAGGAAACGATCTTCAGTGTTGTGGTCGTGGCGGTGGAGTCGGTCTGAAGCAGGTTCGAGCCGGCGTAGTTGGCGCCGCCGATGCTGTCGGTGAGCTGAGCCTGCAGGGCTTCGATCTCACTCTGGATCTTGGACCGGTCCTCGGCGCTGGCGGTCTTCGCCAGAAGAACCTTCTCCTTGATCTGGTCCACCACCTCGATGGCGCTGTTCATCGCTGTGTAGGCGGTGTCGATCTTACCGGCGCCGAGACCCAGGGCGTCCTGGACGACCGAGTTCGCTTTGTTGTCGGACCGCATGGTGGTGGCGATCGACCAGTAGGCGGCGTTGTCGGACGCCTCTGCCACGCGCAGGCCCGTCGAAATACGGTTCTGCGTGGTGGCCAGGTTCTTGGAGATGTTGTTGAGGGTCTGCAGCGCCGTCATCGCCGACGCGTTGGTCATAAGGCTTGCCATGGGAATACGCCCCTGAAACAAAAACTGACGAGGGACATACCGGGCTTAACCGGTGATGACGGAAAGCATCATGCCGTGAGCGTTTGGTCCGTCTCACTCCGTCATGCGACAGGAGTGTTATGGCGTGTATTTCCTACCAAATGCATAACCGGCACGAAGCCACGCAAATTTTGGTGAGATAATAGGTCAGGCGAATGATCGCACGAGGCTTCCCACGAGCAGGTTCCATCCGTCGATCAGCACGAAGAAGAGGATCTTGAAGGGAAGCGAGATAACTGTCGGCGGCAGCATCATCATTCCCATGGCCATGGTGATCGTGGCAACGATGAGATCGATCACCAGAAAGGGCAGCACGATCAGGAAGCCCATCTCAAAGCCCCGCCTTATCTCAGAGATCATGAAGGCAGGGATGAGCACACGAAGATCCGTCTGCTCGGTGGAAGTGTTGAGCCCGCCGCGTTCGGCGGCAAGATCGGCAAAGAGGGTATAATCCTCCTCGCGGACATTGGCGGCCATAAACGCGCGGAAGGGATCCGAGATCCGTTCCATTGCCACCGTCTCGGTGATCTCGTTGTTCATGAGCGGGCGCACGCCGTTGTTCCACGCCTGATCGAAAGTCGGCGCCATGACGTAGAACGTCATGAAGAGCGCAAGGCTCACCAGAATGAGATTGGCCGGGGTGGAAGGCAGCCCGATTCCGGTGCGCAGGATCGAGAAGACGATGACGAAGCGCGTGAAGCTCGTCACCATGATCAGGATGCCCGGCGCGATCGAGAGGATCGTGAGAAGCCCGAAGAGCTGGATGATATAGCCTGCCGTGGAGCCGTCGGCCTGGCCGGTGAGCTGGCCGAAATCGAGCGTCTGCGCTTCCGCAGGAATCGTTGCGGCGAACACGGCAAGGAAGGTGAGGGCGATGCGCGTCATTCGTAGAGGAACGTCATGAAGAGGACCTCCTTCACGCGGCCCCCGCTGCGAATGCGGGCGCGCTCGAGGAGATCGGCTTTGAGATGTTGGAACCCGCTGGCGCTCTCGATCTGCTTGAGCTTCACCGTGCGCATGAAGGCAAAGAAGTCCTGATGGATCTCCTGCGCAAGGGCCGGATCGCTGCCGTCTTCCAGCACCACCGCGAGTTCCAGGCGCACCCATACGTCCGAGGGGTCGGCCAGGTTGGTGGTGATCGGGTCCAGCGTAATCACGTTGGAAGAAGCCGCTGCTTCCCCTGAAACCTGCTCGACCGGTTTCTCACTCACCTCGCTTTCACCGGCGGAAGCGGGTTTTTCCTGCTGAGCATAATGCGCTTCCAGATAGCCGCCGGCATACCATCCCATTCCGGCAGCAAGCGCGGTGACGACGAGAAGCGCGACCACCTGCACAATCAGCGAAGGGCCATCCTTCGTTTCCTCTTCCTGTACCGCAACCGCCATGAATCGCCCCTGCTCAGAACGGCAGCATCGTGTCGAGGATCTGCTGCCCGTAGGGAGGCTGCTGCACCTCGGTCAGCCGGCCGCGCCCACCATAGGAGATGCGGGCCTCGGCGATGCGCTCATAGGAGATGGTGTTGTTGGGACCGATATCGCTCGGCCGCACGATGCCCGCAATGGTCAGCACGCGCAGCTCGGCGTTGACGCGGACCTCCTGCGTGCCGGAAATGCGGAGATTGCCGTTCGGAAGCTTTTCCGTCACGATCGCCGCCACCACCAGTTGCATGTCTTCCGACCTTTTGATCAATCCCTCGCCGGTGGTCGACGTGCCTGAGCCGATCTCAGCCTCGGCGTCCGCCGCGCCGGAAGCGCTGTCGATCGCAAAGGAGCCGGCGAGGCCCAGATTGCGCGTTGCGTTTCTGGAGCGCTCCGACTCGTTTTCAAACCGGGCCTTGTCGTTGATGGAGATAATGACGGTCAGGATATCTCCCACTTCCAGGGCGCGTGGATCGGTAAAGAAGCGGCCTTGTTTGTCCTGCCAGAGCGAGTAGCGGCTGACCGGTTCGGTCTTCCTGTTCGGGTAATGGTATGCCTGCAGCGCCGTTGGTTCTGCGCCTGAGCCGACCGGAGAAAGGGCAGGCGGCCTGCCTAGTTCTTCGTTCGCCGCGCATCCCGTCAGGGCCAGAGCAGCGAGGAGAAGCGAAGTCCCTGCGGTTTTTCTCATGAAGGATCCTCGGGTCGGCCGGCGCTCGCCATGATCCCGGTAATTGTGGCGGCGGCCTTGCTGTTCATTTCGTTCAGGATGATGCCGGCAGTGCGCGGCTCGAGTTTCATCAGAATGGCGGCGGCAAGATCCACGCGCACCTCCGCGAGGCGCTCGGCAGCCGCATCCGGCCGCATACTCGAATATATCTGCACAAGATTGTCTTCGGCCTTGGCCAGGAAGGCTTCGCGACGGGCGAGCCAGCCTTCATATTCCCTGCGCTTCTCCTCGAGCGCGGCCATGCGTGCGTTCACTTCGTTCTTGAGCTCTTCAAGCTGCTGCGCCTGAAGTGCGTAGCGGCGGTCGCGCGCGGCATCGGCGATGTTGGTGCAGAAGCGCTCCACCTCGGTGCTGCCTGCATCCGCGGAGAATGCAGGAGCAGGCGTGCCGCATAGAAGGGATGTTGCCACAAGTGCGAGTATCGCCGGTTGGTTGCCGTGAAATCTTGCGGGGACACGCATCGTCAGCATCCTATTGCAGAACCAGTTCGCCCTGGAGCGCGCCGGCGGACTTGATGCCCTGCAGGATGGCGATGATGCCGTCCGGCTTGACGCCGAGCCTGTTGAGCCCGGAGACGAGCGTCTGCAGGTCCGGACCGTCGAGAACGGCCACGCTTGCATCTGGCTGTGTGGCATCGATCACTGTGTAGGGCTCGACCGCGGTTTCGCCGCGCGAGAATGGCTCCGGCTGCACGACGCGCGGCATCTCCGTGACGCGAACGGTGAGCGCTCCATGGCTGATCGCCACCCGGGAGATGCGCACATCGTTTCCGATCACGACCGTGCCGGTTCGTTCGTCGACCACGACGCGGGCCGGTGCGTCCACATCCACGGGCAGGTTCTCCAATTCGGCATAGAAACGGGCGGCCGAAATGCCCTTGGGCTTGCGGATAACGACTGTGCGCGAATCCTGCTCGCTTGCGAGCTTCGCGCCGAAGCGGCGGCCCGTATAAGCGTTGATCGCATCGGCGATGCGCACTGCGGTGGAGAAGTCCGGGTTTCGAAGCTGCAGGGTCAGCATCAGCAGGTCGTCAAGGGACGCCGCCACGCCGCGCTCGATGATCGCGCCATTCGGCACCCGGCCCGAGGTCGGGACCCCCTGCGTCAACTGCTCCGCCTGGCCTTGGGCGGTGAAACCCGACACCACCACCGGTCCCTGGGCGACCGCGTAGATTTCGCCGTCTGCGGCGCGCAGCGGTGTCATTATAAGAGTCCCGCCGGCGAGCGACGTTGCATCGCCCAGCGAGGAAACCGTCGCATCGATGCGCGCGCCCGACTGGACGAAAGGCGGCAGATTGGCCGTGACGATGACGGCGGCGACATTTTCCGCACGCGCCCGCCCGCCCTCGGAAGCAATGCCGAGATTCTGCAGCATGGCGCGGATGGACTGCTCGGTGAAAGGCGCGTTGCGCAGGCTGTCGCCGGTACCGTTGAGGCCGATGACGAGGCCGTAGCCGACGAGCTGGTTGTCGCGCGCGGCCTGTAGCTGCGCGACATCCTTGATCTGCGTCTTCGTCGCGCCCGCCGGAAGGATGGCGGCCAGGAGCATCAGGACTGAGACGAGCCCGCGCAGCATCATGAGGTGCCCACCCTTACGGTTCCGTCCTGCATGACCGTGCCGGTGAAGACGGCGCCGCTGTCGATATTGCGCATCTTGATGAGATCACCGGCCGCTCCCGGTTGCAGCGGGACGGCGAGGATCGAAATCGTCAGCCCGCCGTCGCTGTAAACGGCCGTCACCGTCGAGCCCTGCTCGACCACATAGGCGTCTCGGACAGAGGAAAGCGGAATCAGGCGCCCGGGAAGGAGAGTTCGCCTCGCCACCTTGCCTTCGAGCTCAACGGCCGAGCGTGCGAATGCCGCAGCACCTCGTGGCGGCCGCCGCAGCATCATTTCCTCCAGTGCATCTGCCGAGACGGTCTCGCCGGGATAGATCACCCGCGAAGGCACGACGACGATTTCCTGCGCCCCTGTGGATGCGGAAAGGATTGTCAATGCCGCTGCAAGTCCGGCCAGCAGAGTGCGTCGCGGGAGGAACGTGCTCATGGCTACCGCATCGAC
>Ga0164243_10001660_pt1 | contig 37602 bp, 34 predicted proteins | sample OricompcompostOP_FD_108781 | JGI IMG/M metagenome (GOLD analysis project Ga0164243, IMG submission 108781) | Organic Plus compost microbial communities from Emeryville, California, USA - Original compost - Organic plus compost (OP) | ecosystem: Engineered > Solid waste > Mixed feedstock >...
ACGTCAACCCGCCAAAATTCTGGTCCATCTACCCGGAAATCACCCACGCCCGCCACGGCGCCTCCGACCACGGCGCCGTCTGGGTCGACCTCGACCTCTGACCCGGCGACACGGCCGCCGCATTCCGAGGGATGACAGGTCGCGTTCCGCTCGCATCTCTGCACCGCGGCCGCCGTCAGTTCCGAAGCCACGCGGCGGCCACCCACCCGCCAGCCGCGTACCCCGGTGCTCGCGCTGCATGCCGGACCGGACCACGTGGCCCGCGAGGTCACCAGAGGTCGCCGGTGCGCCAGTCGCAGGTCAGTTCGGCGGTGATGTCGAGCGGGATGACGCCCGGGAGGACGTAGACGGCACCCTGTTCCTCCGGGGTCGGCCGGATGCCGTCCGGGGTCAGGGCCGAGAGCGGGCCCGTCCAGCGTTGCCAGCCGCGGGATCGGTAGAGCGGCTCCCCCTCGTCGCTGGTGCCGAGCGCGCCGAGGTCGTACGCCGCGCGGATGGCCTGTTCCAGGGCAGCCATCACGGCGGTGCCGTGGCCGCGGCGGCGGGCGTCCGCGCGGACGCCGACGCCCTCCACGTAGCCGCAGCGGAGTGCGCGTCCATTGTGGATCAGACGGCGCTGGACGACGCTGCCGTGGGCGACCAGGTCGCCGGACTCCCAGACGAACGCGTGCAGGCCACCCAGGGCATGTTCCCAGTCGTCGGCCGTGAGGTCGCCCTCGAAGACCTCCTCCAGCAGGCGGTACGCGGCGGCGAGCGCCTCCGGTGCGGCGGCGGCCGTGTGGACCAGCTCGATCACCGCTCCTCCTCGGGCAGCAGCGGGAAGACCCGGGCGACCACGCCCACCGGGGCGGCGCCGGGGCGGTGGCGGTCGGACGGGAAGCGGACGAGGATCGCGCGGATCTCGTCGGCCACCCGCGTCATCTCCTCCGGCGTGAGGTGGAGGATCTCGCTGAACGCCTCGTCGCGCCGCCACTCCTCGGGGGCGGTGGTGCGGCGGGCCAGCCAGCGGCGGTAGCCCTCGTCCTCCAGCTCCCGCGCGAGCGGGCCGAAGCCCGGGTCGGCGGCCGGCGTGGCGGCCGGCGTCGTGGGACGCAGGCGCCACGGGCGGGCCCGGCCGTGCGTGCCGGCGACCGGCTCGACGTAGCCGTACCGGGCGAGCTGGCGCAGGTGGAACGAGCACGCGCCGGAGCTCTCCCCCAGGCGGCGGGCCGCCTCGTTGGCGGTCAGCGAACCGACCGCAGCCAGGAGGTCGAGCAGCGCCACCCGCAGCGGGTGCCGCAGCGCGAGGTCGGCTTGCCGGATCACGCGGTACATCGTACTCTCGCCTTTGCAAAGTCTTTGCAAAGGAGGCGGGCACGGTGACGGTCCGGCGGATGAGGCTCTTCGGCGACCCGGTGCTGACCGGCGAGTGCGACCCGGTCACCGACTTCGACAAGGAGCTGCGCACGCTCGTGCGGGACCTGACCGACACGCTCCGCGACGCGCGCGGGTCCGGGCTCGCCGCGCCGCAGATCGGCGTGCCCGTGCGGGTCTTCGTCTTCGACGTCGACGGGGTGCGCGGCCACCTGGTCAACCCCACCCTCGAGTTCCCGGACGACGAGGAGCAGACGGGGCCGGAGGGCTGCCTGTCGATCCCGGGGCTCTACTACGACACCCGCCGCCGCCTCCACGCCGTCGCCCGCGGCGTCGACATGCACGGGCGGCCGGCCCAGGTCGTCGGCACGGCCGAGGTGGCCCGCTGCCTCCAGCACGAGACCGACCACCTGGACGGCGTCCTCTTCCTCGACCGCCTCGACCCGGCCACGCGCCGCACGGCGATGCGCGACATCCGCGCCGCGGAGTGGTACGGGGCCCGCGTGAAGCTCAGCCCCCACCCCGTCCGGGGCGTCCTCCGGTGACACGCCGGCCGGAAATTGTCGTACACCCGTGATGGGGTGACGGCATGCCGAAGACGCTCTACTACACCGCCACGTCCATCGACGGGTTCATCGCCGACGCCGACAACTCGCTCGACTGGCTGTTCGAGGTGTCCGGCGAAGACGAGGACTTTCCGGCCTTCATCGCCGGCGTGGGGGCGTTCGCGATGGGGGCCACCACATACGAGTGGATCATCGAGCACGAGAAGCCGCTCGACAACCCGGAGAAATGGCAGGAGTGGTACGGGGACCGTCCATGCTGGGTGTTCACCCACCGCGACCTGCCGGCCATCCCCGGAGCGGCGCTGACGTTCGTCTCGGGCGACGTGCGTCCGGTGCACGCGGCGATGGTGCGGGCGGCCGGCGACCGCGACATCTGGCTGGTCGGCGGCGGCGAGCTGGTGGGTGCCTTCGCCGACGCCGGGCTGCTCGACGAGATCCGGCTCGGCGTGGCACCGGTCACGCTCGGCGCCGGCGCGCCGCTGCTGCCGCGCCGGCTGACGTCGTCGCGGCTGGCGCTGACCGGCGTCGAGCAGGCCGGGCCGTTCGCCGTGCTGACCTACCGCGTCTCGGGGGGCCAGCGGCTGACAACTCCGTCACGTCCGGGTCCGAGGCCGCGGTGACCGCGTGTGCCCGCTCGACGTGAAGGGCGACGTGGCCGCTCCCGGAGATCTTCACCGGCGCCGCCGGGTCGATCAGGTCGGTGATCGGGCGGGTCACCGGGTCCGACGCCGGCGAGCTCGGCGTCCTCTCCGGGCTCGTGGGGCTCTGCTTGGCCGGCCGTGGCGCACGACCCGGCGGCACCGCGACCCCTCGCCTCGCGTCCGCGAGTGCGGCGGCGGCGAACCCGCCGCCGGCCACGACGGCACCCGTTACGTGTTTCCGGTCGCCGTGACGATCACGGGCGGGTCCGGCCGTTCACCCCTCCGGGCGGGGCTCCCCGGCCGGGCGGAGTTCGGTGATCGCGTGGACGGGGCAGTCGAGGAGCGCGCGGCGGACGCCCTCCTCGCGCTCCGGCGGGATGCTGCCCGCGCCGACCAGCGAGACGTAGCCCCACTCGTCGAGGGAGAACGTCTCCGGGGCGTGCGCCGCGCAGAGGCCGAAGCCGTCGCACACCGTGCGGTCCAGCTTGATCTTCATGGGCGGGCTCCTCGTCAGCTCGGCAGGGCCATGGCGTACGGCGGGTCGGTGAGCCCGTAGCCGGCAGCGCAGTCCCCGCACCGGCCCTGCAGGTGGGCGGCGACCCGGTCGGGGAACTCGCGCAGCAGGCTGGCCGCCACGTTGGTCGCCCCGTCGAGGGTCCCGCAGGCCCCCCGGCCCCGCAGGAAGCCGGACCAGCGGGTGAGCCGCGCCAGGTCCGTCTCGTCGGCGCGGTGGTCGACCAGCGCGTCGAGCACGGCGCTCATCGCCGCGGTGCCGTTGAAGCAGGAGCCGCACTGGCCGGCGTTCTCCCGCGCGAAGTAGGCCAGCACGGCGGCCGAGACGGCCACGGGGCAGCCGCCGCGCGGGATCACCGAGACGGCGCCGCAGCCGAGCCCGCTGCCGACGGCCTTGAGGGAGTCGTAGTCCAGCGGCACGTCGAGGGCGTGCGGCCCGAGCACACCGGAGAAGTAGCCGCCCATCAGGAACCCGGCCACCGACCCCGCGTCCTCCCCCACCCAGGCGAGGACGCTGCGCAGCGTCTCCCCGTACGGGAGCTCGTAGAGCCCGGCGGCCGCGCAGCCGCTCAGCGAGAGCAGGAACGTGCCCGGCGACGCCGCCGTGCCCGCGTCCCGGTAGCCCGCCGCGCCGAGCCGGGCGATCAGCGGCAGGTTGGCCAGCGTCTCGACGTTGCTGACCAGCGTGGGCCGGCCGCCGACGCCCTCCTCGAACGGTCGCGGCGGCTTGTCCGCCGGCAGCGCCGGGCCGCCGTTGAGGGCCCGCACCACCGCGGTCTCCTCCCCCGCGACGTACGCGGGATCGACCACGGTGACGGTGATGCCGGTGTCCCAGACCCCGGCGCCGGTCAGCTCCTCGGCGGCGGCCCGCACCGCGGCGGCCCCGGCGGGGTCGGAGACGTAGACGTGGACGTCGTCGGAGCCGACCAGGAGCCCGGCCAGGCGGAGCCCGTCGAGCACCAGGTGCGGGCGGTGGCGCAGGAGCCACCGGTCCTTGACGGAGGCGGGTTCGCCCTCCTCCCCGTTGGCCACCACGACCGGCACGCCGCGACCGGCGCGGACGGCACGGATCTTGCGGATGGTCGGGAACGCCGCGCCGCCGCGACCCCGCAGCCCGGCGTCGTCCACGGCGGCGAGCAGTCGCTCGACGTCGCGGACGGCGGCGTACCCGCCGGCGGAGACGTACTCCGGGAGGCTCTCCCGGCCGGTGACCCCCGCGACGAGGCGGGAGCCGATGTCGGGGAACGTGGCGACGGTGGTCGCGACGTGTGCTTCTGCTGTCAGGCTCATGGCTGGTCGATTCGCTCGCTCATGGGACTCCTCGCCGTCGCGTCACGCGGTCACGATGACGTTGTCGCCGTCGACCCGCACCGGATACGTGCGGATGCTCCACTCCGGCTTGACGGCGGTGGTGCCGGTGGCCAGCTCGAACCCCCACTGGTGCCAGGGGCAGTAGATGAACTCGCCCTCCCGCGCCTCCGCCGCGCCGCCGGGCCGCTCCGGGTCCACCACGGTCTGCCCGTGCGTGCGGCCCCGGCACAGCGGCCCGCCCTCGTGCGGGCAGTAGTTGGCGATCGCGTAGAACCTGCCGTTGACGTTGTAGACGCCCACGCCGTACCGCCCGATGGGCACGACCTTCGACTGCCCGGGTGGGATCTCGTCCACGGTCGCCACCACGTGCTCGCGTCCGCGGGCCAGCGGAGCCCGCACGGTCTCCCGCTCGCGCATCTAGAACGGCCTCTTCTGCCCGGCCAGCGCCGGCACCGTGGCCGGCAGGTGGAACAGCTCGATCGCGTTCTCGAACATGATCTTCTCGCGCCACCGCTCCGGCATGTGCTTGGCCACCCACTGTGGATCGTCGAACGTCCAGTGCGGATAGTCCGAAGAGAACAGCAGGAGCTTGTCGGCCTCCATCCACTCCAGAGCGTTGGTCAGCTCCAGCTTGTTCTCCGGGTAGTCCAGCGGCTGGGTGGTGAACCAGATGTGGTCCTTGACGTACTCGGAGGGCTTGCGTCGCAGGCCGTTCTCCGGGCCGCGGGCGGCGTAGACCGCGTCCATCCGCCACATCAGCGGCAGGATCCAGTTGAACGCGTGCTCGATGAGCACGATCCGCAGTGTCGGGAAGCGGTCGAACACCCCGTCGAAGACCAGGCTCATCACCTGGTTCGCGGCGAGCATCGAGTACGTGACCATGAGGTCGTGGTTGTAGGTCATGAACCCGACGGGCGACATCGGCAGCTCGTTGTGCTGGCCGCGGCCGAGGTGGCAGGCGACCGGGATGTCGTGGCGGGTGGCGGCGGCCCAGATCGGGTCGTACCGCGGGTGGCCCCAGGACGGGCGGGGCTCGGCGTTGATCAGAATCTGCGACATGTACGGATGCCCGGCCCACCGCTCGATCTCCCGCGCGGCCTCGTCGGGCGTCTCGATGGCGACGCAGATCGAGCCGCGATAGCGCTGGTGCCAGTTGTTCTCGCCGTCCAGCCAGTGGTGGTCCTGCCAGAGGTTGGTCGCGACGCAGAGCGCGTGCGTCTCCTCGTCGGTCTGGCCGCCGCCGTTGAGGGGGCCGAGGATGGCGATGTCGGACCCGGCTTCGAGGATGAGCTGGCGGAACGTCAGCGCCGGGTCGGAGCCGGCGAAGTTGCCGTCGTCGGGGAACGAGTCGGTGCGCATCGCGTAGGCGTGGTTGTAGTCGGGAGCGTCGTAGTAGACCGAGTTGCCCGCCATCTGGTTGCGCTGCGCGATGAGCGTCCGGTACGGCTCGGGGATGTACGGCGCCAGCTCGCCCCGGCGCGGGGTGGGGTGGACGTCGCTGTCGACCACCCGTACCCGCACCTGCTCGGCGCCGGTTCTGCGCTGTTCCTGGATCTCGATGGTCACGGCTGTCTCCTCACGCGGTGGCCGCCCCGGCGGCGGCGGTGATCCCGTACAGCTCGGCGGCGTTGCCACCGAGCACCTTCGCGCGCTGCTCCGCCGTCCACGCCGCGGGCAGGTCGTCGGGGCCGGCCGTGTGCCACGCGGGGTAGCTGGACCCGAAGAGCAGCATGTCCTCCTTGCCGGTCATCCGCAGCCACTCGTCGGCGAACGGGGCGTCGCCCGGCCCGTCGATCAGCGCGTTCACGAACCAGACGTGGCCGGGCAGGTAGGAGCTCGGGATGTCCGGCGCCCACGGCGTCTGCTCCAGGTGCGGCCGGCCGAACGTGTCCATGCGCCAGATGAACGGCGTCAGCATGTCGGCGGCCCCGTCGGTCCAGACCACCTTGAGGTCGGGGAACTCGTGGAACACGCCTTCGGCGATCATGTTGAGCAGGTGCCAGACGAAGGTCATCGGCTGGTACGCGAACAGGTGCGAATACGTCCGCGTGATGCCGGACGGCGTCGGCGGGTGGGTGATGCCGACACCCATCTCGATGTGCACCGCCACCGGCAGGCCGGCCTCGCTGGCCGCCCGCCACAGCGGCTTGAACTGGGGCCGCCCGTACGGCACCTCGGTCTGCATCGGCAGTCCGATCTGGACGACGCGGGGGTGGTCCTTCCAGCGCTCGATCTCGCGCAGCGCGCCGTCGATGTCGCGCGGGTTGACGCGGATCGTGCCGCGGAAGTGCGCCGCGTAGGGCCCGTCGTCGAGCCACCGCTCGACCAGCATCTCGTTGGTGGCGGCCAGGATCGCCGTCGCGAGGTGCCAGTCGGGCAGGATCGACGCGGCCGTCATCGGGTGGAGCACCGCGACGTCGAAGCCGCGCTCCTCGACGACGGCCCGGCCGACGGCCGCCGGGTCGGAGCCCGGGTGGGCCCCGTCGGCACCCGACGTGCCCGGCAGGTAGCGCGGCCCGGGAGGTGCGAACCACGCCACGTCGACGTGGGGGTAGCCGCGGCTCCTGAACGGCTCGCGCAGGTAGGTCCGCAGGTCGGCGTCGGACCGGAAGAAGATCTGGACGCTGGCGTCGACCAGCGGCCCGGACGGAGTGGTCATCGTGCACTCTCTTCCATCGCTGTCTCTCGCTCGCGGAAGCAAATTATTGTTCCGCTGTATGGTAGCCCACACCGCCGTGGACAGTCACTACCGTGGATCGGTCTCGTCCATGAAGGCCAGCAGCGCCGGCGCGCCGAGCTGCCAGAAGTCGAACAGGCTGCCCTTGCCCGCGTGGGCGGCGAGGGCGGCCTTCTCCCAGGCGTCCTCGGGCCACGGCGGCTCGATCAGCCGCGATCCCTTGATCAGCGCGTGCACCTCGAAGGACGTCCGCTTCGGATGGTCGAAGTCCTTCTCGCCGCCGCGGATGACGAGGGTGGGGACGGAGATCTGGGCGAACTCGTAGTCGGCGACGCCGGGGATCGCCTCGTTCGGCTTCGGGATGAACGCGTCGAGCCAGCGGTTCATCACCCGCTCGAACTCCTCGGCGCCGAGTGCCCGCAGCCGCTCCCGGTTGCGCGGGTTGGTCTCGCACAGCTGGGCCCAGCCGAAGCCGGCGCCGCCGCGCAGCCCGAGGACCGCCTCGATGCCGCCGGCCCGCACGGCCCGCAGCTCGTTCATGATGTAGACGTTGGCCAGCGACATCACGCTGTAGGGGCCGCCGACGATGCACCAGGTGGCGAGCCTGGTGACCTTCTCGGGATACAGCAGCGTGAAGACGATCATGTCCCGGGCCCCGCCCGAGCCGCCGGCCGCCACCACGCGCTCGATGCCGAGCTGGTCGAGCATCAGGCCCAGCGTCTCGGCCCGCATGTGCGACTCGGACTTCCCGAACAGCTGCACGTCCGAGCGGCCGCAGTTCGGCCGGTCCCAGAGCAGCACGCGCTTGCCGCCGGCGGCCAGCGCGTCCGCCAGCTCGTGCACGCCGCCGTGGTCCTTGCTGAACCGGCCACCGGGTGTCAGGACGACGACCTCGCCGTCCTCCGGGCCGACGAACTCGTAGACCACGACGCCGCCGTTGACCTCGACGGTTCCCTCCGCCATACCGTGTACTCCCTTTCTCGAGTGCGAAGGAGGGGCCCCTTGTTAACGCCTAGGCGTTAACAAGGGGCCCTTCCTTCGCTGTGGCTTCCAGTGGGAAGTGGCAGGCCGCGAAGCGGCCGGGCCGCACCTCGCGGATCTGCGGCTCCTCGCGCGCGCAGACGTCCTGCGCCAAGGGGCACCGGGTCCGGAACCGGCAGCCGGTCGGTGGGTTCAGCGGCGACGGCAGGTCGCCCGAGAGCGCCGCCTCCTGGATCGGCGCCTCCGGATCCGGCTCCGGGATGGACTGCGCGAGCGCGCGGGTGTACGGGTGGGCCGGCGACGCGAACAGCTCGTCCGCGCCGCCCACCTCGCAGATCTTGCCCAGGTACATCACCACGATGCGGTCGCTCAGGTTCTTCACCACCGCCAGGTCGTGCGCGATGAAGACCATCGTGAGCTGGTAGCGCTCCTTCATCTCCTCCAGCAGGTTCATGATCTGTGCCTGGACGGAGACGTCGAGCGCCGACACCGGCTCGTCGCAGATCAGCACCTCCGGTTCGAGCACCATCGCCCGCGCGATGGAGATGCGCTGGCACTGCCCGCCGGAGAACTCGTGGGGCCGGCGGTCGGCCGCGGTCGCCGGGTCGAGCCCGACCCGCTCGATCATCGTCCGGGTCCGGGTCTCCACGTCAGCGCGGGACACCCCGCCGTGGATGCGCAGCCCCTCGGCGACGATGTCCTTCACCTTGCGCAGCGGGTTCAGCGAGGAGATCGGATCCTGGAAGATCATCTGGAGCTTCCGCCGCTGGCGCCGCAGCGCCTCGCCCTTCAGGCCCGCGAGGTCGACGCCGTCGACCCGGACCGAGCCGGACGTCGGCGGCGGCAGCTGCATGACGGCCTTCGCCACGCTCGACTTGCCGCAGCCCGACTCGCCGACCAGGCCGATCGTCTCGCCGCGCCGGGCGTCGAAGCTGACGTCCGAGACCGCGAAGACCCGCTCGCCGCGGCGGCCCACGTACTCGACGACCAGGTTGCGGACGCTGAGGACGGTGGTGCCGTCGTCGCGCAGGTGCGCCGTGCCGCTGCCCGCCATCAGACCGTCACCTCCGCCGCCACCGGCGTACCCGCCGCGCTGACGCCCGCGGCGATGTTGCGGGCCCGGGCCGCGTCCCCGGACGGCGTGCCGAGGGGGAAGAAGCACGCCGAGGAGTGCTCGGGTGCCGCCGGGTCCGGTTCGAGGGCCGGCGTCTCGGCCAGGCACCGCTCCTGGGCCGAGGGGCAGCGCGGCGCGAAGCGGCAGCCCGGCGGCGGGTCGATCACCACGGGCGGCCGCCCCGGGATCGACGCGAGGCGGGTGTGGCTGGGCAGGCTCACCTTGGGGATCGCGTCGATCAAGGCCCGGGTGTACGGGTGGCGCATGCGCGCGAAGAGCCGGCGCGTCGGCGCCGTCTCCACGATCCGGCCCGCGTACATCACGGCGATGGTGTCGGTGCGTCCCGCCACCACCCCCAGGTCGTGGGTGATCAGGATCATCGACATCTCCGACTTCTCCCGCAGGTCCCCCAGGAGGTTGAGGATCTGGTGCTGCACGGTCACGTCGAGCGCCGTGGTCGGCTCGTCGGCGATCAGCAGCCGCGGCTGGCAGCAGATGGCCAGCGCGATCGTGACCCGCTGCCGCATCCCGCCCGACAGGTTGTGCGGGTACTGGTGGAAGCGCTTCTCGGGCTCCGGGATGCCGACCAGCCGCAGCAGCCGCACCGCCTCGTCGCGCGCCGCCTGCCGGGACAGCTTGAGGTGGTAGCGCAGGGTCTCGGTGAGCTGCTTGCCGACCGGCAGCACCGGCGTCAGGGACGTCATCGGGTCCTGGAACACCATCGCGAGGTCGACGCCCCACAGGTGCCGGTTCCGGCGCGGGTTCACCGTCGCCAGGTCGACGTCGTCGAGCCGGATGTGGCTGCCGGGCAGCACCCGCGCGTTCGGCGCGAGGATCTTCATGATGGCCCGGGACAGGACGGACTTGCCGGACCCCGACTCGCCGACGACACCCAGCGTCTCGCCGCGCCGCAGGGTGAGGTCGACGCCGTCGACCGCGCGCACGTGCCCGCGCGGCGTCTCGAACCAGACCCGCAGGTCGCGGACCTCCAGCAGCCGCGCCGGCGCCGTCTCCGCGGTCGCGTCCACGGCTCCCGCCCGGGGCCGCGCACCGATGCTCATATCGAGGACTCCCTACCGACCCGGCCCCGTGCCCAGTCGCCGAGCCTGTTGAAGGCGAACACGGTGAGGAAGAAGAACAGCGCCGGGATCAGCACCAGCAGCGGATGCTCGCGCAGCGACTCGCGGCCGGCCGCCAGCATCCCGCCCCAGCTCGGCGCCGGCGGCGGGACGCCCACGCCGAGGAAGCTCAGGCTGCCCTCGGCCACCACCAGCGTCGCCATCACGACGAGCGCCAGCGACATGACCGGCAGCATGACGTTGACCAGCAGCTCCCGGGTCAGGATGCGGATCGGCCGGGCACCCAGCGCCTTGGCGGCCGTGACGAACTCCCGGTCGGCGAAGGCGATCGTGTTCGCCCGCGCCACCCGCGCGAAGTTCGGCACGCCGAGCAGCGCGAGGGCCACGACGAGGGTCACGAGGCCCGGCTGGAGGGCCGTCACCATCGCGATCAGGAAGATCAGCGGCGGGAACGAGAGCATGAAGTTGACCGCGATGCCGATGGCCGAGTCGGCGGCGCCGCGGAAGTAGCCGGCGACCATGCCGAGGGTCACCCCGATCACCATCGCGATGCTGGTGGCGCCGATCGCGACGGCCATCGAGATGCGCGCGCCGTGGACGATCCGGGAGAGCACGTCGCGGCCGATCGCGTCCGTGCCCAGGAGGTGCGCGCCGCCGGGTGGCGCGCTGAACGCGTTGGTGACGGCGTTCGGGTCCGGCAGGGGCAGCACGTCGGCGAAAATCGCGGCGAGCACGACGAGGGCGATCCACGCCGCGCCGAACACCGCGCCGACGTCCCGCCGCTTCCGCCGTACCGGCTTGATGTCCGCGACCGACGCCGGCGCGGCCGGCGCGGTCACCGGGCGGTCCTGGACGAGCTCGGTCATGAGGTCCTCACCTTCCTCACCCGGGGGTCGAGCAACGGGTACGTCAGGTCGACGAGCGTGTTCATCAGCAGGTAGACCGCGGCGCTGAGCAGGACCATGGCCTGCACCACGACGTAGTCGCGGGAGTGGATGGCGGTGATCACCATGGTTCCCATGCCCGGCAGCGAGAAGATCGCCTCCACCAGGACGGTGCCACCGATGAGCCGGCCGATCACCACGCCGGAGACGGTCACCAGCGAGAAGGACGACTGGCGCAGCGCGTGCCGCACGAGGATCCGCCAGGTCGGCAGGCCGCGGGCCCGCGCCGAGAGCACGTGGTCCTGCTGGAGGGTGGCCATCATGTCGCCCTTGAGCAGCCGGGTGAACAGGACGCACTCGCCGGCGGCCAGGGTGAGCACGGGCAGCACCAGCCGATGGACGTGCTCCACCGGGTCCTCGGAGAACGGCGTCCACCCGAGGATCGGCAGGACGCCGAGCTGGACGCCGAAGACGTAGACGAGCACGATGCCGAGGACGAACGCCGGGGTCGCCAGCGTCGCCGAGGTGACGAACGTGGCGGCGCGGTCGAGCAGACCACCCGGCCGGTACGCCGACCAGACCGCCACCGGCACCGAGATCGCGAGGGCGACGAGCATCGCCAGCAGCGCCAGCTCCAGCGACACGGGAGCCCGCTCGGCGATCGTCTCCGCCACGCCGACCCCGGTCTGGAAGGAACGGCCGAGGTCGCCCTGGAGCACGCCGCCGATCCAGCTGAGATAGCGCTCGTAGAGCGGGTCGTCCAGGCCGTACAACTGCCGGGCGGCGGCGATCTGCTCCGGGGAGGCGTCCGCCGGCAGGATCGCGTCGACCGGGTCACCGGGGATCATCTCCAGCAGGAGGAAGACCGCGACCGTCACCAGGAACAGCAGGAGCAGGAAGCGGGCCACCGAGCCGGCGTGCCGCCGGAGCGCGCGTACGTTCACGTCCCGACCGTCCTCAGTCGTCGATCCAGGCGTACTGCCAGTACGCGCTGGCGCCGGAGCCCGTGCCCGCCAGCACGATGCCCTCGACGTCCTTGTCCACGAAGAGGTGCCCGGTCTGGTAGCGCCAGGTCCGCAGTGGACCGTCCTTGGACAGTTCGGCGGTGACCACCTGGTACGCCTTCTCCACCTCGGCGGGATCCTTGGCGGAGCGGGTGGTCTCCAGTGCCTGGTCCACCGTGGGGTTGGCGTAGCTCATCACGTTGAGGTTGCCCTTGGAGTGGAAGACGTCGTACAGCCGGTCCATCTCCTGCGAGAGCGTGGCACCCATGATGGTCTGGAACTCGCGCCGCGTCGACGCCGTCGACAGGGTCGGGCCGTCGACCGGGTTCAGCTTGAACGTGAGCCCCTTGATCTGCTGCATCTGCGCCTGGATGAGCTGTGCCACCTGCTCCAGGGCCGGGATGCCGGCGTAGCAGGTGAACACGACCGTCTCGCCGGTCTTGCCCGTCCGCGCGAGGTAGTCGTCGAAGAGCCGCTGCGCCTCGGCGAGGTCCTTCGCGGGGAACGTGCCGAGGGAGTCGTCGCGCTCCGGCGCGTCCGGCCGCAGGAACGCGTCCACCGGCTGGTCGCCCGGGTAGACGGCGTTGTTGATCTGTGCGCTGTCGAAGGCCGACAGCATGGCCCTGCGCAGGCCGGCGTCCGCGACCACCGGGTCCTTGAGGTTGAACTGGAGGCCGGTGCCGCCGACCAGGGGCAGCCGGTAGACCTCGTAGCCGCCCTCGGCCTCGATCGCCTTGGCGTCCTTGGTGAGCAGCGACCAGTCGACGTCGATCTCACCGCTGCGCAGCGCGTTGAGGCGCTGGTCGTCGGCGCCGATCACCTTGATGGTCAGTTCGTCGAGGTACGGCAGGCCCGGCTCGAAGTAGGTCGGGTTGCGCACGTACTCGATCTGCGAGTTGCGGGTCCACTTCTTGAGGGTGAACGGGCCGGCACCGACCGGCGAGCCGCCGACGTCCGCACCGGCCTTCTGGATCGCCGCCGGTGACCCGATCGCGCTCAGGCCCTTCGTGAGTGCCCACGGCAGCTGGTAGTTGGGCTTCTCCACGGTGACGCTGACGGTCTGCGGGTCGACCGCCTTCCAGGTCATGCCCTCGGTGACCCGGGCCGCCGGGGAGAGCGTCTTCGGGTCCCTGATCCGGTCCCAGTTGAACACCACGGCCTGCGCGTCGAACGGCGTGCCGTCGCTGAACGTGACGCCGGGCCGCAGCTTGAGCGTCCAGTTCATGCCGTCCTCGCTCGTGAAGGACTCGGCCATCTGCCCGACGAACTGCTTCTTGTCGATGTCGTACCGCAGCAGCGTCCCGAAGATCGGCGCGCAGCGGTCGAACGACCCGGTGGCGCAGATCGCCGGGTCCAGCGACGGCGTCTCGACGTTCAGCGCGTACGTCAGCTTGCCGCCCCGCTTCGGCTCACCCGACGCGGCGCCGTCGTCTCCCGAACCCCCGCCGCAGCCGGCCGCGACCAGTCCCACAGCGAGCACCGCGGCGGTCCACCGCGTTGCCGACCAACCGTTCATGCCTGCTCCCTGTCTTTCCCGCGGCACCACACGTGGTCGCCGGAGTGGCACGTCGTGCCTTGGAATTTCTTGGTCAACGTGGTCGCGGTGCCGACTCCGTTGTCGGTGCCGCGTGACGGCTGCCACACGCGCGCCTGCCGACCAGCATCGACAAGTCCCGCCGGGCCTGGTAGATCCACGCTGTCAAGGGCCGCCCGATGGGTTTCTGACACACTGTCAACGGCGAGCCGCGACCGTGTCGCCGGCGACCGCCTCGACCACCATGATCGCGGCGTAGAGGGACGTGCTCCACTCGGGATCGTCGAGGTCGACGCCGAGCAGACGTTGGATCCGCGCGAGTCGGTCGTAGAGGGTCGGCCGCGAGACGCCGAGCTCCTGCGCGGTAAGGGATTTGTTGCGCTGGAAGCGCAGGTACGCGCCGAGCGTGCGGACGCGGTCGCCGCCGTCGACGGCGTCGCGCACGAACAGCGGGCGGAGCGTCCGTTCGACGAACGCCTGGATCCTGGGGTCGTCGCGGAGGATGTAGAGCAGCCCGCGCAGGTGCAGGTCGTCGATGGAATAGAGCGGTTTTCGGCGTGCCGTCTCGCCGGCGGCGCGGGTGGCCTGGGCGACGTCCAGGGCCTCGGCGAACGAGCGGCGCACCTCCGCCAGCTCGGCGACGACGCCGCCGCGGGCGACCACCGGGGGCTCGACGCCGGCGGCGTGGCAGAGGTCGGCCACGCGTTCGGCGAACGCGGCCACCGGCGGTTCCGCGTCGTCGGAGCGGAGCAGCAGGAGGGCACCCCACCGGTCCGGAGCGAGCTGCGCGGCGATGGCGTCGAAGTGGAGGTCGTCCAGGGCCCGCGCCAGGATGGTCCCGAGGTCGCGGTCGGTGGGGTCGGCGCGCGGCGGGGCTTTGCCGGTGGCCGGTCCGCCGCTCGTGGTGCCGGGTGGCCGGCCGTCGACGGCCGCGGGCGGGGCGAGCAGGACGACCGGGAGGTAGCGGCGGTGGCGGGTGGGGTGGCCCAGGAGCGCAGTGCGGGCATGGGTGGCGTCGACGTTCAGGCAGCGGCCGGAGACGATCTCCTCCAGGACCGAGCGGTGGGCGTTCGCCACCACCGTGTCGTCGTCGTCGAGGAGCAGGCGCATGCCGAGCGTGGCCGCCGCCCGCTCCACGACCATGACCTGGGCCTGGTCCGGCGGGCCGGAGGTGAACAGGACGAGGCGGCCGCGCTGCTGGCCGCGTACCTCGACCGGCGTCACGACTGAATAATCTGAATCATTTACCTGAGTGCCGAAAGCGCGGCCCATGGTGAACGCCTTGCGGCTCCACCGGGCGAGGAGGTCCTCGGCCGCGCCGTCCCGCGCGTACAAGGCCACCACCTGGTGCAGCAGGTTGGAGAAGACCACCGCACCCTCACCCAGCTCGCCGGCCGCGGCGACCACCTCGTCGACCGGCGCGCCGGCGGAGCTGAGTTCGGTGAACCGCTCGTGCGCCGCCGCCGTCACCTGGAGCAGACGCTGCTGGCCCATGAGGATCAGCGAGTGCGCGGCCTCCGTCACCTTGACGAACGGGACCTCGCGGCGCAGCGCCACCAGCGGCAGGTGGCGGCGGTCGCAGGCCCGGACCATCGCGGACGGCACGCGGGCGAACCGCCTCCCGAGCTCGATGACCAGGCCGGCGACGCCCTGGTCGGCCAGCGCGTCGACGTACCGGGCGATCTTGTCGGGGGCCTGCGGCAACCCGATTCCGGTAGCAAGTATTAGCTCCCCACCCTGAAGGAGGCCCTGCGTCTCCGCCAGCTCGATGACGTGCAGCCAGCGGATGCGCCGGTTGAGGTGCTGGTGGCCGGCGACCACCAGCGGCGATCCCTGGACGGTGACGCCCATGGCCAGGAAGTCGGCGATCGTGAAGGTGCTCAGGACACCCGGCGCGGTGACCGGCACGGGGGTGATCTCTTCGGCGGGACGTAGTCGCGGTCTCGGGCGGTCGGCGAGTTGGCGCACGGCTTCGGGCAACCCTGGTTCCTCCGTCCTGTCGCACATCGACGGCAAGTCCGGGTAGTCACGGATGTTCCCGCTGGGTGACACCCGTGTAACACGGGAGTATTGCACGTGGATGGCGCCGTGTGGAGATATGGCGGAGCGAATATTTGGCCCGGGAGATGCGGATGCCCGGCGGGGCCGGCGACGGTCCATACTGTGCGTATGACGGCTTCCCTCCCCCGGGGCTCCGAGATCGCCACCGCCGGCGGCACCCGTACCGACGTCGTCCGGCAGACGGCGGCGCGCCTGTTCGAGGCCTCGGGCTACGCGGCGACCACCATGAACGACATCGCCGAAGCCGTCGGCATCCTTCCCGGCAGCCTCTACCACCATTTCCGGTCAAAAGAGGATATCGCCATCGATCTCCTGACCGCCCTCGGTCAGGCGCTGGACGCGCTGGCGACGGCCGCCTCGCGCCGGCCCGTGGCGGCCGGTCCGGACGCCGTCGTGCGCCTCGGCGCCGACGTCACCGCGCTGAGCTTCCAGCACGCCGCCGCCGTCCGGCTGCGCGCGCACGAGGTGCCGCCGACGGTGTCGACGGAGCGGTTCGTCCAGGCGATGCGGCTGCCGTCGCCCGCGCTCGACCGGGCCTGGCGCGCCGCTGTGGCCGCGCTGCCGCCGCCGGCCGCGGACCCGGGGCTGCTCCGGTTCGCGCTGCAGACGGTGACGGTCTACGCGCCGGCGTACTATCCGACCACGATGGACCCCCGCGCGGTGGCGGCGCACGTCTGCGACATCCTGCTGCACGGCCTGGTCCGGGAGTGCCCCGACGACGAGCAGCTCGACAGCTCGACGGCGGCGAAGGCGGCGCTCGACGTCTTCGCCGGCTGGCCGAGCCGCGACCGCCCGGCCGCCGCCAACGACCGGGAGGCGATCGTCGCGGCCGCCCGGGCCGAGTTCGCCCGGCGCGGGTACGAGGAGACGACGATCCGTGACATCGCCAACGCCGCCGGCGTGGGCATGGGCACGCTCTACCGCCGGGTGGAGTCCAAGGAGGCGTTGCTCCGCGAGATCATCGACGGCTACGGCGCGCGCTTCGACGAGGCGTTCCGTGCCGTCCTGGGTGCCGGCTCGTCGGTGCCGGAGGCGCTGGACGGCCTGGCCCGCGTCTTCGTCCACATCAGCCGCCGCTTCCACGAGGAGTCACGCATCGTGAACTACGGCTGGAGCCGCCGCCAGGCCGAGTCCAGCCCGCTGCACGGCTATTTCGTGGCGACCGAGGCCCGCTTCGCCCAGCTGGAGAAGCTGCTGCGCCGCGGCGTGCGGGCCGGGCTGCTGCGCTCCGTGGCACCACCGACCGAGACGGCGCTGCACCTGCGCAGCCTGCTGTGGCTCCGCTACCAGGACCACGCCCGCACGAGCGAGTCCCGCGCGCTCCGTTTCATCCGCGACAGCGTCCTGCGCGGCGCCCTGTCCCCGCGCTGACCGCGAACCCGGGCCGCCGTGGTCCGTCTTCGAGGGCAAGGCGCGCCGAGCCGCTTGGCGCGTCCAGCGCGGCGGCGCGGAGGGGTACCGGGTGGTCCGGAGGCTGGGCTGGACCTCGCCGCCGGCGCGACCGCGACCTCGCCCACCGGGCCAGCCAACCGGCCCAGCTCGCCGGCGCGGCAGCCCCGCCTCCGTCGCCGAACGGCCCTGGCGCCGGCTGGCGGGCCGGCGTCGTGCGGTCAGCGGGTGGAGACGATGCGGACCTCGCAGTTGAGGGCCGCCTCCAGGGCCGTGTGCAGGCGGCTTTCGGGGACACGGCGCAGGTCGTGCGGGTCCAGGGTCACGGTGACCACCTCCTCGTCGCCCTCCGTGTGGCGCGTGACGTGGCCGGTGACGCGGAAGCCGGCCAGGACGCCCTGGGCGTCGGCGTCCGTGCCGCGGCTGATGTAGGTGACCACGCCGGCGGTTGCCGGGATGCCGAAGGCCTCGGCGCACAGGGTCACGTGCTTCGGGATGTCGGCCGGGTCCAGTCCCTCGACGATCAGCTCGATCTCGCGGTTCCGGTCCGGCAGCCGGTGCGGCGGCGAGGCGACGACCTCCGCGCCTCGCTCGCGCAGCCGGCGGAGGCCCGCGTCGTAGGCGGCGGCCGGGAGGGTGCCATCCCGGTCGACGACGACGCGTACGACGGCTGTTCGCATAGTCCGGACGCTAGCATCCATCGGCGCCGAACCATAGAATCCGGCAGCACGCGGAACAAATAAATGCTCCGTCCTCCGGGTTTGGGGGCCGACGTGTTCATGTGGAGAGCCAAACCTGTCGCGTTGCTCGGACCGGCCTTCATCGCCGCGGTGGCCTACGTGGATCCCGGGAACGTGGCCACCAACGTCACCGCCGGCGCGCGGTACGGGTACACCCTCGTCTGGGTCGTCGTGCTGGCGAACGTCATGGCCGTGCTCGTCCAGTACCTCTCGGCGAAGCTCGGCATCGTGACCGGCCGCTCGCTCGCCGACCAACTGGGTGGTCGGCTTCCGGCGCGGACGCGGATCGCGTACTGGCTCCAGGCCGAGGCGATCGCCGTCGCCACCGACCTGGCCGAGGTGGTGGGCGGGGCGATCGCGCTCGCCATCCTCTTCGACATCCCGCTGGTCGCCGGCGCGCTCTGCACGGCCGCGGTCTCGCTGCTCATCCTCCGGGTCGGCGACCGGCGCGGGCAGCGCGCACTCGAACGCGTCATCATGGGCTTCCTCGCGCTGATCGGCACCGGGTTCATGGCCGGCCTCGTCGTGGACCCGCCGTCCGGCGCGGGGGTCGCCGCCGGGCTCGTACCGTCGTTCGCCGGCTCGGGCAGCGTCCTGCTCGCCTCGGGCATCATCGGCGCGACCGTCATGCCCCACGTCATCTACCTGCACTCCAGCCTGACCAACCGGTTGGGTCCCCGGGGTCGGGGCATCGACGTGCGCGGGATGCTCGCGGCGACCCGGGTGGACGTCGTGGCGGCGCTCGCGGTCGCCGGCGTGCTCAACCTCTCGCTGCTGCTGCTCGCGGCGTCCAGCCTGCACGGGCTGCCGGGCACCGACACCCTGCACGGCGTGCACGCGCTCATCACCTCCGAGGTCGGCGTCGGGGTGGGGATGCTGTTCGCCGTCGCGCTGCTCGGCTCCGGGCTGGCGTCGACGTCCGTCGGCAGCGCCGCCGGCGCGGAGGTGATGCGGGGGCTGCTGCGCCGGCGGATCCCGCTCCTGCTGCGGCGTACCCTCACCGTCATCCCGGCGATCGTCGTGCTGGCGCTGGGCGTCGAGCCGAGCGCCGCGCTCGTGGTGTCCCAGGTGGTCCTGTCGATGGGCATCCCGTTCGCCCTCGTACCCCTGGTGGTGTTGACCGCGCGCCGCTCCGTGATGGGCCCGCACGTGAACCACCCGGCGACCACCGCCGCCGCGTCCACGGTGGCCGGCTGCGTCATCGCGCTCAACCTCGCGCTGCTGTACCTGACCTTCGCTTGACAGAGGCGCACGCATCGGGTCCCGGATCTGACACTGTGCTCCTTGTCCGCGCGTGACGGGTGTCGAAGCATGTGCGCATGACTGAGGCACTCGTCGCGCACTGGGCGGACAACGCGAGGTTCACCGGCACGTCGGAGCGGCGCGGTGAGGTGACGAACCCCGCGACGGGCGAGGTGACCGCGCGCGTCTGTTTCGCCAGCGAGGACGACGCCCGGCACGTCGTGGACGCGGCGGCGCGGGCGTCCGCGTCGTGGTCGCGGACGTCGCTGACCACCCGGGTACGCGTCCTGTTCCGGTTCCGGGAGCTGCTCAACGCGCGCAAGGACGAGTTGGCGGCGATCATCACGGCCGAGCACGGCAAGGTGCTCGCCGACGCCGCCGGGGAGGTGAGCCGCGGGCTGGAGGTGGTCGAGTTCGCCTGCGGCATTCCGCACCTGCTCAAGGGGTCGTTCTCCGAGGGCGTGTCGACGGGGATCAACGTGCACTCCAAGCGGCAGCCGCTGGGCGTCGTCGCGGTCATCAGCCCGTTCAACTTCCCGGCGATGGTGCCGATGTGGTTCTACCCGATCGCGATCGCGGCGGGGAACACCGTCATCGTCAAGCCGAGCGAGAAGGACCCGTCGGCGCTGCTCTGGGTGGCCGAACTCTGGCGGGAAGCGGGGCTGCCGCCCGGCGTCTTCAACGTGCTCAACGGCGACAAGGTCGCGGTCGACGCGCTCCTCGACGCCCCGGAGGTCGCGGCGGTCAGCTTCGTCGGCTCGACACCCGTCGCCCGGTACGTGTACGAGCGCGCGACCGCCAACGGCAAGCGTGTCCAGGCCCTGGGCGGGGCGAAGAACCACATGGTCGTGATGCCTGACGCCGACCTCGACCTCGTGGCCGACGCGGCGGTCAACGCGGCGTTCGGGTCGGCGGGCGAGCGGTGCATGGCGATCAGCGTGCTGGTGGCCGTCGGGCCGGTCGCCGACGACGTGGTCGACCGGATCGCGTCCCGGATGGGCGGGCTGCGGGTGGGCGACGGGACGCTCGGGTGTGACATGGGACCGCTGGTGACGCGGGCACACCGGGACCGGGTCGCCTCGTTCGTCGCGGCCGGCGTGGCGGAGGGGGCGACGCTCGTCGTCGACGGGCGGAAGGTGGACGCCGACGGCGGAGCGGACGGATTCTGGCTCGGGCCGACGATGTTCGACCACGTGCGGCCGTCGATGAGCATCTACACGGAGGAGATCTTCGGGCCGGTGCTGAGCGTGGTACGGGCGGAGTCGTACCGGGAGGCTGTGGAGCTGGTGAACGCGAACCCCTACGGGAACGGCGTGGCGATCTTCACCCGGGACGGCGGGGTGGCCGCGGACTTCGAGCGGGACGTGCAGGTGGGGATGATCGGCGTGAACGTGCCGATCCCCGTACCCGTGGCGTACTACTCGTTCGGCGGCTGGAAGGCCTCGCTGTTCGGCGACACCCACGCGCACGGTGTCGAGGGGGTGCACTTCTTCACCCGCGGCAAGGTGGTCACCAGCCGGTGGGCGGACCCGGCGCGGTCACCGGCGGGCGGCCTGGCGCTGGCGTTCCCGACGAACGACTGAGTTGGCCGCCCGCTCGCACCGGGTCGTCTACGCGGTGCTGGCCTTCGGGGTGGTGTCGCAGCCGCTGCTGCAGGCGATGACGGTGCCGGCGCTGCCCGAGATCCAGCGCCGCTTCGCGGCCGACCAGTCGACGGCGGCGTGGGTGCTGACGGCGTTCCTGCTGGCCGCGTCGGTCGCGACGCCGATCGGCGGCCGGGTCGGTGACGCGTTCGGCAAGACGCGGGTGTTCGCGGTGTCGCTCGGCCTGCTGGCGCTCGGCTCGGTGCTGGCGGCGCTCGCCCCGACGATCGAGGTGCTGATCGCGGCGCGGGCGGTGCAGGGTCTGGGCGGCGGCGCCGTACCGCTGGCCTTCGCCATGCTCCGCGACCACCTGCCGGAGCCGCGCGTGCGGAGCGCGGTGGCCCTCACGTCGTCGCTGCTGTCGGTCGGCTTCGCGGTCGGGATCGTGGTCGCGGGCCCGATCCTGGACGTGATCGGCTACCACGGCCTGTTCCTGCTGCCGGCGGCCGCCGCGGCGGCCGGGGCGGTCGCCGCGGTGCTCCTCATCCCCGAGTCACCGGACCGGACCGGCGGCGCGATCAGCGTGACACCCGCGTTGTTACTGGCCGGTTGGTTGGTCACCCTCCTCCTCGGCATCAGCCGCGGCCCCGCCGCCGGCTGGACGTCGGCCGGGGTCGTGGCGCTGCTGGCCATGTCGGTGACCCTGGCGGCGGCGTGGCTCCTGGCGGAGGCCCGGGCCAGGACGCCGCTCGTCGACCTGCGCATGATGACGCTGCGCGGCGTCTGGTCGGCCAACCTGGTGGCCTTGATGATCGGCATCGCGATGTACGGCTCGTTCGCGTTCCTGCCGCAGTTCAACCAGACGCCGAGCGCCAACGGCTACGGCTTCGACGCGTCGGTCACGGAGGCGGGCCACATGATGATCCCGTCGTCGGTGCTCTCGTTCCTGTGCGGCCTGTCGGCGGCCCGGGTGGCGGCGACGATCGGCGTACGGCTGAGCATCGTGCTCGGCTCCGTCGCCACCGCGGCAGCCTTGCTGATGACGACGATCGCCCACGACGCGGTGTGGGAGGTGATCGCGGCGAGCTGCCTGTCCGGCGTGGGCACCGGAATCGTCTTCGCGAACCTGGCCAACGCGATCGTGGACGCGGTCCCCGCCGCCCAGACCGGCGCCGCCATCGGCATGAACGCCAACATCCGCATCATCGGCGGGGCGGTTGGCGCGGCGGTCACCGTGACGATCGTGAGCGCGGACCTGCTGCCGTCGGGCTACCCGACCGAGGACGGGTACGTCCGCGGCTTCGCCTTCCTCGCCGCCGCCTCGGTGATCGCCGCGACCGCGGCGCTGCTCCTACCCGCACGCCACCCGCCGCCGGCACCCCTCGGCTCACCCCGCTGGCGCCCCTGACCGGCACGATCCACGCCAGGGGCGATCCGCAACGAGAGGACCCACGACCCGACGCCACCCACGACCCGACGCCACCCACAACCCGACAGGACGCGGCCGAGCGGCGCCGCCCGGCAGGGCCGTCGCCGCGACGCGCTGGCTAGTAGTAGTCGTCCTCGGGCTCCTGGTCCGGCCAGTAGTCGTCGGCCTCGTCGTAGGGATGCGCGTAGATCGCAACCGGAGGGGCCGCGGACCGTGAGGCCGCGGGACGAGCCGATGCCTCGACGGCAGCCGAGCGCGTGGTGGGCGAGGTGGACGCGCCGGGACGGGTCACCGGCCCGGCCGCCGCCGTCGCGGTCCGCGAGGCCGGCACGCCCGGGGCGACGCCGGACGCCCTCGACCCGCCTGGACCGCCATCCGACGACCCACCGTCACCGCCCGCCGACGGCGACCGACTCCCTGGGCCGCGTCCAGCGGACGCCCCGGCCTCCACCGGGCCGGCCGGCTCGGCAACCCCAGCCGGCGCGCCATCGCCCTGCCCGCCACGGCCTTGCGGCTCCGCACCATCCGACGGCGGCCGACGGCCTTCCGACTCCCCACCACCCGGCGGCACCCCACGGACCGGCACCCCACGGCCCTGCGGCTCCCCGCGGCCCTGCGGCACCCCACCACCCAACGGCGTCCGGCTGCCCTGCGACTCCCCACCACCCGGCGGGACCCCACGGCCCGGTGGGCCGTCGGCGGCCTCGGCCGGCGGCGCCGCGCCAGGCGGCGCATCGGCGAGCACGTCGAGGACCTGCTGCCCGTAGCGGGCGAGCTTGTTCTCCCCCACGCCGCTCACCCGCCCCAGCTCCGCCAGCGTCCGCGGCTCCTCGGCGGCGATCTGCCGGAGGGTGGCGTCGTGGAAGATCACGTACGCCGGGACCCCCTGCTCCTTCGCCGTCGCCGCACGCCAGGCCCGCAGGCGTTCGAACGTGCCGGCTGCCTCGCCCGCCAGCGGGGCCGCTGCCGCCGCGCCGCGGGATGTGGTGCGGGCCGCCCGCGGTGCCTTCGCCGGCTCGCGGCGCAGGGCCACCCGGCGCTCCCCCGCCAGCACCCCGCGGCTCGCCTCCGTCAGCACCAGGGTGCCGTAGTCGCCCTCGACCGCGAGGAGCCCCTGGGCCAGCAGTTGCCGGACCGCGCCGCGCCACTCGCTCTCGTTGAGCTCCGTGCCGATGCCGAAGACGGACAGCTGGTCGTGGCGGAAGCGGGTGACCTTGTCGGTGCGCCGGCCCAGCAGGATGTCGATCGACTGGCCGGCGCCGAACTTCTGGCCGCGCTCGCGCTCCAGCCGCAGCACCGTGGAGAGCAGCTTCTGCGCGGGGATCGTGCCGTCGAACGACGACGGCGGCGCGATGCACGTGTCGCAGTTGCCGCACGGCGACGCGCTCTCGCCGAAGTAGTTGAGCAGCTGCACCCGCCGGCACTCGACGGTCTCGCAGAGCGCCAGCATCGCGTCGAGGTGCATGGCGAGGGCCCGGCGCCGGGTGCGGTCGGCGTCGGACGTCTCGATCAGCTTTCGCTGCTGGACGACGTCCTGCAGCCCGTACGCCAGCCAGGCGGTCGACGGCAGCCCGTCGCGGCCGGCGCGGCCGGTCTCCTGGTAGTAGCCCTCCACCGACTTGGGCAGGTCGAGGTGCGCGACGAACCGCACGTCGGGCTTGTCGATGCCCATCCCGAACGCGATCGTCGCCACCATCACCAGCCCGTCCTCGCGGAGGAACCGCGCCTGGTTGGCGGAGCGGGTCGCGCCGTCGAGGCCGGCGTGGTAGGGCAGCGCCGGGATGCCGTTGGCGACCAGCATCTCGGCGACCCGCTCCACGGACGCCCGGGACAGGCAGTAGACGATGCCGGCGTCGCCCTTGTGCTCGGTGCGGATCAGGTCGAGCAGCTGGCCCTTCGGGTCCTTCTTGGGGACGATGCGGTATTGGATGTTGGGCCGGTCGAAGCTCGCCACGAAGCGCCGCGCGTCGGTCAGGTTGAGCCGCTTGGCGATCTCTTCGCGGGTCTCGGTGGTGGCGGTGGCCGTCAGCGCGATGCGCGGTACGTCGGGCCACCGCTCGTGGAGCACCGACAGCCCCAGGTAGTCGGGCCGGAAGTCGTGGCCCCACTGCGCGACACAGTGCGCCTCGTCGATCGCGAACAGCGCGATGCGGCCCCGCTCCAGCAGCCGCATCGTCTGCGGCGAGCCGAGCGCCTCCGGCGCGAGGTAGAGCAGGTCGAGCTCGCCCTGCGCGAACGCGCGCTCCATCTCCCGCCGCTGCCCGAGATCCTGCGTCGAGTTGACGAACCCGGCGCGGACCCCCACCGCCTGGAGCGCGTCGACCTGGTCCTGCATGAGCGCGATCAGGGGCGAGATGACGACGCCGGCGCCTTCCCGCACGATCGCCGGGATCTGGTAGCACAGCGACTTGCCGCCACCGGTGGGCATCAGGACCAGCGCGTCACCGCCGCCGACGACCTGGTCGATGATCTCCCGCTGCTGCCCGCGGAACGCGTCATAACCGAACAACCGCCGCAGCACCTCGAGCGGCTCCGCCCCGACCATTCCCGCTGACGTCGTCACCCAGCCATCCTATGAGTGCCCCGGAGCCACGCTGACCACCCTGTGGATAACCCCCGATCACCGGATAGGAAGGGCCCCTTCCTATCGCGTACGCGATAAGAAGGGGCCCTTCCTATGCTCGCTGGCCAGCGGAAACAGGCCGGCGCGTTTGGCGTGGGGGCTCGCGGGAAGAAACCCGGCATGAGGCAGCTGCTGACGAAACTGGAGCAGGCGTCCGGGCTCGACCGGATCAGTGATCCACTTCAGCGCGGGCTGCACGCGGTGTTCCGGCCGCGGTTCCTGCGGGACGCGTTGCACGGGGTGTGGCTGGGGCATCCGCTCCATCCCGCGCTGGCGTCGTTGCCGCTCGGGGCGTGGTCCAGCGCCGCCGTCCTCGATCTCGTCGGTGGGCAGGAGCGGGCCGCCACGACGCTGGTCGGCGTCGGGGTGGGCAGCGCGCCGCTGGCGGCGATCGCGGGAGCCAACGACTGGGCCGAACTCGACAAGGAGCAGCGCCGGGTGGGGCTCGTCCACCTCGTCGCCAACAGCGTCACGGTCGGGCTCTACGCCTGGTCGCTCGCGGCGCGGCTGGGCGGCGACCACGCGCGCGGCCGGCTCCTCGGCTTCATCGCGCTCACGACCGGCAGCGCCGGCGCGTACCTCGGCGGTCATCTCGCCTACAAGCAGGGTGCCCAGGTCAACCAGGCGGCACCGCAACTGCACCGGATCGCCGAGGGCTGGCACCCGGTCGCCGACCTCGACGCGCTCCCGCACGGCACGCCGGTCGGGCGTACGCTCGGCGAGGTCCCGGTCCTGGTCTACCGCGACGGCGACCGCGTCTCCGTGCTGCTGGAGCAGTGCGGCCACGAGACCGGCCCGCTGAGCGAGGGCCGGCTGGTCGACGTCGACGGCGACGCCTGCGTCGAGTGCCCGTGGCACGGCAGCGTGTTCCGGCTCGGCGACGGGCTCGTCATGCACGGGCCGGCGGGCTCCGACCAGCCGATCCTGCGTACCCGCGTCGTGAACGGCGTGGTGGAGGCCAGCCTGCCCTGACATGCTGGGGCGGTGACCGCATCGGAGATCGTGCCGGAACCGCCCCGACGGCGCGGGCGGCCCTGGCGGTTCGCGGCGACGCTCGCGGCTGTGCTCCTGCTCCTCTTCGGCGTTCCCTTGTGGATGCTGGTGTTCTCGGGGCAGGCGTGGCCGCCGGCGGTGTGGATCGCGGCCACGGTCGTCTTCGCCGGAGCGCTCGTCGCGTTCCCGCTGCTCATGGTCGCCGGCCACGGTCGCCGCCATCTCGACGGGGCCGCCGTCGTCGCCGACACGACGCTCGGCGTGATCTGGCAGCTTTTCGTCTGGTCGCTGCTCGCCAACGTCCTGCGGCTGGGTCTCTGGATCGGCGGCGTCCCCGACCCGGCCCGGGCCCGGATCACCGCCGCCGGCGCGGTCGGTGTGGCGCTCGTGCTCCTCCTCTGGGGGCACTGGGAGGCGATGCGGGTCTCCCGGGTACGGCGCGTCACGGTCACCCTGCCGCGGCTCGGCGCCGGGCTCGACGGGCTGCGCGTGGTGCTGCTGACCGACACGCACTACGGCCCGATCGACCGCGCACGCTGGTCGGCGCGGGTCGTCGACGTGGTCAACACCCTGGACGCCGACGTCGTCTGCCACACCGGTGACATCGCCGACGGCACGGTCGCGGAGCGGTGCGGCCAGGCGGAGCCGCTGCGCCGGGTCCGGGCCCGGATGGCCCGGGCCTACGTGACCGGTAACCACGAGTACTTCTCCGAGGGGCAGGGCTGGGTCGACCACATGGCGTCGCTCGGCTGGGAGGCCCTGCACAACCGCCACATCGTGGTCAAGCGCGGCGGCGCGGCGCTGGTCGTCGCCGGCGTGGACGACCGTACGGCCGCCGCGTCCGGCGACCGCGGCCACCGCGCCGACCACGCCGCCGCCCTCGCCGGCGCGGACCCGGACCTGCCGGTGCTGCTCCTCGCGCACCAGCCGCGCCAGGTCGGCGCCGCCGTCGCGCACGGCGTCGACCTGCAGATCTCGGGCCACACCCACGGCGGCCAGATGTGGCCGTTCCACTACCTCGTGCGCACCGACCAGCCGGTGCTGCAGGGGCTGAGCCGGCACGGCGAGCGGACGCAGCTCTACACCAGCCGCGGCACCGGCTTCTGGGGCCCGCCGTTCCGCGTCTTCGCGCCGAGCGAGATCACGCTCATCACGCTCCGGGCCCCCGCCGGCGCCGGCTGACCCTCGCCGCCGTGGGGCAGTCAGCCGGCGGCGAGGGTCGCGGCCGGCGAGGCGCCGCCCTCGTTGGCGACCCGGTCGAGGGCGGTGACGCAGTAGGTGCCCGCGGGCCCGGCCCACCGCGGCTCCGGCACGGTCGCCACCAGTTCGGCGGCGCCGGCGGACCCCGCGCGGTAGACCGCGTACCCGGCCGCGGACGGCACCGGCGGCCAAGTCAGCGCGTCCGCGCCGGCCGTCACCCGCGGCGCGCCGGGCCCCACGCCACGCAGCCGGGTCGCGGTCGGGACCAGCGCCGGCGCGGCGTAGTGCGCCTCGGCGTAGCGCGAGACCGCCCCCAGCCGGTCCGCCCGCACCTGCTTGGCGCTGAAGTGGATGCTGCCCGAGACCCCGTACCGGTCGTTGAGCGCCAGTTGCCGGTCCAGCTCCGCGGGCCGGCTCCAGGCACCCTCCTCGCCGACCCGGTAGTCCGCCTGTCCGATGTAGAGCAGCACTCCGGTGCCCGCGACCACGGACGCCCACCACGGCAGCAGCTTCGCGTAGTCGGCCTTGGCGAACCCGATGTGCCAGTACAGCTGCGGCGCGATGTAGTCGAGCCAGCCCTCGCGTACCCACCGCCGCGTGTCGGCGTAGATGGCGTCGTAGCTCTGCAGCCCGCGCGTCGCCGAGCCGGCCGGGTCCGTGGCGGCGTTGCGCCAGATGCCGAACGGGCTGATCCCGAAGCGCACCCACGGCTTGAGCGCCGCCAGCCGCTCGCGCATCTCCCGCACGAAGGTGTCCACATTGGCCCGTCGCCACGCCGCGCGCGGTACGCCGCCGCCGTACTCCGCGTAGCTGCGGCCGTCCGGGAAGTCGGCACCCGACGGGTACGGGTAGAAGAAGTCGTCGAAGTGCACGCCGTCGACGTCGTAGAGCCGCACCGCCTCCAGGATGGAGTCCTCGACGAACCGGCGCGCCTCGGGGATGCCCGGGTCGAAGTAGAGCCGGGCGTCCCGCGCGCCGGGCGGGTGGGCGACCGCCCAGTCGGGCCGTTCACGGAGCGGGTGGTCCGGGGCCAGCCGGGCGAGGTCCGCGCCGGCCCCGCCGACGGTCGCGGGCTGGCTGCCGCGGTACGGGTTGAACCAGGCGTGGAACTCGATGCCCCGCCGGTGCGTCTCCGCCACCATCCACGCCATCGGGTCCCAGCCCGGGTCCCGCCCGCGCACGCCGGTCAGCCACTCGGACCACGGCGCGTACCGCGACGGCCACAGCGCGTCGCCGCTCGGTCGGACGTGCACGAACACCGCGTTGTGCCGCCGCTTCACGGCCAGGTCCAGCCAGCCGAGGTACTCCGCCTTGACGGCCGCCTCCGGCAGCCCCTTCCGGCTGGGCCAGTCGATGTTGTTCACCGTGGTGATCCACATCCCGCGCAGCTCGCGCGCGGCGGCCAGCGGCAGGCCCGCGCAGTCCGCGGCGGGAACGGCGACGGCGGGAGCGGCGTCCGGCGACGACACGGAGGCCCGCCGCACCAGCCCCGCCCCGGTGGGAACGGTCACGGCCAGGGCGAGGATGAGCAGCCCGAGCAGCAGCCGACGCCTCACCGCGCCGACGCTAGGCGTCCCGGGTCCCCGGGTCAACGGACCACAGACACCCCTAAGGTGGTGTGCGTGGCGGAACGGCGCGTGATCAGCAGCGGGTCGACCTTCGAGGCGGAGATCGGGTACGCACGGGCGGTCGTCGTCGGCGACGCCGTCCACGTCTCCGGGACCACGGGGTTCGACTACACCACGATGACGATCGAGGACGACGTGGTCGCCCAGTGCGCGCAGGCGGTCCGCAACGTCGAGGCGGCGCTGGCGGAGGCCGGCTGCACGCTCGCCGACGTGGTGCGGGTCCGCTATCTCCTCCCCGACCGGGACGACTTCCCGCCCTGCTGGCCCACCCTGCGCGCCGCGTTCGGCCCCGCCCGGCCGGCCGCGACGATGATGGTCTGCGGGCTGTCCGACCCGCGCATGCGGATCGAGATCGAGGTCGACGCGCGCCGGCCATAATGATCCGGTGCCGCATCGACCCCCGGACCTGCTCGCCGGCGCGGGCTTCGCCCGCACGGTCTTCCACGACCGCCATCCCACGCTGATCGACCGGGTCGCCGCCGGCCACCCGTACACCGGAGACCAGCGCCGCCGCCTCCGGGCCCTGCTGGACGAGTCGCTGACCGGCAGGATCGGCGAACTGCCCACGGACGCGGCCGACCGGGACCGCTGGGCCGCCGGCGGCCACCTCGGGCGGCCCTGGGCGGACGCGCCGTTCCTCTGGGCCGAGAGCTACTTCTACCGGCGGATCCTCGACGCGGTCGACCACTTCCGCCCCGGGCCGTGGCACGGCGTGGACCCGTTCGCGCCGATGAAGGACGCGGAGCTGGCGGAGCTCGGCCCGTTGTCCGTAGTGGACAGAGGACCCACCGCGGAGGTCTTCGCGACCCTCGTCCGCGCCGCGGTGTTCGGCAACCGCGCCGACCTCAGCTTCCGGATGCAGGTGGGCGACGTGCACGCCGGCGAGGCACCGGACGAGCTGCTCGTCGACGACACCGCCCGGCTCTGGGAGCTGGTCGCCGATCCAGGCACGCGCAGCGTCGGCATCGTCACCGACAACGCCGGCCGCGAGCTGGCCGCCGACCTGACGCTCGCCGCGTGGTTGCGCGACACCGGCCTCGTCGCCGAGGTCACCCTCCACGTCAAACCCTTCCCCTGGTACGTCTCCGACGCCACACCGTCCGACGTGGACGCGCTGCGCCGCCGGGTGCCGGCGGACGTCGCCGTCCGTACCCACGAGGTGTGGTGTTCGCCCGTCACCTTCGCCGACCTGCCGTCCGGCCTGCTCGACGCGCACCAGCTCGTCGTCGTGAAGGGCGATCTCAACTACCGGCGGCTCGTCGGCGACCTCGCGTGGGACCCGACGACCCCGGTGCGCGACGCGGCACCCGACCTCGGCGTACCCCTGGTCGCACTCCGCACCTGCAAGTCGGAGGTCGTCGTGGGCCTCGACCCGCCGACCGTGACCCGCCTCGACGCGGCCGAGCCCGGCTGGCGGATCAGCGGCCGCCACGGGATGGTGCAGGCGGTCGCGTAGCCCGGGCCGCCGTGCGCGGCGGCACGGTCGACGCCTCCGTCGGTGCCCACCCGCAGCTGGCGCACCGCTGACCTACCGCCACGGGAGGGCGGCGCGCTCGCGCCAGTAGTCCTCCGGGGGCTCGGCGGCGGGAAGGGTCGCGGGGACGGGGGTGGTCAGGGCACGGAGGTTGCTGGCGAGCTGCGCGGTGGTGGCCGCGCCGGACAGGACCACGTCGACCCAGGGCTGGTGCAGGGCGTTCGCGATCACGCCGGCGTCGTCGGCGGCCAGCCGGCCGTTGGCCAGGGCCTCCTTGACGATCACCGTACGGCCGGCGGCGTGTGCCTCGGCGAGCGCCGGGCCGGCCGACGGGTCCAGCGGGTTCCAGGTGGCCTGCACGCTGCGGAAGAGCGGCTCGCCGTCGACCTCGACGGCCAGGGCGGCCCGGATCGCGTCCGCCTGGCGCGGGCCGCTGGTCGACACGCCCACCGTGACGCCGCGGGCGGCCAGGCCCGCGAGTCGGCCGTGCAGGACGCGGTCCGTGAGCGCCGGGCTGTCCGGAGTCAGGGAGTGGATCTGGTAGAGGTCCAGGCGGTCGCCGAGGAGCGCCAGCGTCTCGCCGAGCTGCCGGTCGAAGGTGGCGACGCTGTGGTCCTTCGTCTCGTGGACCGGCGCGTCGACCCGCCAGCCCGCGGTGTAGGTGTAGCCCCACTTCGAGCCGACCACCACGTCCCGCCGGTCGGCGAGCCAGCCGGCCAGGAACTCCTCCGCCCGGCCGTACGAGCGGGCCGCGTCGACGTACCGGATGCCGGCGGCGTACGCCGCGTCCAGCAGTTCGTGGCTGCGGCGCCGCATGGTCTCGACCGACCGGTCCGCCGGCAGGTCGCGGTCGCGGCCGAGGTTGATGTAGCCGGGGCGGCCGACGGCCGCCAGCCCGAGGCCGACGCGGCGGACGGGCACGCTGAGGTCGAGTCGATCGAGCGCCACGCCCCTTAGCATGCCGCTCGTCGCCGCGCAGGTGCCGCTCGGCGCACCGGCGCGCGAAAACGCCACGAAAACTGGTGCCCGCCGCGACGGCGCGGACCTAGCCTGCGCGTCGGGAGCAGGGCGTGCGCCGCACCGCCGTCCGTGCCGCCGAGGGCACCTCCACCGGAGGACGGCGGGATCGTCCGCAGGCACGTGCCTGCGCGTCTCACGAGGAGCGAAGCGCTCATGACGCTACCCAAGGCCCTGCACGCCCTCTGGCTGGCCGTCGTCGCGGTCGTGGCGGCGACGGTCGTGTCGGTGGCCTCGCCGGCCCAGGCGGCCACGCTGACCGAGGTCACCAGCTTCGGCGCGAACCCGGGCAACCTGCGCATGTACCTCTACGTCCCCGACACCGTCGGCCCGCGTCCCGGCCTGCTGGTGGCCGTCCACTACTGCACCGGAAGCGGCCCGGCCTTCTACAGCGGCACGGACTTCGCGCGGCTGGCCGACCGGTACGGTTTCATCGTGGTCTACCCCTCGGTGACCGCCAGCGACGGCTGCTTCGACGTCGCCTCGACCGCCACGCTGACCCACAACGGCGGCGGCGACTCGCTGAGCATCGTCTCGATGGTGCGGTACGCGCAGCAGCGCTACAACGCCGATCCGGAGCGCACGTTCGCCACCGGCCTGTCCTCCGGCGCCATGATGACCAACGTGCTGCTCGGTGCGTACCCGGACGTCTTCCGTGCCGGTGCCGCCTTCGCCGGCGTGCCGTTCGGGTGCTTCGCCGGGCCGGGCAGGTGGAACAGCGCGTGCGCGCAGGGTCAGCTCGTCCGGACCCCGCAGCAGTGGGGTGACCTGGTGCGGCAGGCGTACCCGGGCTACACCGGCCCGCGGCCGCGGATGCAGCTGTGGCACGGCACCGCCGACGAGACGCTGTCGTACACGAACTTCGGCGAGGAGATCAAGCAGTGGACCAACGTCCACGGGCTCGGCCAGACGCCGACGTCGACGGACACGCCGCAGGCCGGATGGACGCGGACCCGGTACGCCACCAGCGCCGGCCGCGTCATGGTGGAGGCGGTCAGCATGGCCGGCACGCCGCACAACCTGCCCGTGCAGGCGGCGTCGGCGATCGCCTTCTTCGGCCTCGACACGGGCGGCCCGACGCCGTCGAACCCGCCGACGTCCCAGCCGCCGGTCCCGGGCGGCTGCACCGCGACCTTCGCGGTGACGAGCTCATGGCAGACCGGGTACGTCGCAGCGGTCCGCGTCACCGCCGGCAGCGGCGGTCTCGACGGCTGGCGGGTGGCCTTGCCGCTCCCCGCCGGCACCACCGTCGTCAACTCGTGGAACGGCCAGTTCAGCGGCTCCGGCACCGCAACGCAGGTGACGAACGCGAGCTGGAACGGCCGGCTCGCCGCCGGCATGTCCACCGAGTTCGGCTTCCAGGCCAACGGCCCGGCGCCGAGCCCGGCGGTCTCCTGCACGACCCGTTGAGGGGTGCGGGGACGCGCGGCCGGGGCGGACGGGCCCCGGCCGCGCCACCGCCTCACCCGCGCGCGGCCACCACGACCCGCAGGCCGGCGAGCGGCACGGCCAGCACCACCACGGCCACGGCGGTGTGTCCGACGTCAGGGGCGAACAGCAGCACCTGGGCGAGGCCGGCGCCGTCCCAGAACGACGGCAGGAGCCACCCGGCGGTGGCGGCGACCGCGGCGCAGCCGGCGACCCAGGCCGCCGCCCCCGCCAGCCGGCGCCGCCGGGACCGGCCCCGCGCGCCGGCCCGCACGGCGGCGCGCACGGACCACGCCACCAGCACGGCCAGCACGGCCGCGACCGCGAGCAGAGCCGTCCGCAGCGCGCCGAGCGTCGCGTCCGCCGGCGCCGGATCCGGCTCCTCGCCCCGCAGCAGCCGCACGGTGTCGAACGCCAGCGAGGTCAGCGGCCCGTCCAGCGCGACGTGGTAGGCGTTGGCGAGCACCACGACGGCCAGGTCGCTGTCGGGGACGAGCACGATGTGGCTGAACGAGCTGGCGGTCGCGCCGGCGTGCCAGACGACGCGCGCACCGCCGTCGCCGCCCAGCCGGCTGTCGCGCCAGCCGAACCCGTACGATCCCCGCCCGGCGGTCGGCACCTGTCCGGTGTGGAGGGTGGCGGTGCCGGCCGGCGAGAGGACCCCGCCGCCGCCGTCCAGCTGCGCCGTCGCGTACCGGGTCAGGTCGTCGAGGCTCGCGGCGAGGAAGCCGTAGCAGACGCCGGAGGTGTCGAACGGCACCGCGAACCGGCGCGGGTGCCCGAACCAGTAGCGGAAGCCGGGTGCCAGCCCCACCGCCTCCGCCTCCGCCGCCGTGGTCGCCGAGTCCGCCATGCCCAGCGGGTCGAGGACGGTCCGGCGCAGGTACGCCCCGAACGCCTCGCCGGTGACCGCCTCCACCAGCGCGCCGAGGATCATGTAGTTGGCGTCGCTGTAGTCGTACGGCCCGCCGGGCTCGCCGACCGGCGCAAGGGTCTCGAGAGCGCGCACCGACTCGGCGAGGCCGCCGGGCGACTCGTCGTAGCGGTCGGTGTGGCCGCGGGTGGCGGCGCCGGGCAGGCCGCTGGTGTGGGTGAGCAGCTGCCGCACGGTGACCCGGGCGGCGACGCCCTCGTCGGCCAGCCGCAGCCAGGGCAGGTGCCGGCGGGCCGGGTCGTCGAGCCCGATCCGCCCGTCCTCCACGAGCCGCATCACGGCCAGCGCGGTGAACGACTTGGCGGTCGACCCGATCACGAACGGCGTGTGGCCGGTGACCGGCCGGCCGTCGCCGTCGACGCCCCAGGTGCCGCGCGCCGCGACGGTGCCGCCGCGCACCACCGCGTACGCCAGCCCGGGCACCCGCAGCTCCGCCATCCGTTGGCGCAGGTACGCGTCGACGCTTCCAGCCGGCGCCGCCGCGGCCGGGGCCGGCGTGACGCCGGTGCCGAGCACGAGCACCGCCAGGCCGGTGCCCAGCCGCCGCCACACGTCAGCCGACCTGGCGGAGCAGGGTCTCGATGGCCGCGAGGCGCTCCTTGACATCGGTCAGCTCGCCGCGCGCGGACGCCAGCTCGCCGCGTACCCCCGCCAGCTCGTCGGTCACGGACCGCCGGCTGCCGGCGACGTCCGAGCCGGCGGCGGCCGAGCGCCGGGTCCGGTACACGCCCAGCGCGACGAGGCCCGCCGCGACCACGACGACGGCCACGACCGCCGCCGTGGCGATGGTGTAGATCTCGGCAATGTCCACGTGATACTCCCTACGCCTCGTCGGCACCGCTCAGGGTCTCGGCCGCCCGGGCGACCAGTTCGGGGGTCAGCGCGAGGGCGAACGGCACGACCTCGAAGTATTTGACGGAGCTGCCGTCGCGGGCCGTCTCCAGCGTGCCGGCGACGAGACCGGCGGCTTCGAGGCGCTGCAGGTGCATGTACAGCAGCGGCCGGTTCATCCGCAGGTGCCGGGCCAGCTCGCTGACGTACATCCGGCCGCCGACCAGGGCCCCGACGATCCGCAGCCGGTGCGGGTTCGCCAGCGCGGCCAGCGCTCTCAGGAGGTCGTCTCCCGTCGGCTCCACCGGCCACGCTCCCTGTCAGCTTTCTCTGACACCCTGTCAGGGAATGCTGACAGCCATGGCGCGGATCGTCAACCCGGAGCCGTGGGGCGTCCGTCAGCGTCCGGCGAGGGGCAGGGTGGAGCCGGCGAGCGGGCCGGCGGGCCGGTAGACGGCGCACATGATCGTCCGGTCGCCGTCGGCCCAGGTCTGCGCCGTGGGCAGCACCGGGTAGTAGTCGAGCCCGTCGGCCGCGGGGCCGGGATAGAGCCGCGCGAAGCGGCGCTCGCACTCGGCCCAGCCGAACGCGGCGACGGCCGCGCGGTCCCACGGGCCGTCCGGCACGGCGACGAAGCCGAAGGACTGGTTGTCGGCGCCGTCGGCACACGGCCGGTACACCACGACGTGGTCGTCGGCCATCCGCGAGTACGTGGGGTCGTCGAAGCACTCCCCCACCTCGATGTCGAGGATGCCGGTCGTCTCCGCGGTCAGGAAGGTGTCGCCCTTCTCCACCGGCGGCGGTGCGGGGTCGAGGAAGAGGGCCGCGAGGGCGAGCCCGGTCACGGCCGTACCGACCCAGCGGAGGTACGGCCGCCGGCGTGCGGCGGCCGGCCGGGGCACGGGCATGGCGGGACACCTGTTCCTGGAGGCGGACGGACGGCCGTACGGTAGCCGGCCCCGATGACCGCCCGGCCACCCTCCGGTGACCAGCAGGTGGCCACCGATCGCAGCGAATGATCTTGGCCACAGATGGCGGGCAGTTCATCCGCTGGCCATGATCACGCTGACCTCGCGTCGCTCGACTTTGGCTCAATGCGCTCGTCCACACGATTCCCCGAGGAGGGAACCATTGAGTCAGGTCACAACGCCCTGGAGCACCGGGCGCCGGCGGGCGGCGATGGCGGCGATCGGCGCCGCCGCGCTCTTCGCCGGTGGTATCGCGTTCGGACCGTCGGCCTTCGGTGACGCCGCACCCACGAAGGTGCCGGCGGCCGAAATCCACAAGCCGTCCGCGATGCCGGACCGGATCATCCTGATCCCGACCGACCAGCCGGCCACCAGCCAGCGCGTGTCGTGGCGGGCCGAGGCGTCCGCGGAGTGGGCCCAGGCCCAGATCCTCGAGGCCCCCGTCGCGCTCGGCGGCGTCGCGCCTCCCGCCGGCGCGGTGACGACCGTCAAGGCGCTCGCCACCACGCCGGTCAACACGTCGCTCGGTTACGCCTCGACGTACCACACCGTCGAGTTCACCGGGCTGAAGCCGAACACCCGCTACACGTACCGGGTCGGCGACGGCACCAACTGGAGCGAGTGGATCGACTTCACCACCGCCGCCGAGGGCTTCCAGCCGTTCTCGTTCATCTACTACGGCGACGCGCAGAACTACATCGACAGCGCGGTGCCGCGGGTCTTCCGCCAGGCCTTCGCCGACCGTCCCGAGGCCAAGGTCATCGTCAACGCCGGTGACCTCATCGACTCCGCCAACAGCGAGGAGCAGTGGGGCCAGTGGTACAAGGCCGGCGGCTTCATCGACGGCCAGATCAACAACATCTCCGTCACCGGCAACCACGAGTACACCGGTGGCAACCTGTCGGCGTTCTGGGCACCGCAGTTCCCGTACCCGAAGAACGGCCCGGCCTGGGGTGAGCTGCCCACTGTGGACCGGACCGCGTACTACGTGGACTACCAGGGTGTGCGCTTCATCGGGCTGAACACCAACGTCCAGAGCAACGCCGAGGCGATGGCCGCGCAGACCGCGTGGCTGGAGAACCTGCTCGCCAACAACCCCAACAAGTGGACGGTCGTCACCTTCCACCACCCGGTCTACTCGACCGCGTCCGGCCGCAACAACCCGGTCATCCGGGCCCAGTGGGGCCCGCTGTTCGAGAAGTACGGCGTGGACCTGGTGCTGCAGGGCCACGACCACACGTACGGCCGGGGCAGCACGACCGCGTCGCGCGAGTCGGCGCTCGTGCACAACAGCACCGTCTACGCGGTCTCCGTCTCCGGCGGCAAGATGTACGACGTCGACGGTTCGGTGTGGACGAACAACGGCGCCGACATCATGGCCAAGACCGAGGACGCGCAGCTGTACCAGATGATCGACGTCAAGGCGGACTCGCTCGTCTACGAGGCGCGGTACGCCAACGGCAAGCACTTCGACGGCGTGATCGTGCGCAAGAACGACGCGGGCGAGAAGACCGTCAACGAGTGGCGTACGCCGGAGACGACCACCGGCGAGCACGTCCAGGTCAGCACCACCGCGCCGAAGCCGGGCTCCAAGCTGAGCGTCAAGGCGTTCGGCTTCGACCCTGGCGAGTCGGTGGAGGTCTACCTCCGCAAGACGAGCACCGCCGAGGGCAAGCCCGGCATCCTCGTCGCCACCAAGAAGGCCGACGAGCTGGGCCGGCTGAACTACACGTTCACGCTCCCGGCGAGCGCGACCGGTGGCAGCAGCCACACCGTGTACCTGGAGAGCCGCACCCAGCAGATCTTCAGCCCGGTGATCACCGTCAAGAAGTAGCCGACCGGTGCGGGCCCCGCGGCCGCGGGGCCCGCACCCTCGCTTCCTGGAGCAGGTCTTTGATCCCCTCACGAACGCGCGCCGGGCTGCTCGGCGCCGCCGCCGCGCTCGCCGCCGTGGCCGTCACCGCCACGCCCGCGGCGGCCCACCCGTTCGGTCCACCGTCGACGGCGCGCACCGCCGCGCACGGCTCCGAGCTGACGCTCACCTGGCTGGCCGCGGAGGACGACTGGGTGGCGCTGGGCCAGTCGCTGGGAGCGTTCGCCGACCCGTCGACCGAGATCACCGGCGAGGAGAAGCTGCGCCGGTCGCCGGCGGTCCGCGACTACCTGCTGGAGCGGATGTCGGTGCGGCAGGGCGGCCAGCCGTGCCGCGGCCGGCTCGCGGAACTGGCGAACCTGCTCCGTGACGGCGCGCGGCTCACCTTCGAGTGTCCGGCCACCGTCGACGAGGTGGAGATCCGGCTGTCGGCGCTGACCGACCTCAACGAGGCGTACCGGACGGTCCTCGTCGCCGAGACGCCGGCCGACCCCGGCCAGGTGCTCTTCACGTCGGCGCAGCCGAGCCACCG
>Ga0164243_10001661_pt1 | contig 37597 bp, 29 predicted proteins | sample OricompcompostOP_FD_108781 | JGI IMG/M metagenome (GOLD analysis project Ga0164243, IMG submission 108781) | Organic Plus compost microbial communities from Emeryville, California, USA - Original compost - Organic plus compost (OP) | ecosystem: Engineered > Solid waste > Mixed feedstock >...
CCCGACGACGGACTGCTGGTCGATTACATCCCCCAGATCGCGCCGACGGCCGAGCTGCAGCGCAAGCTGCTGGTGGACAACCCGAACCGCTTGTACTGGAGTTGAACCATGTCCCTGAACAAGCCTTATACCGACGTGCCCGGCACGACCATCTTCGACGCGGACCAGTCCCGCAAGGGCTACCACCTGAACCAGTTCTGCATGTCCCTGATGAAGGCCGAGAATCGGGAGCGGTTTCGCGCCGATGAGCGCGCCTACCTGGACGAGTGGCCCATGACCGAGGAACAGAAGCAGGCCGTGCTGGCGCGCGACCTGAACCGCTGCCTGGAACTGGGCGGCAACATCTATTTCCTGGCCAAGCTCGGCGCCACCGACGGGCGTTCCTTCCAGTACATGGCCGCCAGCATGACCGGCATGACCCAGGAAGAATACGCCGCGATGATGCTGGCCGGCGGCAGGAGCATCGAAGGCAACCGCCGCACCGGAGAAAAACAATCATGAACCAGACGCATGCCCGCATCAGCGCGAGTGTCTACACCTCGCACGTGCCCGCGATCGGCGCCGCCATCGACCTAGGCAAGACCGGCAACGACTACTGGGCGCCGCTGTTCAAGGGCTATGAACCGTCCAAGCAGTGGATGAAGGACAATCGCCCGGACGTCATCTTCCTGGTCTACAACGATCACGCCACGGCTTTCAGCCTCGAGATGATCCCGACCTTCGCGATCGGCTGCGCCGCGCAGTTCAATCCGGCCGACGAGGGCTGGGGCGCGCGACCGGTGCCGCCCGTGATCGGGCATCCGGAGCTGGCGGCGCACATCGCCCAGTCGGTGATCCAGCAGGACTTCGACCTGACCATCGTCAACAAGATGGACGTGGACCATGGGCTGACGGTTCCCCTGTCGCTGCTGTGCGGCCAGCCCGAGGCCTGGCCGTGCCCGGTGATTCCCTTCGCCGTGAATGTGGTGCAGTACCCCGTGCCGTCCGGCCGCCGCTGCTTCGAACTGGGCCGCGCCATTCGCCGCGCCATCGAGAGTTACGACGAGCCCCTGAACGTGCACATCTGGGGCACGGGGGGCATGAGCCACCAGCTGCAGGGGCCGCGCGCCGGCCTCATCAACCGCGAATTCGACCAGAACTTCCTGGACAGGCTGATCGCCGACCCCGATGGCCTGTCCCGCATGCCGCACATCGACTACGTGCGCGAGGCGGGTTCGGAAGGCATCGAACTGGTGATGTGGCTGATCGCCCGCGGCGCGATGGCGGACGTGGCGGGCGGCCCGGCACCGCGCGTCGCGCACCGCTTCTACCACGTGCCGGCCTCGAACACGGCCGTGGGCCACCTGATCCTGGAGGAACAATCGTGACGGAACGCACCCTGAAAGTCGCGCTGGCCGGTGCCGGCGCCTTCGGCATCAAGCACCTGGACGGCATCGCCCGCATCGACGGCGTGGAAGTCGTCGCCCTGGTGAGCCGCGACCTGGACAAGACCCGCGAGGTGGCGCGCAAATACGGGATCGGACAGGCCACCACCGAGCTGGACGAGGTCCTGGCGCGTCCCGAGATCGATGCCGTGATCCTGTGCACGCCCACGCAGATGCATGCATCCCAGGCCATGGCCTGCCTGCGGGCGGGCAAGCACGTCCAGGTCGAGATCCCGATGGCGGATTCCCTGGCCGATGCCGAGGCCCTGGTGGCCCTGGCGCGCGAGACCGGCAAGACCGCCATGTGCGGCCACACGCGCCGCTTCAACCCCAGCCACCAGTATGTGCACCAGCGCATCCAGCGCGGCGAATTCCACATCCAGCAGATGGACGTGCAGACGTATTTCTTCCGCCGCACCAACATGAATGCCCTGGGCGAGCCGCGCAGCTGGACCGATCACCTGCTGTGGCACCACGCGGCGCACACGGTGGACCTGTTTGCCTATCAGTGCGGCAGCCCCATCGTGCGTGCCAATGCGCTGCAGGGTCCGATCCATCCGGAACTGGGCATCGCCATGGACATGTCCATCCAGCTGCAGGCGGCCAACGGCGCCATCTGCACGCTGTCGCTGAGCTTCAACAACGACGGTCCGCTGGGTACTTTCTTCCGCTACATCGGCGATACGGCGACCTACATCGCCCGCTACGATGACCTGGTCACGGGCCGCGACGAGCTCATCGACGTCAGCCGCGTGGCCGTGTCGATGAACGGCATCGAATTGCAGGACCGTGAATTCTTCGCAGCCATCCGCGAGGGGCGGGAACCGAATGCCAGCGTGGCCCAGGTCCTGCCGTGCTACCGGGTGCTGCATGATCTCGAGCAGCAGCTGTCCGGCCATGCGGCCCGGGCTTGATCCACTCTTTCATCCCTACACAACAGGAGCGAGACCATGAAATTCAGCAAAACCCTAGGGGCGGTGGCCTTGGCCTTCGGCCTGACCACGGCATTCGGCGCAGCCCGAGCCGCGGACCTGAAGATCGGCGTCGTGATGCCGATGTCCGGACCCTTCGCCGCCCACGGCAAGCAGATCAAGCACGGCATCGATCTGTTCCTGGCGGAACACGGCGACACGGTTGCCGGCCGCAAGGTCCAGATCATCATCAAGGACGACACCGGCATTGCTCCGGCGGTGGCCAAACGCCAGGCGCAGGAACTGCTGATCAAGGACAAGGTCGACATCCTTGCCGGCTTCACCCTGACGCCCAATGCCTTCTCGGTCGCCCCCCTGGCCACCGAAGGCAAGGTGCCGATGGTGGTGCTGAATGCGGCCACGTCCTCGATCACCGAGAAGTCGCCCAACATCGTGCGGGTGTCCATGACCCTGCCGCAGGACACGGCGCCGCTGGCGCAGTGGGCCTACCAGAACGGCATCCGTTCGGTCTACACCCTGGTGTCCGACTACGGTCCGGGGCATGACGCCGAACAGCAGTTCCAGAAGACCTTCACCAGCCTGGGCGGCAAGATCGTGGGCGAGGTCCGCACGCCCGTCAATACGCCGGACTACGCGCCGTTCCTGCAGCGCGTGAAGGACGCCAAGCCCGATGCCGTGTTCTTCTTCGTGCCCAACGGCGAGCAGGGCGTGGCCCTGGCCAAGGGCTACAAGGAACGCGGCCTGGACCAGGCCGGCATCAAGGAACTGGCCACGGGCGACGTGACCGACGAAGACGTGCTCGACGCCATGGGCGACGCGGCGATCGGCATGATCACGTCCTTCCATTATTCGGCGGCGCATGACTCCCCGGAAAACAAGGCCTTCGTGGCCGCCTACCACAAGGCTTTCCCCAACGATCGCCCCAACTTCGTGGCGGTGGCCGGCTATGACGGCATGAGCCTGATCTACCAGGCCCTGGAAAAGACCAAGGGCGATGCCAGCGCCGACGCCTTTATGGCGGCCGTCAAGGGCATGAAGTGGACCAGCCCGCGGGGTCCGGTGGAAATCGATCCCGAAACGCGCGACATCGTCCAGAACGTCTACATCCGCAAGGTGGAGAAGGTCGACGGCGTGCTGCAGAATGTCGAGTTCGACAAGATCGAGGCCGTCAAGGACCCCGGCAAGCAGAAGTGATCGCCGACTCCGGCGTCCGGCTGCCGCCCCTGACGGCGGCGCCGGGCGCCGGGGCGGCCCGGAACCGGCCCCATCCCAGTCCTGGAATCAATCATGACCATTCTCTTTGACGGCATCGCAGCAGGCATGCTGCTGTTCCTGATCAGCGTCGGCCTGTCGGTGACGCTGGGCCTGATGAACTTCGTCAACTTGGCCCATGGCGCGTTTGCCATGCTGGGCGGCTATGCCTGCGTCGTGCTGCTCAACGGCTATGGTGTGCCGTTCCTGGCCACGCTGCCTGCGGCAATCATCGTCCCGGCCCTGGCCGGCATCGTGCTCGAACGCACCCTGTACCGCCGCCTGTATGCGGCATCCGACCTGGACCAGGTGCTGTTCTCCATCGGCCTGGTGTTCATGTCCGTGGCCGCTGCCCATTATTTCTTCGGCGCGCAGCAGCAGCCGCTGCATCTGCCGGAATTCCTGTCCGGACAGATCCACCTGCCCGGCGTGGACATCGGCGTCTATCGTCTTTTCCTGATCATCGCCGGGCTGGCCGTGGCCGTCCTGCTGCAATGGTCCGTGATCCGCACTTCCTTCGGCGCGCGGCTGCGAGCCGCCGTCGACAACCAGCGCGTGGCGCGCGGCATGGGGATCGACGTCAACCGCGTCTTCAGCCTGACCTTTGCCCTGGGCTCTGCGCTGGCCGGCCTGGGCGGTGCCCTGGGTGTTGAAATGCTGGGGCTGGATCCCGAATTCCCCGTGAAATACATGGTGTACTTCCTCATCGTCGTTTCCGTGGGGGGCAGCGGCAACATCCTGGGCTCGCTGTATGCCGCCATCCTGCTCGGCGTGGCCGATGTGGCGGGCAAATACTACGTGCCGCAGATCGGCGCCTTCATCATCTACGCCGTCATGGTCGCGACGCTGATCTTCCGTCCCCATGGCCTGTTCGGCCGTCCTCATAAATAGGCCCCGACATGACGACCCATACTTCGACCGGGACGCCGTCCCATCCGCAGTCCGGCGCGGCGGCGCTCGACCGCTATCGCCGCTCGGCGCGCTGGAAGCCGCTGGAATATCTTTTCTGGTGCCTGCCGGTCCTGGCCTATTTCGCCTTTCCGGGCAACTACCTGCTGCTCAGCCAGATCGCCATCACCAGCCTGTTCGCCCTGTCGCTGGACCTGATCTTCGGCTATGCGGGGATCATTTCCCTGGGCCATGCCGCCTTCTTCGGCGTGGGCGCCTACACCGTGGGGCTCCTGGGCTCGCACGGCTACGGGGATCCCCTGCTGGGCCTGTTCCTGGCCGCCGTGATCGCCGCCGCGCTGGGTTTCCTCAGCAGCTTCCTGCTGCTGCGTGGCAGCGACCTGTCGCGCCTGATGGTCACGCTGGGCGTCGCCCTGATGCTCTACGAACTGGCCAACAAGTTCACCAGCATCACCGGCGGGGTGGACGGCATGCCGGGTGTCGAGGTCAAGCCGATCCTGGGCCTGTTCGACTTCGACATGTTCGGCCGCATCGGCTACATCTATTCGGTCATCGTGCTGTTCGTGCTGTTCTGGTTCGCCCGCCGCCTGGTGTATTCGCCCTTCGGCCAGAGCCTGCGCGGCATCCGCATGAATGCCCTGCGCATGCCGGCCCTGGGCGTGCCCGTGAACCGCCGCCTGGTCACGGTCTACACCATCGGCGCGGGCTATGCCGGGGTGGCCGGCGCCCTGCTGGCACAGACCAATTCCTTCGTTTCGCTGGACGTGCTCAGTTTCCAGCGCTCGGCCGACCTGCTGCTGATCCTGATCCTGGGTGGGGCGGGGCACCTGTACGGCGGGCTGCTGGGCGCCATCGTCTTCGTGATCGCCAATTACCTGCTGTCCGACATGAATCCCCAATACTGGCAGTTCTGGCTGGGCCTGATCCTGGTGCTGGTTGTGCTGTTCGCCCGGGGCGGGATCCTGGGAACGGCCCGCCAGTGGATCGAATCTTCCCGCCAACGCGCCCTGTCGCGCGCCCGCACGGAGACCCCTTCATGAGCCCAGTCCTGCAGACCCACGGCCTGGTGCGCCGATTCGGCGGCTTCGTGGCCACCGACAACGTCGATCTGTCGATCGCGCCCGGCGCGCGCCATGCCCTGATCGGCCCCAACGGGGCCGGCAAGACGACACTGATCAACCTGCTGACCGGCTATCTGGAGCCCACGGCCGGCCGCGTCGAGCTGATGGGGCGCGACGTGACGCGCATGTCGCAGCATGAGCGCGTCGGCCAGGGACTGGTGCGCACCTTCCAGATCAACCAGCTGTTCATGGACATGACGGTGCTCGAATCCGTTGCGCTCGCCGTCAGCGAACGCAATGGACTGGGCACGCGCTGGTGGAGGCCGCTGTCCGTCCGGGGCGAGATCATCGACGAGGCCGTCGCCATCCTGGAACGCCTGAAGCTGCTGTCGGATGCGCACGAAACCACGCGCAACCTGGCCTACGGCCGCCAGCGCCTGATCGAGATCGCCCTGGCCCTGGCGCTCAAGCCCAAGGTCCTGCTGCTCGACGAGCCTGCTGCCGGCGTGCCGACCGGCGAGAGCCAGGAGCTGTTCGAGACCATCGCCCAGCTGCCGCGCGACGTCACCATTCTGCTGATCGAACACGACATGAACCTGGTTTTCCGTTTTGCCGAGCGCATTTCCGTCCTGGTGTCGGGTGCGCTGCTGATCGAGGACACCCCCGAGGTGATCGCGCATCATCCGCGCGTCAAGGAAGTCTATCTGGGAGAAACCCATGTCTGAGCTCTTGCGCCTGGAGAACGTCTGGGCCGGCTACGGCGATGCCGTCGTCCTGGAGGACGTGTCCCTGTCTTTGGCGGCCGGCGAGAGCCTGGCGCTGCTGGGACGCAACGGCATGGGCAAGACGACGCTGCTGGCCACCCTGATGGGGGTGACCCGGCTGCGGCGCGGCCGCATCGTCTTTCAGGACGAGGACATCGCCCAGGTGCCCAGCCACCGCCGCGCCCAGGCCGGCCTGGGCTGGGTGCCCCAGGAACGCGATATCTTCCGCTCCCTGACCGTCGAGGAAAACCTGACCGTCGTCGCACGGCCGGGCGAATGGAACGTGGAGCGGGTCTACGACATGTTTCCCCGCCTGCGCGAGCGCCGGTCCAACCTGGGCAGCCAGCTGTCGGGCGGCGAGCAGCAGATGCTGGCCATGGGACGGGCGCTGATGCTCAATCCCAAGATCCTGCTTCTGGACGAGCCGCTCGAAGGCCTGGCGCCCCTGATCGCCCAGGAACTGCTGCACATCATCGACCGCATGGTGGCCGAAGGCCGCATGGCCGTCATCCTGGTGGAGCAGCACGCGCGCCAGATCCTGCCGATCACGCGCCAGGCGCTGGTGCTGGAACGCGGCCGGGTGGTCTATTCGGGCAGCAGCGCCGAACTGCTGGACGATGGCGCCGCCCTGGACCGCTGGCTGGGCGCGGGTTCGACGGACGGCGCGGAAGAGACCGCGCCGCGCCAGGCGCCGGCCGAACGCATCCCCGCCATCGAGGCCATCCAGGACGAGCACCGGGCGCTTGCGGCCATCCTCAGCGGTCTGTCGCACATCGTGCAGGACATCGAGGCCGGCAAACTGGAGCCGGACTACACCTTGCTGGCGAGCATGATCGAGTACATTGCCGAGATGCCCGACAAGCTGCACCATCCCAAGGAAGACCAGATCTTCGCCCTGCTGCGCACCAAGACGCGCGACGAGGATGAGCACCTGGACCGCCTGGAGGCCGAGCATCGGGATGCGGTCAATGCCACGGGGCGGCTCGACCGGGCCCTGGTCAGCTACATGCAGGGCGGCGCAGGAAGTTTCCCCGGGTTCCGGGATGCCGTGCGCGCCTACATCGCCGACGAGTGGGTGCACCTGAACACCGAAGAGCGTCATATCCTGCCGGCCGCCCGGCGCCTGTTCAGCGCGGAAGAATGGCAGGCGATCAATGCCGACTTCGTCCGCAATGGCGATCCGTGGTCGGGGCCGGGCAATCGCTATGCCGATCTGTTCCGGCGCATCACCAGCCTGGCGCCGGCTCCCATCGGCGTGGGCGGGGAACCGCAGGGCTGAGCGGGCAGAGGGGGGCTTCAGCTCCGCCGGCCCAGGGCCAGGTGGCAGGCGCCGCCCAGCACCAGCCCCCAGAAGGCGCTGCCAATCCCCAGCAGGCTCATCCCCGAGGCCGTGGCCAGGAAAGTCACCAGCGCGGCGTCGCGGTGCCCGGGCGCCTGCAGTGCGTCATGGATGCTGCTGCCCAGGGTGCCCAGCAGGGCCAGCCCGGCAATGGCGGCGACCAGTTCGTGGGGAAACGCGGCGAACAGGGCCACGACCGTGGCGCCGAAGATCCCCGTGAACAGATAGAAGATGCCCGCCCAGACCGAGGCCTTGTAGCGCTGCGAGGCATCCGGATCGGCATCGGGACTCATGCAGATGGCGGCCGTGATGGCGGCCAGATTGAAGGCGAAGCCGCCGAAGGGAGCCAGCACGATCCCCGTCGCGCCCGTCCAGGAAATCAGCGGCGAGGCCGGCACGTGCGCGTAGCCGTTGGCACGCAGCACGGCCAGGCCCGGCACGTTCTGCGAGGTCATGGTCACGATGAACAGCGGCAGGGCCACGCCGATGAAGGTCGAGATCGAGAATTCGGGCGGCATCCAGACAGGCCGCGCGGGCGTCCAGTCGAGTCCGGACAGGGGCAGGCTGCCCTGCAGCGCGGCGCAGGCGATTCCGGCCGCCAGGGCCAGGGGAACGGCATAGCGTGGCAGGGTGCGCCTGGCCAGCAGGAAAGCGGCCAGCATCACGCCGGCCAGCAGCGGGCGGCCCTGCATCGAGACGAACAGGTCCATGCCGAAGCGCAGCAGGATCCCCGCAAGCATCGCCGAGGCCAGGTGCCGGGGAACCCAGTCCATGATCTTCTGGAACCAGCCCGTGACGCCGCACAGCGTGATCAGGACCGAGCAGGCCAGGAAGGCCCCGATCGACTGCGCCAGGCCCACATCGCCCAGGCTGGTGGCCAGCAGGGCGGCCCCGGGCGTGGACCAGGCCGTCAGCACCGGCGCCCGCCAGGCCAGGGCCAGGCCGATGCAGGTGGTCCCCATGCCGATCCCCAGGGCCCACATCCAGGAGGCCAGCTGGGCATCCTGCGCGCCGGCGGCGCTGGCCGCCTGGAAGACGATGGCGACGGAACTGGTGTAGCCCACCAGGACGGCGATGAAGCCGGCCGAAATGTGCGAGACCCGCAGCCAGCCCGCGAGCCCCATGGCTGCCGCGCGCGCCGTCACGATACGAAACGGACCGGCGCGGTCATGGGGCCCCCGTGGCCCGGCGTGCTCATGGTGCCGCCTGGGTGATGCTGTGCGCCCAGACGAACGCTTGCTGGACGAGGGGATCGAGCTGGGCGGCGGTGACGCCCAGCTCGCGCAGCAGGGGCGCGGGATCTTCTTCTTCGTCGCGATCCGAAGGGAAGAGCAGGGCGGCCAGGCGCAGGTCGGGGCCCAGGGTGCCTTCGCGCCGCAGCAGGGCATCGCGCACCGGGACGTCGACACGGACCTGGGACAGCAGGTCCTGCATGGTGCCGTGGAACAGCTGGTCCATGATGGACAGGATCCCGGTGGTGAACGCGGTTTCCGCGCGTACGGTCTGCTCGGGATGGATCAGGGCGGACAGGGCTTCCATCAGGTGCGCCCGCGCGCTGGCCTGGATCAGGATGGGCGAAAGATAGCCCGCCGGGCGGCCGGCCTCGGTGTACATCAGGACCTGGATCCAGCGCTGCAGCTGCCGGCGGCCCAGCAGCATGATGGCCTGGTTCAGGGATTCGACTTCCTGGCTCAGGCCGAAGGCCGGAGTGTTGACCATGTCCAGCAGCGTCTTGACCAGCTCGGGATCCTGCCGCAGGCAGTCCTCGATTTCCGGTGCCTCGCCTTCTCCCATGATCAGCGTGACCAGGCGCAGCAGGGTCTTCTGGCGCGGCGTCAGGGATGTCGCGGGCAGCAGGTCGGCGGGCCAGCGGCCCTGGAACAGGGTGAAGCCCAGCAGCATGAAATTGTCGTGCGTGGGCTTGTCGGGCGTGTTCACGGCCATCAGCTGCCGGCCCGCCTGCTTGTGCTGGAAGCTCTGGCGGAAGATGTCGGCCTTGGAGCTCAGTGTGGGGTCGAAACGCACGACCTTGCAGAACGGCAGCAGCGCTTCGCGCCCGGGCTGGGCCGCGAGATCGCCGCGGATGGAGAATTTCGTGCCGCCGTGGGCCAGGCTCTGCAGCGTCTGGATCAGTTCGGGGGTGATCTCGATCGCTTCGGGAAATTCGAGGTAGGTGCGGTGGCGTGGCAGCATGTGCGCAAAGGCGTTCTGCAGCAGGTCCGGCGTGCCGTCTATCCAGTGCGGGGCATAGGCGAAAAAGGCGTTGGCGCCATGCGCGCGCGCTGTTTCGATCAGGGCGGCCCCGGCGTCCAGGCCCGGTTCTTGCGGCTCGGTCCACAGGACGCGCAGCCGGTAGCCGGCCAGCCCCCGGTTCTGATCCAGGACGGGTTCGCGGCGGATCAGGTGGGGCGGCGGCGGTGCGGATGCGCCGGCTGCAGTGTCCGGGGACGAATCGGTCGTCAGGTTGGTTTCCATCGAATCTCCTTGCTGGCGCCTGTGGCGCTTCCCGCGAGAGTGGAGCGCATGGAGGGACAGCCTTTGTCTTTTATTTTGAAAACGGGAGCCTATGCACTGCGTCAAACCGCCAGCGCCCCCGATGGCGCAGACGTTGCCCGCATTGTACTGTGGCCGCCGCACCCGGTCAGCACCGGTCCGTGTCTTTTCCGGCACGGTGCTTCACCGCGGCCCGGGCCCGGGGCTGGTCTACAATCGGTGCATCGTTCCGTCGGAGAAAGCCATGCCTGGATTGCTGCCCAATGTCGACCCGGAGGGTCTGCTGGAATATTCGGTGGTCTACACCGACCGCGCCCTGAACCACATGTCCGAGTCGTTCCAGCAGGTGATGCGCGACATCTCGCGCACCCTGAAGTCGGTGTACGGGGCGCATTCTGCCATCGTGGTGCCGGGTAGCGGCACCTTCGGCATGGAGGCCGTGGCGCGCCAGTTCGCGACCGGCCGGCGCTGCCTGGTGATCCGCAACGGCTGGTTCAGCTACCGCTGGAGCCAGATCTTCGAGACCGGGCGCATTCCGTCCGAAGAGCGCGTCCTCAAGGCGCGCCCGATCGAGGCCGGCGCCCAACCGTTCTTCGAGCCGCCGCCGGTGGCCGAAGTCGTCGCGGCGATCCGCGAGTTCCGGCCCGAAGTCGTCTTTGCTGCGCATGTGGAAACGGCCTCCGGCATCATGCTGCCCGACGACTACATTCGCCAGGTGGCCGATGCCGCGCACGAAGCGGGTGGCCTGTTCGTGCTGGACTGCATCGCTTCGGGCACGGTCTGGGTGGACATGCGCGAAGTGCACGCGGATGTGCTGATCTCGGCTCCCCAGAAAGGCTGGACCTCGTCGGCCTGCTGCGGCCTGGTGATGCTGGGCGAGGCCGCCCGCAAGCACATCGAGACCACGCAGAGCACCAGTTTCGCCTGCGACCTGCGCAAGTGGCTGGGCATCATGGAAGCCTATGAAAAAGGCGGCCACGCCTACTACACTACCTTGCCCACGGATTCCCTGGCCGTCCTGCGCCGCGTGATGGCCGAAACCGAGGCCTACGGCTACGATCGGGTCAAGGCCGAGCAGCTCCAGCTGGGGCAGGCCGTGCGTGCCCTGTTGCGCGAACGCGGTTTCAAGAGCGTTGCGGCGCCCGGTTTCGAGGCGCCCGGCGTGGTGGTCAGCTACACCACCGATGATGGCATCCACACGACGCGCAAGTTCGCTCAGGTCGGCGTGCAGGCTGCTGCCGGCGTGCCCCTGGCCTGCGATGAACCCGAAGGCTTCAAGACCTTCCGCATCGGCCTGTTCGGCCTGGACAAGCTGCACGACGTCGAGCGCACCGTCGAGGCGCTGGCGCGGGCGCTGGACCGGATCCGGGACTAGCGCCGGGGGGCGGCTCAGGCGCCGTCGAGCCCCATCTGCCAGAAATCGATTTCCAGGCGGATGGCATCGCGGAACGTGGCGGTCAGCCCATCCAGCCGTTCGGCGTTCTGCCCGGCCAGGCGCGCATCCAGCCAGTCGCGCTCGGCCTGCGCGGCCGCCTGGAACTCGTCGCTGGCGTACATGGCGATCCAATCTTCGTAGGGGTTGGCCGGTCCCCGCACGGTGAACGCCTGGGCCTCGATCCAGCGTGCGATGTCCGCGTAGCCGACCAGACACGGGGCGAGCGCCACGTGCAGGTCCAGCAGGTCGCCACGCAGGCCTGCGTCAAGCACATAGCGGGTGTAGGCCATGGTCTCGCTGGCTTCGGGCAGGGTTTCCAGTTCTGCCTCGGGGATGCCCCAGCGGGCGCAGTAGCCGACGTGCAGATCCATCTCCAGGTCCACGATGGCTTTCAGGCTGTCCAGGCCCTGGCGCAGTTCGGCCATGGTGCGGCTCTTGTAGACCGCCAGTCCCCAGGCGCGGGCGAAGTGCACCAGAAACAGATAGTCCTGGCGCAGGTAGTGGCGGAAGGCCTCGGGCGGCAGCGTGCCGTCGGCCAGCCGACGCACGAATTCGTGCTGGCAATAGGCGTTCCATTCGGGGGCGCAGTGGACCAGCAGGGAGGCGAAGGGCGTCGAATCGGATGAGGGCGTCATGCATGTCTCCATGGCGAAGGGGGCGGCCCCGAGTGTAGCCCGTAGCGGCGTCGGCGTCGTCCATCCGGAGAGCGCCTACGGTACGATATCGCGGACGTGGAACCGCGATCCCGACCGCGGAAGAGATTTACCATGCGATCCAGCATCACTTTCAAGCTGTTCCTGGCCATCCTGGCGACCTGCATCGTCGTGGCGCTTGCCATGGGGATGGCCGTGCGCTACAGCTTCGAGAGCGGCTTCGACGACTACATCCGGGAACGCGAGAGCCAGCGGCTGGACAGCCTGGCGCAGGCCCTGGCCGCGGATTATGCCGAGGCCGGCGGCTGGCGCTTCCTGTCCGAGGGGGGCGAGCGATGGTGGCGCAGCCTGCGTCTGTCGCGTTACGCCCGGCCGGGCGACCGCGATCGCGGCCTGCCGCCGGGCCCGCCGCCCCGGGTCACGCTGGTGGACGCCGATGGCGGCTGGCTGGCCGGGCCGCGCGTGCGCCCCGGAACCGACGTGCGGCGCCACCCCGTGGTCGTCGAGGGCCGTTCCGTGGGCTGGCTGCTCAGCCCCCCGCCCATGCCCATGGTGCTCGACGACGAGATCGACCGCCAGTTCCAGTCCCGGCAGTTGCGGGCGACCTGGGTGATCGTGGGCCTGTCCGTGCTGCTGGCCGCCCTGGTCAGCCTGCTGCTGGCGCGATTGCTGCTGGTGCCCGTGCGCCGCATTGCGCAGGCCACCCGCCGGCTTGCCGACGGCGATTTCGACACCCGGGTACGGGTCGGAGCGCCCGACGAACTCGGACGCCTGGCCCGCGATTTCAACCGCCTGGCGCACAGCCTGGGGCGCAACGCCCGCCTGCGCCGCGAGCTGATGGCCGACATGTCCCATGAACTGCGCACGCCCCTGGCCGTGCTGCGCGGAGAGATCGAGGCCCTGCAGGATGGTTTGCGCGCGCCGGACGAGGCCGCCCTGGCCTCGCTGGCCCATGAAATCGGCCGGCTGAACCGGCTGGTGGATGATCTGCGCGAGCTGTCGCTGGCCGACGCCGGCGCCCTGGATTACCGGATGCGGCCGCTGGACCTGTCGGCGCTGGCCGCGCGGGCGCTGGATGCCGTGCGTGACCGGTATGCCCGGGCGGGGCTGGCGCTGGACCAGGACATCGAGCCCGGCCTGCGCTTGTCCGGCGACGAGCGCCGCCTGGAACAGCTGCTGGCCAACCTGCTGGAAAACAGCCTGCGCTATACCGACAGCCCGGGGCGCGTGCGCCTGCGGGCGGGCCGGCAGGCGGGCCGCATCGTGCTCGAAATCGCCGACACCGCGCCTTCGGTGGCGACCGATCAGTTGCCCCGCCTGTTCGACCGCCTGTACCGGGTGGAGTCCTCGCGCAGCCGCCAGCATGGCGGATCGGGGCTGGGCCTGGCGATCTGCCGGTCCATCGTCCAGGCGCATGGCGGCGAGATTGCCGCGATGCAGTCCGACCTGGGCGGGCTGGCCGTCCGCATCGAATGGCCCCTGGGGGATGGTGCCGCGGCTGGCATGGAAGGCGGGAGCGGGCGTCACGCGAGCAACAAGGAGTAAGGCATGCGGATTCTGGTGGTCGAAGACGAACCCAAGCTGGCCGAGGTGTTGCGCACCTATCTCGAAGCAGCCGGCTACGAGGCGCGTTGCGCGGAGGATGGCCTGGAGGTCATGCCCCTGGTCTCGGACTGGATGCCCGACCTGGTGCTGCTGGACCTGATGCTGCCCGGGCGCGACGGCCTGGACCTGTGCCGAGACATCCGCGCCAGGACTGCCATCCCGGTCATCATGGTCACTGCCCGGACCGAAGAGATCGACCGCCTGCTGGGCCTGGAACTGGGTGCCGACGATTACATCTGCAAGCCCTACAGCCCGCGCGAGGTCGTGGCCCGCGTCAAGGCGGTTTTGCGCCGCAGCGCGGCCGTGCCGGCACCGGCGCGCGGCACCGGTGGGCTGGACATCGACGAAGGCGCCTGGAGCGCCCGCCTGGACGGCACGGCGCTGGATCTGACACCGGTGGAATTCCGGTTGCTGGCGTTGCTGGCCAGCCAGCCCGGGCGCATCTTTTCCCGCGACCAGGTACTGGATGGCCTGTACGACGACCGCCGCGTCGTCACCGATCGGACCGTGGACAGTCACGTGAAGAACCTGCGCCGCAAGCTGGCTGCCGTGCGCCCGGGCGAGGATCTGATCCGCTCCGTCTACGGCGTGGGCTACCGGCTGGATCTCGGGGGCGCCTGAGCCGGCAGAATCCGCTGACGCTTCTCCACGAAGTCTTCACGATTTGCCCATTTTTGCACCGCAGTCGGCCCTTAATCTGTCTCCATCGCGGCTCCATCGGGGGGCCGCCGGAAACACGGAAAGGAAGACCGACATGAACAACACCCACGTCACCCGCGCCCGCTCGCTCTCGGCCCTGGCCATGGCTGCCGCCCTGGTCGCCGCACCCCTGGCCGCCACGGCCGCGTCCGGCATGCCGGCCGATGGCGGTTCCCGCCAGCATCACATGGGCTGGCACGACGCCGGCCGCCACGCCGGCCATCACGGTCATTTCGGCGGCCATGGCCTGCGCGCCCTGGATCTCAGCCAGGAACAGCAGGACCAGATCTTCAAGATCCGTCACGACCAGGCGCAGGCCTTCTATGACCAGAGAAAGGCGTTGCGTGCCGCGCACGAATCGTTGCGCGAACTGAGCCGTGCCGACGCCTTCGACGAGGCCAAGGCCAGGCAGGCTGCCGACGCGCTGGGCCAGGCGCAGGCACAGATGGCCTTGCTGCGTGCGCAGACCGGTGCGCAGATCCGCGCCGTGCTCACGCCCGAACAGCGCGAGAAACTGGCGCAGATGCGTGCACCGAAGCAACCGGCACGCTCCGGCAAGTCCTGATTGCCGCTGCATGCGGCTGGCCCGTGTCCTGATTCCCGGGCCGTCCGGGACGGGGCGCGGGGAAACCGGCTCCGGCCATTGGCCGGCGCCGGTTTTTTCATCGGGCGAACAAGGTTCCCACCGACTGGAAATGGCGCCGGTAATAGGGGTTGTCCAGTGTGTCGATGCGGACCTGGCCTCCGGTGGACGGCGCATTGATGAAGCGGCCGTCGCCCAGGTAGATGCCCATGTGCGAGTTCGGTCGGCCCAGCGTATCGAAGAACACCAGGTCGCCGGCTTGCAGGTCGCGGCGTGGCACGGGGCGGCTCATGCGGGCGATCAGTTCGGTGTTGTGGGGCAGGGTGGTGCCGGTTGCCGCGCCGAATACGTATTTCACCAGGCCGCTGCAGTCGAAACCCTGCCGCGCTTGCGATCCGCCATAGCGGTAGCGGGTGTCCAGCAGGCTCAGGGCCGTCATGATCACTTCGGTGCGTTGCGCCGGATCGATGGCGGGATTGGGCATGGACGGCCCTCGGCTGCCCGGGCCTGCGCAGGCCGCCAGCCACAGGCACAGCAGGCCTGCAGCCAGGGTGCGAACGGCCCGCCATCCCGGGCATGGTCCGGTCCGGGACTCGGCGAAGGACGGGCGGGCTGCCATGGGCGGATGGGGCGGGTCTAGCCGGCCTTGCCTTCGGGCCAGTAATGGCTGTCGGGCAGGGCGCGGGCGCCGAAGATCGCCTGGCCGACGCGCACCGTGGTGGCGCCTTCCTCGATGGCCCATTCGAAATCCCCCGACATGCCCATCGACAGCTCGGCGAAGTCGGCACCCTGGGGGGCATCCTGGCGCAGGCGGTCGCGCAGGTCACGCAGCAGCTGGAAGCAGGGCCGCACGCGGGTCTCGTCCGGAGAAAACAGGGCCAGTGTCATCAGCCCGCGCACTTTCAGGGATGTGTAGGCGGGCAGGGCGCGGGCGAAGTCCAGCGCGTCTTCGGGCGCCAGGCCGAATTTGCTGGCCTCGCCCGATGTGTTCACCTGGACGAACACATCCAGGCTCCGGCCTTCGGCCTGCAGGCGCCTGTCGAGCGCCTCGGCCACGCGCAGGTTGTCCAGGGCCTGGAATTCCCGCGCGAAGCGGGCGACGAATTTGGCCTTGTTGGTCTGCAGGTGGCCGATGATCGCCCAGTCCAGGTCGGCAAGGTCGGCCATGGCTTCCCATTTGCCGTAGGCTTCCTGGACCTTGTTTTCGCCCAGCTGGCGGCAGCCCGCCGCGTAGGCCATGCGGATGCGGGATTCGTCCACGGTCTTGCTGACGGGCAGCAGGCGGACTTCGGCCGGATCGCGGCCGGCGCGCTCGCAGGCTGCGTCGATGCGGGCGCGGATGTCGGCCAGGTTGGCCTGGATTTCCTCCTGGGTGGCGGCCGTCCGGTAGGCGGGCCGGACGGGGGATGGCACAGCATTCATTGCAACAGTCTCGGGCAAAGGTCGTTCGGAGTGTCCCTAGGATAACCCCAACGCGCCGGATTCGTCCGCCGGTCCGGGATGGTCCGAAGCCGGGCCGAAAGCCTTTATCATCTAGCCTGGAACGACAGGCGAGAAGGGAAAAGCGTGGCGGAACTCACTCCGGGGCTGATGCTGGTCCACGGCAATCGGGCGGAACAACTGCGCGAGGTGCTGGTCGCGTGGCTGCGCCATTCGCCGCTCGATCCCCTGGAAAACGAATGTCTGCTGGTGCACAGCAACGGCATTGCCCAGTGGCTGCGCCTGGCCCTGGCCGAGCGCGATCAGGGCTGCGGCATTGCGGCCGCGCTGGATTTCCTGCTGCCCTCGCGCTTCATGTGGCAGGCGTACCGCGCCGTGCTGGGCGCTGGCGCCGTGCCCGAGCAATCCCCACTGGACAAGGATCCGCTGGCCTGGCGCCTGATGCGCCTGCTGCCGGCGCTGGCCCGGCAGCAGGGCTTCGAGCCGGTGGCGCGCTTCCTGGCCGACGACGCCGATGTGCGCAAGCGCCACCAGCTGGCCCGCCGGCTGGCGGACCTGTTCGACCAGTACCAGGTCTACCGGGCCGACTGGCTGGACGCCTGGGGCCGGGGCGAATTCATCCTGCCCGATGCGTACGGCGGCGACCAGCCCCTGCCGGAATCGCAGGCCTGGCAGGCTCGCCTGTGGCGCGCCCTGCTGGAAGACCTGGGCGCATCCGGCAGCGAGCCGATCGGCCGCGCCGCCGTACATGCGGCCTTCATGGCGCGGGTCCGGGCGCCGGGCGATGTCCCGCGCCCATCCGGACTGCCCCGCCGCCTGCTGGTCTTCGGCATTTCCGCCATGCCGCGCCAGACGCTGGAAGCGCTGTCCGGCCTGTCGCGCTGGATCCAGATCCTGGTCTGCGTGAACAATCCCTGCGCCCATTACTGGGCCGACATCCAGGGCGACCGCGAACTGCTGCGGGCGCGTTTCCGGCGCCAGGCGCGCCGTCCGGGAATGCCAGAGGTCCTGGACGAAGACGCGCTGCACCAGCAGACGCATCCGCTGCTGGCGTCCTGGGGGCGCCAGGGGCGGGATTTCATCGGCCTGCTGGACGACATCGACGATCCGGCGCATCGGGCGCGCTGCGGCCTGGCCTTCGAGGCGCTGCACCGGCGCATCGACGCATTCGAGGAATTGCCGGGGGTCACGCTGCTGGAGCAGCTGCAGGACGATATCCGCGACTTGCGGCCACTGGCCGAGACGCGCGAGCGCTGGCCGGCGGTGGATGCCGCGCGCGACGATTCGCTGCGCTTCCACGTTGCCCACAGTGCCCAGCGCGAGGTCGAGATCCTGCACGATCAGCTGCTGGCGGCCTTTGCCGCCGATCCTGGCCTGCAGCCGCGCGACGTGATCGTGATGGTGCCCGACATCGAGGCCTACGCCCCCCACGTGCAGGCGGTCTTCGGCCAGTACGATGCCCGGGACCGGCGGCACGTGCCTTACGCCCTGGCGGACCGCGGGCAGCGCCAGGCCGACCCGCTGGTCATCGTGCTGGAACAGCTGCTGTCCCTGCCGCGCCTGCGGCTGGGCATCCAGGAGGTCCTGGAATGGCTTGACGTGCCGGCGTTGCGGGCTCGATTCGGGATCGAAGACGGGGACCTGCCGCTGCTGCAGGCCTGGGCGAGAGAGGCCGAGGTGCGCTGGGGGCTGCATGCCGGGCATCGCGGCACCTTCGGCCTGGCGCAGGCGCCCGAGGCAGCGCACGGGCATACCTGGCGCTTCGGCCTGGATCGCATGCTGCTGGGCTATGCGGCAGGCCCCGACGCACCGGCCTGGAGCGGGATCGAACCCTACGGCGAAACGGGCGGCCTGCAGGCCCAGGCCCTGGGAGCGCTGGCTCGCCTGCTGGACGCGCTGGATCATCATTGGCGCCAGTTGCGCCAGGACGCCACCCCCGCGCAATGGGTGGCGTGCCTGCGTACGCTGCTGGACGATTTCTTCCTGCCCCGGTCGGATGCCGACGAGCACACGCTGGCGCGTTTCCGGGAAATCCTGCAGGACTGGGCGCAGTTGTGCGAGGCCGCAGGCATGGACGAAGCCCTGCCGGTGTCCATCGTGGCCGAACATTGCCTGGGCCAGCTGGACCAGGCCGGCCTGTCGCAGCGCTTCTTCGCGGGCGCAGTCACCTTTGCGACGCTCATGCCCATGCGGGCGATCCCGTTCCGGCGCGTCTGTCTGCTGGGCATGCAGGATGGCGCCTTTCCCCGCCAGCGGGTGCCGGCCGACTTCGACCTGATGGCGCTGCATCCGCGTCCTGGCGACCGATCCCGGCGCGAGGACGACCGCTACCTGTTCCTCGAGGCGCTGCTGTCGGCGCGCGACCAGCTGTACATTTCCTGGGTGGGGCACAGCATCCACGACAATACGCCGCAACCGCCTTCCGTTCTGGTGTCCCAGCTCATGGACCATCTGGACCGGGGCTGGCAATCCGCAGACGGGGCCTCCCCCCTGTCCCGCGCCCTGAGCCTGCATCATCCGCTGCAGCCGTTCAGCCGCCGTTATTTTCCCAAGCAAGGGCAGGCCGGGCCCGGTGCGCTGTTCACCTATGCCGCCGAGTGGCGCAGCGCCCGGCTGCCGGCGGGCGCGGGACAGGCGCCCGGCGTCCTGCCGCCGCCGCGCCGGGATGCGGCATTGCGGCTGGACGTCCTGCGCCAGTTCCTGCGGCATCCCGTGCGCGCCTTCTTTCAGCAGCGCCTGCAGGTGTTCTTCGAGGCGCCTGATCCCAAACTGGACGAGGGAGAGCCCTATGTCCGGGACGGCCTGGCGCAATGGCAGTTGCGCGCCGAGCTGCTCGACGTCCTGCGGCAGTCTCCCGATCCAGCCAATGCCGGGCCGGCGTTCCTGGACTGCCTGGATCGGATGCGGCGGCGCGGCGCGCTGGTTGCGGGCAGCCTGGGCGAGGCATCGGCCCAGGCGCTGCTCGACAGTGTGCAGGCGGCCATCGATCCCTACCGGCGTGCCTGCGAAGACTGGTCCCAGGTGTCCGACGAGGCCCTGCGCATGGAAAGCACCGTGCCCGAAAGCGGATGGATGTTCGAGGACACGCTGGGCGGCTGGCGCCGCAATGAACGAGGCGAGTGGTGCCGGATTGCGCTGCTCGCCAGCCATCTGGTGCGCGACAGGCACTACCGCATCGCACCGATGATGCCGGCCTGGCTGGATCACCTGGCCGCGCATGCCCACGGCCGGCCGTTGACGACCGTGCTCGTCAGCCCCCAGGGCAGCGTGTCCTTCGATCCGCTGGACCCGGCCTGGGCCGCGGAGCAGTGGCAGGCCCTGTGGGCAGCCTGGCAGGCAGGCATGCGCGCCGCGCTGCCGGTGGAAATCGACGCGGCGGGCGCCTGGCTGCGCGCAGGCGCCGATCCCGAACCCGGCGGCAAGGCCTGGCGGGCGGCCGAGGACATCTATCTCAGGCGGGTGGAAGACGATCTGTACCTGCGGCGCTGCTATCCTGATTTCGATCGCCTGTGTGCGGGCGGCGGCTTTTTCCATTGGGCCGCGACGCTGTACGGCGCGGCGGCGGGCGCCATCCGGCCGTATCCGGCCGCTGCGGAGGCCGAGGCATGATCGCGCCGAACCGCTTCGCGTCCGAATCTCCCGAAACGGCGACTCCGGAGACGGCGATTCCCCAGGTCGATCCGCTGCGTTTCCCGCTGCGGGGCAGCCACCTGATCGAGGCCAGCGCGGGAACGGGCAAGACCTGGACGATCGCCGCGCTGTATGTCCGCCTGGTGCTGGGGCATGGCGGACAGGATCCGCGCCTGCCCACCGAAATTCTCGTCCTCACGTTCACCGAGGCTGCCGCCCAGGAACTGCGCGATCGGATCCGCAGCCGGCTGGCCGAGGCGGCACTCTGGTTCGCCCAGGATGCGGCACAGGAATGCCGGGCCGATCCATTCCTGGACTCCCTGCGGCGGGATTGGCCGCAGGATCGGTGGGCGGGTTGCGCCCGTGCGCTGGACCTCGCGGCTCAGTCCATGGACGAGGCGGCCATTTCCACCATCCATGCCTGGTGCGCGCGGGTGCTGCAGGAGCATGCCTTCGATAGCGGCAGCCTGTTCGAGCAGCGGCTGGAACCGGACCTGAGCGCCGAGATCCGCCAGGTGGCCTGGGATTACTGGCGTGCGCACGTGGCGCCGCTGGCGTCCGGGCCGCTGGACGAGGTGCTTTCCGTCTGGCCGGGCCCGGACGCCCTGCTGGGCCTGTCCGGCATGCTGACCCGGGAATCTCTGCCCCGGGACGCCGACGAAAGCCTGGCGGCCGTGCTGGAGCGCCACCTTGCACAACGGCGTGAGCGCCTGGCAGCCCTGAAGGCCCCCTGGGTCCATGAGACGGATGTGCTGGAAGACTGGCTCGTCTCGCTGGGCAAGGATACGAAGATACGGCCGGCGGATCTGCGCCGCTGGATGCAGGCGCTGCGAGCCTGGGCCGGGGATCCCGGCCAGGATGCGCCGGACCTGAAGACCGGCTGGGACCGCCTGACGCCCGAGGGCATCCGGGAAAAATGGCAGGGCGCGGTTCCGGCGCCGGAACATCCCGCCAGCGCCGCGCTTGCCCGCTTGCGCGCCGACCTGGATGCATTGCCCGGCGTGCGCGTGCCCCTGCTGCGCCATGCCCTGGCCTGGATGGCGGGGCGCCTGCACCAGACCTTGTCAGGCGCCGCGCTGCTGGGCTTCGATGGCCTGCTCGGCAACCTGGATGCGGCGCTGGACGGCCCTTCGGGCGCCCGCCTGGCGCAGACCCTGCGGCGGCAGTTCCCGGTGGTGCTGATCGACGAATTCCAGGATACCGACCCGGTGCAGTACAGCATATTCGACCGCATCTACCGGGTGGCCGAGCACGACCCCGAGACCGCGCTGGTCTTCATCGGCGACCCCAAGCAGTCCATCTATGGCTTCCGGGGCGCCGATGTGCACACCTATCTGCGGGCGAACCGGGCCTGCGCGGGAAGAGTGCTGACGCTGGGCCGCAATTACCGTTCGTCCGAAGCCATGGTCGAGGCGGTCAACCGGTGCTTTGCCCTGAGGGGCGCGCACGCCTTTCCCACCGGGGTGCCGGGCGAGGGCATCCCTTTCCATCCCGTCCAGGCCCAGGGCCGGCCGGAACGATGGGAAGTGCTCGGCCGCCCGGCCCCGGCCATGAGCGCCTGCTGGATCGAGCCGACGACGCCGGGCAAGCCCCTGTCCTCGACCCAGTACGAGCAGGAAGCCGCGTGGCTCTGCGCCCGGCGGGTGGCCGAAACCCTGGCCCTGGGCCGGCGCGGTGCGGCGGGCATGCGCGGATCGGATCAATGGGCGCCGGTGCGGCCTGCGGACGTGGCCATCCTGGTCAATACCCATGCCGAGGCGCGCAGCGTGCGTCAGGCACTGGCCCGGATCGGCGTGCGCAGCGTGTACCTGTCCGAGCGCGATTCCGTCTACGAGTCGCCGCAGACGGCGGAGCTCGCCCTGTGGCTGGATGCCTGCGCGCACCCCGAGGACGAGCGTGCCGTGCGTGCGGCCCTGGCCACGCCTGCACTGGGCCTGGACTGGGTGGCGCTGGACCGGCTGGTCGAGGACGAGCGCGCCTGGGATGCCCAGGTCGAGCGTTTCCAGGGTTACCGGCAGATCTGGCGGCAGCGAGGGGTGCTGCCCATGCTGCGCCGGCTGCTGCACGATTTCGACGTGCCGGCCCGCCTGCTGGCCGATGGCTACGAAGGCGAGCGGCGCCTGACTGACTTCCTGCACCTGGCCGAACTGCTGCAGCAGGCCGCGGCCCACCTGGATGGCGAACAGGCCGTGCTGCGGTACCTGCACCGGCAGCGCCAGTCGCCCCAGGGCGAGGACGGCCGCCGGCTGCGGCTGGAAAGCGACGAGGGCCTGGTGCGGGTCGTCACCGTGCACAAATCCAAGGGACTGGAATATCCCCTGGTCTTCCTGCCCTTCGTCTGCAAGGCGCGGCCCGTCGAGGCGGGCAGGGGACCGTACCTGCTGCCCGGGCCGTCGGGCCGGACCTGGATCATGGAGGCGGACGCGGCCCAGTTGCAGCAACTGGATGGCGAGCGCCTGGGCGAGGACGTGCGCAAGCTGTACGTGGCGCTGACGCGGGCGCGCCATGCCGTCTGGATGGCACTGGGGCCGCTCAAGACCGGCAGCGGCATCGGGCATTTGCTGGGCGCCGATCTGAAGGTTGCCTGGGACGGGCTGGCGCAGTCCCATCCCGGCCTGATGGCCTGGGATGAAGGCGTGGAACCGGTGGATGAGTCCGGCCCCGAGCCGATCCTTGACGAGACCCCGGAGGCGCTGGGCGAGGCCCGCCGCCTGGCAGCACCCGCCGTCGGACAGCCCTGGTGGATCTCCAGCTATTCGGCCTTGTGCCTGGCCGATGCCGCCGCGCCAGAAACCGCCGCCGAGGATGTGCTGCGCGAGGACCGGCAGGCCGATCCCGTCCTGGCGCCGCGTCCGGCAGGCGCCGCGCCGGTACCGGTCGAGTCGGGGCTGAGGGACTTCCCCCGTGGCAGCGAAGCCGGGACGTTCCTGCATGGCCTGCTGGAATGGGCCGCGCGGCGCGGTTTCCGCGACCTGGACGAGGCGCGCGACCTGATCGCGCGCCGCTGCGCGGTGCGTGGCTGGGAGGCGCACATCGACGCGCTGCATGACTGGCTGCTGCGCCTGGCGCGCACGGAATGGCGACCGGATCTGCCTGGCACACCCGTGCTGCGTCTGGACCGCCTGCAGGCCTGCCTGCCGGAAATGGAATTCTGGCTGCCGGCACAGCAAGTGGACATCGAGCGCCTGGATGGGCTGCTGTGCAGGCAGACCTTTGGCGGCGCACCCCGCCCGGCCCTAGCGGGCGGCCGTCTGAACGGCATGTTCAAGGGCTTCATCGACCTGGTCCTGCAGGCCGACGGCCGCTACTACCTGGTCGACTACAAATCCAATGACCTGGGCCCGTCCGAGGCCGGCTATGCGCCCGAGGCACTGGCGGAGGCCATGCGCGCATCCCGCTACGACGCGCAGATGCTGATGTATGTGCTGGCGCTGCACCGGCTGCTGCGGTCACGGCTGGCGGACTACGACTACGATCGCCACATGGGAGGTGCCGTGTACCTGTTCCTGCGCGGCCAGGAAGCGCCCGGCCAGGGGCTGGTGGCGCTGCGGCCCGAGCCCGGACTGATCGACGCCCTGGATGCCCTGTTCGACGGCGCGGGCGGGGAGTGCGGCAATGACTGAATTTCCCGACTGGCTGGCGTTCGATCGGCTCGAAGAAGATGTGCGCGACCTGGACGTGGCGTTCGGCCGGCTGCTCGCCTGCCAGGCGCCCGGCGTGCTGGCGCTGGCCCTGCGGCTGGCCGTCGCGTGCAGCGCCCGGCTGGCGCATGGCCATCCCTGCCTGGACCTGGACATCCTGTGCGGGCCGGATGGCGGCGTCCCCGCGGGCGAGGCCGGCGCGCAGGGCAGGGCGGGGCCGCCGGACTGGGTCGAAGGCGGCCTGGACGGCTGCCTGGCGGCGCTGGCGGCGGCCGATTTCGTGGGCGACGGCGGCGGGCCGGAGCCATTGGTATTGCAAGGACATCGCCTGTACCTGGCCCGTTATTGGCGCGCCGGACGGCGCATCCGCGAGGACATCGGCCGGCGGCTGGCCCTGGAGCCCCCCGAGGCACGCGACCCCGCACTGATCCGCGCATGGCTGGATGCAGTATTCACCGATCCGCCGCCCGAAACGCCCGACTGGCAGAAGCTCGCTTGCGCGACGGCGCTGCTGCACGGTTTCAGCATCGTCACCGGGGGTCCGGGTACCGGCAAGACCACCACCGTCGTGCGGCTGCTCGCCGTCCTGCAGGGCCTGGCCCGGGCGCGCGGCCTGGAACGCGGCCTGCGCATCCGCCTGGCGGCGCCCACGGGCAAGGCGGCTGCTCGCTTGAATGAGTCCATTGCCGGCGCCCTGGATCGATTGACCGCGTCGGCCGATGCCGATCTGGGCGCTGCGCTAGAGCGCGTGCCGGCCGAGGTGTTCACTCTGCATCGGCTCCTGGGCAGCCGGCCCGACACCCGGCGCATGAAATTCCATGCCGGCAATCCGCTGGATCTGGACGTGCTGGTGGTCGACGAGGCCTCGATGATGGACATCGAGATGATGGATGCCGTGCTGGCCGCATTGCCCGCCCATGCGCGCCTGGTGCTGCTGGGCGACAAGGACCAGTTGGCTTCGGTCGAGGCCGGCGCGGTGCTGGGCGAACTGTGCGCCCGCGCGCAGGACGGACACTACACCCCGGCGCAATGCGACCGCCTGCGCGAATGCTGCGGCGAGATCGTGCCCGAGGCGTGGCGCGATCCGGCCGGCACCGCGCTGGACCAGGCCGTGGTCATGCTGCGCCACAGCCACCGCTTCCAGGCCGACAGCGGCATCGGCCGGTTTGCGGCCGCCGTGAACCGGGGCGATGCGCCGGACGTCGCCGCGCTGCTGCGGCATCCGCCGGATGGCCTGAGCCTGGTGCGGGCCCGGGGGGGCAGCGATGCCTGGCTGCGTGACAGCGGCATCCTGGATGGGCATGCCGGCTACCCCGCGTTGTTTCGTGTCGCGCGGGATGAGCGGCCCGAACGGCAGGCTTCGCCGGCGGACTGGGACCGCTGGGCGCGTGCCGTCCTGGCGCAGCAGGGCCGTTTCCAGGTGCTGTGCGCCCTGCGCGACGGCCCCTGGGGCGCACGGGGATTGAACCGGCGCATCGAATCCCGCCTGCGGGCCGAGGGCTGGGTACCGGTGGCAGAACAATCCTGGTATCCGGGCAGGCCGGTCCTTGTGCTGCGCAATCATGCCGCGCTGGGCCTGGCCAATGGCGACATCGGGGTCGCCTTGCCTGTGCCCGACCCGGCGCGGGATGACGGCTGGATGATCCGGGTGGCCTTCGCTGGCGCCTCGCGGGATGCGGTGCGCTGGGTGTCGCCCGCGCGTCTGCCCGAAGTGGAGACGGTCTACGCCCTGACCGTGCACAAGTCGCAGGGTTCGGAATTCGATCGAGTGGCGCTGGTGCTGCCCGACCGGCGGTCGCCCTTGCTGACGCGGGAACTGCTGTATACCGGTGCAACCCGGGCGCGCTGCGCACTGGCGCTGGTGCTGCCGGGCGAGGATATCCTGCTCGAGCACGCCGTGCGGCAGGCGACGCGGCGCGCGGGCGTTATCTGGAATCCCTGAATCCGCTGCGCGAAATCAGACCTGCCCGCCTGACGCCTCGCTAAAATGGATCGATGCGCCCGCGCAGCAGTATTCCCGATGGACGGATGGAGATCGAAATGACCTCGATATATGACCAGAACCTGGACCAGAACCAGGCCAATTTTGCACCGCTGACGCCGTTGCTGTACCTGGAACGGGCCGCCGAGGTCTATCCCGGGCGGCTGGCGGTCGTGCATGGCCGCGGCGGCGATGCCATCCGCCGCACCTGGGCCGATCTCTACCGGCGCTGCCGCCGCCTGGCAGGCGCCCTGGCCGCGCGCGGCATCGGCCGCGGGGATACGGTGGCCGTGATGCTGCCGAACGTTCCCGCCATGGTCGAGGCGCATTTCGGCGTTCCCATGAGCGGAGCCGTCCTGAATACCCTGAACACCCGGCTGGATCCCGCCACCATCGCCTTCATGCTTGATCACGGCGAAGCGCGCGTCATTCTCGTGGACCGGGAATTCTCGCGCCTCGTGAGCCAGGCGCTGGCGCTGCGCACGCGGTCCGAGCCCATCCTGGTGGTGGATGTCGACGATCCCCTGTACGACGGCCCCGGGGAATCCATCGGCGCGATGGAATATGAAGCCCTGCTGGCCGAAGGCGACCCCGATTTCGCCTGGCGGATGCCCGATTCCGAATGGGATGCGATCGCCCTGAACTACACCAGCGGCACCACCGGAAACCCCAAGGGCGTGGTCTACCACCACAGGGGGGCGGCCATCAATGCCGTGTCGAACATTCTCGAATGGGACATGCCCAAGCACTCGGTCTATCTGTGGACGCTGCCCATGTTCCACTGCAACGGCTGGTGCTTTCCCTGGACCGTGGCGGCGCGGGCGGGGGTGAACGTCTGCCTGCGCCGGGTCGATGCCGCGGCCATGATCGCGCTGATGCGCGAACATGGCGTCACCCACTATTGCGGTGCGCCCATCGTGCAGAGCATGCTGGTCAATGCGCCCCAGGACCTGCGCGACTCGATTCCGCCGGGCATCCACGCCATGGTGGCCGGTGCCGCACCCCCCGCATCCATGATCGAGGGCATGGAAGCCCTGGGCATCGATCTCACGCACGTCTACGGCCTGACCGAAGTCTACGGGCCTGCCACGGTGTGTGCCAAGGACGCTGCCTGGAACGACCTGGACATCGGCAAGCGGGCCGAGCTCAACGCCCGGCAGGGCGTGCGCTACCACCTGCAGAAGGCCGCGGCGGTGCTGGATCCGGAAACCCTGCAGCCGGTGCCGGCCGACGGCCAGACCATGGGCGAAATCATGTTCCAGGGCAATATCTGCATGAAGGGCTACCTGAAGAATGCGCAGGCGACCCAGGCCGCCTTCGAGGGCGGGTGGTTCCACAGCGGCGATCTGGCGGTGGTCTACCCGGACGGCTACATCAAGATCAAGGACCGCAGCAAGGACATCATCATCTCCGGCGGGGAAAACATTTCCTCGATCGAGGTCGAGGACGTGCTCTACCGTCATCCGGCCGTCCTGGCGGCTGCCGTCGTCGCGCAGCCCGACGAGCGCTGGGGCGAAACGCCCTGCGCCTTCATCGAACTCAAGCCCGATGCCCAGGTCAGCGTCGAAGACATCGTGGCCCATTGCAAGGCCCATCTGGCCGGCTACAAGGTTCCGCGCCATGTCGTGTTCGGCGAGCTGCCCAAGACTTCCACCGGGAAGATCCAGAAATTCGAATTGCGCCAGCGGGCCGCGCAATCCGCCTGAGGTCCGGGGGATGTCGGAAGCCTACCGTTGCTCCGATGCGCGCGCCGGCCGCGGTGCGCGGGCACGGCTGTCGCCGCATGCGCTGCTGAGCCCGCAGCAGATGGGGTCGGCCGACCGGGCGGCTCCGGCGGCGGGGGTGCCCGGCGTGCGGCTCATGGAAGCGGCCGGTGCCGCCGTGGCCCGGGCGGTCCAGGAACGCTGGGCGCCGACGCGAGTGCTCGTGCTGTGCGGGCCGGGCAACAACGGCGGCGACGGTTTCGTGGCCGCGCGCCTGTTGCGGGATGCGGGCTGGCCGGTGCGGGTGGCCCTGTGGGGCAGCCGCGATGCCCTGCACGGGGATGCCGCCTGGGCGGCCGATTCCTGGGGCGGGCCGGTCGAACCCGCCGTTCCCGGCAGCCTGGATGGGGCAGGGCTGATTGTCGATGCACTGCTGGGCGCGGGCCTGAGCCGGGCGCCGGCCGATGAATTGCAGGCACTGATCGATGCCGTCAACGCCGCCGCCGTGCCCGTGTGTGCCATCGACGTGCCGACGGGGCTGGACGGTGCGAGCGGCCGGTGTCCGGGTGCCGCCATCCGGGCCGATCTGACGGTCACCTTCTGCCGCCGCAAGCCGGGCCATCTGCTGCTGCCGGGGCGTGCACTGTGCGGTGCGCTGGCCTGCGCCGACATCGGCATGCCCGATGCAGCCCTGGAATCCATCGTTCCCGAGGCCTACGCCAATCATCCCGATCTCTGGTCGGAAGCCTTCCCCTGGCCCCGGTCCGACGGCCATAAATACCACCGGGGCCATGTCCTGGCCGTGGGCGGCGAACGCATGACCGGCGCCAGCCGCCTGGCCTGCCTTGCGGCCGCGCGCATCGGGGCTGGCCTGGTGACGCTGGCGGTGCCGCCGGCCGCGTGGGCGATTCAGGCCGGGGCACTCGCTTCGGTCATGGTCGAGGCCCTGCCGCCCGATGGCGCGCTGGCCCGGGCTCTGGCCGATCCGCGTCGCAATGCGCTGCTGATCGGTCCGGGGCTGGGGCGCGAGCCCCGGGGGAAAAGCCAGGTGCTCGAGCTGTTGGCGAGCGGGCGGTCCTGCGTGCTGGACGCCGATGCACTCAGTGTCTTCTCGGGCCAGCCCGATGCGTTGCTCCAGGCCCTGCACGCGCAATGCGTGCTGACCCCCCACGAAGGCGAGTTCGCCCGCCTGTTCGGCCCGGTGACCGACGGTGCGGGCGGCGGCAAGCTGCGGCGCGCCCGTGACGCCGCCCGTCGCAGCGGCGCAGTCGTGGTGCTCAAGGGAGCCGACACGGTGATTGCGGCTCCCGACGGCCGCTGCATCATCAACGACAATGCGCCGCCGACACTGGCCACGGCCGGATCCGGAGATGTGCTGGCGGGGTGCATCGTGGGCCTGCTGGCCGCAGGCATGCCGGCGCTCGAGGCGGCATGCGCGGCCGTCTGGCTGCACGGCCTGGCGGCCGACCGGCTGGGCTGGGGGCTGCTGGCCGAGGATCTGCCGGGCGCCCTGCCGGGCGCGCTGGCCGTCCTGGCGGACATGGTGCGGGATTCCGGGGAGGCATGCTCATGGCGGACGTGATTGCGCTGGTCTTCGATTTCGACGATACCCTGGCGCCGGACAGCACATCGGGCTTTCTGCAGGAAATCGGCGTGGACGTGCAGGCCTTCTGGCACGAGCAGGTCGATCCGCTGCTCGGCCGCGAGGACTGGGACCCGGTGCCGGCCTACCTGTACCGGATGCTGGAATTGTCCCGTTCCGGGCGTCATGGCCCCATCACCCGAGACCGCCTGCGCGACTGGGGGCGCCGGCTGCCGCTGCACGAAGGCGTGACCACCCTGTTCGAGCGCCTGCGGGAACGGCTGCGTCATGCGCATCCGACCGTGCAGCTCGAGTTCTACCTGATTTCCAGCGGGATCGGCGACGTACTGCGCGAAACCTCCATCGCCGGCTGGTTCTCGGACATCTGGGCGTCCGAGTTCCATTACGATGCCGACGGAGCCATCGTCTTCCCGCGGCGCGTGGTCAGCTTCACCGACAAGACCCGCTATCTGTTCCACATCCAGAAGGGCATCATCGGACCCGAATCGCGCAACAAGCCTTTCGAAGTGAACCGCAAGGTCGATGCGGACAAGCTGCGCGTGCCCTTCGAGCAGATGATCTTCGTCGGCGATGGCTATACCGACATTCCCTGCTTCTCGCTGATCCGCCGCTCGGGCGGGGTTGCATTCGGCGTCTGGGATCCGCGCCACAAGGAAAAACGCAGCCGTGCCTGGGGCTTCATCGAGGACGGCCGCGTCTCCAACCTGAACCAGGCGCGTTTCGGCGAGGACGCCGAGCTTTACCAATGGCTCGAGGCTGCAGTCGAAAGCCTGGCATCCAAGATCGTGCTGCGCGCGCGGATGTATCGTGGCTGAGACGCGCGGCGGCCGGCAGGCCGCATCCCCCCGTGCCGGCGCGGCCGGCCTGCTGGACGATGATGGCGCCATGGCGCTGGCACTCGAACAGGCCCGCCAGGCGGCAGACCTGGGCGAGGTGCCCGTGGGCGCCGTGGTGCTGGATGCCGACGGGCGCCTGCTGGCAAGCGGCCACAACCGCACGATCCTGGACCGCGATCCCACCGCGCATGCCGAGGTCGTGGCACTGCGGGCCGCCGCCCGCCGGCTGGACAACTACCGCTTGACCGGCGCGCGCCTGTACGTCACGCTGGAACCCTGCGCCATGTGCCTGGGCGCCATGTTCCATGCGCGGCTGGCCGAAATCGTCTATGGCGCGCCAGATCCCAAGACCGGCGCCTGCGGTGGCGTGGTCGATCTGTCCGTACAGCCGCGCCTGAACCATCATGCTCGGGTGCGGGGCGGGGTCCGGGCGCAGGCCTGCGGCGATCTGCTGCGCGGTTTCTTCCGCGCCCGGCGCGAGGCTGCCCGCGCGGCCCGCAACGGTCCCACCGCCGCGCCGGTTCCGCCGGCACGCCCCGTACTCGTTTCCGCGGCCGCCCAGGCCGCTGCCTCTCTTTCTCAGGACGACTCCCCCATGCCCAAGCAGAAACCTGCCTCCGCCGCCTCTTCGTCATCGCATTCCCACCCGGTGGCGGCTGGCGAACACACGCATCTGGTCTGCGCCGACCCGGACTGCGGCGCGCACGGTGTGCATGAGCAGCCTTCGGGCATCTACCTGATCTCGCCCTCGGGCGCCGTGGCCAACCCGGAAGCGCTGGACCTGGCCGCCCAGCGGCTGCGCGCCATGGGCTTTCGCACGTCCGTCGACCGGACGGCGCTGGCGGTGCACGAGCGCTTCGCCGGCACCGACAGGCAGCGCCTGGCCTGCATCCAGCGCGCCCTGAAGCAGAAGCATCCGATCGTCATGGCGACCCGGGGCGGTTACGGCCTGAGCCGGCTGCTGCCCCACATCGACTGGCAGGCCGTGGCCGACAGCGGCAAGACTTTCATCGGCCAGAGCGATTTCACGGTCTTCAACCTGGCCCTGCTGGCGCGCACGGGCGCCGTCAGCCTGGCCGGTCCCACGGCGGTCTTCGATTTCGGCGGCAAGAAGGTGGACGACCTGACGCAGGCGCTGTTCCAGGAAACCCTGTCGGGCGAACTGGAAATCCTCAGCTTCGAATCCCCCGATGCCGATCCGGTGGATGCGCGCGGCATTCTATGGGGCGGCAACCTGGCCATGGTGGCCTCGCTGGTCGGCACTCCCTATCTGCCCGACATCCGGGGCGGCATTCTGTTCCTGGAGGACGTCTCCGAGCATCCCTTCCGCATCGAGCGGATGCTGACCCAGCTGTGGCATGCCGGAATCCTGGACAAGCAGCACGCCATCGTGCTGGGCCAGTTCACCGACTATCGCCTGGCACCGCACGACAACGGCTACGACATGGACGCGGTGGTGCGCTGGCTGCGCAAGACGGTGCGCGTGCCGGTGGTCACGGGATTGCCTTATGGCCACGTGAAGGTCAAGGCAACCCTGCCGGTGGGTGCGCGCGTGGGCATCGCCACCGAAGACGGCATGGCGCACCTGGTGCTGCGGGAGCATGGCCACTGACCGGCGTCCGGCCCGGGGGCTGCCCGATACGGAAGGGCAGGGGGCTGGAAGGCGGCCACCTGCTAAACTAGCAGGTTGCTTTGACTTCACTTTTTCACCACCGCCACCGTGATCTCCACCAACAACCTCACCATCCAGTTCGGCACCAAGCCCCTTTTCGAGAACGTCAGCGTCAAATTCGGCGATGGCAACCGGTACGGGCTCATCGGCGCCAATGGCTCGGGCAAGTCCACCCTGATGAAGATCATCGGCGGCGACCTGGAACCGACCTCGGGCAACGTCGCGCTGGAGCCCGGTGTGCGGCTGGGCAAGCTGCGCCAGGATCAGTTCGCCTTCGAGGACGAGCGCGTGCTGGACGTGGTGATGATGGGCCACGCCGAAATGTGGAAGGCCATGACCGACCGGGACGCCATCTACGCGAACCCCGAGGCGACCGAGGACGACTACATGCGCGCGGCCGAACTGGAAGGCAAGTTCGCCGAATACGACGGCTACACGGCCGAGGCCCGTGCCGGAGAACTGCTGCTGGGCCTGGAAATCCCCGTCGAGCAGCACAATCTGCCGATGCGCGAGATCGCCCCGGGCTGGAAACTGCGCGTGCTGCTGGCCCAGGCGCTGTTCTCCAATCCCGATGTGCTGCTGCTGGACGAGCCCACCAACAACCTGGACATCAACACCATCCGCTGGCTGGAAAACGTGCTCAACGGCTACGACAGCACGATGATCATCATCAGCCACGACCGCCATTTCCTGAACGCCGTCTGCACCCACATGGCCGACCTGGACTACGGCGAATTGCGTGTGTATCCGGGCAACTACGACGACTACATGCTGGCCTCCACCCAGGCGCGCGAGCGGCAGCTGGCCGCCAATGCGCGCGCCAAGGAACGCGTCAGCGAACTGCAGGACTTCGTGCGCCGTTTCGCCGCCAACAAGTCCAAGTCGCGCCAGGCCACGTCCCGCCTGAAGCAGATCGACCGCATCAAGGCCGAGACCGTGCAGGTCAAGCCGTCCTCGCGACAGAATCCCTACATCCGGTTCGAGGTCAACAAGGTCCTGCACCGCCAGGCGGTGCACATCGAGGATCTGTCGAAGTCCTACGACCGGCCCATCATCCGGGGCCTGACCACCATGATCGAGGCCGGGCAGAAGGTTGCCATCATCGGCGCCAACGGGGTGGGCAAGACGACCCTGCTGCGCCTGCTGGCCGGCAACCTGCCGCCCGACGAAGGCACGGTGCGCTGGTCGGAAAATGCCGACATCGGCTACATGGCCCAGGACGTGTCCGACCAGTTCGATTCCGACCGCGATCTGTTCGACTGGCTGACGGACTATCGCCAGCCGGGCGACGAGGATCAGTCGATCCGCTCGGTGCTGGGCCGGCTGCTGTTCTCGGGCGACGAAATCACCAAGCCCGTGCGCGTGCTGTCGGGCGGGGAAAAGAACCGCATGAGCTTCGGCCGCCTGATGCTGGGCCGCCACAACGTCATGCTGATGGACGAGCCCACCAACCACCTGGACATGGAATCCATCGAATCCCTGCAGTACGCGCTGGAACAGTACCAGGGCACGCTGGTGTTCGTCTCGCACGACCGCCAGTTCGTGTCGGGCGTGGCGACGCGGGTGATCGAGATCCTGCCCGATGGCCGCCTGAACGATTATCCGGGCACCTACGAGGAATACCTCGAGTCCCAGGGCATCGAGGCCTAGTCCCGCAGTCATCCGCATCGGGGACGCAGGCATGCCGCATACGCTGACCGCCGCGGCCCGGCACGAGGCCGAAATCCGCAAGAGCCGCTTCCTGGCCCTGGCCGCGCCCATCGATGCCCCCGAGGCTGCCCAGTCCTTCCTGGATGCTTCCCGGGATCCCCAGGCCACGCATAACTGCTGGGCCTGGCGTTTCGGGGCGCTGTACCGCTTCCACGACGACGGTGAACCGGGCGGCACGGCCGGCCGGCCGATCCTGCAGGCCATCGAATCCCAGGGCTACGACCGCGTGGTGGTGCTGGTGATCCGCTGGTTCGGCGGCATCAAGCTGGGGACGGGCGGCCTGGCCCGGGCCTATGGCGGCACGGCGGCCGAATGCCTGCGCCTGGCGGACCGGGTGGAACTGCGCGAGGAATGCCAGGTGCTGTGCGATTGCCCCTATGCGGACATGGATCGCGTTCAGGCACGCCTGCTGGCTGCCGGCGCGCGCATCGAGCAGGCGGAATTCGACGAACGCGGCGTGCGCTGGCGCCTGGCGGTGGCGCGCACCGATGTGGCGTCCTTGGAAACCCTGCACACCGACCTGACCCGGGGGCAAGGCCGGTTCCAGGTGTCCTAGGGCGTCAGTGCGTCGTGGTGCCGTTCTTTTCCTGGGCGGCGATTTCCGCGTGGACCTGGGCCATGTCCACGGCCTTCACCTGGGTGACGAGTTCTTCCAGCTGCGATGCCGACAGCGCCCCGGCCTGCTGGAACAGCAGCACGTTTTCGCGGAACACCATCAGGGTCGGAATCGAGCGGATGCGCAGGGCAGCGGCCAGCTCGGGTTGTTCTTCGGTGTTGATCTTGGCGAAGGTGACGTCCGGATGCTGCCCGGCGGCGGCTTCGAAGGTCGGGCCGAACTGGCGGCAGGGGCCGCACCAGGGCGCCCAGAAATCGATGATCAGGGGCTGGGCGGCCTGGGTGGCGGCCTGGAAGGTGTCTTGGGTGAGTTCGATGACGCTCATGAGGGCTCCGGAGTCGGATCGGGGCGGCAGGATGCCGCGCCCGGTTCAGAGCAGATGGGGGCTGGCCGGGAATTTGCAAGCGGCCCGCCGGCTCAGGCGCGGAACAGCCCGTGGGGGCTGCCCCGCGCCTTGGATCAGCCGGGGAACAGGGTGTATTTGATGATGAACAGGACGGCGACGAGCAGGGTGGCCGGATGGATGTCGCGGAAGCGGCCCGACAGCGCCTTGATCGCCACGTAGCTGATGAAGCCGAAGGCGAGGCCGTTGGCGATCGAATAGGTCAGCGGCATGGCCAGGGCGGCAATGGCGGCGGGCACGGATTCCGTGGTGTCGTCCCATTTGACGTCGACCAGTTCCCGCAGCATCAGGCAGGCCACGTAGAGCAGTGCCGGGGCCGTGGCGTAGGGCGGGACGATGGCGGCCAGCGGGGACAGGAACAGCGCCAGCAGGAACAGCACCGCGATGGTCAGGGCCGTCAGGCCGGTGCGTCCGCCCGCCTGCACGCCTGCGGCGCTTTCGATGTAGGCGGTGGTGCTGCTGGTGCCCAGCATGGAGCCGGCCACGATGGCGGTGCTGTCCGACAGCAGCGCCCGGCCGAGGCGGCCGGGGTTGCCCGGGCGGATCAGGCCGGCGCGGGTGGCCACGCCGATCATGGTGCCGGTGGCGTCGAAGACTTCGACCAGCACGAACACCAGGATCACATGGAAGAAGCCGGTGTTCAGCGCGCCCAGGATGTCGAGCTTGAAGAACGTGGGATCCAGGCTGGGCGGAGCCGAGAAGACACCCTGGAATTCGGTGTAGCCGGTGATGATCGACAGGACGGTGATGGCCAGAATGCCGATCAGGATGGCGCCGCGGACCTTCATGGCGCCCAGGGCCGCGATGATGAAGAAGCCCAGGACCGCGAACAGGGTGGTGGCATGGGTCAGGTCGCCCAGTCCCACCTTGGTGGCCGGGTTGGCGACCACGATGCCTGCCGAGCCTAGGGCGATGATGCCCAGGAAGAGCCCGATGCCGGCCGCGATGGCGGAGCGCAACGAGGATGGAATGCCTGCCACCAGCCATTCCCGGATGCCGGTCACCGTGAGGATCACGAACACCACGCCGGAAATGAAGACCGCGCCGAGCGCCTGCTGCCAGGTGTAGCCCATCTGCGCCACCACCGTGAAGGCGAAGAAGGCGTTCAGCCCCATGCCCGGTGCCATGCCGATGGGCCAGTTGGCCACGAAGGCCATGATGATCGATCCCAGGGCGGCGGCCAGGCAGGTGGCGACGAAGACGGAGCCTTTGTCCATGCCGGTGCCGGACAGGATGTCCGGGTTGACGAAGACGATGTAGGACATCGTCAGGAATGTAGTCAGGCCCGCCAGTAATTCCGTGCGAACCGAGGTGTCGTGTTCCTTGAGCCTGAAGATCTGTTCCAGCATGATGTCTCCTCTGGGGTGGACGTCGATATTCACTGCTTGTTTTCCGCCGGGCGGCCCCTTGGGGCAAACTGCGCCGGTCATGCGATGGCGCAGCGCGGGGGCCGCTTTTATAGCTTCGCCATTCTAAATCTCTTTCAGGCCTGCTTGTGCGCCTGCTGTTTTCCCGGTTGCGCCAGGCAGACGGCAGGTGTACGGGATGTGAAGCCTTGCCGGGGGTTCCTGTAAACTGGCGCCCTATGCTGATCATTGGATTCGAGAGCTCCTGCGACGAGACCGGCGTGGCCGTGGCATGCACCGAACGCGGCCTGCTCGCGCATGCCCTGCACAGCCAGATCGCCATGCACCGCGACTACGGCGGCGTGGTGCCGGAACTGGCCTCGCGCGACCATATCCGCCGCATCGTGCCGCTCACCCGCCAGGTCCTGGACGAGGCGGGCGTGCGGCCTCGCGACCTCGACGCCGTGGCCTACACGGCCGGCCCCGGCCTGGCCGGCGCCTTGCTGGTGGGGGCCGGTTTCGCCCGGGCCTATGCCTGGGCGCAGGATTTGCCCGCCATCCCCATCCATCACCTGGAAGGCCACCTGCTGTCGCCACTGCTGGCCGACGAGGCGCCCGATTTCCCGTTCGTGGCCCTGCTCGTGTCGGGCGGACACACGCAGCTGATGCGGGTCGACGGCGTGGGGCGCTACGAGTTGCTGGGCGAAACCCTGGACGATGCGGCGGGCGAGGCTTTCGACAAGAGCGCCAAGCTGCTGGGCCTGGGCTATCCGGGCGGGCCGGAATTGTCGCGCCTGGCGCAGGACGGCGATCCCGGGGCATACGCGCTGCCGCGTCCCATGATGCACAGCGGCGACCTGGATTTCAGCTTCAGCGGCCTGAAGACGGCCGTGCTGACCCGCATGCGGGCCTTGCAGGACGAGGGTGACGCCACCGGTCACAAGGCCCGTGCCGACCTGGCGGCCTCCACCGAGGCAGCCATCGTCGACGTATTGGCGTCAAAATCCCTGCAGGCCTTGCGCCGCACGGGGTTGAAGACCCTGGTGGTGGCGGGCGGCGTGGGCGCCAACCGGCATCTGCGCGCACGCCTGACCCAGGCACTGGATGACCTGGGCGGCCGTGCGTATTTCCCGCCCCTGCAGCTGTGTACCGACAATGGCGCGATGATCGCCTGGGCGGCCGTGCAGCGGGCGCGGGCCGGCCTGATCGATCTGCAGGCCTTGCGCGGTGATGCGGCCTTTGCCGTGCGTCCCCGCTGGGATCTGAGCGACGTCTGCGTCGCCTGATTCTCCAGGCCGGGCGGGGCGGCCATGCGGCCCGGCGAACGCCTACTTCTTCTTCGAGCCGATGCGGCTTTCCTTGCCCGCCAGCAGGCGGGCGATGTTTTCCCGGTGGCGCGCCAGCAGCAGGACGCTGATGAACACGATCACCGAGATCGTGAGCGCGTCCGCGCGCCAGGCCACCTTGTCCCCCAGGATGTAGTAGAACGGCGCGAAGATGGCCGCCAGGATGGCTGCCAGGGACGAATATCGCGTCACCAGCGCCACGATCAGCCAGGTGGCCGCGGTCGCCAGCGCAAGCCAGGGCTGCAGGGCCAGCAGCACGCCCAGGGCCGTGGCGACGCCCTTGCCGCCGCGAAAGCCCAGGAACAGCGGGTACAGGTGCCCCAGGAAGGCCGCCAGCCCCGCCAGGGGGATCGCGCTTTCGGGCAGCAGCCCGCGCTGCGCCGCCCAGGCGGCCAGGGTCACGGCCAGCCAGCCTTTGGCGGCGTCGCCGATCAGGGTCAGGACTGCCGCCGACTTGTTGCCGCCGCGCAGCACATTGGTCGCCCCCGGATTGCCCGAACCGAAGCTGCGCGGATCCTTCAG